>Ga0070681_10004372_pt1 | contig 13445 bp, 7 predicted proteins | sample KBSC83BmetaG_FD_65650 | JGI IMG/M metagenome (GOLD analysis project Ga0070681, IMG submission 65650) | Corn rhizosphere microbial communities from Kellogg Biological Station, Michigan, USA - KBS C8-3B metaG | ecosystem: Host-associated > Plants > Roots > Rhizosphere | place: USA: Michigan... | reverse complement strand
GCTTGTGAACAATAGCTATTGCTGCTTGCACTTCTTTCTCCCAAAAACCATATAAAATATTAACTTTAGTTTCTAATACTTTTATTATCTTAATATCGTTTTCTATTTCTGGTAATTTGGCTGTTTTTGAAATTAATGATACTATCTTTGCATTAGAATTCCATACATAAATAAACAATCCAGTAACAGTAGTAACAGCTATGGTTGCCAATATGTTAGTTAGATGATCCATACTCTTTTTCTCTGATTACAGCAAATGATAACTTTCCTGCATCAGTTTCTACTGCATTTATAGAAACATCTATATTTAATTTTTCACCAGTTCTAGTCTTTCCTTCAACTCCACGCATAGGTCTAGGATGTGGAGAACGATTAAATTCTTTTCTATGATTTGCATGAACATCTTTATGCATATCTGGAATTAGAGTATCTTCTAATTTCCTCCCCATTATCATAGCTTTGGGCCACTTAAATAAATGTACAGCTTTTCTATTTATAAATTGAATTACTCCATCTTCATCTACAATTATAACTGCTTCTGATAATTCATCAAGAATCTCTAAAGCTGCATTTTTTACTTGTAAATGTTTACTAACAATTCCTTCTATTGAATCTTGTGAATCAGGCATTTACTTTAATACCTTTCTTAGTTTTTTATATGATTTCTTAACAACCTTAGTTCTTTCTTTATCATAATATTCTACAGTTTCAGTTGGTGCAATATTCATAAACTGTCCAACTTTCTGAATTGGAGTTATTTTTCTGCGTGATAATATAGTATCATCTCCAGATTTATATCCTCTCTCAGAAGTTTGAATTACTTTTAATGGCCCTCTTAATGCTCTAGGAGATAGATTAATTATTCCTTTAAAGTAATCTCCACCTGCTACTTGAGAAGCTCCTTTTCTTAATTGTTCAGCAGTTGCAAAGAAAGGAATATTTTCTGTAAGAGTGTCTCCTAAAGTGTCAACAGTTGGTGAAGTTGCAGTTTGTAATACAGTGTCAACAATTGGAACTTGTGGAGAAATCTTTCTACTAATTGCAGCAGAAGTTGAAATTCCATATCTAGCAAGTTGCTCAACTAGAGTATCATCACCTAAGAATTTATCCCAATCTTTCTTAGGATCTCTTCCACTTACTAAAGTGTACATAGTTCCAGCAAACATTGATAAAGGTAGCGCAGAAATTCCTCCCATAATTGCTAATGGCACCAAATCTCTTGCTAAGAACAAAGATTTTCTAGTAATTCCTTTATTCTGCTTTACACCTAAAGCTAAATTCTCCCACCACATTTGATTGAATGCACCAAATTGATAGAATAATTTTCCACCTTCTCCTAATTGACGAATGATAAATGGATTTTCTCCACGAGTAGGATTACTTTGTGTAGCATCTACAGCTTTTACTATGAAATTAATTAAATCGTCGCCAGTTAAACCAAACTTTTCTTTACCAACAAAGAATCCTTCTGCTGCTGCATGTAATCTAGTTTGCTTCTCTCCCTCTCTCATAAACACAGAAGCCCAATGTTCTACTTTAGAAGTTTTACCAGTGCCTACTTGAGATTCAATATATGTTTTTGTAAACTCAGGAGAAAGAACTTTTTCATCTACTAATCTTTTTACAATGTCATTAAATTCTGTAGAAGATTTTCCTAATCGCCAATTTAGAGTTTCCTTTGCAGCTTTAATAAAGAAATGTTCTGGTTCTAATCCAGTTAATTGTTTTCCACTTCCAGAAGGATCTGCTATTCTATAGAAATACTGATAGGTTTGAGTAATAGGTTGAGCAACTGCATTCATCCATAATTGATTTACATCAAATCCTAATTGGAATAAATAAGTTCCTCTTCTAGCAGTAATCGCCGCCTTACTCAGCCAATTTAATTTACTTGCAGTAGTCTCATCTGCAATGTATGAGCTTGCGATACGATAAAGGTTAGGATCTGTTTTCTCAATTCCAGTAGCTTCCAATGCTTTAAGTCCTTCTTCTCTTCCAACTTTAGAATAGAAGGAAGAAGCATATAATTCAAGTTGGTTAACTGTAGAATTAATAGCAGTTTGCAAATCTCTATCATAGCCTCGAACGAAATCTCGTTTAAGTTGATAGGTAAACGAAGGAAATTTAGAATAAACTTCACTCCTAATCTTTTCAATTTCAGCATCGTTAGTATGTGCTCCACTTCTGTCAACCAAATCTTCAAATTGAGATGGAGTTAATTGCTCCTTTAATGCAATATTTTTAAGATTTCTAATATCATACATTCTTCCAGCTACAGTATTCTTAGGAATACCAAGTGCTGCTTTCTGCTTCTCAATCCACTTAACAGCTTGATTTCTAGATTGAAATTGATTATATATTTTCCTATTAGGATCTCCTACAGGAAACGAAGGATCTTCTAAATAAACAGCAATGTTTCCTTTTCTCTGTAGAGTTATATAACCAGATGATTTTAAATCATTATAATAAGAAATCATCTTAGTTTGAGCATCTGCTAAGTCTAACAATTGAGTTTTAATTGCTATTTCTTCTGGAGATCCGGGAGTTACAGTTGCCAATTTAGCAGTTAATTTAGTAGCTTTTTCTCTAACTGCATATAACTTTCCTTCTAATCTTAAATTAAGGACATTATCAATAGCTGCACGAATATTTTTATAAGCACTTATTTGCTGCGAATTAAGACCAAAATTAGAAACTAATTCTGGATCTGTCCAAACTTTTCCTTTATGTTCGCCAGTTGCAGGATCTATCGATTCATTACCTTGATAAATAGCTTCTGCTACAGCAGCATCTTTTCCACCTTTAATAATCTTTCTAGCAGATAGAAGTTGATTTATAGAATTAGTTTCATAACCTGCAACAACTCGTTGTAAAGTTCGCATAGTGTCATAAATACTACCAAACTTATCAGAAATTTGCGCCAACGCAACTCCTCTAAGCCATGCTCTATAATCTAATCCAATAGGTTTCTGATGACTTTCAGGATCTTTTAAATAATTTTCAAGTTCAGGAATTTTATCTTTACGTAAAAACTTAGGAAGTTTAACTGCTCCTTCTTCGTCTTTAATAAATTCACGAATTTGCCACGCTGGAGAATTTTCATCTTGCTTTAAACTATCAGACCATCTTTCAATTGGAATAGATAGTTTCTCTTTAAAATCACTAGCTTGTTGTTTAATAGCAAAATAAAAATCTTCTGCATGTTGGCGAATTGGTTCTCCGTATCTTTCAACTAATTTATTTGTAAACTCAGAAAGATCTTTTATTCCAGAATAGAGAAGCTTTATTTGATCTATAAAAGCATCAGGATTTAGACCAGAATTTAAAGTTATTCCTTTATTTTCAGGTTGATTTAATTTACTAACAAGATCTTCTCTAGCAGAATTAAAAGCATCAGCAGTTACAATTCTATTTCTAACTCCTACTTCTGCATATTTTAAGGCTTCACTTCCACCAGTTCCATATAAAGGCAATCCTTCTTTAGATAAAGATTCGCGCATTGATGGGGTTATTTCTAGTGAATGAATTTTTTCTTTTACATCTGTAGCTTTTGCAAATTGATTATAAGGTTCGTAGCTCTCAGTATTTTTATCTATTGGTTCCCATATTTTAGTTTCTTTATTATATCCAACAACTTCTTCTCCAGCTTGCATTAAATCTAAAGCCTTGCCTAAACTCCAAAAACCAACTTTCTGGTTGCCTCCTGTAGTTATTTCTTTCTCACTATATTTCGCACCAAATCTCTTTCCAATCTTACTCAAAATATTCTTATAAGCAATATCATAATCAGAATATTTTCCAATCCCTGAACGAAGTTCTACTGCTTCTTTGAGAGAGAATTGACCTTTAAATTGACTTTTATTTTTAACTTCAACATCAATTGGTAACTCGTAATTATCAGTAGATGGAACTCCACGAATTATATTTCTTTGCTTAGTCAGTGTCTCTAATTCAGCTTGTTGCTTAGTTTCTTGATCTTTAACTTCTTGTGCTGCTTCTTTAGTTGTAAGCTCTGCAAATCTTTCTAGAGAGATATGATCTAGTTCATGTGGAAAATGATGTCCAGCAAATTCTTCTCCAGCTAGCGCAGGCTCCTGACCAAAACTAAATGTATATGTTCCATCATTATTTTTCTTCCATGTAAAATATTTTCCCTCTAAAACTCCACCATATCTCTCCTGCTGTTGTCTTGCAGTAGTCCAACCAACAGCATCGTATTTATATTGAGGAAGTGATTTAATAAACTGTTGTGCTTCTTCTTGCGTTTTAAAGAAACTATTAAAATTACTTGGATCTCTAACTAGAGTATCTCCATCATAAACACTATAAACTTCTTGTCCTGCATTTTCTCCTATTGTAATCTTATCAGAAACAATTCTATATTCTTTCTTGGCAATAGCAGCATCGCGTAAGAATCGTTTAAGAACTAATTCCTTCCAATTGTGTTGCATGAAAGGATTTGGTTCTACTAGATTATTTTTATCTGCTTTTAGATTATTAATAAAGTAATCTATTGCTTCATGCTTTGTATATTTTCCAACTCCAACTGTATCATCAAAATGTTCAGCATCAACTTGTCCTTTGCGCCCAAATACCCATGATTGTTCATCACTATATCTATTTGGAACTTGTTTTATCTCATATCCTTTTTCTTCGTAATTATTAATATTTAAATTAGGATCAGCACGAAGTCCTTTCTCTCTAATATCATGGTTCCAATCACTCTGAAATTCTTCTCCAAAATAAATTCTTTTATTATCAGTAGAAACTCTATCATTAGCACGATAATGTGCAACTACATTTGGCTCGTCCCAATGAGGAGACTGATATAAAAACTGACTTTTATATTTACTTAATTCTATAGGACTTAACTTATCAGGAACTATAGAATCTGGTGCGGAGATTAGTGGAGAAATTAATTTAACTTCCTTAGAATTCTTTGCTCCAACAAGCTCTAATTTTTCGTGAGGATAAGCTCTTAAAGAATATTTTGCATTTCCAATTCCTTCACTACGTAAATTATTTATTTCTTCGTCAATTTTTCTGTACTCAAGTTGTAATCTACCAGTTTCTTCTTTATTTCTAATGTTAATATCAATCTGTCTAGAAATTTCTTTTAATTTTTGTTGTAAATCATACTCTCTTTCATCAGCAACACTTTCCTCAACTCTAACTTGACCTTTCTGTATAATATCAAATAAATCCTGCTTACTAATCTTCTTATCTTTATTACTTTCCAAAAATTCATCAAGTCCAGCAGTCCATTCAAACTCATCCTTATGCTGTAACAAGACATTTCTAGCCTGCTCAGTAGTCATCCTATTAGGAAGTTTCTCTACAGCATCTTGCTTCATTTTGGAGAAAAATGGATCAGCTACATTACTGTCAAGATATTCTTTTCCTTTTTGAAATAGAGTTTGAAAATCTTCATCAGTAAAATTCTTAACAATATCTCCTAAACCAACTCTTAACTTATTAGCAAACTCATTTACATTGGCTTCTACTTTTCTGTGATAAAAATCCTCTAAGTAGAAAGCAGAAATCTGAGTCAAATCCCAAATTGCTTTGGTTCCATCTACTAAGTCTTTCCCAATTACTGCTAAATCCAGACCACTCCTAAGTTTAACTCCACCTTTAGAAGTTGTATTAGTTAATCTATCAAAAGCAAAAAGCGCCCTATCTGGAGTTATCCATTTATTATTCTCTCCAACATTACCAAAAACATTTTTAGCTGCCTCTGCTACAGCTATTGGATTATCTTTTAAACTACCAACTTTGCTTATAGTATTATTCAATCTCTCAATAGGAGTTTCTTTTAGATTAACATCTGGATTTTCCTTAATCTGACTAGAACTAACTGGTTCTTGAGTAGTTTCTCTATTACCTAAATATTCCTCTTTAGCCCTAACTGCTTCCCAATTAGTTTTTAATCCAGCCCTAATTAAACTCTCATTCTTTTCAAAATAATCCTGTATCTCTTTAGGAACTTGTTTGTCAAGAATATTAATAGCAGAGAGCGCAGCCATTTGTCTTTCTAAAGATTCTTTAACATTAGCTCCACCTAGTTTCTTTTCTTTAATTGCTCGTTTCAAGTCAAGAAGATGAAGTGCTGCATCATCCATATTTAAATAAAGAGTTTGTCCTGCACCTTTATCACTTAAACTTGCAGAGATCTCTACTCTACCTTGCTCTAACTGTAAAGGACTAGCTTTTTCAGGTGAAGCAACATATGGAATTAATCCAAATTTTCCTTCTTCTAAACTACCAGTTCTATATTTTCCAACTGGAAAAGTTAATCCTACAACAAAATTACTTGCTATATCCTGCGCACTTCCGCCTTCTAATAAAGTAGTCCCACTAGATAAAGCAGCATTAGTTCCTCTCATTATAAATTGCCGAGTTAAGGGAGAAATTGATTTTATAGAAACAGGTTCACTTGCTATAAACGCATCAGTAGCTTCTTGTCTTAAACTAACATCACTAAGTTCACTTCTAATTTTAGCAAATGGCGCAATGCTTCCTTGTCCTCTACTAACTTCTATTCTTTCAATATAAGGAATTCCATTCTTTTCTTTAGTTACATAAAGATCAATTCCTTTATTAAAAAAACTATCAAGTCCATGAGTAGCACCTACCATTATTGCCATAGGCAACGCTGCTTTTGCTGCTTCTATATTTCCTCTATGAAGATTTTCTACATAAGCAAGCGTAGGTAGTGCGCCAATTCCTGCTTGTCCTGCTAATGCATACTTAGGAAATGAAACAACTCCTGTTGCTGCACCTGCGATTATTTTTCCTCCAATGTCTTTAGGCTGTTTAACTTCTCCTTGATAACCAAATAAATTTTCTTGAATCTCTCTATCTTTATCAATTAAATCTTGATATTCTTTAGATTCTCCACCATATCTATATAATTTATATAGAGCTTCAGGCAGCATCCTTAAATTATGTACTAATTGCGCATCTGCTAATCCTGCATTTGCAATACCTGCTTCGACATCTTCCTTATTAGTAACTAATACAGAAGAAGGAGATATGATATTAATAGCAGATGAGATATAAGGATGGCGCTTTGCTAAATCTTCAATATTCTGTTTCTTAGCATTAACAATCTGCTCTTTAACAGCTTGTTCTTCTCGTTTAATTTGCTGAGATTTTAAATAAGCTGCTTCCCATCCTGCTTCTGGGCCGCCTTTACTTCTTCCTTCTATATAAGCATTAATTAAATCAGTTCCACCTTTTGTCATTCGTGCAGATAATTTATAATTATGATTACCCACATACTCTGCACTTCCATCAAACTGAATTAAATTCCTACCAGTTTGCGCACGATATTCCTGATTAATTTGAGAATAAGAAGGATTAATCGCACCTAACCAGTAATCAGTTATTGTATTAACATCTGGTCGATTGACTCCTTTAACTGGAATGACAGTAGTAATTCTGTCTCCAGTTAATTGATTTGGATTAGCACCACTTACTTTAGGTTGACTTAAAGAAGCCGCACCAGCAGCAATTTTTTCTTCAGTAGTTCTTCTATCAACAAATGGTTTATCTTCTAATGGTTTTAAATCTTTAATATTAAAATCTCCAATTTGATCAACTGGAGAAAGATCTAATGGCTCCTTATCTTCTTCGTCTTTAATAGCTTTTTCATTAAGATTATCAAGTACAGAAAGATCTAACTTAGCATCATTAACAACATCATCTGTTGAAAGAGCGCCAATTGCTACATCATGTATGCTTCCAAAATAATCTACAGGATTAACAGGTTTTCCATTAAGTTCTGCCTTTATATGTAGATGCGGCCCTGTTGATCTTCCTGTAGATCCAGATAAACCAACTACTGCTTCACTAGAAATTCTATCTCCAGTTTCAACTCCAATTTTATTTAAATGCCCATAAGTTAAAACTAATCCACCACCATAATCTACCTTTACAAATTTTCCATAGTCTTTCTTACCACTGTTGCCAATTTCGATAACAGTACCTTTTCCTAAAGAGTTAATTGGCGTATTAAGAGCTATAGGAATGTCTACTCCATTATGGAACTTAATACCAAGTCCAAATGGATCTTTTCTTTTTCCAAATCCAGAAGAGATTTTAGAAGATGGTGAGGAAAGAGGTTGAATTTCCTTTGGAAAGATTTTATCTATGGAAGATAAATCCAGAGGTTCTTCCTCTTGTTTTTGTTTCTGCTGTTTATTGGTGGGGGATTGATCTTGATCATCCAATTCTTCATCATTTAACTTCAATGAATCTAAAACTGAAAGATCAAGATCATCACTTGAGTTTAGAGCGGAAATTGTAGCCATGATTAGCTATTGAATTCCTTTTTCTCTTCTGATTCTTTCTGCTATCTGTGCATCTGTTAGTTTAGTATTTGGATTAGCTTTTCTTACAGCATCTATAGCAACTTTCATACGTGCTGAAAATTGCTCGCCTTGCATGGATGCGCCATCTTTAGTAACTTCAACTCCAGCTTTCTTCAAGTTACTTTCACTTAATTGCACTTGTTCTTGTAATTTATTATGTGTTTTAAGCGCCGTTTGATATTGTGTTTCCAAATCGCTAGCTGCATCAAATGATCTACGATAATTAGCTTCTGCTTGTTGGTATTCTTTCTCATCTGGATCGTAATCTTGTTTAATTTTGTCAAAGTTAGCTTTAGCATCAGCAGCTTCCTGCCAAGCTGTACCTTTTCTAGTTGCCAATGATTCTACTTGACCTAGAGAACTTTGAGCAGAAGCTATAAGCTCAGCATGTTTTTGCTGTGCTTGTAAAGTTTGCATGTTATTATTAAACTTTTGATTAGGTTGAATAGGAGTAGTTCCTTCAACATCTTGTTGTTTATTAATAACACCTAGTGCAAAGTTATTTTTCCATATCTTAGCAGTTTGTAGTTCAACATCTGGATCGTCTATTTCCTTACCCATTGTAGTTGCAATAGACTGTCTTAATGTTTTATAAGCAAGTGAAACTCCACTACTTCCCGATTTTCCACTAGCTTGGATTTGTTTAAGAATGACAGATTCAGGAACAACTCCGGGTTGTAGTTTCTGTTGATAATTTTCTTTAGTTATTGGATTGAACCATTCTTGCTGCCATGATTTTGTATCAGGATCATAAGTCCAATCTCCATTATTTTTCCATCCTTGCTTATTCATAACTCGCTCTTGTAAATCTGCATTTAATAGAGCAAGATGGTATTGTCTCTCAAATTCATCAGATTGTTGTGCAGCTATTAATTGTTTCTTTTGTATAAGTTCAATATCTGCATTTGAAAGATCTCCCCTTCGCCGCAATAATTTCTTAGTAGAAGCAGGGGCGCCTTTTTGAGTATAAGAAGTAGCTAAAGGTTCATTGCCTTGTTGATTAGATAAAGCAGCATTTGGATCTTCTACTAATTGATCAGGTTGCGCTGGAGTATTTTCTTGTCCAACTTCAACTTGTTGTTCTGCTAATTTATCTAATCCTAGTCTTTTAGACAAAGGCTCTTCAAATTTAATTCCAAGTAGAGGTTCTATAGAATCAACTGCTTTTATTTTCTCATCGGCAGTAGTTCTATCATCTTGAATGTGAGAAAATAATACTTGCATAACAGGAGCTAGTTTTCTATATTTAGATTCTTCTTTACTTCGCTTTACAGCAAAATAAGAGTCTAGAAAATTTCTAGTTCCTTGTTCAAATCCCAGAGCTATTCCTCTACCTGTACCACCCATATTAAACCTCACCTAAAGCTAACTTTAAATTAGCATTTTCAGTATAAAGTTCTTGTAAAGATTCAACTAAAAGTGCAGTTAATGTCATATAGTTAACACGTTTAAATCCATCTGTTTCAATATGAACTAATTCTGGAAATACTGAATGAACTTGTTCTGCTAATATTCCAGCTTCCTTAGCACCCGGATTTTTACCAACTGCTATAGCTTTTAAATTCCAATCAAAATGATAACCATGAACTTTTCTTAACTTATTAATAACTTCTCTAATTGGTCTTATATTTTCTTTCAAATCAGAGTCAGAAGCACCAGCGACAGCACCAGCAATACTTCCAGCAGTTCCAATTATACTTCCAATCAATTGTGCCCGTCTATCTGCTTCTTGTTGTTTTATATTACTAAGACCAAATAAAATGCTAGAAGCAGAATTAATACTTCCTGTACTGGCACCCAATTGTTGTGCTCCCATATTAGCAATTGCTTGACCTATATTAGAAATTTCAGAAGGAGCAGAAGATCTAAGTTGAGTTAGAATCTTGCTTAGATTTCCCATTCTACTTTCTTCAACTCCAGCTAATGTAGCTGCCCTATTTCCACTTCTTCCAGCTAAACTATAAGCAGTAGCTTGAGATTCATCTGCTGATTTAGTAAACTCATCAGCATTGATTAATTTAAGAAGATCTTCATTAGAGCCATTTAATACATTTTTATAAAAATCTAAAGAAGTATCATAGGCTCCACTAGCTTTTTCAAAACTCTCTTTACCAGCAGGTATTCCATAATCTGCTAGCTTTTTTAAAGTATCAGAAAGCTGAAGTTGATTATCAGTTAATTGCTGATTAGATGGTAAGCCATCATTATGTTTCTTACCAAGTCCAAATAGTGCTGCAAAAACTGCCATGATGTTATCCTTTTAAATTCTTTAAGAAAACATTGTAAGGGAGCTTAACGTAATTTCGTTTCGGCATCTGCTCAATTAACTTCTTATCATTCTCATTAACAAAAGACAAAGCACTTGTCCTTTCATCTTGCTTTAGTATACTTTCTATCTCTTCAAACAATCTTGGTAGAACTATACTATTTCTTCTATCTTCTTTAATCCATGCACCTTCTATGTGTAATACATTCATTAGTGCTAATCTGCCAATTATTTCATTACTATTAGTATCAATAGCATAAATAACTGTAGCATCATTGGGCCACGGAAGATTTTGAATATCAATTTTCCTAGCAGCAGCACCATTAACTACTTTATACTCGATTGACATAAAAATTAACTAACTAGACCATAATAGTAGAGTATTATATGTCTCCCTCTACGCTATTCAGCTAGATTTTAACATGGAAATTTGCACCTGTCAAGCCCATGTTTTTATTAAACTTAACTAAGATAGCAAAACTTTCTTAATAACTCCACCATCATTATATGCTACAAAAACATCTCCACTAATTGTATTTTTATGAATACCCCATGTTCCATTAACATATTCAGTAGTAGTTGGATCTGCTGCTGTAGAAGTTGTTAGTTTAAATGGAATATTTATATCTTCTTTAACAATTGCACGAAAAGTTGGAGAAGCTGCTGCACCTGTTGTTGGCCCTGCAAAAATTCTATTTGCAGATTGATTGCTTAATGTAAAAGAAAAAGTTCCATTTTCTGTAATTGGGCTTCCACTTATTGAAAATAATAAATTTCCAGTAGCAGCAATAGAAGTTACTGTACCAACTCCTAATGTTTCTAAAGGGTTATTTCCTTGTCCTTTGCCAGTTATCAGTTTAGTTACAAAATTATTAACAAGCTGGCTAGTCTGAGTAATAACATCCTCAGTTCTTATTTTATTCTCTTTAGTAACTCTATCACTTGCTGTTTTTATTTCACTATTTACATATTCATAAACTCTATGAAATGCCAAAAACAATTCTCTCTCAACTTTAGAATCTACCAATCCTTGCAATCGTGGAAATAAATTTTTGATCTCATCAAATGTTTTTGGCATGTTAGTTATGCAAAGTTAAGAACAATTCGCGCAGTTCCAACAGTTACAACTCCAGCTTCCGAAGAGCCATCTACTATTCTCAACCATTTATCCATAGTAGAAATGTTATTACTTCTTAATGGACTATTGAATTCTTTCTTTTCCTCTTTCAATAATCTATAAGCAATATCAAAGTCTACTGGATCAGTAGATATATCAACCCTTGTTCCATCAGCATTTGATTCCGGAGATATAATATCTAAGCTCTGACAAACAGTTGGAAGATTAGGTTTGTCATCAGCAAGTAAAGCTGCCGCAATTAATGTAGAAAGTTTAGTCCAATCTGCTAAAGCAACAGTAACATTTCGAGTCGCCATTATACTATTTCCTCCTTAAATCTGAGCGCCAATTTTATAATCATCGCTCCCAAATGGTTTAATAGCTTGATAGAAGTTTGGCATATTATATTGTCTAATCCAAACTTCTAAATCGTTATTATAAATACGAAAATCTTCTTCTGCTTCTATTCTATACTTTAAAAGTTTCCCTTTTCTAGCTCGAACAAAAAAGAATTGTTTCTTCTTATCTCCGCTAGTATCATCAAGTTGATATTCTTCTACTACATCATCATAATAGATTTTTAAAGTAGCAATAGAAGTTGTTCTAGCAACAATTCCAATTCGTTCAATTACTTTAAATCCAGAAATTCCATGTGAGGTTTCTTGAGTCTCCCAAACTTTGCCACGCTCAGGCTCTATGTCAAACTTATATTCACTATTATAATGAATCCATTCTACAGTATCGTCAGACTTTCTAATAATTCTATGTGAAATCCACGGAGTTGTAAACGAATAAGAAGCCGTTTGCATTCCATTGTGATTAATAATAAGAGTTGCCCTTAAAGTGTTATCCTCATCAAAGAAATTTAACTCTTTATCAATTCCAAAAGTATCAGCTTCAATAACAACACCTTGCCAGAATTTATCTCCAAAAACTCCAGCACTCTCTACATCACTTGCTCTATCATTAATTTGATCTGCACGTGGTAGAAAATAAACTTGATGTTCAAATAATTTAACCTCTGCGTCCATTCGCCAATTGTACTTGCAAGTTACATTTCTAGCTAATCTTCCAGTTCCATCTCCTATAATTCGCGCAATTTTTCTTCTAACATTAGTTGGATTATTCTGAAAGAAGAATGGATCTTCAGCTATTGTTCCATTGTCATAAAAAACTGTATAAGTAAATCCACCAGTACCTATGTCAATATCAAATACAATTTCATCGTATCTCTTTAGAATCCTTGAATTCCCCTGATCAGAGCTAAATGGAATTATAATAGTTTCAAGTGCAGCTTCCCTAGATGTTGGATCATTTATGAATCTACCAACTCCATTTTCAACTCCCATTATAATACTAGATTCGGATTCTAGTTCCTCTGCATAGAAAGCATTTGTTTTTCCATCTGGATAAGTGTCGTAAGAAATCCAATCATTTATTCTTTCATCAAATACTAAAGAAGCTGAGTTACCAATTGTATCTACGAATCTAAATATGATCAAATCTCTACAGAAGAATAATCTAAGATCTTCAGTTCTAGTAAAATCTGGAGGATTTATAGTTACTGTTTCATCTCCTATTAAAATGTTAATTGGCAAAGGATCAATTCCATTATGAGGAAATAAACTATAAACACTTCCATCAGTTATAGATTGTGGAATTCCAGTACCAGCAGTTTTAACAATTC
>Ga0070681_10004370_pt1 | contig 13445 bp, 12 predicted proteins | sample KBSC83BmetaG_FD_65650 | JGI IMG/M metagenome (GOLD analysis project Ga0070681, IMG submission 65650) | Corn rhizosphere microbial communities from Kellogg Biological Station, Michigan, USA - KBS C8-3B metaG | ecosystem: Host-associated > Plants > Roots > Rhizosphere | place: USA: Michigan... | reverse complement strand
TGCCCGAGAGATTCGGGCTGGAGTACACCGGACCCGACAACGCTCCGCATCGGCCGACGATGCTGCATCGCGTGCTGGTCGGCTCGATGGAGCGATTCGTCGGCGGACTCATCGAGCACTACGCGGGCGCGTTTCCGCTGTGGCTGGCGCCCGAGCAGGTCCGCGTCATTCCGATCGCGGACGAGGTAAAGGACTACGCGAAGTCAGTCGTCGAGAGGCTGAAGGCGCGGAACGTTCGTGCCCACCTCGACGAGAGATCCGAGACGCTCAACTACCGCATTCGCGACGGCGAGGTGCACAAGATTCCGTACATGGCCGTCGTCGGTAAGCGCGAGGCGGAGGCTGATTCGATCGCGGTCCGCGTGCGCGGAGCGGGGAAGAAGCAGGAGATCATGACCGTCGCTGATTTCTCGGCGCGGCTCGAGGACGAGCTGGCGACGCGAGCGCTCAAGCCGTAACGCTAGCGCGCTTCCGCAGCTGCGGGCTCGGATTCAACTTCCGGAGTTCGATCGGTTTCTTCCCGCAGCACCCGCCGCAGCACCTTGCCGATCTGGGTCTTCGGAAGCTCACCGACGAATTCGTATTTCGCGGGGACCTTGTAGTGCGCGAGCCGATCGCGGCAAAACGACTTGAGCTCCGATGGCGTCGCAGCGGAGTTCTCCCGCAGAACTATCCACGCTTTCACGACTTCACCTCTCATCTGGTCGGGCAGTCCGACCACCCCACATTCGGCGACTGATGGGTGGGTGGATAGAACTTCTTCGATCTCGCGCGGCCAGACCTGAAAGCCGCACGTCTTGATGAGATCCTTCTTGCGATCGACGATAAAGACGTAACCGTCGTCGTCCATGTAGCCGAGGTCGCCGGTGTAGAGCAGGCGCTCGCCGCTCCGTCCTGCCCGCAGCATCTCGCCCGTCTGCTCCGGCTGCTCCCAGTAGCCCTGCATTACCTGCGGCGCGCGGATCACGATCTCGCCGACCTCTCCGGCGGCGAGCGCTCCTCCCTCATCATCGAGTATCTCGACGTGCACGTCGGGCAGCGGCATGCCGACAGAGCCGAGTTTCTTTTCACCTCGCACCGGATTGGCGACGACCGCCATCTGCGCCTCGGTGAGCGAGTAGCCCTCCACGATTACTCCGCCCGTGAGGTCCTCGAATCGCTTCCGCGTCTCCGCCATCAGTGGAGCGGCCCCGGAGAAGCACAGCTTGATCGATCGGAAATCGACCTTGCCCTGCCGCGCCATGGGATGGTTCATGATGCCGTTGAGCAGCGTCGGCACGGTGCAGATGAACGCCGGCTTGACCGTCATGATGTCTTTCAGGAACTCGCGCAAATCGCGCGGGTTCGGGATCAGCGCGATCGGGTTGTGATTGATGAATGCCAGGCTCTGCACACCGGTGTTACCGTAGGTGTGAAACAGCGGCAGCGGGAGCATGATCGTGTCGGTCCACGGTTCCATCGCCGGCCGCAGCCAGGCCTGCAGCTGGTGACCCGCGATGACCATCCCGTGATGCGATCCGACCACGCCTTTCGGAGTCCCCGTGGTTCCCCCGCTCATCAGAATCACCGCTGGATCGTCGAGCATCGCGGCGTTGCCCCGCGGAGCGCGACCCTTGAAACGTCGCAACAGCCTGGAGAAGCTGTAATCGCCTGCCGTGATCGCGATACGTTCGCCTTCTTCCTTCTCTTTGACGAAGGTGTACGCGATGCGCAGCAATGGCGGCAGGTATTCCTTGATGTTGGTTGCCACGACGCGCTTTAACGACGTCCGGCTCTGAATGCGTTTGATCCGGTCGTAAAAGCGATTCAGCACCACCACCGTTTCGGCTCCCGTTGCCCGCAGCGCATCTTCCATCTCGCGCTCGCTGTACGTCGGATTGAACGGACACGCAATCGCGCCGATCTTCCACGCCGCGAACTCAGCGACGACGAATTGGGGGCAGTTGGGCAGGCACAGCGCCACCCGGTCACCACGCTTAATTCCCATGTCCTCGAACGCCGCAGCGAGGGCATCGCTTTGCTCCTCCAGCCGCAGGTAGCTTATCGACGCGCCCTTGAAGATGAGTGCGGGTCGGTCGGACCAGCGTGCCGCTGCCTCCCTCAGATACTCGGTGAGGCTCCGCTCGGGGTACGGAGCGAGCGACGAGGGGACACCTTCGTCGTAATTGTTCAGCCATCTCGGTGCGGTCATTGCAGCCTCCTTGACTCGCCAGCTACACTCATCAGTAGGGCTCGCGCTGTCGCGATTCTTACTCTCAACATGCGGCAGCTCGACCGGATACGCTGTACGTACAGCTACGTAGTAATTCCAACGTTCAACCCGGGCAAGCCATGGCAACCGTTACCGGCCTCCATCACGTCACCTGCATTGCTGGCGATGCCCAGGAAAACGTCGATTTCTACGCCGGCGTGCTGGGGATGCGCCTAGTGAAAAAGAGCGTCAATCAGGACTCTCCGGGCACATACCACCTCTTTTACGCCGACGGAGACGGCCATCCCGGAACGGACATCACGTTCTTCCCATGGCCCGAGATGCCGCCCGCCAAGCCGGGAATTGGTTTGTCGATGGAGATATCCCTCGCGATTCCCGTCGGCAGCGCGGATTACTGGACCGCCCGACTGGCAGAGCATGGGGTAGCCACGCGCGCGCTCGAGACTCGCCGCGGAACTATCGCGCTACCGTTCAATGATCCGCACGGTCTGCCGCTGGTGCTCCACGAAACGGCGGACAAGCGCGAATTCACTCCCTGGCGCGACGGGCCGGTCCCCGCAGAAAAACAGGTCCGAGGTCTCCATGCGGTGCGCCTCTGGGAACGCGATCTCGCGCTCACCGCATCGTTTCTTACCGGCGTGCTCGGCTTCGTCGATATCGGCGCCGAGGGCGAGTGGTCGGGCTTTGCTCTCGGAACCGGAGGCTCGGGCAAATACCTCGAGATCCGCGAGATTCCCGACGCTGAGCGGGGCAGGTGGGGAACCGGCGGGGTGCACCACGTTGCCTGGCGAGTGCCGGACGAAAGCGCCGAGCTCGAGGTGCGAGAGCGCATCGATCGCGCCCGGCGGCGTCCCACCGAAGTGATCGACCGCTTCTGGTTCAAGTCCGTCTACTTTCTGGAGCCGGGCGGCGTTCTATTCGAGATCGCCACCGACGGGCCGGGGTTCGCAATCGATGAGGATCCAGCCACCCTGGGCGAGCACCTCGTGCTGCCACCGTGGCTCGAGTCGCAGCGCGCGGAGATCGAGTCCGCTTTGCCGCCGATCAAACCGGCGGCCGCGGACTACCTGTCCCTGACGTCCCGCAGTGCTGCGCGCAATTCGTCGGTGATCAGGTTCGACGAGTAGTCCATCAGCTGGTTGAGCGCGCCCTGAAAGTCTGCGACGCTCACGCTGCCGAGGGTGCTCGCCGTGATCACCGAGCCGGGGATGCGGCTGGTGCTCTCGACATACGGGGTGAGCCGATCGCGGCCGTGAACGTTGACGTTCCAGATCTCGCGGCCCGTGCGCCGGTCGATCAGCACGGCTTCGGCGAAGGTGAACAGATATGCGGCTTCGTCAGCCTTCGCATTGATGCCGAAGCGCTCCATGCGCACTTCCATCAGGTAGTCCGCCTGGTTCTCGTCGGTCGTCGGGCGAGTACCCAAGTACCTGCTCGCACGTTGCAGAGTGCGCTGCGCCAGGACGCTCGGGATGTCGATGCGGGCCGTAGCGCTGTCGAGACGCGCATTCGCGCGACGGCCTTCGCGCTCGCGCGCGACGTCGGCACCGGCGCGCACGACGGCTTCTAGTGGGTTCTGCGAATTGGTGAGATCGTAGTAGCTCGTGAGCAGCTCGGGCGACGGCGGCGCGATGTACACCACAGCGAGGGTGCGGCTCGAGAACGGGTACTCGGCCAGGTGGTGGCCACCACCGCAGTCGGCAAGGCCGACCGGTATCGTCGCGGCAAGCGCCAGGCGACCGATGTAGCGCGTCGAAACCACTGAAAGCGTACTCATTTGGTTGTCCTGAGCAGGTAGATGTGAGCAGCGGCGATCCGATGCTATGGATCGCCGCTTTTCCTACTACCTAGACGACAGGGCGGAGAGGCGGTTACGCCCCTGAATCCACTATTTCGTGGAACCTTTGTAGACCACCTTGTACACCCGCCCGCCCTTGTCGTCCGCGATGTACAGGGCGCCATCGGGGCCCAGCGCGAGGCCCGTGGGGCGGTGCGCGGCGCGATCAGGATCCTTTGTGCCACCCGCAAAACCGTCCGCGAAAATCTCGTACTTCGATGCGTCTGCGGGCTTGCCGCCGTTGAATGGAACGAAGGCAACCAGATAACCCTGTTGGGGGCCGGGGGCGCGGTTCCACGATCCGTGGAATGCGACGAACGCGCCGTTCTGGTAATGCGCTGGGAACTGATTGCCGGTGTAGATCAGCAATCCATCGGGGGCCCAGTGAGCAGGGAAGAACGCCTCGGGCGCCTTTTTCGATGCGCAATCGCCGACCTTCTTGCCGTCACCGCCGTACTCCGGTGACTGCACCAGCTTCTGCTGCGCGTTGTCGTAGTAGCAGTAGGGCCAGCCGTAGTCGCCGCCTTTCTCGATCTTGAGGAGCTCCTCGGCGGGAAGGTTCTGGCCCTGGGCCGGGGAGTAGAGCTTGGGCCAGTTGTCGTAGAGCTGATCGCGGCCGTGCATCGTCGAATACAGCTGTCCGCTGCCGTCGAGGGCGATGCCGACGGCATTTCGGATGCCGGTCGCATAACGCTCAGCGGGTGAGAACTTCTGATTGGTCTTGTTCGCATCGTAGCGCCAGATCCCCGCCCGCGTCTGCAGCTCGGTGCAGGGATTGTTTCCCGGGGAATTCAGAGTGCGATTCTTCACCTGGCAGGAGTTGGTTGCCGAGCCGACGTCCATGTAGATGTCGCCGCCGGAAGTGATCACGAACGGGTGCATGGGGTGGTCGCCCTTTGCGGGCAGTCCGTTCACCACGATCTGGGATCCGGTGCCACTCGGCGTCATGCTATCGGTCGAGATCGCGTAGCGCACGATCCGCTTGGCGACCGAGTCGCCCTCTTCCGCGTACAGCCCCCCGCTGAAAAGGCCGATGCCGGTGCCGCCGCCGTTGTTCTGGCTTGCGGTCGGACCGAAGCGCTTGACGATATCCGCCTTGCCGTCGTTGTTGGTGTCCCGCAGCGCGACGAGAAAACCGCCCGAGTGCGTCGGACCGCTGTAGTAGGATCCGCTCCAGGTATTGACGTAGACGTCGCCGTTCGAGGCGACGACCAGATGCCGGGCGTGACCGACCGTATCGGCGAACACGCTGGCGCAGAAGCCATCGGGGAGGGTGATGCCGCCGTTGTCGCTGGCGCATGTGACGCTCGCGACCGCCGCCGTGCTACTGGCGGCCGTCGCGGTGTCGGTTCCTCGGTTCTCGGCTTTTCCGCAACCGGCGATCGCGAGAATCGCGGCCGCCGCCAACAGTGGATATGAATGCTTCACGGGTGTCGCACCTGCGTCGTTCCTTGCGTCGATCATGTTTTCCTCTGAATTGGATGCCGGCTCAGCGTCTGTGGGGCACGCGGCGTCCACTGACAGGGCCGAGGTCGATCAGGAGGGCGAGCACCAATCCGACCACCGGCCAGAAAGTCCAGTGTCCGCCGAACCAGTTGTGGACCGCTGAATACCAGAGCAGCGTCGTCGGCAGGAATACGAAACCGATGATCGGCCACAGGATGTTGTCGAAGACGCCGCGGAACCAGTGAGTGAAAAACCAGAGGACGGCGACCACGAGACGTGGCGCAGCCAGGGCCAGCAGAGTCATGATACAAGGCATCGGTCAGGATTCCTCGCGCGTTCGGCGCTTCGAAGTGGAAGATGAGGACGTCTCGATGATCCCGATTCTTGGTTCTGTTGCGCTGAGCTCGCGGGCGCGTGTCTGATTTTTCAATGCGTTCTCACCCGCATTGTTCGTGCGAGCCGCGCCAATCAGCCAAACGAGCCAGATGATGAGCGGCGGAGCAGCGACGAGCAGGACGAGATGGCCAAATGGGACCGACCCGCTCCAGACCGTCCGACCCGCTTCGATCAAATTGGCGCTGACGATTCCGTCGGTGATGCTGGCGTTGACGCTCCCGGTGTGGCCCGGACGGGAGATCCGCCAGGCGATAGCGATCGCCGGACCAAGCTTGACCAGAATCAGGGCAATCCAGTAGGCACACCAGGCGAGAAGAAGATGCCACGGGCGCCAGCGGCGAAAAAAAGATCGAATCAACGCGGGAGCGACGGTGTCTCGGCTCGCTCCGCCAGCAGCTTGGCGGAGAAGCGCTGTGCTTCGGCGATACGCTCGACTTCCACCGCGATGGCGTCGATCGATTGCTGGAGCTGATCGAAGCGCTGTTCGAATTGAATGGTGTTGGGCAGGGAGGCTTGTTGCGGCTGTCGCTTCAGCCCTCGGACCAGGCCTACCAGAATACCCGACAGTGCGCCTACCATGACGACGATTACAACAGCGACTACCGCGAAATTTGCGACATCGGGATCCATTGCTTCCTCAGAAAGAAGTTCTCAGCATTCACAACTATCTACGTGTTGACAGCGCCGAGGTTTCCGTGAGTATCACCAAGCTAGTCGAGTCTTGAGCGGGAAGCGCGACTTCGACGTCCTTGTCGTCGGCCTCGGCGCGATGGGGAGCGCGACGCTCTTCCACCTGGCGCGCCGCGGAGTGCGGCTGCTCGGCATCGAGCAGTACGCGCGGGGGCACACCCGGGGCTCGTCGCACGGCGACAGCCGGATCATCCGCGAGACCTATTTCGAGCACCCGCTGTATGTACCGCTGGTGCAGCGTGCCCACCAGCTGTGGCGCGAGCTCGAGTCGCTCACAAGAACATCGCTGATGACGATCCACGGCGGCCTGATGATCGGCCCACCCGACGGCACGGTAGTCACCGGCACGCTGAGGAGCGCCCGCGAGCATCATCTGCCGCACGAGATTCTCAACGCGCACGAGACTCGCCAGCGCTTTCCCGCATTCGAGCCGAGGGGGGATCTGGTCGCGGTCTTCGATCCCAACGCCGGCTACCTCGATCCCGAAGCGTGCGTTGCGGCGCACCTCGAAGCCGCGGTTGGCGCGGGAGCGGAGACGCGATTCGATGAGCCCGTGATCGACTGGCGGGCCGGCCGCGACAATGTCGAAGTGCGCACGACCGCGAACACCTACTCGGCCAATCGATTGTTGCTGGCGACGGGTGCGTGGACCGCTGCGCTCGTTCCCGAGCTGCAGCTGCCACTCTCGATCGAGCGCCAGGTGGTTTTCTGGCTGGAGCCGGATGGGACCCGCGAATTCGAATCAGCTCGATTTCCGATTTACGCTTACGAGTACAAGCCCGGCCACATCTGTTACGGATTCCCGCGCCTGCCGCGCGGCGTCAAAGCGTCGGTGATGCATTCCGGCGAAATCGCGACCGGGCCGGATCAGGTTCGCCGCACGGTGGACGACAACGAGATCCAGGCGCTGCGCGACGCCTTGCGGCCCGTTCTCCCGGGACTGGCGACGGCGCCCGTGCGCGACAGCGGCACGTGTCTCTTTACCAATACGCCGGACCATGATTTCGTAATCGACTGGCATCCGTCTCATCCGAACGTCTTGATCTCGAGTCCGTGCTCGGGACACGGCTTCAAGTTCGCGAGCGCGATTGGTGAGCTGCAGGCTGATCTGCTGACAGGGGTAACAGCGCGCCTTGATACCGCGCCGTTCAGGCTTGATCGCTTCGGCTAATGTGCGACTGCCACTGAAGACGACCGGCGGGCGGCTGTGGGCGGGCCTGCTCGATGCAACGGGCTCAAACCATTCCGCCGCGATTCGGAAGCCGGGATCCCGCAACTGCGAAAACAGTAAGGTGGAGGGTGCGAGGTGATAGGGAGGAGGCGAGGAGAGTTCCCGTCGTTTGCGACCTTGCCGCCATACGAACCACTAACCCTACTTGCAACCGCGGAGGGCAATGATCACGCAAAGGCTGCGGAGTCACTGGAATGCCCGCACCCCTCCTTCCCTCCTTCCTATTGCCTCGCACCCTCCACCTTACTCAGTTCGCCTTTGGTACTACCTCGCATCTCACAGCTTCAAAACTCCAACGCAGAGATGTACTGATAATCCCGCCTGACGCTGTCGATCGGCGCGCCGGGGTAGCTCTCCTGTTCGACGTACAGGTGCTTCTGGTCGATGTTGTCGATGAGCCTGAAGATGCTGCGGAAATCGACCACGCCCTTGCCCAGCTCGACGTCGTGGTCCGCGCCGATCGCGGGGGCGTCCTTGATGTGAAAGAGCCAGTACCGGTTGGCGTACCGCTTCATGTAGTCGAGCGGATCCGCGCCGCCGATCGCCGCGTTGCCGGTGTCGAGCTGGAGCCAGACGGTGGACGGGTCGGTGCGCTGCGCGAAAATGTCGTAGAGCACCTGGCCGTCGACCTTTCTGAAATCCCACGCCTCATCGTGGAAGCCGATGCGCATCCCGCTGCGCAGTGCGCGCGCGCCCGCTTCGTTGAAGCGATCTGCCCAGCGCCGATAGTCGTCGGGGCCCAGCTTCTCGCCGTCGGGGAGACTGGCGACGATGAGGTACTGGTGGCCGAGGATCTTCGCGGCGTCGATCTGGCGCTCGAGATCCTCGAAGACGCCGACGTCGATGTGGGTCGACGGCGCCGCCAGACCGTTGCGATCTAGAATCGCGCGCAGCTGCTGCGCCGGCATGCCGAAGTTGTTCATGGATCCGAGCAGCTCGACTTCCTTGTAACCGGCGTTCGCGATGTTGACGAGAGTTCCTTCGAGATCCCTGCGCGCATCGTCCCGCAGGGTGTAGAGCTGGATTCCGACTTTGCTGAGGCGTCGCGTGCCGGCGCCCATGCCTGCGCCGGCCGACGCACAGCCGAATTGCGGTGCTACAGCGGCGACTCCGAGAGCCGTGAGAAACTCGCGCCTGTTCATGAAGACCCCTTAGTGAAAGCCATCGTTCTATCGGTCGGGCAGAGCAGATACGATATTCTCTCGCCCGAGCATCCAGCAAGTTGAAGGACCGACCGAACTCTTCACTGCCAGGAGTCGCCATGAGCAAAAGCAGCTATTCGCGCCGCGAGTTTCTCGGAGTGAGCGCCGCCGTCGCCGGCGGCACGATTGCCGCCAGAGAAGTGCTCCTCGCGGGGGAGCCCGAGCCCCTCAAGCGAGTGGCGCCCAGCGACACCGTGCGATTCGGCATCATCGGTGTGGGCATGGAGGGGTCGGGGCTGCTGGGGACGTCGATCACCCTGCCGGGCGTCGAATGTGCCGCCGCCGCGGACCTCTATGACGGCCGACATACCCTCGCGCGCGAGATCGTCCGGCCGGACCTGCCTGTCACCCGTCGCTACCGCGAGCTGCTGGACAACAAGAACATCGATTGCATCGTCGCCGCTGTCCCGGACCATTGGCATCGCCAGGTAGTGGTCGATTCGGTCAACGCGGGCAAGGACATCTATTGCGAGAAGCCGATGTCCCACACCGCGGCAGATGGTGTCGCGATGGTCGACGCTGCAAAAAAGACCGGCCGCATCGTCCAGATCGGTTCCCAGCGAGTGAGCTCGCAGGTCTGCGCCAAAGCGAAGGAGATCATCGCGCAGGGAATGCTCGGCGATTTGATGCTGGTGGAAGGCTGGATGGGTCGCAACGATCCGTGTGGTGCGTGGCAGTACCCGCCGCCGTTCGATCTATCCCCGGCGAATCTCGACTGGAATACCTGGCAGGGTGACGTCACGCCAAAGATTCCGTTCAATCCGAATGTCTTCGCGCGCTGGCGCTGCTGGAAGGAATACGGGACTGGAGTCGCCGGCGATCTACTCGTGCACCTCGTGAGCGGAATGATGTTCATGCTTGGCATCAATGAGGCTCCGCGCTTCGCTGCCGCGGTTGGCGGAATTCGTCACTGGAAGGACGGCCGCAACATGCCCGACGTCCACGCCGTGAACTACTACTTCGGCGATCTTCCCGTCTACATGCGGCTCAATCTCGCCTGCGAGATGCAGGAGACCTACCGCATTCAGGGATCGAAGGGCCTGCTGGAAGTAACGGGATCGAGCGTGAGCTTCTCGCCGCAGCTGGGCATCGACACTTACCCGTGCTACTACACCGGGAGCTTCCCGCGCGCGATGCGCGAGCAGTACGAGAAGCAGTGGCACGCCGAGAACGACGAGAAGCTGGCGAAGCTGCCGCCGCAGGAAACAGTCACCTACAGAATGGCAGATTACGACGACTTCCGGCCGCACCTCGCCAACTTCTTCGACGCGGTTCGCACGCGGAAACCTGTCGTGGAGGATGCGGTGTTCGGACACAACGCGGCGCTGGCCTGCCACATGGCGAACGAATCCTATTTCAGGAAGAACGCCGTCACCTGGGATCCGGCGTCGAAGACGATCAAGGGCTGATCAGCGCGGCGACGAGCTACTGCACCGCTCACGCACTGCGACGCTGCGGCTCGACGGAGCCGTCGTCGTTGCGGATCGTGCGGTGGAGCAGGTAGCCGGCGGCGAACAAAACGGCGCCCACGACCATGCTTCCCGTGAACAGTGAGAGAATTGCTGGAAACTCCGCGCGGGTGTTGGTGTTGAGATGCGCGAAATAGCCGATGATGATGGTCGTAACGCCGAACGCCAACAGGATGCCGCCTATGCCCATCAAAGCTTCGGAAAACCGTGAACGCATCGCCTTCCTCTGTGGGTTGCTCGTGATCGCACTGTAATCGTAGTCGCTTCAGAAGCCATATGCGAGGCGTTAAATTCAGATAACGCCACAAGAAACGCCCCACAATTCTCGCAATGGCAGATAAATCCCGCACTCCCGTCATCGTCGGTGCCGCCCGCACCCCGATCGGCAAGTTCCTCGGCGCACTTTCGCCGCTCAGCGCGCCTGAGCTTGGCGCCGTCGCGATTCGCGAAGCTCTGAAGCGATCGAAAGTGTCCGCCGAGGATGTCCAGGAAGTCATCATGGGTCACGTGCTGCAGGGGGGTGCCGGACAAGCTCCGGCCCGCCAGGCGGCGCTGAAGGCAGGGCTGCCGCCAACTGTCTCCGCCGTCACGGTGAACAAGGTCTGCGGATCCGGCCTCAAGGCGGTGATGCTTGCCTCACAGGCAATCAAAGCCGGTGATGCACAGGTTATCGTCGCCGGCGGCCAGGAGTCGATGTCGAACTCGCCGTATTACGTCTACGGCATGCGCAACGGCGTCAAGCTCTCCGATCAGAAGATGGTCGACGGCATGATCAAGGATGGACTGTGGTGCGCGTCGTGTGACGTTCACATGGGCGGGCACGCCGAGTACACGGCGAAGAAAGCGGGTGTTAGCCGCCAGGATCAGGACGAGTTCGCCGCGGCATCGCATCGCAAGGCGGTGGCAGCGATCGAATCAGGGAAGTTCAGCAACGAGATCGCCACCGTACAAATTCCCGGCAAGAAAGGCCCGACCACTGTCGACACCGACGAAGGTCCCCGCAAGGATACGACGGTGGAGACCCTGTCGAAGCTGCGTCCGGCATTCCCCGGCAAGAACGGCAGCAACGACGATCTCACGGTTACTGCCGGCAACGCCTCGAGCCTCAACGACGGCGCCGCGGCGCTGGTGATCGTCTCGGAGCAATACGCCGAGTCGCACGGACTCGAGATTCTCGGACGCATCACCGGCTACGCGACCGGCGCGACCAAGCCCGAAGATCTGTTCTTTGCCCCGATCAAAGCCGTTCGCAATCTGATGGAAAAAACCGGCTCCAAAATCAGCGATTACGATCTGATCGAGGCCAACGAGGCCTTTGCATCGCAGGCGATCGCCGACGGTGAAGAGCTTGGCTGGGACTGGAAGCGCGTCAACGTCAACGGCGGCGCCATTGCACTCGGCCACCCGATTGGGGCGAGCGGCGCCCGGGTATTGACCACTCTGCTCTATGCGATGAAGGACCGCGGCGCCCGGAAAGGACTCGCGACACTTTGCCTCGGCGGCGGCGACGCCGTCGCGCTCAGCGTCGAGCGCGCAAACTAAGCTCGATTGACAGCGACGCCCGCCGCAGCGCGAAGCACCTTCAGAGAGCGGAGCGTTCTGGCGGCGTCGGTCGTCGCGTTCTTTCTCGTGATGTTCGCGGCGATGGTGCTGCTGCGCTGGATCTCGCTGTTCATTCCCGGACTCGCGAGCGCTCGGGACCGCGAGATTGTCGACGCGTGGACCACCTTCGGTGGCACTCTTATCGCCACCGCGGTGATGCTGCGCGTGCAGCGCTGGCCGTGGCGCGCGGTGGCGCTGGACCGTGCGGCGGCGTCGCCTCTGGCGCTGGCGCGGGGAACCGCCCTCGGCGCCGCCACCATCGGGCTGGCCAGCCTTGTGCTGCTCTCGATTGGAATGCTCCAGATCGTGCCGACGACCGGCGGCAGCTCACTCGCGACCGCCGGCCGGTACGCTCTCATTCTGCTGCCGGCGGCGTTCTTCGAAGAGCTCTTCATCCGCGGTTATCTCTTCGCCGTGATGAGACGCATCGCCGGCTGGAAGATGGCACTCATCGTGACGAGCGTGGTGTTCGGCCTGATGCATATTGCGAATCCGCACGTCGATGCTGAATCCATTCTGGCAGTCACCGTCGCCGGATTCTTCCTCGGCGCGATTCTACTTGCGACAAGAAGTCTGTACGCGGCCGGTGCGGCCCATTTTGCCTGGAACTGGGTGATGGCAGGCGCGCTCCACATCTCGGTGAGCGGATTGCCGGCGCAGGATCCCGATTACCGGACGATCGAGACCGGTCCCGATTGGCTGACCGGTGGCCCATGGGGACCTGAAGGCGGGCTGGCCGCAGTGGTGCTGATGTTCATCGTGATTTTCTACCTGTACGGGCGCTATCTGCGCCACATGGAGTCCAGAGCATGACCGATCGCGTCGCTGTCGTCGGCGCAGGCCAAATGGGAAACGGCATCGCGCACGTCTTCGCGCAATCCGGTATTCCCGTAATGATGGTCGACGTTTCGCGAGAAGCGCTGGACAGGGGTAGGTCCACCATCGCGAAGAACCTCGAGCGTCAGGTGAAGAAAGGCACCATCGCGGCGACTGATCAGGAAAAGATTCTTTCGCTCGTCGAGCTTGGCACCGAGATCGACGCCGTCGGCGACGCCGACCTGGTAATCGAAGCCGCCACCGAGGACAGTGGTCTCAAGTTCCGGATCTTCAGCGACCTCGATCGCATCGCCAAACCACGGGCGATTCTGGCCAGCAACACCAGCTCGATCTCGATTACTGAGATCGCTCGCCGCACCAGGCGCCCCGAGAAAGTCATCGGCATGCATTTCATGAATCCGGTGCCGGTGATGAAGCTGGTGGAGATCATCCGCGGACTCGCGACCTCCGACGAGACCACCACCTACGTCACCGACGTCGCGCGCCGACTCGAAAAAACTCCAGTCGAAGTCAATGACTATCC
>Ga0070681_10004367_pt1 | contig 13450 bp, 9 predicted proteins | sample KBSC83BmetaG_FD_65650 | JGI IMG/M metagenome (GOLD analysis project Ga0070681, IMG submission 65650) | Corn rhizosphere microbial communities from Kellogg Biological Station, Michigan, USA - KBS C8-3B metaG | ecosystem: Host-associated > Plants > Roots > Rhizosphere | place: USA: Michigan... | reverse complement strand
CCTTGGTTAGCTCCGGATCGTCCCACTTGGTGATCTTGCCCAGAAAGATGCCCGCCAGGGCTTCCGGCGTAAAGTTAAGTGCTGCGGTGACTCCCGGGATGTTATAAACCGGCACATCCGCGCCCATCACGGTGGGGAAGTGGAGGATCGCCGATCCCTGCTTGTCCTGGAAAGCTTTTATCTGTTCGTCGGTCATAGGCCCGTCACTGGCGCCGAAGTCGACCGTACCCGCGGTCACCTGCGCGATGCCGCCGCCCGATCCGATGGACGAATAGTTGATCTGTGCGCCCGCCTTCTTGTGATACTCATCAAACCACTTGGAGTACATCGGATACGGGAAGGTCGCGCCAGCTGCGTTAATCAGCACCTGCTGGGCGCAAGCCGCGCCCATGGTGAAAGCAGTTGCCAGCCCTGCATTAACGATGAAAATTCTTCGAGTCATTTTTCCAGCCTCCTATCATCTCAGTCTTCTGTTACAAACACATTACGATTGGGCGGGTCTAATCCATCCAAAATCCGATCGATAAGGGAACGCGAGCGTGAATCGCGGATGAAGCCGGAACGATGTGATTACGCATGCTCACAAATTCTCAAGCATGCCTCCTGCCACGCCGAGTATAGCTACACGTTTTCATAAGGATACGGCTTGCCTATGGCTCTGTAATGAATGTCATGTTACAGTTCCGTGACGGAATTGGCCTGGCGACGGTGATCTGTGGGCAAATCGGCATCCCCGGGGTGCAGAATTCGGCAAATCGCGCGACACTGGAACGGATGAAGTCGCGCCGGCCCACCTTCCTTGCTGCCGCTTTCATGGGGCTTCTCCTGGTGATTGGCGTATCCACATTTGCGGTGGCGCGTAGCGCTCGCATCGCGCAGGACCACGTGACGGAGCTGAACAAGGCTCGGATGCAAAGCGACGACGCTCTCGATACGATTCGCGCGAACGTCTATCTGCTGGGAATCGTTACCAGGGATTACCTGCTCGATACCGATCCTTCCGGCATAAGCCAGTACGTGACGCAATTCAACGCCATTCGATCCGAAACGGAGAAGAGCTTTCAGGCTTTGACCCTGTCCGAGAACGCCGACTTGCCACAGGCAGCGCTCAGCCAGCTTCGCCGGGAATTCGGCGCATATTCCGATGTCACGGCGCTGGTTCTGGGGTGGAGTGCCGAGCAGAAACGCGCCCAGGGCACAGCCATGTTGCGCCAGCGGCTGCGCCGCCGGCAAGAAGTATTCGCCCTTACGGGACAGGTGGAGCAACTGGTAACCGCTAACTTTGAGCGCCAAGGGGCTCAGATCACTAGGGCAGACCAGCAGCTCCGCGCCTCTCTGGGGTGGATCAGTGCGGCGGCTTTGTTACTCAGCATCGGGATATCCGCGATTACACTGATGCACACCACACGGCTCGAGCGGCAGTCTGAAACGGCTGAGTCGGAACTCCGCCGGCTGTCGGGTCAGCTTCGGACGACTCAGGAACAAGAGCGTAAACTCCTGTCGCGTGAACTGCACGACCAGGTCGGCCAGATGTTGACCGGTCTGCGCATGGAAATCGGCTCCGTTTCGCGGAGCGTAACCGATCCGGAAAACTCCTTGCGGCTGGCGAACGCCAGGGCGACGGTCGAGCAGTTGCTGCGTTCGGTTCGCGATATCGCGATGCTTCTGCGGCCGTCCATGCTGGACGATCTGGGTTTAACTCCCGCGCTCGCCTGGCTGTGCCGGGAAATGTACCGATCCAGCGGAATTGAGATTCAAATGGAAGTGGACGAGGAAGCCAATGGGTTGCCGGAAGCCCATCGAACCTGCCTGTACAGGATCGTGCAGGAGGCGCTTACGAATGCGTCCCTGCATTCCCAGGCCCGCAAAGTCCAGGTGACCCTGCGGACCAGCGGCGCGTGGGTCAGCGGCACCGTTACGGACGATGGACGGGGGTTCGAGAACCATACCAGCACCCACAAGGGTCTCGGTTTGTTGGGTATGCAGGAACGGGTGCGGGAACTAGGCGGCAGCGTCCGGATCGTCTCATCCCTGGGCCGTGGAACACGGGTCGAAATCCGCTTACCCCGTCCGATTCAGCCGGAGGTTATTGATGCTAAGGATTCTGATCGCGGACGACCACGGGATCGTCCGGGCGGGGCTGAAGCTTCTGCTTGATCGCGTGCCTGACATGGAAGTGGTGGGCGAAGCCGCCGAGGGCCGCGAAGCCGTACGGCTGGCTGGCGATGTTCATCCCGACATCGTCATCATGGACATCGGGATGCCCCTGCTCAACGGCCTGGACGCAGCCTCGCAAATCGTCCGGGAGAATGAGCGCGTTGGCATTATCGTCCTCAGCATGCACACCGATGAAAGCTACATCCTGCGGGCGCTGAACGCGGGAGCCAAAGGCTATCTGCTCAAAGACCATGCCGACGAGGATCTGGAGCGTGCCATTCGATCGGTTGCCTCCGGCAAGCCTTTCTTCTCTCCATCGATTGCGCAGGCGCTACTGGAGGAATATGTGGGCCTCATGCGGCAGCGCGGGCTTCAGGATTCCTACGATCTCCTCACGGAACGGGAGCGGGAGGTTCTGCAACTGCTGGCGGAAGGCAAATCGAACAAAGAAGTGGCCGGCGTCTTGAACGTCAGCCCGTACACGATTGAGACTCACCGCACCAACCTGATGCAGAAGCTAAACCTGCACAATACCGCGGAAATCGTGCTTTATGCCGTGCGCAAAGCGATTATTGTGCCCTGAACCGCGGGCCCTGGGATACAGCCTTTTTGGAGCCGTCCTACTGGCCTTGCCGTATTCTGCTTCGCGCGCCTCGCGCCGTATAGTAGTTCTTCCAGCGCAAAAGCGTTGGTTGTGTTCGTAGGTCCCCCCTACAAGCAACTCGCCGCAGCGATCCGCATTCGCAGATCGCTGCGGCGGTGTTGTTTTAGCAGCCAGCCGCGCCGCGGCCGTCTCCATACCCGGAATCTCCGGGACAGCCCACTAGTGCCTTTTCGGTCCCGGCTCTACGCTGTTCGGGCGATATAACTTGCGCTTCCTGGAGCCTAGTATCGAAAAGTGATACCGCCCTCCGGCGGGATGGGGTTGGGGGATTCATTCAAATCCAAATGAGGAGTCAATATATGCGCTCGATGCTGTGGATCGTCTGCTGCCTTTTGATAATCGGTGTGGCCTTCGGACAAACCGACCGCGGCACCATTACCGGAACCGTATCGGATCCGACCGGGGCGCTGGTAGCTAATGCTCCGATCCAGGTCAAGAACACGCAGACCGGCACGGTATATACGGGAGCCAGCAGCGCGACCGGAAACTTTACGTTCCCTCAGCTGCCGCCCGGTTCCTACGAAATGACGGTATCGGTCGCGGGATTCAAGAATTTCATCCGGCAGAACATCGTCGTGCAGGTGACGCAGACGGTTCGCATCGACGTTCCCCTGGAAGTGGGCGCGGCTACCGAGTCGGTTACCGTTAGCGCCGAATCCTCGCTCCTTAAGACTGAAAGCAGTGACGTGAGCGTCAACGTTACCGCCGACCGTATGCTCAACCTTGGCATGCTGCCGATCGGCAACGGTTTCTCCAGTTCTCACGGCGTCCGAAATCCCATGGCCGTGGCGAATTTGACGGCGGGAACTTTCTTTGATCCGAACCTGAACATTCGAGTGAACGGCGCCCCTAGCAACACGGAGACCGTTCGCATTGAGGGCCAGGACTCCACCAACGGCGTAGTGACTTTCGCCCAGGCCGAGACCCAGCCCAGCGTGGATGCCATCCAGGAATTGGCGGTGCAAACCAGCAACTACGCCGCCGAGTACGGGCAGGCTGGGGCAGGCGTGTTTAACTACACGATGCGCTCGGGCACCAACCAGTTCCATGGATCGCTTTACGACTATAATTCCAACGAAGCGTTCAACGCGGCTGAGCCGTACACCAGTACGCGGCCCAAGCTGCGCCGCAACGATTACGGCGGCACCGTCGGAGGCCCAATCTGGATTCCGAAAATTTACGACGGCCGCGACAAGAGCTTCTTCTTCTTTAGCTACGAGGCATTCCGCGAGAAAAACATCCTGACCACCTCGTTTCCCACGGTTCCCACCGACGCCTACCGGAAGGGCGATTTCGGCACGGCTCTGACCGGAAGAGTGGTCAGCGGGACACGAGCCGATCCCAACGGCCTGCTGGCCATGGATGGCCAGATCTTCGATCCTTTCTCAGAATCCATCGCACCCGACGGGCGGCGCGTCCGGACTCCGTTCGCCGGTAACCAGCTTCCGCAGAACTCCAAGTATCTGGATCCGTCCGCGCAGAAGGTGCTGGCCCTGATCCCGCACGCCAATGTGGGTGGCGCGAACCTGTTGGTGAACAACTACAACAACCCGTTTGCAACCGATCGCAAGACGCCCATTCCTTCCCTGAAGGTCGACCATTCTTTCACCAGCAAGGCCAAAATCTCCGGTTACTGGTCGACTACAGAGACGGCGGTACAGTATTGCCTGCCCTTGTGCGGATCGCAGGGTTTGCCGCTCCCCATCGAGCCCACTCGCGGCACCTTCATCGAGTCGCATACAGAGCGCCTCAACTTCGACTACACTCTGACGCCGACCATGTTGCTTCACTTGGGCGCCGGGTATCAGCATAACGACTTCAAAGACACCTCACCGGTCACCGATTACGACGTGTACGGCGCGCTGGGCATCAAAGGAGCAACGCGCGGCCCCAGCGACGGCGCCCGCTTCCCGCAGTTTTCGACCTTTGTCGGCAATAACAGCACAGGAGGCATGAATCAGATGGGTCCCGGCGCGCAAAGCCGCAGCATCGAAATCAAACCGACCTTCAGCGCCAGCGTTTCCTGGGTCAAGGACAACCATACCTTCAAGTTTGGCGGCGAAGGCCGCACGGAGGGATACCCGACCATCGCTTTCACCAACGACTCCGGAACCATCGGCTTCAATGCGGCTCAGACAGCCAATCCCTGGTTCAGCGACGCCAACGTACCGCTTTCGGGTGGTTCCACAGGGTTCCCGTTCGCCAGCTTCCTGATGGGCCGGGTGAATTCGCTGACTCTTGCAGCTCCCGCCGAACCGCGCGCCGGGAGAAAATTCCTGGACTTCTTTGCCCAGGACACGTGGAAAGTCACGCGCAAGCTCACACTGGATTATGGCCTGCGATGGGATTACCTCGGCTACCCCCGCGAGCAATACGGCCGCTCTCCCGATTTCTCGCCTACTCTGCCTAACGCCGTCGCCGGCGGCCACCCTGGCGCTTCGATCTTTGAAGGCGATGGGCCCGGGCACTGCGGATGTTCCTTCGGGCAAAATTACTACCTGGCCTTCGGGCCGCGATTGGGGATCGCTTATCAATTGGACACCAAATCCGTGTTACGGCTGGGCTTCGGCGTCACCTACTCCAGCAGTTCCGGCGGTCTAGGTGTTCAGACGCCGACCGGCGGCACGCAAAACATCGACGCTCCAGGATTTGGAGACGCTGCGATCCAGTTGAGCGGTGGATATACGCAGGGGGTCGGAGGGCCGCTTCTCGCGGTCACTTGGCCGGATATCCGGCCAGACTTGTTCCCGTCGCCGGGTACTTTTTCCGGAGCGCCCACCGTCATCGACAACAACATCGGCCGGCCCGCGCGCCAGATGCAATGGAGCATCGGAGTTCAGCGGGAAATCCTGCGGGATCTGTTGGTGGACGTCTCGTACGTCGCCAATCGAGGCAACTGGTGGCGTACCTCCTCGCTCAATTGCTACAACTGCCTGACACCAGAATTCCTGAAGTCGCAGTATGGATTGGACATTTACAATGCGGCCGACCGGACCATCCTGGGTTCACAGATCGGACAAGCCGGCGCAGGCCGGTTCCGCAACAAGCTGCCGTTTGCGGGTTTCCCGACAAACTTTACCGTCGCGCGTTCCTTGCAGCCCTTCCCGCAGTTCGCCAGCAGCGGGGCGGGGTCGCTGAGCGGCAGCGCCGGCCCCTTGGGGAAGACCTGGTACGACTCGCTCCAGGCCAAGGTGACCAAGCGCCTCTCTCACGGGTTGGATTTCACCTATTCGTTCACCTGGTCGAAGGAACTCACTCTAGGCGCCGAGAGCGACGGCGGCCTGTTGTTTGGACAGACGGTAAACGACGTGTTCAATCGCGATGTTAACAAGCAGCTCTCCAGCTTCTCCCGGCCGTTGTGGAATATTCTGGCGGTTACCTACACCGTGCCCCAGTGGGGAACCAACCGGTGGCTGAAGTATGCGCTCTCGGATTGGACCCTTGGAACCACGCTTCAATACGGCAGTGGACAGCCCATCCCGGTACCGACGACGGCCGGCACTCTCACCAACCTGACGCAGTCGCTGGGCCGCGGAACACGGGCCGAGCGCGTGCCGGGCGTGCCTCTTTTCCTGGCAGACCTCAACTGCCACTGCTTCGATCCGGCTCAGACCCAGGTGCTCAATCCGGCCGCGTGGCGGGAGCCGGGTTCCACGTATGACGCCACCGGCAAGCAGACCTCCTACAACGGTACGTTCTCTCCGTCGGCAGCCTACTATAACGATTACCGCTATCGCCGCATCCCTCGGGAAACTCTGGCCTTTGGCCGGGTCTTCCGCATTACGGAGCGCGCGAGTCTCCAGGTTCGCATGGAGTTCACGAATCCCTTCAACCGCGCTCAGATACCCAATCCTGTTGCGACCGGCTACACCACCAAGGTCAGCACCAAGTTCGCTGCGGATGGCCTGAAGGTGAATAACACCGGGTTCGGCGCTATCTCTACTCTCCCCGGCGCAGCCGTATCCGGCGAGCGGACGGGCTTGTTGGTCGCACGGCTCACGTTCTGAAACTGATCTCGCGGAAGGCCGGGCAACCTGAGCCCGGCCAACGCTAGCGGCGAGCCTGTGCACCGAAGCTGAAAAAGACTCTATTGATGCGGTGATCGGGCTCCACGAATGCGACGGCCTCGAAACCGGGACTTTGCACCGTTCCAAACCGTAGATCCAGAAGCTCCACGCGGACAGTATCGTCCACCGGGAGCAAAGTCCAGAAAGGAAGCTGGTCAAACTTCTCGAACACCTGGAAGGTGCGTGTGGTCCGGGCGGCGTCGATGGCGGGTGAAGAGATCGCAGGATACTCGGTGTGGCCCCCAGCCGCGTCGAAATCCCCACTCAGATCGACGGGGACTTCGTAGATGAAGCCGTCGCCTTCCACCACGGCTCGCCAGCGCAGTACGGTGAACCGCACCGGAAACACGCTGACGCGTTCGGCGGGAGCGCCCCGGTAATTGAAGGAGTCGACGATCGATACGGCCCGGCCATGAGCCACCCAGCGTCCGGTATCGTAAAACAGCACCGCCAGTAGCGCGAACCAGGCCCAACCGCGTCTCGGCCCGCGACTCTTGCGGCCGCCCATTTCGGAAGTGACCAGCCGGCTCAAAGCCGGCGCGGCCACCGCTAGAACCAGGACACCCAGGATCACCGGATCAATGATGTCGGTGGCATCCAGACGATACCACTTGGCGTTAAAGGGCAGCATGAGTCGTACGCCGTAAACATTGGTCCAATCCAAAAGGAGATGGCTGAGCACTGCAACCAGGCATCCTATGTATGTGATCGCAGTGGCCATGGTCAGCCTTGTGCGGGTGAAGACCTTCACCAGCAACAGCGGAACCAACGCCACCAGGGGCGCGAAGACGAGGGCATGGGTATAGCCGCGGTGTACCTGTAAATAGGTGAGGGAGTCGGTGAAAAAACCGTAGGTGTCCATGTCGGGCGCATTGGCCGCGAGCATGATCATCCAGGGCGCACCTTTCTCGCCGCGAGCTTCGCCACCACCGAGGCCAGCGCGGGAAAGCATCAGGCCGACCAGCGTATGGGTGACGTTATCCATGTGTTCAGCGGGTTTTAGGGGGCAAGAGAAGCTGCAGGGCGCCCGGGACGATTTCGATGGAGACCGGCTGGCGGCCGAGGTATTCGCCATCGATCTGGACTGCCGCCGCGGTGAGGACTTGCACCTGGTGCGCGCTCAGCACGCGGACGCCGCGGAGGCGCTGCACACGCTTGGCTGCCACGTTCAGCATGTACCAAGCGTATCGCAAAGGGTTCGATCCTTCGAACAGAACTACTTCGAAATGGTTTCCATGCAGCGAGGCTCCGCTGGCGATTTCCAGGTCCCCGCCATAGTTCCGGACACGGCTGATGAGCGCAAACCCACATCGATGAACCTGGCCGTCCACGCCCACTTCAAGCTGCTCCACGCGTTTAAAAAAGCGCAAGAGGCCGGAGGCCCAGTAGGCTAGTTTCCCGGCGGCGTTCTTGAGGCCCGCGCTGACTTCGTACACGATGTTGGCATCCAGGCCGGCCCCCGCCATCAGCAGAAAGTAACGCGAGCCGAAGCTGCCGGAGATCCGGCCCACGGAAACGAGCCGGGGTTCAAAAGTGGCCAGCATCTTCGCAGCCGACTCCACTCGCGAGCCCAAGCCGAGTTCCATCGCCAAGACGTTAGCCGTTCCGCCCGGCAAAACACCCAGGGGAACGCTGGAATGGACCAGGCCCTGGACCACCTCGTTAACCGTGCCATCGCCGCCCAGAACCAGCACCAGGTCGGCTCCCTGGCGGACGGCTTCCTTGGCGAGCGAAGCGGCTTCGCCCGCCACCGAGGTAGGCATAAGACGCGGAGCGAGGCCGCCCCGTGCAAGCGCCGCAATGGTACGTTGGAGAATGCGGGCGGGGTTGCGCCGCAACGCGCCAGCGGCGGGGTTATAGATCAGGACCGGCTGGCGAAACAACGAACTTCATTATACGTGACCAGCGTCGCTCACAAAATTGAGGTCCTGCGCGAGAGGCTGCGGCACCACGAGTATCTGTATCACGTCCTGGACGCGCCCGAGATCACCGACGCTGAATTCGACGCGCTGATACGGGAGCTCAAAGCGCTGGAAGCGGCGCATCCAGAGTTGGTCACACCGGATTCTCCCACTCAGCGGGTGGGCGGGAAACCGCGCGAGGGATTCGTCAAAGTTCCGCATTCGAGTCCCATGCTGAGCCTGGACAATGCATTGGGCGAAGAGGAACTGCGGGCCTTCGATCAGCGAGTACACGGCCTGTTGAAGCCGGACGAGGCCTGCGCCTACGTGGCCGAGTTAAAAATGGACGGCGTGTCGATGGCCGTGCATTATCGCGAGGGCAAACTGGCACAGGCCGTGACCCGCGGTGACGGTTCCATCGGCGAGGACGTCACGGAAAACGCCCGCACTATCCGCAGCATTCCGCTGCAATTGAAGGGCTCTCATGCCAACCGCGAAGCTCGCGGCGAAGTTGTCCTGAATCGCAAGGCGTTCGAAAAGCTGAATGCGGAGCAGGAAGCGCATGGCGCGCGCCTGTTCGCGAATCCGCGCAATGCGGCCGCGGGCTCGCTGCGAGTATTGGATCCCGCCATCACGGCATCCCGGCAGCTGGAGTACTTTACGTATTTTCTGCTGGACGGCGGCGCGCCGGTGCACAAAACGCAATGGGAAGCGCTGGAGGCGCTGAAGAATTTGGGGTTCAAGGTGAATCCCAACAGCCGCCGCTTCGAGAGCATCGACACACTGGCGGCATTCTGCAAAGAATGGGAAGAGAAGCGCGATTCCCTGCCGTTTGAAATTGACGGCGTGGTGGTCAAGGTCGACTCGGTCGAGCAGCAGAATCGCCTGGGCTGGACGGCCAAGGCTCCGCGCTGGGCCATCGCCTACAAGTTTCCCGCGCGGCAGGAAGAAACGCTGCTGGAAAGCATCGAGGTCAACGTTGGCCGCACCGGCGCAGTGACGCCTTGGGCCCGGCTCAAGCCCGTCAACATCGGCGGCGTAACCGTCTCCCGCGCGACGCTCCACAACGAAGATGAGATCGACCGGCTGGGCGTGCAGGGCGGCGACCGGGTTCTAGTGGAGCGCGCCGGTGACGTGATTCCCAAAGTGGTCCGCGTGGTGCGCCAGGGCGAGCATCGTATGCCATTCCGCATGCCCCGGCATTGCCCAGTTTGCGGGGGCGAAATCGTGCGGCCGGAAGGCGAGGCCATCAGCCGGTGCATCAACACGAATTGTCCGGCGCGGCTGAAGGAATCGGTACTCCATTTCGCCGCGCGCGGCGTCATGGACATAGACGGTATGGGGGAGTCCCTGGTATCGCAACTCGTCGACAGCGGGCTGGTTAAAAATGTCGCCGATCTGTACCGCCTGAAGCTCGAAGATCTGGTCGAGCTGGAGCGCCTGGGAAAGAAGTCGGCCGAAAAGCTGCTGGCGAATATCGAGGTGTCCCGAAAACAGCCGCTTCCACGCATTCTGAATGGATTGGGAATTCCGTTTGTCGGCGAGCGCACGGCGCAGTTCCTGGCCGATGCCTTTGCCGATCTGGACAAGATCGCGAATGCGGATGAGGAAGAACTGCAGCGGGCGGAAGAGGTCGGCCCCAAGGTATCGCAGAGTATCCAGCGGTTCTTTCATGAGAAGCGCAATCGGGATCTCATCGAACGGCTGCGCGAAGAAGGGCTACCCTTCAAGTACCAGGCCAAGCGCAAGGCAGGAGGTCCATTGGCCGGAATGACGTTCGTGCTTACTGGAACGCTTCCCCAAATGACACGCGAAGAGGCCGAGAATCTCATTGAGGGCGCCGGTGGTAAAGTAGCAGGTTCCGTCAGCCGGAAAACCAGCTATGTGGTGGCCGGGACGGATCCGGGTTCGAAGCTCGACAAGGCCCAAGCGCTGGGCGTGAAAGTGATCGATGAAGGGGCGCTGCGACGGCTGGCGGCAACGGCGGACGAAAGGAGTGGATGAAGGCGTTTAGACAGTTGCTGATCTCCTGGGGGCCCTTGGGCGTGTTCGTTCTGGCCTTCGTCGAATCGATCGGCATTCCCAATCCGGGCGGCACCGACGCGTTGCTGTTGCTGGTTGCCATCGCGCGGCCGGCGTCGGCTGTCCTGTGCGCCGTGCTGGCCACCGTGGGCTCCTTGCTCGGCGCGGCCGTCTTCTATGAAATTATTCGGATGGGTGGCGACAAATTCCTGTTGCGCTACACGCTGTCGGGACGAGGGCAGCGCTTCCGTACCTGGGCGCAGCGCTATGGGATGGTCACGGTGTTCATCTCCGCGCTGCTGCCAATTCCGATCCTGCCATTAAAGGTTTTCTGCGCCGGCGCCTGCGCCATGGGGGTGAGCCGCACGCGCTTCATGCTGGTGCTAGCCGCGGGCCGCATTCCGCGTTACGCCGCTCTGGCCTACCTGGGCGCACAGTTAGGTGAAAATACGAATGACTGGATCCGGGGGCACTACTGGCACATGGGCGCCATCGCGGTGGCGCTTTTCGGAGCGTTGTACGCGATATTGAGATGGACCGACCGGACTCGCAATACAGTGGAGGGACTACAATAGACGTGTAGGACCTCGTGACCCCTCTCGTCGACACTTTCGGGCGCTTGCACGACAACCTGCGGATCAGTGTGACCGACCGCTGTAACATCCGCTGTTTCTATTGCATGCCTGAAGAAGGCGTCAAATTCGAGCCTCGCGAGAATATCCTGACCTTCGAGGAAATCGAGCGTTTTGCTAAAGTTGCGGTTACTCTGGGGATTCGCAAGCTGCGCATCACCGGCGGCGAGCCACTGGTCCGCAAGGGCCTGCCAGAGCTAATCCGCAGGCTAGTGGCGATTCCCGGCGTCGAGGACCTGGCCCTGACCACCAATGGCGTATTGTTAGTTCAGCATGCCCGGGAACTTTACGACGCGGGCCTGCGCCGGATCAATGTGCACCTCGACACTCTGGATCGGGAACGGTTTAAGTACATAACCCGCCGGGACGACCTGGATAAAGTGCTGGAGGGGATCGATCTCTGCCAGAAGCTGGGCTATGGCCCCATCAAAATCAACGCGGTGGCGGTGAAGAATCTGGTGGAGCCCGACATCGTCGCGCTGGCGCGCTTTGGGCGCGAGCGCAATATCGAAATCCGCTACATCGAATTCATGCCGCTGGATGCGCAGGGAATCTGGGAGCGCGACCGGGTTTTGACCATGGATACGATGATCGGGATGCTGCAGCGCGAGATCGGGCCGCTGGAATCGATTCCGGACGCCGATCCGCGAGCGCCGGCCACCGAGTACCGCTTCAAGGATGGCGTCGGGCGCGTGGGATTCATCGCGTCGGTCAGCAAGCCGTTCTGCCTGAACTGCAATCGCGTGCGCCTGACTTCGGACGGCAAGCTGCGCTACTGCCTGTTCGCGATCGAAGAGACCGACGTGAAAGCGCTGCTGCGCTCGAACGCCCCGGATTCGGAGATCGTAGCAGCGGTGCGGAGCTGCGTCGCCGATAAGTGGATCGGGCACGAGATCAACACACAAAAGTTCGTGCCGCCGCCCCGGCCGATGTATTCCATCGGCGGGTGAGTAGGGCAGGTCTCCAGACCTGCCGCGGACGTTAGTTCTCCGAGGGTCTTTCTACCTGATCGATGACGAGTACTTCAACAGGCCCTTTGCCCGACTCGAGCTTTAGGCCAAGCTGTTCCTGCACCGCGGTAAAGATGGACGGGTTGGCAGAATCAGCGGATTGATCCGGCGCAAATTTCAGATGGACATCAAATGCTTCCGTTAGACCGGTCTTGTCAACGACAGTGCGGCTCAGTATAAAGGAAAAAGCCATTGCCAAGTCCGGCATGCTCCCTTTTGTCGCGTCCAAACCGCCTCTCCCCATGCCTAGAAAGCCACAGAAATCAGACTGCTTTTGGCCCCGCGCAAGCTGCTGGTTCGGATCACGCGTAATGCAACTTCCTTCTTTTGTTGGCTGAAGTTTAAGCCCGCTTTTTGCCACGGTCAGTTCATAGACTGGTAGTTCTTTGGTCTCACGATGGACCTTCAGCGAGAATCTGTTTTCAAGCAGTGCCTGAAGCATCGGCTCTTCCATCTGCTTCGGAGCCGAGGCTCCATCCGTCTTCGCTTCGATGTCGTAATGGTCGGAATTGATCCAGCCTGGACCTCCCGAAATTTGAAAATCCCTGACTTCATACGCAAAGGTCAGGAGGTCTTTCAGTGTCATGTTGTTTACGGATAATCGTCCGCTTGTGGGCCGAATCAACCTATCGGTGCTGCCGCTAACATTGCGTTTGATAGAGGCCACTTCGAATTCAGAGCGAGCTACCGGTGACTGAGCCCGGCTCTGCGCAACCAGAATCCCGATCAGGATCAGCAGAATGACAGCGACAATACGGTATCGCATAGATTTCCTTAGTCCACGCCGTGCATGCGAAGCTTGGCGATCTGCTCGGCATTCAGGTTGCGCATCCCGGCGTCCTGCAAGCGTTGGAGATAGGCTCCGTCCACTCCGTGGATCCGCAACTGGGCAAGTTCCTGTGGCGTGAAATTGTATCCCCAGCGCCGCGCATCCTTAACGAAACCTGGCTCGACGCCATGCATACGGAGCTGGTCGACCTCCTCCGCCTGCAGGTTC
>Ga0070681_10004365_pt1 | contig 13450 bp, 11 predicted proteins | sample KBSC83BmetaG_FD_65650 | JGI IMG/M metagenome (GOLD analysis project Ga0070681, IMG submission 65650) | Corn rhizosphere microbial communities from Kellogg Biological Station, Michigan, USA - KBS C8-3B metaG | ecosystem: Host-associated > Plants > Roots > Rhizosphere | place: USA: Michigan... | reverse complement strand
GGGGTCTCACCAGAAACCCAACGGAACGTGGCGATCGTGCGGAGACTTGAACTCCGTAAGCCAGGCTTGAGAGGCCTGCTGCTCGAGCCGCTTTGCATTCACGATCATGTTGGTGGAGCGCATCGGAATCGCACCGATCAGGCTATCTGCTTGCAAGGCAAATCCGGGTTCCTAGCCCGCACCCCAGAATTCAGAAGTTGCTTACGGCAACCACTCGTTCGATTCGCATTCGCTGGCCGCGTTTATCGACAACTTCACGGTTGGTACCGCCGGGTGGACTTGAACCACCATCTCGCCGCTTAAGAGGCGGGACTCTGGCCCGTTGAGTTACGACGGTATGGGCTGGTGCAGCGTCTTGGAGTCGAACCAAGCAGGCCCATTAGGGCGCGAGGGTTACGGCCTCGCCGGGGTCCGTCCCCGTCTAATGCTACGTTGGTACCCGGTGCAGATTGAGTGCCTGCGACATTCGGTTTGTAGGACCGATGCTCTTCACGTCTGAGCTAACCGGGCATTGATTGGCGACCACTAGCGGTAACGATCCGCTCTCACCAAGTAGACAGCTTGGCTGCGACACCTGTCGCATCAGTGGTCAAAATTGGCTGCCGACCTGCGGCTCGAACGCAGCGCGTCCGGATTAACAGTCCGGTTCCCCCACCCGGGGGGACTGTCGGCAAATAAAAAGTTTGGAGCGGAGTGCGGGAGTCGAACCCGCCTCATCTGCTTGGAAGGCAGAGGCCCAAAGCCGCTAGACCAACCCCGCTCACATGGAGGACTTTGTGTTTCGCTTTACGGCTCCCCGTCTCCATGCGACGGATCGTAGCGTGCGCCGGACTTTGGGCGGGGGTTTTCGGGTGGTCTGAGAGCGCTGGATCCTTCGCTCTCGTTACCTGTCTGCCCCCGGCCTTGCGCCGGAGGCAAGGCCAATCAGAGCTCGATACCTTCGACTCGGGCAATAAATTGCCCGGGTAAGGCGTGCGACGACGTCGGGCTATAGCAGCCCGCCGCTGTGCGCGTATCGAGTGGTTTTCTGATTGCAGTAATCACGACGGTGCGCTTTTTACGCTTGCTAATTTCTGAAGTCAAGCGGCAAGTCAATACTTCGCGCGAAACATAACACTGTGGAACGAGAAAAATTGTTGACGCTTCCGGCACTTCGACGTGGTATCGAGCTCGCTCTCAAACGGCATTCCGGCAACTTCATCCGTTCGACCTCAAGCGAGGAAGAGGCGGGTCCTGTGAGCGTTAGACGCCCCGCAGACTAAAGTCTGGATTTCGTTGCCCGAGTATTCGCCGGCCCGCCGCAACCGTGCGTTCGCCTGGAGCACTCGTATCGCCGTTCATCTCAAGTTCCCAACAGCAGTGAATCGCGTAGATATCCATCGGGTCTTCTACTCGGGACTCCTCTGACATCATCGCCCATGTAGTTGAACCGACCAGTCCGTAAGAAGGCCGGAGAGCTCCATCATCTTCGCGGTATACGTACCTGATAACCCACAAGCGTCGGCGGTCGTTGGTTGGTGGCCAAAATAGCTCTCGCGTGTCAGCGACTGATACCTCCTCCGGCGGTCTGCCAAATTCATTAGGATGCGCCAACCACTGAGCCATTTCGGCCAACGCGCGCGCGTCGGGCGTTCTCGCCTCTTCCGGAATCCTGTCTGCGTGGCCTAGTTCCTGAAGGTATCGAACGGCTCGGGCGGCGTAGAGCGGATTGCGTGCGAAGATCGTAAGGCGCTCAAGGCCAGAGTCAGCCCCCATCTTCGCCTCTGCCCAAGCACCCTCAATCCGAACGATCATATCTGCATGCCTCGCGGCCACAGCGGCTAGGTCCGCGGCCGCTCCCGCCTCTACAAATGGCAACGTGGCTGTTGCACTGACTGCGTAGCTCGTCAGCTCCGCATTCTCGGAACTCAGCCAGCCCCGGAGTCGGGTCCGCCCGTCTTGCGAGTCGAAGGGATGCTCCGCAAGTAAGCCGGCGATCGCGACCTGGTTACAGAAATCGAGAAACGCTATTGCGCAGTATTGCTGTGGAAGTGGGTTGCTGAGTCCCTCGATCACGAGACTGACGTTCTCCTTGTGATCCGCAAGCTCGTTGAATACGGTGGACCAGAGGTAGCCTTCCTCGCACTGCGGCTCACGCGCGAGGCTTACGATGAGCGAAATGTCCTTCGGGTCACCGTAGATCGCAAGAATTTTTGCGACGAACATGATCATGTTCGCATCTATGTGATGCTCTTGGAGATACCGACGGACCAGCGATCTGAGACGCGGCAAACCCTGCTCTCGCAGCCGCGCGGCCGCCTCATCCGTTTCAACGCTTTGGAATAGGGCGACTACGGCGTGAAGGTTGTTACTCGATTGTGAGTATGGCTCGATTGGTGCGGCCGACAGGGCCCGATCGAGAACCGCGCATACGAGGCGTGCCTCGGCATCTGTTCGCACCCGATCGTCTCCGCTCGGAAGTTTGTCCTGAAGCGAACCCCCGTCCTTCAACCACGCAGACAAGACCTTCTCAAGTTTCGTCTTCTTGAACACGTTTCGTCCTAGCTGCAAGGCACGACGTCTGGTGCCGGGCAGTTCCGGCGTCTCGCGATGCAGACCCTGTACCGTTAGGCGTTGCGAAATTCGACCGGCCGCTCGTAGCTGTTCTGAGCGTGCCGACGACCGCTATGCCACCGCAGCGCCTCTAACCTCCCTATCTCGTCTTGGCATTTCGTCGTAGGTCCGGCCATCCAGAACACGACCGGTAAGATCCTTGCGCACTCCACCCCATTGCTTGAAAAAGAATGCAACCCTGTGCTTACGGCATTGTCTCCGTATCGACTTCACCCACGACGCACTTATCTGGCGTGCCCTCGGTCCAGACTCGCCGCCCACGATGACCCAGTTGATATTCTCTAGTGGCAGATCGTCTAGCGGCCCAATCAACGGCTCGCACGAAAGAAATCTGACCGCCGCCGGAACCGAGGTCAGATGGATTGCCCGGTCGAGTACGCGGGCATCCTCGACGCTAACTCCCATCCACACGTTCTCTGGCCATGGCAAGCGCGGCGCCATCTCGCGCAGTCGCTCGCTTCGTTTGGTCAAGATCTGAAACGTGTGCTGAGAGCATTCAGCCATCGTTTCAAATACTCTGCGAATGAATATCTCAGGAACGTCTTCCTGAAACAGATCACTCATGGAGTTGACGAAGACCAGCCTAGGCTTTCTCCAAGCCCGTGGCGCGTCGAGAAGATCCCAGTGCAGCGTCGGTTTGAATCCGTCAGCGTATCGTTGCGCGCCCATTGCCCTCAACCGCTTCGCCATTCTCTCGGCGTAGCAGTTCTTGCAGCCCTGGCTAACCTTTATGCAGCCAGTCACAGGATTCCAAGTGAATTCCGTCCATTCAATGTTGCTGTCTGTAGCCATATTCGTCCGCTCGGAGCCCTCGTCTTTAGAACATCTGTTGGGTCCTACCGTACTGCGCGGCGGTCTTCCAGAACTTCGTCGCTATCTCATGCTTCGCCACCAGTACTAGCCAGTACAAGGGCTGGTTCCTCGAACCAGTGATCAGCTCGAACCGCACTTCTCCTTCGAACCCTAGCCCCTTGAGTAACCCGATCCAGTATTGCACGAAGTGCAGACGAGCCGAGTCTTCCGGCTGAGCCAGATTTAGCGCATCACGCCACCCAGGGCGAATTCATCGAGTGGTGAGTGAGTCTGCTGCGTGTACCGTGCCCAATTGCGTTGGAGATCCATAGCCGACACGTGAACCAGCAGATCGATGCGCTTCAAGCGAGCAAGGTAGCGAATTACTCCGAACGGCAACATGAGATTGAACGGATCGATCAGGGCAAAGTGCAGCGCATACGGATTGAGTTCCGTCGTTAGCTTCTCGGCAACAGCGAGCGCCTGCCCGCCGTGCTTGACGACAGGAGCGCCCAAGCGCGTGAGTCGAGTGCAAGCTGCATCAAGCAGCTGGCGATCACTGTCATTGATATGGACCTGGGTAAAGGGAACCTTGCAGTCGCGCGACGCCGTCCAGCTAACAAGCGGACTCCCGTCAATGAATATGTCGGTTCCTTTGATGTAGGCGCGACCTGAGGCGCAGTACAGGTCTATGAACGTCGCGCCCGCCTTGCCGGCGCCGATGAATTTCTTGCGAACGGCGCGAGATATCTCGATGTACAGCTTGAGGAGCGCGTGCTTGTCTTTTGCCCATTCGCCGACAGGCATTGCTGGCAGTCCGTCCGTCGGATCTGGTCGAGCCTCGGATTCCGCCATCGACTCCCCTCCTCAATCGTGCAGTATACTGGTCTTATATACAGTATGATAGTGGTTTCTCTTGCTACACCAATGGTTTAGCGCTCCTTTCTGGCATGCCCAAGACGGCCTTAGAGATGGTACTCAGAACTTCCGTTCGATTGGTCACGGCACGCAGGTAGCTCGTCCAGCATCTGCGACGATTCCAGGCTTCCGTTATCGACCGCGGGAGAGTTCGCCATGCAAGCCATCATTGGATCGACCCTGCTCTCGAGCACAGCCGCTCAGCCCACTAAGAAGCCCTTCGAGATCTACGACAGCCGGCTCGCCGGTTTCACCTTGCGGGTGCAGCCCACCGGGGTTCGGTCCTACTACGCCCGGTTTGGTCGAAATCGGCGCGTCGCACTAGGCCAAGCAGGGTTGATCGAGCCCGATGAAGCGCGGGAGAGGTGTCAGATCGTCCTCGGCAATGTGGCGCATGGCCGCCATCCGTTACACGGCCTGAGCGGAACGGACGGTATCACCCTAGGAATGTTCATTGCCGACACGTACACGACCTGGGTCCAGGCCAGCCGTCCGCGCACCGCTGCTGACACGCTCGAGAAGCTGTATCGGCATTTCAGAACTTGGTACCCCGAACCGCTTACTGCCATTACGGTTGAACGCGTTGAGGCGTGGAAGGTGCGGCGCCTGAACGAGGGTCGCAGTCCCGTGACTGTCGTGCGCGATCTCTACACGCTCTCCAGCGTACTCAGACGCGCAGTCAAGGCCGGTGAGCTGACAGAAAACCCTGTACGGCGCGTGGATAAGCCGCGCGTTGATCGGAGAGGCAAGGTGCGCTTTCTGGATTACGCAGAAGAATCGCGGCTACGGGCCGCACTGGAGGCGCGCGATGAGGAATTGCGAAGTCGGCGCACGGTCATAAATATTCGGCGGCTGACACGCCACGAGCGGCTACTTTCCCCGCTGACGCACTTTGGCGATCACTTGACGCCCGCCATCCTGCTATCAATGAATACCGGACTGCGGCGCGGTGAAGCTCTCAAGTTGCGCTGGGGTGCGGTGGACTTAGACCGTCGCCTCATTACCGTCGAGGGCCGGACTGCCAAGAGTCGCCAGACCCGGCATGTGCCGCTCAACGACGAAGCGGTGCGAGTGCTGCGGAACTGGCGCGAACAGGCCGGAGCTGGCGCGCGTGTCTTTCATGTCGTCGGATTTCAGACGGCGTGGGAAACAGTCCTTAGGCGAGCCAGGATCAGCAAATTCCGCTGGCACGATCTGAGACATCACTTTGCCTCGCGCCTCGTCCAGCAGGGTGTTCCCCTAAACACGGTGCGTGATCTCCTGGGTCACGGCTCCGTCGGCATGTCGCTCCGTTATGCGCACCTTGCACCCGATCAGCGGCGCGAAGCTGTGGCCAAACTCAATGAAAGGCCCCTTCTCACTCTCACCATGCGCCTTCAATGGGAAGGCCTTCCGGTAGCGAGCAGCTACCGCGTTGACTCGATCGTGGTTAGGAAGGGATTGGAACTCGCCGGCCAAATGCGGCTTGCTGGGAATCCGCCGGTCTTGGAGTTGCGCTTATAAGCGCAAGCAAAAAAGCCTGGATTTCTAGGTTAAAAACGAAAAGCGGGCGATTCTTGCGCTTACCCTGCGCTTACGGCGATGGCGCATTTGGAGTGGCGCTCGCATCACGCTGATTTGACTGGTGGAAAGGGAGGGACTCGAACCCTCGACCCCGGCATTATGAGTGCCGTGCTCTAACCAGCTGAGCTACCTTTCCATGAGGGGCGCGCATTGTCCTCAGGCATACCCCAGGGTGTCAAACCGGGGCGTGCCGGCCCCTTTTTAGCCTCTGCCGCTGGGGCACCTTCATCCCTCACACGTGTGCGACGCACCCACTTGCGCCACCGGCGTGTCCGTGTCAGAGAAATTAATGATGCGCCAGCCATGCGGGGTGTGGAACAGCTCGTACGACTCGAAGCCGCAGTGCTCAAGCTTGCCGAAGGAGTAGAACTCATACTTCGCCCACACGTTCGCCATGCCGTTTGGGTCGATGGCGACACGTGTGCGCAGCAGACGCACTTCCCACTCGCCTGGCTTGAGTTTGCTGATAGCCGCGAGTTCTCCCGCGCGCGTATCGAGAAACAGGCGACGCTCACTTCCTGCCGACTGCCAGGAGGTCACGCGGTAGTCCGGATGCAGAACCGCCGCCGCCGCCGCGGCGTCCCCGGCGCGCATCGCATTGACGAACGTCTCGACAGTGGCGAGTGCCGCTCGTTGCGCCGCCCCGTCGGCCGGGTCGGCCCACGCCGCGCCTTGCAGCGATAACAGGCCGACCAGCGCGGGGCCCGCCGGATGGCGCACACTAGACATTGAACCGGAAGTGCATCACGTCGCCTTCCTGGACCAGGTATTCCTTGCCCTCGAGCCGCAGCTTGCCGGCATCCCGCGCCCCGGCCTCGCCCTTGCCCGCGATGTAGTCCGCAAATGCGATCACTTCCGCGCGGATGAAGCCGCGCTCGAAGTCGGTATGAATGACGCCCGCGGCCTGCGGTGCCGTCGAGCCCGCACGTACCGTCCAGGCGCGCACTTCCTTCGGCCCGGCGGTGAAGAACGTCTGCAGGCCGAGCAGCCGATAGGCACCGCGGATGACACGATCCAGCCCCGGCTCCTGCAGTCCCAGCTCCCTGAGAAACTCAGCCCGCTCGCCCTCATCGAGCTGCGCGATCTCCGCTTCGATCGCCGCACACACCGGCACCACCACCGCACCCTCCGCCACGGCGCGCTGCTCCAGCGCGGTGAGCATCGGGTTATCGCTGAAGCCGTGCTCGGAGACGTTGGCCACGTACATCACCGGCTTGGCGGTGAGCAGCTGCAGCTCGCGCACGTCGCGCCGCTCTTCCTCCGTCAGCTTGAGGCCACGCACCGGGCGTGCCCCATCCAACTGCACTCTGACGCGTTCAAACAGGCTGCGCCGCCGGATGGCATCCTTGTCGCCGCTCTTGGCGGCCTTGGTGGCACGGTCGAGCCCCTTGTCCAGCGTCGCCAAGTCCGCCAGCGCCAGCTCGGTGTCGATGGTCTCGACGTCGGCAATCGGGTCGACCTTGCCGGACACGTGGATGATGTCCCCGCTCTCGAAGCAGCGCACCACGTGCGCGATCGCGTCCACCTCGCGGATGTGCGCCAGGAACTGGTTGCCGAGCCCCTCGCCTTGGGAGGCGCCGGCCACGAGGCCGGCGATGTCCACGAACTCCACCGTCGTCGGCAGGATCTTCTCGGGCTTGGCGATGGCCGCCAGCGGCGCCAGGCGCGGATCGGGCACCGGCACTACGCCGACGTTCGGGTCGATGGTACAGAACGGATAGTTCTCGGCGGCAATCTGCGCGCGCGTGAGCGCGTTGAACAGTGTCGATTTGCCGACGTTCGGAAGCCCGACGATGCCGCAGCGGATGGCCATGGCGAGTCGCGCCCTAGGTACCGGGCGGGGCCGCGTCGCGGCCGTGCAGGCGGTTCATGGCGATCTGCGCGCCGTCGGTGAGCAGCACCGGTACGACGTCGGCAGCGGCCACCAGCGCCTCGCGGATCTGCTGCGCCTCGGCGGCCGGCGGTCGCCCCAGCACGTAGTCCAGCACCTGGGCGCGATCGCCCGGGTGGCCGATGCCGATGCGCAGCCGCCAGAACTCATCGCCCATCTGCGCGATCACGTCGCGCATACCGTTGTGGCCGGCCGCGCCGCCGCCCTGCTTGAGGCGCACCACGCCGGCCGGAAAGTCCAGCTCGTCATAGGTCACCAGGATCGACTCCACGGGCACCTTGTAGAAGGACGCGACGCTGCGCACCGGATCACCGCTGTGGTTCATGTAGCTCATCGGCTTCAGCAGCCACAGCTCGGTGTCGCCGACGCGCGCGCGCCCCAGCTCGGCGCGGTGGCGCGGCTCGCTGCGGAACACCGTGCCGTGACGCTGCGCCAGCTCATCCAGGAACTGGAAACCGGCGTTGTGACGCGTGCGCGCGTATTCGGTGCCCGGGTTGCCGAGCCCGACGATCAGCTTGATAGGCTCGCCCGCCATGTCCTGTCCTCGTCACCGGAAAAAGCGCACCGGCCGCCTCGCGATAGCGGCGGCAGCCGGCGCGCTGGCGGTGACTGCGGCTACTTCTTGCCGCCTTCCTTCTTGGCCGGAGCGGCCGCCTTCTTGTCGTCGCCTTTCTTGGCCTCGCCCGCCGGCGCCGCCGCACCCGCGGGTGCAGCACCTGCGGGGGGAGCGGCGCCCGGAGCACCGGGAGCCGCGCCTGGAGCACCGGGTGCAGCCGGTACGGCGCCCTCGACCGGCAGTGCGGCAGCCTCGGCGGCCACCGGCTCCGGTTCCTCGGCGCGCGGCGCGTGGATCGAGACCACCGGCGCGTTGCGGCGCGTCAGCTCGGGGACCACCACACCCGCGGGCAGCGGAATGTCCGACAGGAACTTGGTGTCGTTGAGGTTCATCTCCGACATGTCCAGCTGCAGGAACTCCGGCAGGTCCTTCGGCAGACAGCTGATCTCGACGTCGGCGCGCATGTGCGAGATCACCCCGCCCTGGGCCTTCACGCCCGGGGCGACGCTCTCGCCCTTGAAGTGGATCGGCAGGCGAATGCGGATCTTCTCGCTCTCGACGACCCGCTGCAGGTCGACGTGCACCACCAGGCGCTTGGCCGGGTGCATCTGCACGTCCTTGACGATGGCCTCCTGGCTCTGCTCGCCGATCTTGAGGCGCACGATCGAGGAGTAGAAGCGCTCATCATCGATCATGGTGAGCAGGTTCTGCTGGTCGAGGACCAGGGCCTGCGCATCCTTGTGCGCGCCGTAGAGGATGGCGGGGACCTTGCCCGAGTGACGCAGGCGGCGGCTCGCACCCTTGCCTTGCGTCCCGCGGGCGTCCGCGCCGAACGTGTATGAAATACGCATTACTAGTGTCTCCGATAGTTACGCAACAGCGCCGGACCGCGACCAGACCGGCACACCCAGAAATCTTCAGTCGACGTACAGCGAGCTCACCGAGCCCTCGTCGAGGATGCGGCGGATGGTCTCGGCCAGCAGCTCCGCCACCGACAGCTGGCGGATACGGCCCGCGCCGCGCGCCGGCCCCGACAGCGGGATGGTGTCGGTCACCACCAGCTCATCGAGCGCCGACTTCGAAATCTTCTCCACCGCGCCGCCCGACAGCACCGGGTGCGTGATATAGGCCACCACCTTCTCGGCGCCGTCTTCCTTCAGCGCTTGCGCCGCCTGACACAGCGTGCCGGCGGTGTCGACCATGTCGTCGACCAGGATGCAGCTCCTGCCCTCGACGTCGCCGATGATGTTCATCACCTTCGATTCGTTGGGCCGCGGGCGGCGCTTGTCGATGATCGCTAGCTCGGCGTCGTCGAGGCGCTTGGCGAAAGCGCGCGCCCGCGCCACACCGCCGACGTCCGGCGACACCACGATCACGTTGCGGTGCGCCTGCTTCCACGCATCGCCGAGCATTACCGGCGAGGCATACACGTTGTCCACCGGGATGTCGAAGAACCCCTGGATCTGGTCCGAGTGCAGGTCGATGGTCAGCAGGCGATTCACGCCCGCGCTCGAGAGCATGTTCGCCACCAGCTTGGCCGTGATCGCCGAGCGCGTGGCGCGCGGCCGGCGATCCTGGCGCGAGTAACCGAAATACGGCACCACCGCGGTGATGCGCGCCGCCGAAGCGCGTCGCGCCGCATCGACCATCACCAGCAGCTCCATCAGGCTGTCGTTGGCCGGCGGGCACGTCGACTGCACGATGAACACGTCGCGGCCGCGCACGTTCTCCATCAGCTCGACGTTGATCTCGCCGTCGCTGAAGCGGCCGACGAAGGCCCGTCCCAGCGGGGTCTGCAGGCTGCGCGCAATGTCCTGCGCCAGGGCCGGCGTCGCATTGCCGGCAAACAGCGCCAGTGTGTCGCTCGGGGTAGTCATACTCTATGCACGCCGCGCCGCCTTCCCGCCCTGGCCCTCGCAAGACTGGCTGGGGTGGAAGGATTCGAACCTCCGTATGGCGGGATCAAAACCCGCTGCCTTACCACTTGGCGACACCCCAGCACGCCCCGCACGGAAAGACGCGCGGGCGCGCATCTTACAGCCGCCTCAGCTCCGCCGCCGCAGGCGCTCGTGCATCGGTGAGGTGTTCAGGCCGCGCGCCACGAAGCTGCGCCACCTGTCCGGGGCCTGCGCCGCGACGCGCTCGGCGTCGGCCGCCCGCCCAAAGGCGGCGAACACGCAGGAACCCGTCCCGGTCAGCTGCGCGCGCCCCGATCGCCCCAGCCACTCGAGCGCCTCCGAGACGCCCGGCGCGAGCCTGCGGACCACAGCCTCGCAGTCGTTCCGCCCACCCGACTCAAAAAAGGCGCGTATTGTGATGAGGGGGGAATTTCGTGTCAATTCAGGGCTCTGGAATACTTCCCGGGTGCTCACTCCGACCCCCGGATAGAGCACCACGTACCAGCGCTCGGGCAGGGTCACGGGGGTGAGCTTCTCCCCCACCCCCTGTGCCCAGGCCGAAGAACCCTGAACAAAAACAGGCACATCCGCGCCGAGCGGCAGACCGAGCGCCGCCAGCTCGGCGAGCGGCAGGTGGCACCCCCACAGCTCGTTCAGAGCCAGGAGGACCGTCGCCGCATCGGAGCTGCCCCCGCCGAGCCCGCCCCCGATGGGGATGCGCTTGGCCAGCCCGAGGGTCGCCCCCTGGCGGGTGCCGGTCGCCTGCTGCAGCGCCCGGGCAGCGCGCACGCTCAGATCGGTCTCGGCCCCCACCCGCGCCGGGCCGACCGGACGCTCGATCAGACCGTCCTCACGCACCGCGATCGTCACCGTATCGGCGAGGTCGATGAGCTGAAACAGCGTCTGCAGCTCGTGGTAGCCGTCGGCGCGGCGGCCGGTGACGTGGAGAAAGAGATTGAGCTTGGCGGGGGCGGGCCAGTGCGTTTCCACGCCCGGCATCATAGCTGCCAGTCGTCCACCAGCAGCCGCACCCGCACCGTGTCGCGCTGCAGGGTGAGGCGCGTCGGCAGGGAGTCGGTGCCGGCGGCACCGTAGGCCGTGTAGTCGATGTGCCAGCCCGCCTGCGTCAGTCCCGACAGGCGCTGCGTCTGCGCATCCAGCGCCTCGGCGGCGGGCGACTGCGGGTCAGGCACGCCGAGCACCCAGTAGCGCAGGGCGGCGAGCGGCGGATCGAAGCCGAGGCGCGCGGCGAGCGCGGCGTGCGCCGCCTGGCTGTCCAGGCGTTCGCCGCGCGAGGTCACCAGGCTGAAGTCGGCGCCGTCCGCGGTCACCTGTGCGCCGCCGACCCCGAGCGGCCCCTGCAGCGTCACGAAGGAGCGCGCACCGTCCTGGGTCCAGTGCAGATTGGCGTTGAAGCCTTCGCCAGCCGCGGCGACCGCGACGCGGCCCTTGAGCTCGAAGTGCATGCGCGCCTGCAGGGCGGCGCGGTGCGCCTCCCACCCCGGCGCGGACGGCGTGGAGACGGGAGCAGTCTGGCAGCCGGCCAGCGCGGTGATCAGACAGGCTGCGCCGAGCCGCAGCCCGTCACTGCGCATCGGGTAGGAACCGTTGCAGCGTGGCCTTCAGTGGCCTGGAGTCCGGATCACGGGCGAGAGCGGCCGCCCATACGGCGCGGGCCTGGCCTTTATCACCGCTCACCCACAGCGCCTCACCCCAGTGCGAGGCGATCTCCGCGTCGTGGCCGAGCGCATAGGCACGCGCCAGAATGACCGTGGCCCCATGCGCATCGCCCTGGCGGAAGCGGACCCAGCCGAGGCTGTCGAGGGCGGCCGGGTTGTCAGGCATGACCGCGAGCGCGCGGCGGATGAGGGTCTCGGCATGCGCGAGCTCCAGGGTGTGGTCCGCCAGCGTGTAACCCAGCGCGTTCAGCAGCGTCGGATCTTCGGGGCGCTCGGTCAGCATCTGCTCGAGCGCCTCGACCGACTCGTGCACGTGCCCGGCCTGTTCGAGGATCACCGCGCGGTCGTACTCGATCGAGGGGTGCTGCGGGTGGCGCTCGAGTTCCGTTGACAGCAGCGCGAGGCCCGTGTCGGCCTCGCCGTGATCGGCCAGCAGCCGCGCCTTGGCGAGCGTCAGGTCGAGCTCGTCCTCGGGATGGTCGGCGGCATAGTCATCCAGCAGCGCCAGCGCCTCGGTGCGCGAGTGCTTTTCGAGCAGCAGCGCTGCGGCGCGTGAGCGCGCCGACAACGCCACCGAAGAATCGTACAGGCGCCGGTAGGCGGCGATCGCGGCGTCCGGGTCACCGTCGCGCGCGGAAATGTCGGCGAGGTACAGTTGCGCCGCGTCGTTTCCCTCGCCGCTCGAGAGCAGATCGCTGAAGCGCTGCCGCGCCTCCTTCAGGTCACCGGAGTTGAACGCCAGCAGCGCCAGGCGCCGGTCGACCTCGGCCTGGAGCGCGCCGCCGGCGCGCATGCGTTCGAGCTCCTGGTGCGCCTCCTCGCTGCGATCGAGCGAGGCGAGCACCTCGGCAAGTTCGAAGCCGCCGCGCGGTCCGTCGTCCGCCTTCGCCTGGCGGGCGGTGGCGAGCGCCTGCGGCACGTCGCCCTGCATCACGTAGGAACGCGCCAGCACGCGCAGCGCCGCGGCATCCTTCGGCTCGTGCTGCAGTGCGCGCTGCGCGTATGCCGCAGCGCGCTTGCCGTCGTAGGCGGCGAGTGCCAGCTCGCCGAGCAGTACCAGCGTATCGGCCGTATCGGCCGTGGCGGTCTGCTCGAGCGCGCCGCTCATCGCAGTCAGCACCGCCGGCGCATCCGACTCCTCGAGCAGCAGCGCAGTCAGTTCGGTCATGCTCTTCGCGGTGCGCTCGGCGGGCCGCGGCTGCAGGCCCTTGCCGGCGGCGCCCGGGGTGGCCGCGGGTGGCGGCACGGGCGAGGCGGCGGTCGAATTCTGCTGCTGCTCCGCGCTCCAGAAATCATGGATGGCGGCGCGCGCTTCGGCGGTGCGGTACAGCTTCAGCGCCACGGCCGCGTACAGCGCGTCGGCCTCGCGGTCCTTGGGCGCCAGCGTGCGCCAGCGCGTGGCGGCCTGCCACGCCGCCGGCAGGTGCTCGCAGGCCATCGCCACCTGCGTGGCGCGCCGCGCCAGCTGCACATCGCCGCCGGCGGCGGCCTTGGCATAGCCCTCGGAGGCCCCGCGGCAGTCGCCCCGTTTCAGGGCCGC
>Ga0070681_10004362_pt1 | contig 13453 bp, 12 predicted proteins | sample KBSC83BmetaG_FD_65650 | JGI IMG/M metagenome (GOLD analysis project Ga0070681, IMG submission 65650) | Corn rhizosphere microbial communities from Kellogg Biological Station, Michigan, USA - KBS C8-3B metaG | ecosystem: Host-associated > Plants > Roots > Rhizosphere | place: USA: Michigan... | reverse complement strand
AAGCAGATTGGCGTTGTCGGATATGGCGGCATCGGGCAGGCGGTCGCGGCTCGCGCACGGGCATTCGGCATGCGAGTGGCCTACACCAGCCGCACGGCGAAGAACGTTCCCGATTCGGAACCGATGCCGTTCGACCGCCTTCTCGCAACATCGGATGTGGTTTCGCTGCACTGCCCCCTCACGTCGGAGACACGTCACCTGATCGATCAGCCGGCGCTGGCGCGGATGAAGCGCAGCGCGTATCTGATCAACACCTCGCGCGGTCCCGTCGTCGACGAGAAGGCCCTCGCCTGGGCCCTGCGGACGCGCCTTATTGCCGGCGCCGCGCTCGACGTCTTCGAGGGGGAGCCGAAGGTTGAACCGGACCTGCTGACGCTCGAAAACGTGATGCTGGTGCCGCATCTCGGCAGCGGTACGATCGAGACACGCACGGCGATGGCGGATCTGGCGGTTCGCAACGTGGCCGCAGTCCTTGGCGGCGGCGAGCCGCTGACGCGCGTCTCGTAACCGTGCGCAGGGGCTTCACGCTGGACAGGCCCGGCGTCGAATGCTAATTTCCACATCTTGGGCTGATTCGCCGCAGGGTGACACAGGGTTCCAGGTGTCCAGCCCGGCACCCGCCATCAGCAGCACACGCGTAACGAGGCAACTATGAGAATGCGAACCACGACAGCAGTTCTCCTGACCGCAGCCATCGCGCTCGTGGTCGGGATCAAGGTTGGCGGTCAGGCGGGGAGCCGCGCCGTGACGGCGAGCGCACTGCCGCCGGCATCGATTCCGACGTTCTCGACGGAGAACATCGGACGCATGGCGCACTTCTACGTCGGCGGCAAGTACGTCGGCGAGCCCGGCAAGGAATACATGGACGGCGCGATGTACGTCGAGCTGTGGGTGCCGAAGCAGGTGCGGCAGCCGTATCCCATCGTCATGTTCCACGGCAACGGACAGACCGGCGCCGTGTGGCAGCAGACACCGGATGGGCGTCCCGGCTGGGCCTACTACCTGATCGATCAGGGCTACGTCGTCTACATGGTCGATTACCCGGCGCGCGGCCGTTCGCCGTACGTGCCGAGTGCCGACGGCCCGCTTGGGATGCGCAGCGCAACGGAATTGGCGCAGATCTGGACGGGGCCAACGTTGTCCGGCGGCAATTTCCCCCGCATGAAGAAGTACACGCAGTGGCCGAGCAACGATCCAAAGAAGGGCACGAAGGGCGATCCGGTCTTCGATAACTTCATCAGAGGCCAGATGCAGTTCGTCCAGAACCAGGACAAGCTCGCCGTTCCCGCAGGCATCGCGCTGCTCGACGCCATCGGCAAACCCGTGATTCTGCTGACACACTCGCAAGGCGGCGGCATTGGCTTCGACGTCGCTGAGGCACGGTCCCAGTTCATCGCCGGCATGGTGTCGATCGAACCGGGTGGTCCTCAGATCGGCAACGTCGATACCGCGAAGGTCGCCTACACGCGCGTCAACCCGAACTCATGGGGTTTGACGACGAACAAGTACGAGTTCGATCCGCCCATCAACAGCCCAGCGGAGTTGAAGACGCACCTCGAGCCGTCCGAGCGGCCTGGCGACGAAGTCGGCTGCTATATGCAGGATCAACCGGTGCACAAGCTGGTGCACTTCCAGAACATGCGCATCCTCTCCATTTCGGCGGAGGGCACCTATCACCGCGTATTCGACGTGTGCATCCCGAAGTGGCTGAATCAGGCGGGCGCGAAGGACGATTTCGTGCGGCTCGAAGACGTGGGGATCCACGGCAACATGCACGAGATGTTTCTCGACCGGAACAGCGACGAAATCATCAAATTCATTGACAACTGGCTCCGGAAGAACATCAACACGAAGGCGACGTCCGGAACACGGTAGTCCGGAGGAGTAAACAAACCGGGGCTTTCGTCGTAGACTGACGGTAAGCCCTGGTTCCATGATCGAGCATTCCAGCCAGCGCCGCAGGTTTTTCGCGGCCATCGTCAACAGTATCCAGGCCGTCATCGGTGGAATCGTCGCCGTGCTTCTCGGTGGAGCCGCTGCGGGTCCCAGCTTTCTGCGCCGCCGCGAATCGTGGCTGCCTGCGGGATCGCTCGACGCGCTGAACGAAGGCGAGCCGACTCCGGTCACCATCCGCGTCGCCCGTCAGGACGGCTACACCCAAACAGTTGAACGCCAGGTCGTTTTCCTCGTCAAATCCGGCGACAGCGTCAAGGCGCTCTCCTCCACGTGCACCCACCTTGGGTGCCGCGTGAGCTGGGACGCGGAAGCGAAGCAGCTCAAATGTCCCTGTCACGGCGGCGTCTACGATAAGACGGGCGCCGTCATTGCTGGTCCGCCTCCTGCGCCGCTTGCATCGCTGATGACACGCATCGACGGTGATCAGGTGCTCATCCAGGCCTAAGCCCCTACCCGCTGTGCAATCCTTTTTCGACTGGCTCGACAACCGGACGAACTATCGCGCTGGCCGGAAGCACCTGCTCGATGAACCGCTGCCTCCAGGGACGGGCTGGTGGTTTGTCACGGGGAGCATTCTGCTGTTCCTGCTCGGCGTGCAGCTGCTGACAGGCGTCATCCTGTCGCTGTACTACGTGCCCTCGTCCGAAGCGGCATACGACAGCGTCAGGTTCATCATGACGCAGGTGTCGTTCGGCGGCATCGTGCGCGGCCTGCATTTCTTTGGCGCCAGCTTCATCGTTGTTGCTGCTGTCGTGCACATGCTGCGCGTCGTGATTTTCGGCTCCTACAAGAAACCGCGCGAGGTCACCTGGGTGACCGGCGTCCTGCTCCTGCTCATCGTTCTTGGCTTCGCGTTGACCGGCTATCTGCTGCCGTGGGACCAGCGCGCGTACTGGGCGACAACCGTCACGATCAACATCGCACGCACGACGCCGGTTGTCGGCGAGCAAATCGCAGCCCTGATGCGAGGCGGCGCCAACCTTGGCGCGCTGACGCTGCTGCGCTGGTATGCAGCTCACGTCTTTCTGCTGCCGGCCGCGTTGATCGTATTTACCGTGTCGCACGTGTACCTGATGCGTCGTCACGGCATCTCTGGTCCGATTACGCCGAAGAAGGGTGAGTGGAAGGCGTTTTATCCATTTCACGCCCTGAAGGACACGATCGTCGTCGCGTTCGTGTTCGCGGCGCTGCTGACGCTCGCGATGGTCGTCAAAGCGCCTCTCGACGCTGTCGCCGACCCGTCGGATTCGACCTACATTCCGCGGCCCGAGTGGTACTTCCTCAGCCTGTTTCAGTTGCTGAAGTACTTTCCCGGAAAGCTCGAGCCGGTTGCGACGATGGTCATTCCAGGCGTTGTCGTCGCGCTGCTGTTCCTGTTGCCGTTTTTCGACACCAGCCCCGAGCGGAGGCCCAGGCGCCGAATCGTCGCAATGACCGCGTTCTGCGGAGGCCTGTTCGCGGTGGCGGTGCTGACGTCGCTCGGTTTGCGCGACACGCCGCCCTCAACGGACCTCAATCGATGGGCGCCGCTTTCCCTGGCGGGGTACCAGGTCGTGCAGGACAAGCAATGCCAGACGTGTCATCGCAGCGGCGGTGCGGCCAACCCGATCGCCGAGACGATTTCGCGCCGCGATCCCGATTGGCTCGTCGCTCATATACGAGACCCTCTGATGATTGCGCCGGACCTGCGGCCAGTTCCGAACGGTGCCATGACCGAGGGACAGGGGCGGGCGGTCGTCGCCTATATGCGGCGGGTCCGCGCGGGCGCCAGCCCACCGGCTGAGATTCCCAATCCGGCCGCCATTGCCGTGTACGGCAGGTACTGCTCGACCTGTCATGTCATTGATGGGGAAGGAGCACGGATCGCCCCCGATCTGAGTCATGTGGGGTCACGCCACGACGCCAACTGGTTGCACGAGTGGATTACAGATCCGACATCTGTGCGGTTTGACGCGACGATGCCGCCATTTGGAGATCGCTTGGACGAGCGCCAAATGACTGATATCGTCAACTACTTGGCATCCCGAAAATAGAACTTACTGGCGGTGGTTTCCGTCGTATACGGACAGGCGTTGTTCTGTGGAGGATTCATGCGGCGTTTCGTGTCCTGGGTGGGTGTTCTCGCGTTCGTGTGGGCGACGGCGGTGGTGGCCGCGGCACAAACTAAGCCGAGCCTCGAGCAACTCGACCGTGTGATGAAGAAGGACGGTCCGGCGCAACAGGCGCTCGTAAAGGCAATAGTGGCCGGCGATCAGGCGGCCGCGAAGTCGAACCTCGTCACGCTCCAAAAGGGTATTGCCGAGGCGCAGACCTTCTGGGTTGCCAACAAGCGCCAGGATGCTATGGGGTTCACGAAGACCGTCCTAACGAAACTGGACAACATCGACAAACTGCTGAGTGCGCCGAAACTGGATTCGACCGTCGCCCTGGCAGCCGTTCAGGATCTCAACAAATCCTGCACCGAATGCCACAAGGTCTACCGCACGACCGACGACAGCGGTCACTACATCCTGAAGCCCGGCACCGTTCCGGGATATTGATTTGAGCGGGCCGTTTGGCCTGCCGTTGTGAGGGCGGACCTGAAGATCCGCCCTACTCACCCCGGGTTCGCCTCTACTCCACTCTGAACTCGCGGGACGTCACCGGCCTCCCGTCCACGAGCACGTCCACGCGGTAATCGCCGATGGGAAAGGCGCTCGCGGTCTTGAACTCGAACGCCGTCGCGCCGGCACCCTTGTACGACACGCTCCGTTCTTCCTCGCCGACCATCTGGGAGTTGTAGAACCAGCGGACCGCAATCATGGAGGATCCGGTCGCGTCGGTGAGCACCGCCGCATAGATGTGGTCGTCCGGCTTGAAACGGGTGGTGTGTGTTGCGACGGTGTTGTCCCCGTTCAAGCTGCTTCCGAGCTGCAGCGTGTTGACATGCAGCGGCGGCCGGCACGCGGAGAGGCCGATGGCAAGCACAATGGCGGCGGCTGCCGCTGAGCGTGACACCCTGCTAATGTAGCGTGAAAGTGACATGAGGCGTGCTGCGAAAAGGGTTGGCTGGCGTCTGCCCGATCCCGCAACGATCGAGAAAGTGATGCGCGCGCTCGCGGACGCCATCACCGGCTTGGCGCTGCCAGCCGTCGAGAAGATCTCCGCCGAGCAGGCGGAGGAGCCCTTCCAGATCCTGATTGCCACGCTGCTCTCCGCTCGCACCCAGGACGCGACGACGCATGCGGCGTCCACGCGGTTGTTTCGCCGGGCGAGTACGCCGGACTCGATGGCGAACCTGGGTGTGAAGGAGATCGAGAAGCTGATCTATCCGGTCAGCTTCTATCGCAACAAAGCACGGCACGTGAAAGCATGCTGCCGGATGCTGCTCGAGCGGTTCGGCGGCCGCGTGCCTGCGTCGCTGGAGGAGCTCGTCACCCTGCCTGGGGTCGGACGCAAGACCGCGAATCTGGTGCTGATTCTTGGCTTCAGGAGCCAGCAGAACATCTGTGTGGACACGCACGTGCACCGCATTTCGAACCGGTTGGGTTGGGTGAAAACGACGCAGCCCGAGGAGACGGAGCACGCCCTGTATCGCGCAACTGACGCGCGGTGGTGGCCCTACATCAACCTCTATCTAGTGACTTGGGGCCAGAATGTCTGCCGCCCCGTCATCCCGCGATGCGGGGATTGCGTCGTCGCCGACGTTTGCCCAAAAATTGGGGTTCACAGAGTGCAGCAGGTTCACCGGCTTCGCTGAAGGAGCGGCATATGGGTCGCGTCATTCCGGTTGTCCTCGTCCTGACCGCAGCGTCGATGATGGTGTCGGCCCAGACGCCGAAACCACCAGCCAGGCCCACAGCAACGGCGCCCGCAAATGCACCGAAGTCCGCCGGCGCTGGCCCCGTGTTCGTCGTCGAAACCATGAAGGGGACCTTCGAGGTGGAGACCTATCCGAACGAGGCGCCGAAGACGGTCGAACACATCATGGCGCTGATCAAACGCAACTTCTATAACGGTCAACGGATCCTGCGGATCGTGCCCAACCAGCTCGTACAGTTCGGCGACCCGCAGACGCGCGATATGACGAAACAGGCCTGGTGGGGCCGAGGCTTCGACGCGGGCAGCGGCAAGTCCATTGGCGCAGCGGAATTCAGCAAGAAGCGCCTGCACAAGGTCGGATCGGTGTCCATGGCGCACCCGGGTGACCCGCGAGAAGCGGACAGCCAGATGTTCATCTCGCTCTCGGCCCAGCCGAAATGGAACGGTCAGTACACCGTCTTCGGCCAGGTCATTTCCGGAATGGATGTCGTCCGGAAACTTGCGGTAACGGATCGGATCGTCAGAGTAACTTTGAGACCGGAACCGGCTTCGTAGCGGCCTCCGCTTTCAGCCGCCCTTCGTCGAGCAGCGCCCGTATCTCGGGATACGCGTCGACCAACGTGTCGGGGTACGCGCCTTCAATGGTTTGCCCGAGCTGCGCCTTCAGCATCACTGCGTTCACGACGGACTTCGACGAAAAGTGATTGTTCGTGTACAGGTACGATTTCTTCACCAGTTCCTTCGCGGCGTCAGCGGTTTCCGAAAACTCGCGGAGCTCACTGGCCGTGTACAAGTAGTTGTACCTGTCCTCGCTCTTGTCATGCTTCCACCACTGCGCGGCATTCCGGCCGTGTAGACGCATGTAGTAGAAACTCGTGACGTTCGGCAGATAGTTCTGGCGGATCGAAAGTCGGAATTTCGGCTCGTCGATCTGTACCCATGCGGCTCCGAACGCATTCAGCAGCGACAGTGTTTCGGCGATGGCGTCGCTCCAGCTCTTGTGCCGAAGTTCCACGGCGATGGGATAGTCCGAGAAGGCGCGCAGAAGTTGCTCCAGATATCCGTGTGTTTCGAGGGAGTTCTTGAAGCTGGGAGGAAATTGCGCGAGCAGAGCGCCAACTTTCCCCGCGGAAGCCAACGGATCGATGCCACCGCGAAAGTCGTCGATATCGGACTGCGTCACTTGCGCGAGCAGATCGAGCAGCGCGCCCCCTGAGCCGGGCGCGGCCTTCAGGGCCGCGTCACGGAACATCTTCGGGTGGGTGAACTTCTGGTACAGCTTGAGCGAGAAATCAAATTTCGCCGGTGTGCGAGCCGCCCATGCGCGCGTGATATCCGCACGTGGCTGCCCGTAAAACGTGGTGTTGACCTCGACGGTATTGAAGTGCTCGGCGTAAAACCGCAGTTCGTCGAAGGCGTCCGTTCCGTCCTTCTTGGAGCGCGTCTTTGGATAAAAGAGCCCGTTCCAGGTTCCTTTGCCGGACGGGTAGCTCCAGCCGGCGGTACCAATGCGCACTTCACCCACAGCGGCATCTTACAATCAGAGCCAGAGAGGTATAGGTAACAGGTATCAGGTAACAGGCGTGGTCTAGGTATCAGGCCGGTGCCAGGTGCCGGGTGCGGTAGCAGCCCTCAATGCTGACGATTAACGAGATTTTTTATTCCGTTCAGGGCGAATCGAGCCACGCGGGGCGTCCGTGTGTGTTCGTGCGCCTCACCGCGTGCGATCTTCGCTGCTCGTGGTGCGATACGCCGTACGCGTTTCACGAGGGCAGCAAGCAGTCGATTGAATCGGTGCTGACGCAAGTCGATCGATTTGGCTGTCCGCTCGTTGAAGTAACCGGCGGTGAGCCACTGCTTCAGGAAGACGTGTATCCGCTGATGCAGCAGCTGCTCGAGAGTGGGCGCACCGTGCTGCTCGAAACGGGAGGGCATCGCAGCACGGCTCGCGTCCCTGAAGGTGTCACTACAATTCTGGACGTCAAATGTCCCGGCAGCGGGGAAGCGGCCAAGAACGACTGGAGCAATCTCGATCGCGTTCGGACCGGTGACGAGGTGAAGTTCGTCATCAAGGATCGCATCGACTACGAATATGCGCGCGACGTCATCCGGCGCTGCGGGCTCGCCGGCCGCGTCAACGCCATTCATCTCTCGCCCGTGCATGGTGTGATGAACGCGCGGACGTTGTCGGAATGGGTGCTCGAGGACCACTTGCCCGTTCGCGTGCAGTTGCAGCTCCATAAGTACATCTGGGATCCAGCGACGCGTGGCGTCTGAGCAGGACATCGATCGCGTGCCTGCCACCGGCGCGGGCCCCGAGCATAGTCGCAGGGCTGGCCCTGAGCGAAGTCGAACGGCCGTCGTGCTTCTGAGCGGCGGGCTCGATTCGTACACCGCCGCGGCGATTGCACGTTCTGAGGGGTTCCGGTTGTCTGCGTTGACCGTGCGGTATGGTCAGCGCCACGCCCAGGAGGTTGCCGCGGCGCGCGCGGTCGCGCGCTGGCTTGGCGTCGAACGACACGTGGAGCTCGACGTCGATCTGTCGGCGTTTGGGGGTTCGTCGCTGACGAGCGACAGTCCTGTTCCCAAGGACCGGGCGATTGATGCCACCGACATCCCGTCCACATATGTCCCGGCGCGTAACACCGTGTTTCTGTCGCTCGCCCTCGGATGGGCCGAGGTGCTCGACGCGCACGATATCGTCATTGGCGTCAACGCTCTGGATTACTCCGGTTATCCCGACTGCCGGCCCGAGTACATCGCCGCCTTCGAAACGCTCGCGTCACTCGCGACTGCCAAAGGCGTGCACGGTCACGCGTTTCGAATCCATGCGCCGTTGCAGATGCTGACAAAAGCCGAAATCATCCGGAAGGGTATCGCCCTGAATCTGGACTACGGTCTGACACACAGCTGCTACGATCCGGACCCGCACGGTCGACCGTGCGGCCGCTGTGACAGTTGCGCTCTGCGTGCGGCCGGCTTCGCGCAGGCGGGTGTGGCCGACCCGCTGCTCAACCGATAAGACCACAAATGCGCTCGTTCTCCCTCCAGCGGCAGGTGACGTGTGCGGTGGGTCTGCTGCTGGTGCCGGTGCTCGCTGCGGCCGTCTGGTCCGGGATGAGCTCGATCCGGGAACGGGCCTCCGAGCTCGGAGACGAGACCCGCGTTGTTGCCTACACCACGGCTGCCTACATCAATCGCGAGCTGACGTATCTGGATGGCACCGGCGAAAACCTCGGCGCCAACCAGAATGTGCAGATGCTCGATGGACAGTTGTCCGAAGGTCTGCTTCGCCAGATTACCGCCGGCCACAAGATGATCACGTGCATCGACCTGGTGCGCCGATCCGGCGACGTCGTTGCCCGCGCCATGGTGACGGCGGGATTCGAGCCGGAGTCGCCGTCACGCGAGTGGGCCGACCAGGTATTCCGGACCAGCAAGCGCTTCCTCTCGTCGGTCTCTATGACGGAATCGGGAGCCCGCTATGTCGTCCTTGGATATCCGGTTCGGGATCAGCGCCAGCAGGTCGTTGGGGCACTCGGGCTCTTCGTGGATCTGAAGACCATCCAGGACGTGCTCCACGACATTCCCGTCCCGACCGGCTCTGTCATCACCGTCGCCGACCGGGATGGTCGCATTCTCGCCAGGAGTCAGGAACCAGAGAAATACGTAGGACAGCTGCTACCAGCCGACTTGCGGCCGCTCGTCGACAACGCAGCGGTGATCGAACGAAGAGACATGGACGGCGTCCGCCGCCTGTACAGGCAGGCACGGGTAAACGAAGGGCCCTGGGTTGTTGCCGTTGGATTGCCAGTATCACTGGCGTTCGAGCGTACGACATCGTTCTGGACCCGCAGCTTCGCCATCCTGAGCTTCGCGGTCGTCGGATGGGTGATTGTGGCCGTCGGTTTGTCGCGGCGTCTCGCCCACTCATTGACCCATCTCGAGACCGTGGCGCAGCGCATCGGCTCCGGCGACTTCGCACCCGTTGCGCGTCGCCCGATGCCGACACGTGAGCTGTCGGAACTGCAGGATGCATTCGATTTGATGCTGCAGCGTTTCAACGACACGCGGTCGGCGCTGGACGGGCAGATGGCGGAAGAGCGCCGCATGCACGAGGAGCTGCAATCGCTGCAGCGCCAGGTCATCCGTCAGGAGCGGCTCGCTGCCGTCGGCCAGCTCGTCTCAGGCGTCGCTCACGAAATTAACAACCCGCTGCAGGCGATCCTCGGTTTCGCCGAGCTGCTGCAGATGCAGCCGGAGCTGCCCGCCGGCGTGAAGGCCGATCTGCGGCTCATTCAAAAGGAAAGCGCGCGCGCCTGCAATATCATCCGGAACCTCGCGCTGTTCGCCCGGCAACAGCCCGGCGAAGCCGCCCCGCTGCGGCTCGGCGACGTCATCACCTCGGTTGCGGAGCTGCGACAGCGGCGCCTCGAGACCGAACAGATCGAATTGCGCGTGGACGATATGTCCACGCAGCATGTGTCGGCCGTTCTGACCGAGCTGCAGCAGGTCGTGCTGAACTTCGTCGTCAACGCCGAGCAGGCTGTCGTTGCCTCTGGCCGGCTGCCGGGGCGAATCACTATCCGTTCGCGTGATGTTGGCGGCCGGGTGCTGCTCGAGGTCGAAGACACCGGGCCGGGCATTCCCGCCGACAACGAGGCGAAGCTCTTCCAGCCGTTCTTCACCACCAAGCCGGTCGGGCAAGGAACGGGCTTGGGACTTTCAATCAGCTACGGCATCATCGACTCGTTGGGCGGCCGGATCGGGTACCGTAGCGCGCCAGCGGGCGGCGCGATCTTCTACTTCGATCTCCCGGCCGCCGACGAGACGGCGTGACCGCGAGGATTTACTACACAGACTCCTACTGCAGACGCTTCGAGGCCGTCGTCACGAAAGCGTTCGAGCACGAAGGCCTCCCCGCGGCGCTGCTCGATCGAACCGCCTTCTATCCAACCTCGGGAGGACAACCCTTCGATACCGGCAGGCTCAACGACGTCCCTGTCGTCAACACCCTCGACGTTGAAGGAGAAGTCGTTCACGTGGTCTCCTCGCGGATTGGGGAAGGCGTGCGAGTTGCCGCCGAGATCGATTGGGCGCGGCGCTTCGATCACATGCAGCAGCACACCGGGCAGCACGTGCTGTCGGCCGCCTTCGATCGTTTGTTCGACAATCGCACTCTGAGTTTTCATATGGGCGCCGAGCTCTCCACGATTGATCTTGCGCGCGAGATGTCGTGGGAACAGGTTGCGCAGACCGAGGACCTGGCCAATCACGTCGTCTGGGACGATCGCGATGTTGCGATTCGGTTCGTGTCTTCCAAAGAGGCGGCGGCGCTTCCGCTGCGGAAGGATCCCACACGTGGCGGGAGACTGCGTCTGATCGACGTGAAGGATTTCGATCTGTCCGCATGTGGCGGTACTCACGTCGGTCGCACAGGAGCGATCGGCGCCATTCTTGTGAACGCGGTTGAGAAGTTCAAAGGCGGTAGTCGTGTCACCTTCGTCTGCGGCGATCGCGCGGTACAGGCGTTTCGCCTCTTGAGGGAATCCGTAGCTGCAAGCGTTCGCGCCCTCTCTGTGACTGCCCAGGAACTGCCGTCGGCGATTGAGCGACTGCAGTCCGAAGAGAGAGACCTCCGCCGCGCGATGAAGCGTCTCCAGCGGTCGCTTGCTGTTCACGAAGCGGCGCGGTTGAGTGCTGATGCGGCCGCGAACCAGGGAGTGGTCGTTGCGGCGCTTCCTGACTGCGATGCGGCCGGTCTCAAGGTCGTGGCAACGACCATCGTCGCCCGCACGAGCGCAATGGCGGCGCTGTTCTCGACAAGCGCACCTGTGGCGGTCGTCATCGCGCGATCGGCGGATCGCACCGCCGATGCCGCCGCAGTGCTGCGCGCGTTGAACGCACGCTTTGGTGGACGCGGCGGCGGTAAACCCGAACTGGCCCAGGGCGGCGGCCTCACCGGCAGTCTTGATGACATTCTCGCTGCCGCCCGCGGGCTGCTCTGAGGTCATAGGCCCGCGCTGCGCGGATCGTGACGGACCAGTGACCTGGCTCAGCTCACTTCAATTCCGTAATCGCGACGGCGAAAAACCGTAGCGTCCACGTGTCACCGGCCAGCGTTTACAGCGAAATACGCCGGTACGTCGCTTGAACGCACTGTGCCGCACACCTCCATGGCTCTTGTCCTCGCCATAGAGCCGGACCCCGCCCACGCGGCTCCGCTCACGTCGCTCGTACGCGCCAAATTGGGCGCGCAGTTCCAACTCGTCGCGTCGCCACACGCCGCTGTGATCGCCATCACGCAGCGCGTTCCCGATCTGGTCCTGCTTGGCCGCGATCTCACGCCGGAACAGCGGAGACAAATCGTTGCCCGCCTCCGTTCCGCCAATCAAGGAGGTACGGCGCCCCGTACGTTGGACATTCCACACCTTCCCGAGGGCTCCGTCCCCGACGGATTCACTCGCACGCTCGCGAAAGTGCTCGGCGTCACTGATGCTTCCGCTGTGGCCACGGACAGCACAAACCGCCCGATAGCCGCACGACGCACCGCTGCCGCGACACCGGTCTCGGAACCTGCACCGTCCTCTGCGGACGATGCCATCCGCAGCGCTGATGCGGAGCTGATCGAAGCGGAGGTGGAATACCGACTCAAATCCGAGCTCGAACGGCTGCAGGCTGAGGCCGCCAGCCAGCAGGCGCGCGAGATCGAACGCGTGGAAGCCGACGCCGCCGAACGCCGCGCGCGCGAGGTGGCGCGTGTCGAGGCCGAAGCCGCACGTCAGCGGACGACGGAGCTCGCGCGAATCGAGCAGGAAGCGGCATCACAGCGAGAGTCCGCCATTGCCGATGCTCGCGCCGCGGCGGAAGCAATGGCACGCGAGGCGCTCGCGGCGGAGCTGGAGCGCGTTCGTCGTGACGGCGAAGCGCAGCTTCAGGCCGAAGTTCTCCGTGTGCGGCACGAAGCCGAACAGGTGCTCGCGAACCAGCTCGCCGTCGCGCAGACGCAGGCCGAGCGCGATCGTGAGGAACGAATCGCCCGCACACGCGCCGAGGCGGAAACGGCAAAAGCCGCCGCACTCGAAGAAACGCGGCGCGTCGTCGAGGAAGCCGCCGCCCGCGCCAAGATGGCCGAAGACGAGGTGGAGCGCGTCCGGTCCGAAGCCGAGGCGCAGCTGAAGGACGCTGTCGCCAGAGCGCGCGCGGAAAGCGATGCGTTGCTGCAGGACGAGGTGGCCCGGGCCCAGGCAGAAACGGAAGCGCGGCTCGAAGCACAGCTCGCCAGCGTCATCGGTCAGGCCGAGCAATTCCAGCATGCACAGCGCGAACTGACGGTAGACGCCGACAGAATCCGCATGGAAGCCGCCATGGCGGCCAGGGCGGCTGCGGAAGCCGCGCTGGCAACAGAGACGGCGCGAATCCGGGCGGACGCCGAACAGCGCCTCGAAGCCGAGATTGGGCGCCTGCGCGCCGAGGCTGCGCGCCAGCAGGTGCAGGCGCAAGCCGTGAGCGCCGCCTACGGTTCGCGAATCAACGCCGGCGCACCCGCAGCCCCATGGGCCTTCGTTGAGGGCGTCCGGGACGCCATCGAAGGGATCCGCTGGGACTACGTTGCGACCGCCGCGGTCATTCTCGTCGTCTTCGTGACCGGACTGCTGTACCTCCCGCGCGCGGTGACCACTGCTGCGCGCACCTC
>Ga0070681_10004359_pt1 | contig 13457 bp, 10 predicted proteins | sample KBSC83BmetaG_FD_65650 | JGI IMG/M metagenome (GOLD analysis project Ga0070681, IMG submission 65650) | Corn rhizosphere microbial communities from Kellogg Biological Station, Michigan, USA - KBS C8-3B metaG | ecosystem: Host-associated > Plants > Roots > Rhizosphere | place: USA: Michigan... | reverse complement strand
GTTCACGAAGCGGTCGTTCATCACGCCCGCGACCGCCGGATCCTCGAACGACTCGTGCGCCATCACGTGACACCAATGGCACGCCGAGTAGCCGATCGACAGCAGGATCGGCTTGTTCGCACTCTTCGCGAGGGTGAGCGCTTCCTCACCCCACGGGTGCCAATCGACCGGGTTCCCGGCGTGCTGTCGCAGGTAGGGGCTAGTCGCCGAAGCGAGTCGGTTGGGCATGAACGCCAATCGCAAAATGGTCTGCGCGGGCCGATGGACGTTGTCGTGTCCGCTTCCGCCCTCGCTGTACCTTTTGAGTAACTATCTCGAGGCTCGCTGCGCGCCTTCGCGCTCTCGGCCCGCTCGCCCGATTTTGCGATGGTTCTCGCGTTGTCGTCCTAGAAGTCCGGATCGACCTCCTCGAACGCTACTCGTTCGAAATCGCCGCCGCGCTGCACGATCCGCGTGAGCTTGAACTTGCGGACGGGACCGGCCTCGTCGCAGCGCATGATCCGGTTCGGCACGAAAGCGCGCGGCGACAGCACGACGCTCGTCGGCTCCTCGGGCGCCTCCTCGAGCAGCAGCGCCGGCACCGGCGGCTCCTCGGTCCGATTCGGGTTCACGAGCCGCACCGCGAACACCTGCGCCCGGCCGGGCCACAGCTTGACCGCCACCGAAAGTGCGCCATCCGTCTCGACCGCGACGCGCGACACGTAACCGAGGCGCGTTTCGCCATCCTCGCGGGCGACGACGACCTGGTCGAGGAACCAGTGATAGCCGCTGCCGCCTTGACGCCGGATCGACGCCTCGCGCCAGTCGGAGCTCCCGTACCACTTCTCCCACGGCCAGTTGCGCTCCGCTTCCTCCTTGCGCCGGTCGAAGTCGGAAATGCCGCCGACCGTCTGCAGGTATTTCGTCGGGTCGGTGTCGCGGCCGAGCGGATCCGCACGGCGGAACGACTTGCCGCCGATGCGGAAGTAGGCGCACTCGATGCCGCTCGCGGCGATCTCGATCGCCTTCGATCGCTTGCGGCTCCCGCCGGCTGTCACCTGGTGCCAGGACGCGTCGAGATGCGCGAGCAGCGCGCTCGCCGCTTCCGCCGAGACGTCGTCGCCAAGCTGCAGGTCCGCCGGCGACGCGCCGCTTGCAAGCCGCTTGATGCGGCCGCGCACGCTCGTCGACAGCTTCGCCGGGTAGCCGTAGCGCAGCGCCGCGCCCTGCGCACTCGCGGCGGTGGCCACGAGCACGGCGCCGTGCGTGCCTTCGAGGTCGACGACGATGATCGGCCCTTCGGTTTCGCGCTGCTTCGCATACGGGAAGAGCTTGCGCGCCCAGAGGCCGAGCCAGCGATCGGTGAGCTCGATCTGGCGGACCGACAGCGCGTAAGGATCGGCGAGCGCGAGCAACAGCGCGTGCGTGTACGTCGAATAGCACGACAGGCCCTCGGCCTCCGGCATCAGGTGGTCGGAGACCGCCGCCGTCGCGCAATCGAGCATTTCCGCAAGCCGGTAATAGGCGTGGAGCTCCTGCCAAAGCTCGGCGTCGGGGATCCGGCGCGCGAGCGCATGCACGATGATGAGCTGCTTGCCGACGTACAGCGCGCGCTGGAGCAGCTTCGCCTTGACGCCCTTCAATTCCGTGCTGCCCTCGAGCAACGGCCGCAGGCACACCGAGTACTGGATCCACAGCGCCTGCCACAGCGCGATCGCCTGATCGGCCGCATCGGACTCGCGCTCGTCGAGCGGCTGCGGCCGGCCGGCGTAGCGGCGCGCGAGCTCGGTATGGAGATGAACGACCGGCTCGCGGGCGAGCTCCGCAATGGTGGCGCGCTCGCGCGGCCCTATCTCCGATGCGGTGAGCGCACGCAGTTGCCCGAGCAGTGCCTCGTACGCCTGTCCGACGTTCGACAGCGGCAGCGCCTTCAGCCAGCGCGTGGCGGTGGCGGTGTCGCTGAAGGCAAGCTCCGGCGGTCCAGCGGCTTCCGTCTGCCCGGCGCTCTTCTCGTCGACGACCGATTCGACGACGTCCTCCATGACCATTCTCCGAAACGTTCGCGAGCCGCGATGTCGCGGCAAACATCCCCGATCGCGCCGATTGCGGCCCGGCGAGGGGGGACGCGCCAGCCGCCGAGGTTTCATGCTTATAGCATGGGCGCTCGCGTGTTGCCGGCGGCCTCCCGAAGCGAGCCGATGAGCGGCGGCAGCGGCGTGAATTTTCCGCAATCGGAGGCTGGCTTTTTCCACAGCGCGGGCATCGGCGGACGCCTACGATGAGCCTCGTTCGGTTCCGGAATCGAAACGAGGGGCCGACGGCACGAACCGGTTGCCTCCGCCCGCGGCGACGCGTTTCGCTGAACGACGGCGACGCGATTTCCGCGAACGCTTCTCCGCGGGGTTTTTTGAAGTGGCCGCAACCCTTCGCGCCGACGATGAAACCGGAGACACGCATGACGACGCACGCGAACGCCGACATTTCGATGACGAACGCCTCCCCGGTCGAGGATGTCGAGGAGCAATCGCGGCGCGTTTCGCGCTGGGTGTCGATCCTCTACCTCGTCGCGGCGCTCGCCACGCCGCTGTTGTTGTACTTCGGACCCGACGTGCTGTCGCCAACGGCGCCGGCGATCGCGGATGCGGCGCTCGACGGACGCCTCACGATGCACCCTGCGCCCGCCTGCACGGCGAAGAGCGCCGCCTCGGCGGTTGCGACGGCGCGCTGCTGACGCGCTGCGTTCCTAAACCAGCACCCGTTCGATGCCGCCGCGATTGGCTTTCGCCACGTAATCGGCGAGCCACGTGCCGCCGAGCACGTGCTTCGCGAGCTCGACGACGATGTAGTCGGCGTCGGTGCCGGCATCATCCGAGAAGCGCGACAGGCCCTGCAGGCACGACGGGCACGACGTCAGCACTTTCACCTTGCCGTCGAAGCCGTCGGCGCGAAGCGCCTGCGCGCCCGCACGCATCTCGTCTTCCTTGCGCAGCCGCACCTGTGTCGAGATGTCGGGCCGCGTCGTCGCGAGCGTTCCCGATTCGCCGCAGCAGCGGTCGTTGAGCGGCACTTCCGTTCCCATCAGCCGGCTCACGACCGCGAGCGGCTTGTACACCTTCATCGGCGTGTGACAGGGGTCGTGGTACATGTAGCGCACGCCGCTCACGCCGTCGAGCGCAACGCCTTTCTCGAGCAGGTATTCGTGGATGTCGAGCAGGCGGCATCCGGGAAAGATCTTGTCGAACTCGTAGTGCTGAAGCTGGTCGAGGCACGTGCCGCACGAAACGATCACCGTGCGGATGTCGAGATAGTTGAGCGTGTTGGCGACGCGGTGGAACAGCACGCGGTTCGCGGTGACGATCTGCTGGCCCTTGTCGTGATTCCCGGCGGCGGTCTGCGGGTAGCCGCAGCACAGATAGCCGGGCGGCAGCACGCACTGCGCGCCGACGTGGTAGAGCATTGCCTGCGTCGCCAGACCGACCTGCGAGAACAGCCGTTCCGAGCCGCAACCGGGGAAATAGAAGACCGCGTCCGAGTCGTCGGTGATCTTCGCGGGATCGCGGATGATCGGCACGATCGTCGGATCCTCGATGTCGAGGAGCGCGCGCGCCGTTCGCTTCGGAACGCCGGCAGGCAGCGGCTTGTTCACGAAATGGATTACCTGCGCCTTGACCGGCGTGTGGCCCGTCGTCGATGGCGGATGCGCCGTTTGCGCCTTCGCGACGCCGGCTTTCTTCACCGCCGCGTAGGCGAGGCGTTGCAGCCGGAAGCCGACGTCGATCATCACGCCTTTCGCGAGCTTGATCGTTGCCGGATCGGTCGCGTTCAGGAAGAACATCGACGCCGCGGTGCCGGGATTGAACTTCCTTCTGCCTTCCCGGCGCAACAGGTTGCGCATCGCGATCGACACGTCGCCGAAGTCGATGTCGACCGGGCATGGGTTGACGCACTTGTGACAGACCGTGCAATGGTCGGCGACGTCGCCGAACTCGTCGAAGTGGCGCAGCGACACGCCGCGGCGCGTCTGCTCCTCGTAGAGGAACGCCTCGGTCAGAAGCGACGTCGCGAGGATCTTGTTGCGCGGACTGTAGAGCAGGTTCGCGCGCGGCGAGTGCGTCGCGCACGGCGCCTTGCACTTGCCGCAGCGCAGGCAGTCCTTGATGGCGGTCGTGATCTCGCCGATCGCGCTCTGCTCGAGGATCAGGCTCTCGTGGCCGATCAGCGAGAACGACGGCGTATACGCGTTCGTGAGGTCGGCGGGCAGCGCTGCGGATCGCAGCAGCTTTCCGCGATTGAAGCGGCCTTGCGGATCGATCCGCTGCTTGTACTCGGCGAACGGGGCGAGCTCGGCGTCGTTCAGGAAAGCAAGCTTCGTGATGCCGATGCCGTGCTCGCCGGAGATGACGCCGGAAAGCTCGCGCGCGAGCGCCATCACGCGCGCGACCGCCTCGTTCGCCTGCTGCAGCATCCCGTAATCGTCGGAATTGACCGGGATGTTCGTGTGCACGTTGCCGTCACCGGCGTGCATGTGCAGCGCGATGAAGACGCGGCTTCGCAGCACCTCGCGATGGATCTCGTCGCAGCGCGCGAAGAGCGGTGCGAACGAGCGGCCTGCGAAGATCCGCTCGAGCGGAGCACGGAGGTCGCGTTTCCACGACACGACGAGCGCGCGGCTCTGCAACTCGCGGAACGTCGCATCGAGGTTGTCGAGCAGGTATTGCCACTGCGCGCGCACCTCGCTCACGAGCGCGCGCGCCTCGTCGAGGGCGGCGGTGAGCTCCGTGTCCGTGGGACGCGCCTCGCTGCCGGGCCGCCACAGGTGCTCGACGTCGGGCTCCGCGAAGAATTGCGCGAGACGATCGGCGAGCACGAGCTTGTTGCCGATCGACATCGCGATGTTGAGCCGCTCCACGCCGTCGGTGTAGTCGCCGAGCCGATCGAGCGGGATGACGACGTCCTCGTTGATCTTGAACGCGTTCGTGTGCTTCGCGATCGCGGCCGTGCGCGAGCGGTCGAGCCAGAACTTCTTGCGCGCCTCGGCGGACACCGCGACGAAGCCTTCGCCGCCGCGCGCGTTGGCGATGCGGATCACGTCGGACGCGGCCTTCGCGACCGCCTCGTCGCGCTCGCCGACGATGTCGCCGATCAGCACCATCTTCGGGCAGCCGTGGCGCTTCGCCTTCGTCGAATAGCCGACCGCCTTCACGTAGCGCGAATCGAGATGCTCGAGGCCCGCGAGCAGCGCGCGCTCGGCTTCCGGCTTCTGCGCGGCGTCGTCCAGGAAACGCTTGATCTCGACGATCGTCGGCGTCGATTCGCGCGCCTCGCCGAAGAACTCGAGGCACACCGTGCGGATCGCCGGCGGCATCCGGTGCAGCACGAAGCGCGCGCTGACCACGATGCCGTCGCAGCCTTCCTTCTGCACCCCGGGCAGGCCGGCCAGGAACTTGTCGGTGACGTCCTTGCCGAGCCCCGACTTGCGGAAGCGATCGCCGGGAATGGTGAGCGTCTCGCTTCGCGTCACCGACTTCCCGTCGTCGCCGAGCCAGTTCAATGCGAACGTCGCCTGCGGTGCATCGTGGATCTTGCCGAGGTTGTGGTCGAGCCGCGCGACTTCGAGCCACTCGCCGTCGGGCGTGACCATCCGCCACGACGCGAGGTTGTCGAGCGCCGTTCCCCACAGCACCGCTTTCTTGCCGCCCGCGTTGACGGCGACGTTGCCGCCGATGCACGACGCGTCGGCCGACGTCGGGTCGCACGCGAACACCAGTCCGTTCTCGTCGGCGACGTCCATCGCGCGCTTCGTGACGATGCCCGCGCCGCAGTCGATCGTCGGCGTCGGCTGCACATGTCCCGGCAGGACGATCCGCTCGATGCCGGAGAGCCGCTCGAGCTTCTCGGTGTTGATGACGGCCGCGTGCGGATCGAGCGGGATCGCGCCGCCGGTGTAGCCGGTACCGCCACCGCGCGGAATGATCGTCAAGCCCAGCTCGATGCAGCCGCGCACGAGCGCGCGGACCTCGTCCTCCGTATCCGGATGCAGGACGACGAACGGATACTCGACGCGCCAGTCCGTGGCGTCGGTCACGTGCGACACACGCTGCAACCCGTCGAACGTGATGTTGTCCTTGCGCGTATGCCGGCCGAGCGTCTTCAGCACGCGCTTGCGCAGCGCGGCCGTCTCGGGAAACCATTTCGCGAAGCGCTCGACGGCGACCCGCGCGTGGTCGAGCAGCGTGCCGACCTTGGCGTCGCGTTCCGGGTCGATGTGCGCGTAGGTCGCGCGGCGGCGATCGATCGCGTTCAGCCGATGGTGCAGCGCGTCGACGAGAAGCTTGCGCCGCCGCGGATTGTCGAGCAGGTCGTCCTGCAGGTACGGATTGCGCTCGACGACCCAGATGTCGCCGAGCACTTCGAACAGCATCCGCGCGGAGCGGCCCGTGCGCCGCTCGCCGCGCAGCTCCTCGAGCAGCGTCCACATCGGCGCGCCGAGCAGCCGGATCACGATCTCGCGATCCGAGAACGACGTGTAGTTGTACGGGATCTCGCGCAGGCGGGAACGTTCCGTGCGCGAAGCCTGCCTCGCGGCTATCGGTTCGCCTGGCGCATTCATCGTGGCTCACTATAATAACGCCCTCTCGTTCGCGCTTCGGGCGAAGTGACGATGATCGTCGCGCGTGTGCTCGGGCCGTGCCTGCTGCTGATCGCCGCGTACGCGAGCGCCGGTCCGTACGAGGACGGCGTCGCCGCCTACGATCGCGCCGACTACGCGACGTCGCTTTCGCTGTGGCGGCCGCTCGCCGAACAGGGCCATCGAACCGCGGCGTTCAACGTCGCGGTTCTCTACGAAAAGGGCCTCGGCACTGCCCAGGATTACCGCGAGGCGTTGCGCTGGTATCGCAAGGCGGCCGAGCTCGGCGATCTCGAAGCTGCGTTCAACGTCGCGACGTTCTACGAGAAAGGCGCCGGCGTCGACAAGGATTCGCAGGAGGCGCGCAAATGGTACCTCGCCATCCTCGAGAATCCGCAGGCCGATGCCACCGCGAATGAGCTGAAGAAGCGTGTGCGCGCGCGGCTCGCCAGTCTGACGCCCGACGCGCAGGAGATCGTCGCGTACCCCGGCGGACGCTTCGTGCTCGCGCACTCGGACCATCGTTGCGTGATCGCGCTGCAGGGCGTGCTCGGCGGCGATACGCTGCGCAAGCTGCTCGAGGTCCTCGACAAGACGAAAGCGTACGACTGCCAACCGCCGTGGCTCATGCTCGAGTCGCCCGGCGGCTCGCTTTCGGAGGGCATCGAGCTCGGCCGGGAGGTGAGCGACCGGGGTTTGCGGACCGTCACGCGCTACGAATGCGCATCCGCTTGCGCGCTGATCTTCCTCGCAGGTCGCGAGCGCGTGCTCGTCGGATCGCGGGCGAAGATCGGTTTCCACCAGGCGGCGTTCGTCCGCAGCGGCACGAAGGAGCGGCATTGCACCGGCCGATCCGACAGCGTCACGCGCGACATGCAGCGCTACGTCTTCGCCGTACTTCCAGCCGCGGCCGACAACGTGATGAAGCTGATCCTGTCGACGTCGTGCGATGCGATCGAATGGACCGCGGGACAACGCGCGATCGACCTCGGCATCGCGACGAGCATCGCCGACAACGGCATCGACGTGTTCGGCCCGAAAGCGACGAAGCGCTGATCGCCGGTCAGGCCCTCATGGCGCGAGGTGCCTCGGCTTCGCGGCGTGGCGGCACTTCGACCCGTGGCGCAGCGACGAAACGGTCGCGCCCCGCATCCTTCGCGCGGTAGAGGGCCGTGTCGGCCTGCTGGATCCAGTCCTCGACGTCGGCCATGTCCTCGTAGACCGCGGCCGCGCCGAGACTCGCCGAGCAGTTCGCGCCGCCCGGAATCTTGGCGAGCGCCGCCGCGAAGCAGGTGCGGATGCGCTTCGCCATTTCGGCAGCGCCATCGATGTCGGTATCCGGCAGCACGAGCAGGAACTCGTCGCCGGCATAGCGCGCGGCGGTATCGGTGGCCCGGATGTTGTCGACGAGCACCTTCGCGAGATCGCGCAGCACGCCGTCGCCGGCAGGATGGCCGTGGCGATCGTTGATGTCCTTGAAGCGGTCGATGTCGACGATCATCAGCACCGCGTCGCCACCGCGGCGACGGAATTGCGCGAGCGCCTGCGTCGCTGCCGCGAGGCCTTGCCGGCGGTTCGCGAGGCCGGTCAGTTCGTCGGTCGTGCTGACCTTCGCGAGCCAGCGGTTTTGCTCGGAGACCCGATGCGCGAGGCGGTGCATGACGATGCTGATCGCGACCGGATAGGCGACGAGGAACGGCGTGCAGGCGATGACGACGGACATCGGCGTTGCGACGTCGACGGGGAAACCGAGGATCGCCGACGTCGCCGCACATGCGGCGGCGAGGCACGCCGTCGTCCGCAGCAGAAGCCGGGGGCCGGCGACGGCGATCTTGTCGACGGTCAGCATCGTCACGAACAGCACGCTCGGCAGCAGGTTGAAGTGCATCAGCGCGACCCAGACGCCGCCCATCGTCGAGTCGAGCGTCAGGTGGCGCATTTCGGCGCGGACCGGATGTGCGCTGCGCGTCGCGACGGCGCGGGCGACATGCGGCCAGGCGAGCGCGTGCGCGACGAGGAGCGTCCAGATGTACCACGGCGCGCCATGCAGCCGGAAGACGGACGCGACGCAGAGGAAGCCCAGTCCGAGTCCGAGCGTACGCAACCGGTGGATGCGTGCGACGAAGCCCAGCGCGCGGTCACGCCGAGGGCTGCTCTCCGGCAACGACGTGTCCCGCGGCGGCTTCACGCGCGGGGAAGGCACGGCGGACGCGGAAACGGGCATCGGAAGTCGTCGCGGCAAGCGGATTCAGCGAGCGCGAGCAATAAGCTTGCCGGAACGTGTGCCGAGTGTGCCCGACGGCCCATTGAACCGTACAGGAGCAGAGCGAGCCACCGCGCGCGGTCACGCGCCCAGTTCGCGGCGATAGCCGATCGCTTCGGCGACGTGCGGCGCCTCGATACGGGCTGCACCTTCCAGATCCGCGATGGTGCGCGCGACCTTGAGGACGCGGTGATAGCCGCGCGCCGACAGCCACAGTTTCGCCATCGCGTGCGCGAGCAGTCCCTCGGCTGCCGCCGATCGCCCGCAGTGTCGATCGACCTCGCCGGGCGACAACCGCGCGTTCGGTCGTCCCTGTCGCTCGATTTGCCGCTGGTGCGCGGCGCCCACCCGCGTACGCACCGCTGGCGACCCTTCTTCTGCCTTGGACGCTACGTTCATCTCCCCGGCGGCGACGGCCGGCACGTCGATCGCCATGTCGAGCCGGTCGTAGAGCGCCCCGGATACGCGCCAGCGGTAGCGGTGCACCTGTTCGAGCGAGCACGTGCAACGCCCGCTCGCATGGCCGAGCCAGCCGCAAGGACACGGGTTCATCGCGGCGACGAGCTGGAACTGCGCCGGAAATGCCGTCTGCCGCGCGGCGCGCGAGACGAGGATCGATCCCGATTCGAGCGGCTCGCGCAGTACCTCGAGCACGCGCCGGTCCCATTCGGGCAGCTCGTCCAAAAACAGGACGCCGTGATGCGCGAGCGATATCTCGCCGGGACGCGGCACGCCGCCGCCGCCGACCAGCGCGACGCCGCTCGCCGTGTGATGCGGCGCCCGGAAGGGCCGCACGCGCCACGGCATCGTGCTGAAGCGGCCGGCGAGCGATGCGATCGCGGCCGCCTCGAGCGCCTCGTCTTCGGTCATTTGGGGCAGAAGCGGCGCGAGCCGATGCGCGAGCATCGATTTTCCCGTACCGGGAGGACCGAGCAACAGCAGCGAATGAAAGCCGGACGCGGCGATCTCGAGGGCGCGCTTCGCCTGCGCCTGTCCGCGCACGTCGGCGATGTCGGGACCGTCGCTCGGCTGCGCGCACGGAAGGTCGGCGGTCATCGGCGCGAGCGGCGTCGACCCGGCGAGATGCGCGCAGACCGACAACAGCGTCGGCGCGGGAAGGACGATGGCGTCCGTCACCAGCGCCGCCTCGCCGGCGCTGGCTTGCGGAAGCACGAACGCGCGACCATCGTGGCGCGCCGAGAGCACCATCGCCAGCGCGCCGCGTATCGCACGCAGCTCGCCGGTCAACGCGAGCTCGCCCGCGAATTCGTGCGCATCGAGCCTGTCGCCGGGAAGCTGGCCGCTCGCGACGAGAATGCCGATCGCGATCGGCAGGTCGAAGCGGCCCGATTCCTTCGGCAGGTCCGCCGGCGCGAGCGATACGGTTACCTTGCGCGCCGGGAACTCGAACTGCGCGTGCTGCAGCGCCGCGCGGACGCGGTCGCGCGCCTCGCGGACTTCGGTTTCGGCGAGCCCGACGATGTGCACGCCCGGCAAACCGCCGGCAAGATGCACCTCGACGCTGACGCGCGGCGCGCTGACGCCGGCGAGTCCACGGCTGTGAACGATGGCGACCGCCACGCGAACCTCCGCTCGGTGCCGCGCGCGGGGTCGCAGGCATGCACGCGGCGGCGTTCGAACGCTAGCGCGCCGTTCGTGTGATTGCCTTCGTCCGTTCGGACGATGCGATGCGACGGGTCAGACGAGCGGCGGCGGAGCCGGCGACGGCGCCGCGCGCGCCTCGAGCTCGGCGACGCGCGCCTCGAGCCGTTCGACCTTCTCGCGCGTCTTGCGCAGCACCTCGGCCTGGATCTCGAACTCCTGTCGTGTGACGAGATCGAGTCGCGTCAAACCGCTTTGCAACAGCGCCTTGACGTTCTTCTCGATGTCCTTTGCCGGCGAGGCCTCGAACGCCTTGCCGATCCGTGCCGCGAGCTCGTCCAACGTCTTCGAATTCAGCATCGGTCCTCTCCTTTTCCTTCGCGCCCCGACGCTGTGCATCGGCGCGGCGCCTCGCCCGATGATGGTGCGCCGAGCCATCGGGACCGGGCCTGCCTGTCGCGTTGCGAGCGATCCAACCCGTTCATCCGTCGGATCTTTTGCGTTTGGGCACACCGCGTGCAAAGCGGCGTGGGATTCGTCTTGCCCGCAAACGACAGGGAAGCCAACAATGAGACTCGATTGTGCCACTTGCGTCACGGCGCTCGCGCTGTCGGCCGCGTTCGTGCCGCCGGCGTTCGCGCAGGCGCCCGCAGCGCCCGTCACGCCACCGCCGCCCGAGCACACGTTCACCGCGAACGTGGGGCTGTTCAGCGAGTACATCTTCCGCGGAATCTCGCAAACGGGCGGCAAGCCGGCCATCCAGGGCGGTTTCGATTACGCGCACGCGAGCGGCTTCTATGCCGGCACGTGGGCGTCGAACATAAGCTGGCTGGAGGACTTCGGCGCGTACAGCCACTCGAGCGTCGAGTGGGACGTGTATGCCGGCTTCAAGAACAACTTTCCCGATTCCGATTTCTTCTACGACCTGGGTGTCTACGGTTACCTGTACCCGGGCAGCCGCAATCCCGGGGCCGTCGACGCCGACACGTGGGAACTCTATGGCGCGCTCGGATGGAAATGGGCGAGCGTCAAGTTCTCGTACAGCCTGACCGACTACTTCGGCGCACGGCCCGATGCGAATGCCCGCAAGACCGACGGCACCTGGTACATCGACGCGTCGGCGACCTATCCGATCGGCGAGACAGGCTTCGCGATCCTCGCGCACGTCGGTCATCTGGACGTGCGCCACGACGGCAGCGACGGCGACTTCGCGACGCTCGGCAAGGTCTCGTACACCGACTGGAAATTGGGCGCGTCGTACACGGTCACCGACGGCCTCTTCAAGAACGTCGAGGTCGGCGCCTACTACACGGGCAACGACGCGAAGTCGCGGTTCTACACCGACCTGAGCGGCTACAACACCGCGAAGGACCGCGGCGTCGTCTACGTGAAGAAAGCGTTCTAGCCACGAACAGGAGGTGAGCATTTCATGAAACTCGTTACCGCCATCATCAAGCCGTTCAAGCTCGACGAGGTGCGCGAAGCGCTTTCGGCGCTCGGCGTCCAGGGGATCACCGTCACCGAAGTCAAGGGCTTCGGACGCCAGAAAGGCCACACCGAGCTCTATCGCGGCGCCGAATACGTCGTCGATTTCCTGCCGAAAGTGAAGATCGAGGCGGCGATGAACGACGACCTCGTTGACCGCTCGATCGAGGCGATCGAGAAGGCCGCCAACACCGGCAAGATCGGCGACGGCAAGATCTTCGTGTTCGACCTGCTGCAGGTCGTGCGCATCCGCACCGGCGAAACCGGTATGGCCGCGCTTTGAGCCTCTCGACGGAGCTACCGATGAAACGAATCCTGTTCGCGCTCGCGCTGCTCGGCGCATCGCTCACGATCGCAATTCCGCTGCAGGCCCAGGAGAAGGCGGCGACTCCGCCGGCGACGGCCGCGCCCACCGCAAAGGACGACGCCATCGCGCCGCCGAGCCCGGCGCCGCAGACGACGCCGGCGCCGGCCGCTTCCGCCGCGCCTGCGGCGCCGACGAGCCCGCAGATGGTCGCCGTCGACAAGCTCTCCGGCGGCGATACGGCATGGATGCTCACGTCGACGGCGCTCGTGCTGATGATGACGGTCCCCGGTCTTGCGCTGTTCTACGGCGGCATGGTGCGCAAGAAGAACGTGCTCGCGACGCTGATGCAAAGCTTCTCGATCACCTGCCTCGTGACGATCCTCTGGGTCGCCATCGGCTATTCGCTCGCGTTCATGCCGGGTAACGGCGTGTTCGGCGGGCTCGGGCGCTTCTTCCTGAACGGCATGGTGTTCGAGAACGAGGCGGGCAAGGTGTCCGTGTCGCACCTCGCACTGACGATTCCCGAGTCGGTCTACATGATGTTCCAGATGACGTTCGCGATCATCACGCCGGCACTCATCGCCGGCGCTTTCGCCGACCGGATGAAGTTCTCGGCGATGCTGTGGTTCATGGGACTGTGGTCGGTGCTGATCTACGCGCCGATCGCGCACATGATGTGGGAGCCGACGGGGTTCTGGGCGACGGCCGGCGTGCTCGATTTCGCCGGCGGCACCGTCGTGCACATCAACGCGGGCATCGCCGGGCTCGTCTGCGCGCTCATGCTCGGCAAGCGCCTCGGTTATGGGCGCGAAGCAATGGCCCCGCACAACCTGACGCTGACGCTGATCGGCGCGTCGCTTCTATGGGTCGGCTGGTTCGGGTTCAACGCGGGCTCGGCCGTCGCGTCGAACGGACGCGCCGGCATGGCGATGTTCGTCACGCAATTCGCGGCAGCCGTGGCCGCGCTCGCATGGATGTTCACCGAGTGGATCACGAAGGGCAAGCCGTCGGTGCTCGGCATCGCGTCGGGTGCCGTGGCGGGACTCGTCGCGATCACGCCGGCGTCGGGTTTCGTCGGCGCGTTCGGCGCGATGGTGATCGGCATCGCCGCGGGCGTCGGCTGCTTCTTCGCCGCGACGACGGTGAAGGGCTGGTTCCGCTACGACGACTCGCTCGACGCGTTCGGCGTGCAC
>Ga0070681_10004358_pt1 | contig 13460 bp, 13 predicted proteins | sample KBSC83BmetaG_FD_65650 | JGI IMG/M metagenome (GOLD analysis project Ga0070681, IMG submission 65650) | Corn rhizosphere microbial communities from Kellogg Biological Station, Michigan, USA - KBS C8-3B metaG | ecosystem: Host-associated > Plants > Roots > Rhizosphere | place: USA: Michigan... | reverse complement strand
TGCGCGTGTCGGGCGCTCCGGCAGAGTCCGGTTCGGCCGAACCGCTCAAACCCGCCGTGCCGGTCAAGCGGTCGATCCATCCCGATTACATCGTCTGTCTTGAGGACGGTAAGAAGTTCAAGTCGCTCAAGCGCCATCTGCGCTCGCAGTACGGCATGACGCCGGAACAGTATCGCGAGAAATGGGGTCTGCCGGCCGACTACCCGATGGTGGCGCCGAATTACGCCGCGGCGCGTTCCCGGCTGGCCAAGCAAATGGGCCTCGGCCAGCAACGGCCGCGACGGCGCTAAAATCCTCACAGCGCGGCCTGGGACGGTTCGTTTGCCGGACCGCCGGCGGTCTTTACCAATTATTCGGATAGAATTCCTATTTCAGGGGATAAAGTCAGCACGACAAAGTCATGTTTTCTGAGAAAACATCGCTGAATCAAATTGTTATCGGATAAATCGGACTTTATCCCCGCTCTCCGAAAATCGGCGATAGTCTAGGCAGAAAATCCTAGATAGGAATTCGCCATGCCGTCCTTGTCTGCCCGCCGATCCGATGCATTCCCCATCCAAGCCCGTCCTCTGTGGGATCGTTGCAGCGCCGCGCGATCGGGCCTCAGTCGCAAGACCGGCCAGCGATTGTGCGATCTGGCGGTGCTTGCGACGTCTGCGGCGTTTGCCGTGCCCGTCGGCGAATTGATTGCCCGAAGCCGCCGCTCGCCTTATGTCGCGTTCGCCCGCCAAAGCGCGATGTATATCGCGCATGTCTGCTTCGGTCTGAGCTTCAGCGAGGTCGGGCATTCCTTCGGACGCGACCGCACCACTGCAGCCCATGCGTGCCGGCTGGTCGAGGAGCGTCGGGACGACCCGGCGGTCGATGCGGTGCTGGCGTCGCTCGAAAGCGCGTGCGCGACGGTGCGAACGAGGCTTGCCGCGCCCGTTGCCGCGAAACGGGTGCGGTCATGAGCGAGCGTTCGCATGCGGGGAGGACGCTCGGTCTTGTCGATGCCGGCATCGATCCGCAGCGGGCGAAGCATCTTGCCTTGGCGCGGCGAACCATCCGCAACGACGATGGCGCAACGAATGTCACCGTCGACGAGGCCGAGAGCCCGCTTGCTTGGCTCGCGCGCCGCAAGGGCCGCGATGGCCGAGCGCTGATCGAGCCGGTGCAGCATCTCGCCGGAGAACGGCTGCGCGCCGAGTTCACCCGCGCACAACTCATGCCGCGCACCACGTCGAACTGGGGCGCTTCGGTTGCAACAGGCCCGCGGGGTGCATCGCCGGCCACCTTCACCGAGGCGGTGATCGGCGCACGCCAGCGCATGCGGCGGGCCTTGGATGCCGTCGGACCGGAGTTCTCCGGATTGCTGGTCGACGTTTGCTGCTTTCTCAAGCGGCTCGAGCAGGTCGAGCGCGAACGAAGCTGGCCGCCGCGCTCCGCCAAGGTCGTGCTGCAACTGGGGCTCGACCGGCTGGCCCGCCACTACGGATTGGCGGCGCAACTGCAGGGGCGCAACAAAGCGCGCGTGCGCACGTGGCTGGCGGACGACGTGGAATTCACCGTCGATATCAAACCGGAAGCGTGATCAGTTCACGGTGGCGAGCGCGGCGCTGGCGTCCTTGCGGATGCGCTCCACCATCGAACGGAATCCGTTCGAGCGCTGTGGCGTGAGATGCTCGCGCAGGCCCAGCCGCTCGAACAATGCGACCGCGTCGGCGCCGAGGATCTCTTTGGCGTTCTTGCCGGAATACAATGTGAGCAGCACGGCCACCAGCCCGCGCACGATATGGGCGTCGCTGTCGCCTTGGAAATCGAGGACGGGGCCTCCGCCACCGTTCGGCTTGACCGAGGTGGCCAGCCACACCTGGCTGGTGCAGCCCTGCACCTTGTTGGTGTCGTTGCGAGCCTCGTCGGGCAGCGGCGGCAGCGCGCGTCCGAGTTCGATCAGATAGCGGTAGCGGTCATCCCACTCCTCCATCAGTTCGAAATTCTCGATGATCTCATCAATCGACGGCATGGCTGCATCCGCGTGGCGGCGCATCGGCGCCGCTCACCGGATATATAGGGTGATCCATCGCTGACGTCGAAGGAAAACGGGCGGGAAAATAAGCCTGCGCGCTCAGGCCTTGCCGTGCGGATTTTTGCGCGGGCGCGGCAGCGGCACCGCTTCCGACGAAGCCGCCGGGCCTTGCCAGGCCGGCTCAAGATCGGCGGCGGTCAAGGTGCTCTGCGAGCCGGCGGCCACCGGCGGTGTGTGGGCGGCGACGGTCTTCGGCGCGGTCACCGTGCCGGTCTCGCTGCGCGAGGCATAATCGCTGACGAAATCGAACACCATCTTGGCGCCGGCCTGGGCGCGCTGGCCGATGGCGACCGCGGCCTGGGCGCCAACCACGCAAGCCTCCGGCTGGCGATCGCAGAAGCTGCTCATATCGGAGACGGCTGCGCCCGCGGCCACGACCGCATCGGTGGCGTCGACATTGGCCTGCGCGCCCTGACGTGTGCCGCCGCTCGGCAGCAACGCCAGCACGATGGTAAGCCAGAAGGCGGTCCGCAGCAGAAAGAACATGATCGCGGCCTCGTATCCCCGTTCATTTTATCAGGTGCGCCGTTCCGGCGCATCCGATGTCTTCCGCGGCCTTGTCAGGATGCCGCATGACGGAACCTAGCAGGCGGAATTGAAGAGGCAGTTCGCGTTTTTGCGCACATTCGATGAGAATGCATCGCGAATTTTCAGAAAATTCGAACCGTGTGCTTAGGAATTCATTGACGCTGGAAAGGCCCGGTTTTGCAGGCCGAATGCTGTGCGCTCCCGCGGCGGCGGTACCGGCGAAGGCGTGTTTCAACCTTCTGTTCACCATGACGGCCGGCCGCGGCGGTTGGCCGCCGCTTTGTGCGCTCCCGCCTTAGCACTCGTTTAAGCGGCGTCTGACACGATCCGACAACAACAGGGGAGCGCGCCCGCGAACGACGGGTGTGCGGCGAGTAGTGTGCGTTTGCTGAAGCCCATTCGGGAGTATATCGACACGCTGGTGCACCCTTCAGTGCAGCACGACGTGCTGACGGCATCGCGGCATCGCGCCTTCATCGCGCCGCGTCTGCTCGGCAGCGTGGCCGCGCTGGCGGCGTTCCCGCTTTACCTTGCGCTCCGCGGCGTGCCGAGCACGATCGAGGTGCTGGTGTTCGCGTGGCTGGTGCTGCCTATTCTCAGCGCCTATTACCTGTCGCGCACCGGGCGATACGAGAGTGCGCACGTTCTTTCCTCGCTGGCGCTGACCGGACTGGTGACGGCGGTGGCGGCGAGCACGGGGGGCATCGCGTCCTTCGCCGCGATCTGGCTGGTGGTTGTGCCGCTTGAGGCGGCGCTGTCGGCCTCGCGCCGGGTGGTGGCGCTGGCCTCGACTTTGGCGCTCGGCGCTGCCGGATTTCTTTTGTTTCTCGGCGCATGGAATCTTTTGCCGCCGTCGGGCGGGGTCGAAAACCTCACCGGTGCGTTCGCGGCGCTCGGGATCGTGTCGGCATCGCTCTACGCGACAGGACTTGCGCTCGGCGCCGAGTCGCTGGCGCGGACAAGCTTCTGGCTGCTTTATGCCGAGGAGGACCGTTACCGCCTTCTCGCGCGCAACATGACGGACGTGATTACGCGGCACGGACGCAACGGCGCGGTGCTGTTTGCCTCACCCGCCGCGGAGACGTTGTTCGGCAGCAAGGTCGCCGATCTGCACGGCCACCGTCTGTTCGATCGCGTGCATGTGGCGGATCGCCCAGCCTATCTGACCGCGCTTGCCGACGCTGGTGCGCTGGGCGAGGCGCGCTCGGTCGAGTTCCGGGTGCGGTTTGAATCGCCGGAGAGCGACGACGCTGTTCCGGACACGAAGCGGGTGCACGCCGGCCCGCGTTTCATTTGGGTCGAGATGCGTTGCCGCCGGCTCGAAAGCGCCCACGGCAACGCCGGTGTGGACGGACGCGAGGTCGTTGCGGTGATGCGCGACGTCACCGAACGGAAACATCAGGAGCAGGCGCTGGAGAGCGCGCGCGGCGAGGCCGACCACGCCAACGCCGCCAAGGTGAAATTCCTGGCCAATGTCAGCCATGAATTGCGGACGCCGCTCAACGCCGTCATCGGCTTTTCCGACATGCTGATGAACGACGAACAGTTGCGGCTCGACGGCCCGCGCCGCCGCGAATACGCCAAGCTCATCAACGAATCCGGCACGCATCTGCTTTCGGTGGTGAACGGCATTCTGGATATGTCGAAGATGGAATCCGGCGACTTTGAAATCGCGCCGGAGCCCTTCGCGCCGGCGCCGGTGATAAGGCATTGCTGCGATATCCTGGCGTTGAAGGCGCGCGAGCAGGGGCTCGATCTGGAAATGCGGCTGCCGGAACTGCCGGAAATCACCGCTGACAAGCGCGCGTTCAAGCAAATCATGCTGAACCTCATCGCCAACGCTGTGAAGTTCACCAACCGCGGCGGACGCATCGTTGTCGCCGCGGAGATCGAGGCCGCCGATTTTGTGATGACGGTCGAGGACACCGGCATCGGCATCGCCGATGACGACCTGCCGCGGCTCGGCCAGCCGTTCTTCCAGGCGGGCGCGGCCTACGACCGCCGCCACGACGGCACCGGACTGGGCCTGTCCATTGTCCAGGGTCTGGTGGCGCTCCACGGCGGAACGTTGAACATCACCAGCCGTTTTGGCGAGGGGACGTGCGTCAATGTGCGGTTGCCCGTCAACGGCGAAGCGCCGGAGCGCCAGCCGTCCAACGTGGCGCATCCTTCGTTCGACCGTGTCGTCGAGGCGGCCGAAGTCTTAATCAAGAAAACTGCGTGAGAGTGCTGTGCGAGCTGGAACTGCGCGACTGAACGAGAACCAATCCACCAGCCGGTCATCCGCGTGGATGCAGGCGGTGCTGCATGTGTTGTTGCGCCGGCCCGGCGATTCGCTGGCGGCTGCGGTTGCCGTCGCTGCGGCCATTACCATTCTGGTCAACGCGCTGTTCCTGCAAACGGGGCCGCACCCGGCGCCGATCTTCGCCAACAGCCCCCCTGCATCGGTCGCGGTGCCGCAAGCCAGCGCACCGGCGCCCGCGCGGCCCAAGGTTGCCGACACGGCGGCCGAGCCCGCGACGAACGCGCATTTGCGCTCCGATGTGATCGCCAACATCCAGCGCGAGCTGTTGCGGCGCGGTTTCTACGACGGCGCGGCGGATGGCGTTTATGGCCCGAAGACCGACGCCGCGATCCGCGACTTCGAGCAGGCGGCGGGTCTCCAGCCGTCGGCTGAGCCCAACGATGTGCTGCTGACGACCATCACGCGGTCGAATGTGAAGGCGCAACCGGCTGCCGCCGCTCCCAGCGATCCCATCGCGGCGCTGCTCGCGCCGAGCGCCCGCATCGTCGCGGTGCAGCGCGCGCTCACCGATTTCGGCTATGGGCCGGTGAAGCCATCCGGCACCTATGATGCCGCGACCCGCACCGCCATCGAGCGCTTCGAGAAGGCCCGGCACCGGCCGCAGACCGGCCAGATCAGCGATCAGCTCGTGCGCGATCTTTCGGCGCTGACCGGCCGTCCGATCGAATAGATCGGGACGGCGCTCCCAAGCGGCGGGATCGCGGTCCCGTTTCCTCTGTTGATGATCGCCGGAATAAGCGGCGGCGTGTGGCGTCGCGGCCCGTCGGGAGGCTATCCTGCCTCGGGGGAGCCCTTGAAGCCGGCGCGATCGCCGCTGGTTTTCCAGTGCAACGACGACATGAGGGAAGCCGTATGACGCGCCTCTCCGATGCGTTCGGACGGGTTCTGAGTGCGCTTGCGACCATTGCCGCGCTCACGCTGCTGGCGATGGTCGTGATGGTTTCCGCCGACATCGTGTTGCGCAATCTCACGCGCACCGGCTTTCCCTGGGCCAATGAAGTTTCCGAATACGCGCTCTATGTGATGACGCTGCTCACCGCGCCATGGCTGTTGCGCCGCGGTCAGCATGTGCGGATCGACCTGATCCTGACTCTCGTTCCCGCTCGCGTGGCCTGGCTGATGGAGGCGCTGGCCGACGGGCTCGGCTTAGCCGTCTGCCTGATCATGATGCGCTACGGCATCAAAATGACGATCGACAGCGCCGTGCTGGGCTCGATCACCATCAAGAACCTGGTGTTCCCGGAGTGGTGGATGCTGTGGCCGCTGCCGGTCTGCTTCGCGCTGCTGGCGACCGAATTCGTCTTCCGCTTCGACCGGCTGATGCGCGGTTCGCGCAGCCGCCGCACCGAAGCGACATCGGTGGGGTAGGGACGATGACGGGGACCGCGTCATGACCTGGGCCGATGCCAGCATCGTGCTGTTCGGCGGTCTGGTGGTGCTGATGGGCACCGGGCTGTCGGTGGCGCTTGGGTTTCTTGCCATCAACATTGTTGGCGCATTGATCTTCCTGGGTGGCGAGCAAGGCTTGTCGCAGCTTGCGCGCAACGCCGTACAATCGGTGACGAGCTTTTCGCTGACGCCGATTCCGTTCTTCATCCTGATGGGCGAGGTGCTGTTTCACTCCGGCGTGGCGCTGAAGGCCATCGACGCGTTCTCGCTGCTGATCCGCAGGGTGCCGGGACGGCTTTCGGTCATCGCCATCGTCGCGGGCACGGTGTTCTCGGCCATCTCGGGCTCCACTATCGCCACCACGGCGCTGCTCGGCAGTTTGATGCTGCCGACGATGTTGCAGCGCGGCTACGACAAGCGGCTGGCGATGGGGCCGATCATGGGCATCGGTGGCGTCGATATGCTGATTCCGCCGTCGGCGTTGGCGGTGCTGCTCGGCAGCCTGGCCGGCATTTCGATCTCGGGCCTTTTGATCGGCGGCATCGTGCCCGGCCTGATCCTCAGCGTGCTGTTCGTCGGCTACATCATCGTGCGCGCGACACTCGATCCATCACTCGCGCCGGAAACGGCAACGGACGAAGGGGGTCCTGCCGCTGCGCGCTGGATGCCGTTCCTCGTCCATGTGCTGCCGCTGGTGCTGATTTTCGGCATGGTGGTCGGCGCGATGACGGCGGGGTGGGCCACGCCGACCGAGGCGGCTGCGCTCGGAGCATCTGGCACCATCATCGCCGCGATGCTGTATCGCAGCCTGAGCTGGTCGGCGTTGATGGGGGCGCTGACCGGGACGGTCGCGGTGTCCGGCACCATCCTGTTCATCATCATCGGCGCCACGACCTTTTCCCAAGTCCTCAGCTTTTCCGGCGCGACCAACGGCATCGTCGGGCTGGTTTCGGCGCAGGGCCTTTCGGCCACCGTGCTGATCCTCGGCATGATGGCGATCCTGTTGTTCCTCGGCTGCTTCGTCGATCAGGTGTCGATGATGCTGATCACGCTCCCCTTCTTCATGCCGCTGGTGCAGCAGCTCGGCGTCGATCCGATCTGGTTCGGCGTGTTGTTTCTGATCTGCATGCAGCTTGGCTTGCTGACCCCGCCATTCGGCCTGCTGCTGTTCACGATGAAGGGTGTCGCACCGCCCGAGATCACCATGAACGACGTGTTTCGCGCAGCCTTGCCCTATGTCGGGTTCGGCCTTCTTGTATTGCTGTTCGTGTTCGGCTTTCCGCCGCTCGCGACCTGGCTGCCGCGCCTGATTGGGGAGTAGCTGCAATCAGAATCCGGTGTGCGCCCGCTTCGGCAGGTAGTGCAGCACCCGGCGTTCGATCAGGATCACCAGCAGATAGGCGAGGCTGCCGACCAGGGTCAGCATGACGATGGCGACGAACACCATCGGCGTGTTGGCCTGGCCTTCGCCGAACGACAGCAGGTAGCCCAGCCCGAGATTGCCGCCGACCAATTCGCCCACCACCACGCCGACCACGGCCAGCGTCGACCCGATGCGAAGGCCTGCGAACAGCGGCGGCAGCGAGGCGGGAAATTCGATCTTCCAGAAAATTTGCGCGCGCGTCGCCTTGAAGGCGCGGGCGAGATTGACGAGGTCCGGGTCGATGGTGCGCACCGCGGTGAGGACGTTGACCATCACCGGGAAGAACACGATGAGGATCGCCACCAGGATCTTCGGATAGACCGTGAACCCCATCCACATGATGAACAGCGGCGCGAAGGCCACCTTGGGCGCGATCTGCAAGGCCAGGATATAGGGCGACAGCGCCATTTCGGCGACCGGCGACATGCCGAGCAGATAGCCGATGAAGGCGCCGAGCAGGCTGCCGATGGCGAAGCCGGCCAGCACCTCGGCCGCGGTGATGCCGGTGTGGTAGGCGAGCCCGCTGATGTGCCACATCCGCACCGCTTCCTGCGCCACCGCCGACAACGGCGGAACGATGAAGCTGGGAATGCCGAGCAGACCCGGCCCCCATTGCCAGGCGGCGAGGAACGCGATCAGCAACACCACGCTTGCCGCCGCGCCGGTTCGCGCCGCGGAGCTTTTCGCTGCGCCGGTGGTCGAGACGCCGCTCATACGGAGGCTCCGGCCGCGTGGTCGGGCGCACCGATGTCGAGACGCTCCATCAGATGCTGGACGATCGCATTGACCGTCGGGTGTTGCCGCCGCTTGAGCGGATCGTCGCGGTCGGGGATATCGATGGCGATCTCGTCGATGATGCGGCCGGGCCGCCGGCTCATCACCAGAACGCGGTCGGACAGTGTCACCGCCTCCTGCAGATCGTGGGTGATGAGCAGCGCCGTCTTGCCGGCGCGTTTGAGCGTCTGCGCCAGCTCGCGCTGCAGCACCATGCGGGTCTGCGCGTCGACCGCCGAGAACGGCTCGTCGAGCAGCAGCACCGTGGGATCGACCGCGAGCGTGCGCGCCAGCGCGACGCGCTGACGCATGCCGCCCGACAACTGGTGCGGATAGTGGCCGGCGAATTCCGCGAGGTTGAGATTTTCCAACAGCGCCTGCGCACGCCGCCTGCGTTCGGGCGCGGCGATCCCTTGGATTTCGACGCCGAAGGCGACGTTTTCAGCGATGGTCCGCCAAGGTAGCAACAGGTCCTTCTGCAACATGAAGGCGACGTGGGCGTTGGGGCCTTGCACGCGCTCGCCGTCGACGAAGGCCTCGCCTTCGCTCGGCGCGGTCAGCCCGGAGCCGATGTTGAGCAGGGTCGACTTGCCGCAGCCGCTGGGGCCGATCAGCGACACCACCTCGCCGTCGGCGACCGCGATGCTGACATCCTGCACCGCCGTCAGACTTTTTTCGTGCCCCTGCGCGAAGTGCATCGAAACATGGCGATACTCGAGGCGGATCACAGACATCGGGGCTCTACGGCGAAGCGGCGAGTTGCGTTGACGGGCCTGTTGTATCGCGGGAGGGCCTGGCTGAGTATAGTGGCTATCGGTCCGTTGGCTATTGGGATTCCTCTGGCCATCGGGACACTTGTGGGACATCTGGGGAGATCGCAAGCATGACCGCAACGGCACGCAATCGGCGCCAGTGGCTGAAGGGCGCGGCGGCAACGCTGACGTTTGGAGCGGGCGTTTTTGGCGCGGCGAGAGCGAGCGCCGAAGAGAACATCACCTATCTCTTTCCCGCGCCGCCAATCCTTCCGGCGTTCGGGCCGCTCCGCCTGGCCCAGGGCAAGGGCTACTTCAAGGAAGCCGGCTTCAACGTCAGCTTCGCGATCGGTCGCGGCGGCGTCGATGTGGCGAAACAGGTGGGGGCGGGCAACGCGCCGCTCGGCGGCATCGTCGCCGACGCGCCCATCGTGGTGCGCGGCAACGGCGTGCCGGTGAAGATCGTGTGCCTGTTCGGCGGCAAGGGCTTCATGCAGCTTGTGGTGCGCGAGGACTCCGGCATCACCAAGCCGGCCGATCTCAAGGGCAAGACCATCACGGTGATGTCCTATCAGGACACGACGTTCTATGCGCTGCTCGGATTGCTCGCGAGCGCGGGGCTGACTCAGAACGACGTCAACATCCAGTCGGTCGGCCCGACCGGGGTGTGGCAGTTCGTGGCGGAGGGCAAATCGGTCGGCATGGCCGGTGTGCCGGATTGGATTCCCCCGGTGCAGGCCGCGGGCGTGAAGGTCCGCATCATTCCGACCGAACAATACTTCCCGCATATGGCCCAGGCCATCGCGGCATCCGATACGATCATCAAGGAAAAGCCCGAGATGATCCGAAAGTTCGTTCACGCGGCGTTGCGCGGCATGAAGGACATGATGGACAACCCGGACAAGGCCGCCGAGGAATTCGTCTCGTTCGTGCCGGAATGGAAAGGCAAGGAGAAGGGCGTGCATTTCGCCTTTCAGATGTACGCCAAGGATGTCTATCCAGGTCAGAAGGTGCCCGGCGCCGTCGACCCCGTGCGGCTTGCCAAGCTGCAGGACTTCTACCTGGCGAAGGGCTTCATTCAGAAGGCCACGCCCGTGGAGGAGCTCTATACGAACGCGTTCGTGACGTAGGCAGGCCCCGAATTGTGGCGATGCGTGATCGCTGTCCACCGATCGTGGGGTGCGAAGCGGCTGAAACTGCAATACACTGCCAGCGGGGGCCGAAAAGAATGGTACAATTTCAGTCTGATGAGTGTGCCACCTGCGGAACCAGCGCCTGTCGTCGAGTCTAAGCCTGACGAAAACGGCCTCGTGAACGCGACGGAGCGGTCGCTTCGCCAGCGTATTCGGCAGCAGGAAATTCTCGCCGAGCTCGGCGTTCTGGCGCTGCAAGGTTCCCCGTTTGTCGATCTGCTGAATCAGACGGCGCGGCTCACGGCCGCCGGGCTGGGAGCCGAGTACTGCAAGGTGCTGGAATATGACCGGGTGCAAAGCCGGTTTCTGGTCTGCGCCGGCGTGGGGTGGGATCCGGGGGTGGTCGGTGTTGCCACCGTGGGCGCCGATCTGGCATCGCCTGCGGGCTTTGCGTTGCGCACCGGAAAGCCGGTGATTTCCAATCATCTCGAGAACGAAGAGCGGTTTCGGACCCCCGAGCTCCTGGTTCAGCACGGCATTCGCCGCGCGATGAACGTCATCCTGCAGGGCGATGGATCGCCGTTCGGCGTGCTGGAGGTGGACAGTCGCTCCGAGGGCGAATTCGGCGAGTACGACATCGCCTTCCTTCAGGGCGCGGCAAACATCCTCGGCATGGCCATTGAACAGCAGCGATATCAGCGCCGGCTGAAGGATGCGTTGGACCGCCATCAGGTTTTGTTAAAGGAGGTCAACCATCGCGTTAAGAACAGCCTGCAAGTGGTCGCGAGCATGCTTCATCTGCAGGCGGGCACGAGCAGCCATCCGGAGTTGACCGATCGTCTGCAGGAGGCCTCGTCGCGAATCTCGACGATTGCCCGCGCTTACGATCAGCTCGCATTCAACGCCGACCGCGACAAGATCAATCTGGCGTCCTACCTGCGCGACGTTCTCAAGGATCTGGAATCGAACGTCGCTCCCCATCAAATCCAGTTCGACGCGCCCGAGGACGTACCGTTCTCGGCGGACCGCGCGATCCTGGTCGCCCTTGTCATCAACGAGCTTATTTCCAATGCGGCCAAATACGCCTATCCCGGCAGCGCCTCAGGTTCGATATGGGTCGCGGTCAGGCCGGTCGATCCGAGCTCGATTTCGGTGACAGTGCGCGACGAAGGCGTCGGGATGCCGGAGGGGTTTGACCCCGCCATGAGCCGACGACTCGGCACGCGGCTGGTCATCGCGTTGGCGAAGCAACTCGATGCCGAACTGATCCGGCCTCGCGGCGGCTCCGGCACGACCTTCACCTTGCTCGTTCCCCTGGACTAGGGCGCGGACGCACTCACGCGTAACCATGCCTCAATCGACGCAAGCCGTATGAAGGCGAGGTCGTTGGCCGCAAGCCTGTCGTAGCGTGCCGCAACGCAACGCCTCTCGGTCGAAAGCGGCCCAAAGCCAACAGCACCATGCTAGTCTGGCGAGCCATCAAACGAGCAGTGGGTGATAGCCATGTTGGAAACGGACAAGGTGTTCGCTGGCTCGATTCCGGAAAACTACGACCGCTATATGGTGCCGTTGATCTTCGAGGCGTTCGCCGCTGATCTTGCACAGCGGGCCGCGTCGTTCTCGCCAAGCGCCGTTTTGGAAATCGCCGCGGGCACCGGAGTCGTCACCCGCGCATTGGCGCCAAGGCTCTCCACCAACACAAGCTATATGGTAACCGACCTCAACCAGCCGATGCTCGACTACGCCGCTTCGCGACAAGCGCCAGACAGCCGCATCACATGGCGACAAGCGGATGCTCTGGCGTTGCCGTTTGAAGATGCGGCCTTCGACCTCGTGTGTTGTCAATTCGGCGCGATGTTCTTTCCCAACCGTTCCACGGCCTACCGCGAAGCAAAGCGAGTTCTGAAGCCCGGAGGACATTTTTTATTCAGCGTATGGGACCGCATCGAGGAGAATGTATTTGCGGATGATGTGACGAATGCTCTCGCAAGGATGTTTCCGAACGATCCGCCGCGCTTTCTGGCGCGCACGCCGCACGGCTATCACGATACGGCCCAGATCCGTAGCGAACTGGAGGACGCGGGCTTCTCCCGCGTGGTGATCGAGACGAGAGCCGAACAAAGCCGGGCATCCTCGCCGCGCGTTCCTGCCGTTGCCTATTGTCAGGGGACTGTTCTACGCAGCGAAATCCAGGCCAGAGAAGCCGGGAAACTGGACGCTGCAACCGATTACGCCGCGTCTGCGATTGCGCACAGACATGGCAGCGGCGAGGTCTCTGCCAAAATTCAGGCACACGTGATCGTGGCTGTGGCCTAAGCGGGGGAATATCCCGTTCCGGCACGTCGCGACATTCCGCTGTTGCGCAGCAATTGCGCCGCCGCTACGCCGCCAACTCCCGCATCACCTTGATCAGATCGGATTTGCCCTCGAAGCCGATACCGGGAAGTTCCGGCATGACGATGTGGCTGTCCTGCACGCGCACGCTGTCGGGAAACCCGCCGTAAGGTTGAAACAGGTCCGGGTAGCTCTCGTTGCCGCCCAGCCCCAAGCCCGCGGCGATGTTGAGCGACATCTGATGGCCGCCGTGCGGGATGCAGCGCGTGCGCGACCAGCCGGCGACATCGAGCGCCTGAAGTGTGCGCTGGTACTCGCATAGCCCGTAGGAGAGGGCGCAGTCGAACTGCAGCCAGTCGCGATCCGGCCGCATGCCGCCGTAGCGCAGGAGATTGCGCGCATCCTGGTGGCTGAACAGGTTTTCGCCCGTCGCCATCGGTCCGGGGTAGAATTCGGCGAGCGCCGCCTGCAGCGCGAAGTCGAGCGGATCGCCGGCCTCCTCGTACCAGAACAACGGATAGTCGCGCAGCATCTTGGCGTAGGCGATGGCTTGCTCGAGGTTCAGCCGGCCGTTGGCGTCGACCGCGAGCCGCGCCTTGCCGTCCAGTTCTTTGAGCACGCCTTCGATGCGCGGGCGGTCTTCCGCGACGGAATTGCCGATCTTCATTTTGACGACGGTGTAGCCGCGGTCGAGATAGCTGCGCATCTCGGCGCGCAACTGCTCGATGCCTTTGCCGGGGTAGTAGTAGCCGCC
>Ga0070681_10004355_pt1 | contig 13460 bp, 15 predicted proteins | sample KBSC83BmetaG_FD_65650 | JGI IMG/M metagenome (GOLD analysis project Ga0070681, IMG submission 65650) | Corn rhizosphere microbial communities from Kellogg Biological Station, Michigan, USA - KBS C8-3B metaG | ecosystem: Host-associated > Plants > Roots > Rhizosphere | place: USA: Michigan... | reverse complement strand
AACTTGCTCGATAACGCCATCAAGTACAGCAAGGGTACTAATGAGATCTACCTGACGGCCAGCCTGAACGGGGAAGGCATGGTTGAAACCAGTGTTAAGGACTTCGGCCTCGGCATCGACAGCAGCATCCTACCGCACATTTTCGACAAGTTTTACCGCAACCACCGCAACCGGGCGCAGATCGGCGGCACCGGCTTAGGCTTGTACTTAAGCCACGCCATCGTCGAAGCTCACGGCGGCCAGATATCAGTAGCCAGCAAAGTGAACGAGGGCAGCACCTTCACCTTCACGCTGCTACCGTTTGCTCAGTTGCAAGAGGCCGGCAAAGCTGGCAGCACCCCGAACATCACCCGTAACGCTCACGGCTGGATCAAGAACCATGCCCTCTACCGCAGCTAGCTCGCGTGCGCGTGCTACAATTGAAACCAAATGGACAACACCAACACTCCCGTGCAATCAAAACGCGTTCTCTGTATTGAAGACGAGCATTTCATCAGTGAACTCTATGCCCGGGCACTCACCAAAGCCGGCTACCAAGTTGACGTCCAGCTCGACGGCCAGAAGGGCCTAGCGGCCGCCCAAACCGACCAGTACGACATCATCCTGCTGGACCTGATGATTCCCAACATTACCGGCATCGAAGTGCTGCGCACGCTGCGCGACCCCAAACAGACACCGCGCATGCACGCCCGTATCATCATCACCACGAACCTCGAGCAGCGCGAAGATGTCCGGGCGGACATCGAACAGCAGGCCGACGGCTATCTGGTCAAGGCCGAGATCACCCCGCACGAGCTGGTGGAATTCTTAAGCCACCTCGACGCCTAAAGCGGTATAGCAGATTGACCCGGTCCGCCGGGTACTTTATAGTTTAGACAGTAAACTATTAGTATCTATACGAAGCAGGGGAGTCCGATGCTGAACAAACTGGGAAACTTTATTGTCCGTAACAGGTGGTGGGTGATTCTCACTTGGGTCGTGGCCGCCATAGTCATCACCGTCTTCTCGCCAAAATTAAGCTCTGTCACGAGCAGCGACCAGACCAGCTTCTTGCCAAGCAAGTACGAATCGGTCCAGGCTCAGAAGATTGCCGACAAAGCCTTCCCACAGTCTAAGGACGACGCTGAAATCCTGCTCGTCAAGCGCCAGGACGGCGGCAAACTCACCGCTGCCGACCACACCGCGATCCAAACACTCGCCGACCAGCTGGGGGCCGCCCACCTGCACAAGGTCGTGGCCGTACAGACTTCGGAGCAAACCACTTCTCGGGACGGCACCGCCCAAATGGTCCAGATCGTCGTCAAGGGACAGGCCACCGGCGGTACCGAGGACGTCAACTTCGTCAAAGACGTCCGTGACAAAGTAAAGCGCGCCACTGCCGGCAGCAATCTGACGACCGGCCTGACCGGCAACATCGCCCTGAACGCCGACAGCAGCAGTTCGTTCACCACCGCCACCAAGATCGTTACCATGGCGACCTTTGCGCTGGTCATCATCTTGCCGGGGATCATCTTCCGCAGCCCGGTGGCCGCCTTCGCGCCAGTGATTGCCGTAAGCCTGGTCTACAGTCTGGCTCAGTCACTCATCGCCCTGGCCGCCAAAACGTTCGATTTCAAAATCAGCGACCAGCTGAGCATCCTCTACACCGTCGTGCTGTTCGGCATCGGCACTGATTACATCTTGTTCCTGTTGTTCCGCTACCGCGAACGACTGCGCTCTGGCGCCCGTGGCCAAGAGGTCGTCTCCTTCGCACTCTCCCGGGCCGGGGAAGCCATCCTCTCGGCCGCTCTGGTGGTGGCAGCCGCCTTTGCCGCCCTCGGCTTTTCGGACTTCGGCCTGTTTAAGAACCTGGCGCCCGGCCTGGTGGTCTGCGTACTGACCATGCTACTGGCCGTGCTGACGCTCATACCAGCCGTCATTGCCATCATGGGACCAAAGATTTTTTGGCCCAGCAAAGCCTGGCAGAAACAGCCAGCCCCACGGCTCTCCAAGCGGATTGGCGGCCTGGTGGCTCGCCGTCCAGCGCTCGTCGCCAGCGCCTCACTGATAGTCCTGCTAGCTTTCGCCACCGGCTATCCGCAGCTGAAAACCAGTTACGACTTCGTGTCCCAGCAACCCCAGAACACCGAATCAGCCAAGACCTACCACGACGTCTCCAAGCTATTTTCAGCCGGCGCCATCTCACCGACCTCGGTGTACTTCGTGAAAGCCTCCGGCTTCTCACCAGCCGAGGTACGACAGATTGCCGCCAAGGTGGACGCTCTGCCAAATGCCACTAAAGCAGGCGAGGCCCAGCTTTCCGAGAACGCCAAGACGCTGCATGTGACCGTCTACCTGCCCGGAAATCCCGACGCCAACAGCTCACTCGATTTCGTGAACGACCATTTCCGGCCTGACGTTAAAAAGATCGGCCAAGAGTTTGGCGTGCACGCTTACGTCAACAGCGAAAGCGCCGCCTTCGCCGATGTCCGCTCGGCCGTCAACCGTGACCTGGCTGTCATCTTGCCGGTAGCTGCCGTCATCATCTTTGCCATCTTAGCCTTGCTGCTGCGTAGCGTCTTGGCGCCACTATACTTACTGGTTACCACGGCACTGGGCTTCACCGCGACACTCGGTGGCACCGTCTATCTGTTCCAGAACCTCATGAACCAACCCGGCCTGATTTTCTTCATCCCGATCATGGTCTACATTTTCGTAGTGGCCATCGGTACCGACTACAACATCCTGACCATGACCCGTTTGCGCGAGGAAGTCCGCAGCGGCCTGGCGCCCCGCAAAGCAGCCGACCTGACCATTGAGCACAGCAGTACCACTGTCGCCTCGGCCGGCATCATCCTGGCCGGCACCTTCGGCTCGCTGGCCCTGGCCGGCATCAGCCTGCTGGCTCAGCTCGGCTTCGCCGTCGCCTTCGGCATTTTGCTGGCCGCCTTCTGTATCGCACCGCTGCTGGTGCCATCCGTGGCCGCCCTCTTAGGCTACAAGGTCTGGTGGCCCGGTCACCGGCCAACCCGGGACAAAAACCGCCCGACTACCGAGTAGCCGACTACTCCAGCTCGTCGATTGCCCGCAAGAGATCAGCCCGGGCAATCGGCAGCACCGTGCCGGTACGAGCCTGATGTATGGCCCGTTCAAAACAGAGCCGCCGGAAAATCTCCACGATATCCGCCCCGCTCAAGCCCGCAGCAGCCGCCGCGAACGCCGGCACACCCTCGTAAACATCATCGGTAAACATTCGGAACGTATCCGTCTCGGACTCCAGGCGCCGCCGCGCAATATTGCTGGCAAACAGCTCGCCCAGTGCCGCCTGGTCGGGCAAACCGACTTCATATACATGATCGAAGCGGCCCGAGCGGATCAGCGACGGATCGATGTCCGCCAGTTCATTGGTGGCCGCGGCTACTAAGATGTTGGGATTTTGCCGCGCCAAGTCGTTCAGTTCCTGTTTAAAAATGCCGGCGACCGAGTTGCGGACGCTGTCGCCGCCTTGACTCGTGTTAATACCGATGATGGCCTCCAGCTCGTCGAAGAAAACGACGGTCGGCTTGGTAGCTGTCCGGAGTTCGCTGAACAGCCGCTTGATGTTCGCTTCTGATTCCCCCTGCCACTTACTGTAAATATCACTGCTCTGCACTCTATGCAGTTCAGCGCCGATTTCGTTAGCCAGCGCTTCAATGAGCATTGTTTTGCCAGTGCCCGGCTCGCCGTGCAACAGCAGACCTTGCGGCCGCCGCACCCCCCACTGGGCCATGACATCGGCGTGGCGGAAGGACAGGGAGACATTGCGCAGTAATTCTTTAAGCTTCGCGTTGCCGGCCACCTCGTCGAGGCGCACCACGTCGTCGATACTCGTTGCCAACTCACGTCCCAGAGCCGCCAATCTTTCCTCGGTGGTCGGCGGGGCGGGCGGCTCCAGCCCACCAGCCGCCAGCGCCACGCCGCCCAGCCTTGGCCGGGTACCCGGACGGGGAAGCACTTTTATCTGCTCGCCGATGTGATATTCGGGCATGACCGTCGGCAGAGCGGGCCGCCGACCGCAGCTCAGCACATCCACCATAAAACGGCTCATGTGCATGAGTTGCAGGCCGGCGCCCAGTCGTTCTAGCCGTACCGGCGCCACTTGCACCACGCCGTTGCCACCTTCGCTTTCTTCGGCGCCCTGTCGCACGTGATTACTGACCGTAAACCGGCCGCCTTCGCCGTTGAACCATGCCAGAGCGCGCACTCCCATGCCCAAATCCAGAGACACGACATTCTCGTACAACGTGTTGTAGGTAGCGTAGCCCCTGCCAGCCCGTTCAGCCTCGACGAACTCCTGCAGCTGATTGGCTGTCTCCAGCCAGTTAGCGGCCTGGCCAGCCAACTGGAAGTTGAGGTCCATAGCCAACACCGGGCCGCCGTCAGTCACCACTACTTTCGCATCCAAGGTGACCGTCCGGATGTTTTCCGACGGCTCGATCGCCTCGTAAAGCCGCAGGGGCGTACCCGGCTCGGTCGCCGCCATGTCCTGGGCGTTATAAAGATAAATCCGCGAGTCGGCATGCTCAAAGTTGAGGTAGGGCTGAGGCAGGGGAGCGCCGGGATCGGTATTATGCTGCACGGGAATGGCTTTCTATTACTATCTCACCGTAGTTTTGCCAATTGTACAACTTGCTCCGCCCGATATGCAATCGGCTAATCTTAAGGCGTAAAATTGTGGCTAAAATCACGTTGCGCAGAGCAAGCGGAAAGGCGTATAGTTTGAGATAGCCATGTGAGGGCTGGAGCTGCTTTTTCTAAGCGGCTGCTTCCTCCTCGCAGACTACTACAACGGCAATCATACTTCGGTCCCTGTGCGCCTCCTACAAATCAGATTTCTTAACCCGAGTACTAAGCGGTGGACGGCTCACTTAGCGCTACAGAAATCTCTCTTTTCTCCCGTTCCCGGTTCTCTAAATAGAGCACGCGGTTCTCTTTTTACTCTCATAAATTTGTAGGAGATCTCTTATGACCAATGTTATTAACGCCCCCGTTAACGTTAGCGCGTACTACTTTGCTGGCCAGCACATGAATACCTTTCCCAAAGAAATTGAATACGGCAGCGAAGCCGTCACGTTCCTGACAGGCTTGCGCTACCTGGTACGCCGGGGCAGTGAAGCCATCCGCCTGTTTGACATGTCTGGGGCCGACGGCCTCGTTTACCGCCTGCAGCAGACCGCCGAGGGCTGGACGCTGCTCGGTACGAAAGGAGCCTACTAATGCTGCGCGCCTATCTCGAAGAAGATTTGAAGCAAATTCAGAAATACTTCCCGGGCGCGCAGGCAGTAGCCCTCCGCACCCCGTTCGACCTCGGCCGACGGCCGCGGCGCTCACAAACCCGTCAATTACTCGATAGCTTCCGCGACGACCAAGAACCGGGGCAGGGGTTGAAAGGAGACGTCGTATGGACCAACTGAATCCCGACGACTTTCCTGGCGCGTACGACGCCAGTAAGGACACCGGCACGGTAGTGAACGTGCACGCCGGCTTTCCAAACCCGGCCGCCGAGCGGTCGGGTTCGCCGCTTAGCCTCGACAAGTTGCTGATCCACCACCCGAGCAGTACGTATTTTTTCCGCATCCGCGGCCACAACTGGCACGATCAGGGTGTCTACGACGGCGACCTGGCCATCATCGACCGGGCCGTCACGCCACGCCCGGGGGACTTGGTGGTGGCATGGTCGGAAAGCGGTGAATTCGTCTTAAGCGCCCGGGCAGCCGAACACCGTCTGAATCACTGGGGAACCATCACGGCCATCATCCACCCCTATGGGCCGACCGCCGGGCAGCTACGGTCCGAAACCGATAACGAGGCGTAGGGAGAAGAAACGCTATGCTCTCCCCGCACACACCGGCCGCCAGCTACGCGCTTATCGACTGCAATAATTTCTTCGTGTCCTGCGAGCGGCTGTTCCGGCCGGAGCTGAACGGCCGGCCGGTGGTAGTCCTCTCTAGCAACGACGGTTGCGCCGTATCCCGGAGCCAGGAAGCCAAGGACCTCGGCATCCCGATGGGCGCGCCGCATTTTCAGTACCGCGAATTATTTCAACAGCACGGCGTTGTGGCCTTTAGCGCCAATTTCGAACTGTACGGTGACATTAGCGAACGCATCACCAATTTGCTCGCCAGTATCACCCCGCAGATTGAGGTCTACAGTGTCGATGAATCTTTCTTAAATCTCGGTCAGCTCGACATTGCCGACTATACGGCTTGGGGCAGAGGCGTGCGGGCCAGCATCTTAAAACACGTCGGCGTACCGGTCAGTGTCGGCGTCGCCCCCAGTAAAACCCTCACCAAGCTGGCTAACGACCGGGCCAAGAAACTGCCGGCGCTGGGCGGCGTCCTTGACCTGACCGAACAAGGGGAGAGCACCGATCACTACCTCGCTCAGGTGCCCGTGGCGGACATCTGGGGTGTCGGCCGCAAGCTGGCCCCACGGCTGCGCGCCGAAGGCGTGCACAGCGCCCTCGATGCCCGCCACATGCATCCGCAACGCGCCCAGCAACTGATGGGCATCCGCGGCCGCCAGCTTGCTGCCGAGTTAAACGGCACCACCTGCTTTCCGCTCATGCAAGCCCACAAACCGCAGGCCATGATCATGCGCGGCCGCCAGTTCGGCGAAGACACCCGCGAGTTTTACGTCATCGAATCGGCCGTGGCCTCGCTGGCCGCCCGGGCCGCCGCCAGCTTACGGCGCGAAGGCAGCCTCGCCCGCCGGGCCAGCGTATCCTTACGGACCAACCGCCACAAGCCGGGCTACCAGGCCCACCAGGAAAGCGTCCGCTTCGTAACGCCCACCGCCGACACCGGCGTCATCACTCGGGCGCTCATCGACGTGCTCGACGACAACTTCCGGGTCGGCTTCGACTACCACCGGGCCGACGTGCTGCTCGACGACTTCGTAGCCGCCAGCTCCCTCCAAGCCGATCTGCTCGGTGAAGTCGATCTGGCGGTTGACGACAAGTCGCAGCGCAAAATGCGTGCCCTCGATGCCATCAACCGACGCCACGGCCGGGGCACCGTAAAGTTCGCTGCCGAAGACTTGGACGCCAGTTGGCAACCACGGCGGCGCCTCAGCAGCCCGCGCTACACCTCGGACTGGCGCGAACTCCCAGAGGTGCGCCTTCGGTAAACAAGGTATACTGATAGCCATATGGTATACGTAGCATTACTCCGCGGCGTCAACGTCGGCGGCAAGTCCATGATCAGCATGGCCGCCCTGAAGCAGACTTTCGAAAGTCTGGGCCTCACCCAGGTACGTACCTACATCAATTCGGGAAACGTGGTGTTCCAGACTGACGAAACAGCAGCCCGAGCCCTGGAACAGCGCATCGAAGCGGCGATTAAGCAGCAGCGCCAACAAGCCATCAAGGTACTGCTCCGCAATCACGATGAGCTGAAAACCCTGGTGGAAGCTATCCCTGAGACTTGGATGAGCGACCAAACCCTTAGGTGTTATGTATTGTTTCTGTGGCCCGAAATTGATGCCCCGACCATCTTGGAGAGCATTCCCATCCGACAAGAAATAGAGGAAGTCCGCTACCTGCCGGGCGCAGTTGTCCAGATGTGTGCCAAAAATGACATCAGCAAGAGCCGGCTCACCCGTATCGTCGGCACACCCCTGTACGCACAGCTGACCATGCGCAACTCCAACACCGTACGCAAGCTGCTCGAAATCATGGAGCAGACCGCATGAACCACGGATCTCAGCTCATAGACCGCTTTCCGCTTGTCTCCGACCAGGTTAACCGCGACCAGCTGAGCGTCATTTTGCGCGAATTTGAAACGGTACTGCAGCGCGGGGTCGAGGGAGCGATCGTTGAGTTCGGCTGCTACATCGGTACGACCAGCTTGTTCTTGCGCCGGCTGCTCGATACTCGGACCGAGGAGCGTCCACTGCACGTCTACGACTCGTTTGCCGGTCTGCCGCCGAAGACCGACGAGGACGCCAGCCGGGCAGGGGAACAGTTCGTGGCCGGTGAGCTTTCTGTGAGTAAAAAGCAGTTCCTACGCGAATTTCAGCGGGCGGGCCTGCAGCCGCCGATTATTCATAAGGGCTGGTTCAGCGATCTAAGCGACGCTGACGTGCCGGAGCGCATCGCCTGCGCCTTCCTGGACGGCGATTTTTATACCAGCATCCGCGATTCACTTAAAATAGTCCTGCCCCGTATGCAAGCGGGTGGCGTCATTATCATCGACGACTACGCCCGCGAAGCCCTGCCGGGCGCCGCTAAAGCCGCCCACGAACTTTTAGGCGACCGTCCGATCACTACCGCCTATAACTTGGGGATCGTCCGGCTATGAAATTGCACATCGTCACCGTTGGCAAGCCCAAGTTAGCCTACGCCACTCTCGGCTGGGACGATTACTTGCACCGGCTGCAGCGCCTCCACACCGTCCGCGTTACCCAGCTACACGATAAGTACGCCGATGACGCGGCCAAGTTCCGCGAAGTCACCGCCGGCAGCTACGTGGTCGCTCTGGAGATAGAGGGTCGGGATTTGCACAGCCCACAGCTGGCCGATTTCCTACGCAGCCGCGAGCTGGAAGCCCGCGAAGTCAGCCTGGTCATCGGTGGCCCAGACGGCCTGCCGCCAGAGATTCGCAGCCAGGCCGACTTCCAGTGGAGCTTAAGCCGACTCACTTTACCTCATGACCTAGCCATGGTCGTAACTCTCGAGGCCCTCTTCCGGGCCAGCACTATCAACGCCGGCCTGCCGTACCACCGCTAACACTATCCAAAGCTTAGTAAGAAAACCGACAGATTTGACGCCACCGCAACCTTATAGTGAAGCTCATAGAACGCCATAAGGAGGTACTATGGGCAGAACGACATGGGTTCGACGCATGACAACAGGTGTGACCGTGGTCACAATGGCAAGTTTCGGATTAACAACGGTTGCTTCGGCGCAGACCATTACCACGACCGGGCCCGGCTCGGTCAACCGTATCGACAGCCGAGTGCGCAACAATTGCACCGTCACCAACCACAATAACGTTTCAGTCCATACTAGTAACTACCAGGGTGCTCAGACCGGCAACGCTACCGTCAGCGACAACACCACGGCCGGTGCCTCGTGGGGTGGCTGGGCCAGCCTGAATCCTAGCGCCGCCCAAGCGAACGGCACCAGCTATGCTGCCTGGCGTGACGGCGTCACCAGCTGGGTAGGCAATCACTCCAGCGGCGCGGGCTGGAACAGCAACCAGGACAACCTCACCTGGGTGCCAAGCGGCAACGATTGGAACAGCTACGACCCGGTCATCTGGCAAGCCAACGGCCAGAGCTTCGCTAACTGGTGGAACGGTGTGGAGTCGTATCTGAACGCCAATAGCAGCAACTTGGTGCTCAATTGGCCCAAGACCGCCACTGGCGGTGGCAGCTTTGGTGGCGCCAGCAGTGGCAACGCCACCAATAACAACAACTCGAGCTTTGCAATCCGCATCAATAATTCCGCCCGAGCACTAGCCGGCACCAATGCCTGCGGCCAGAGCAACTTTACGCCGCCGCCAACCAACGGTGGCGGTGGCAGTACGGGCGGCAAGGGCGGCGGCCCAGCCGTTGTCACGACCGCTAGCGCGCCGCAAGGTAATAAAGGTGGCAAGGGCGGTGTAAACGGTGGTGCAGGTGGTTTCGGCGGCTTCGCTTCCGCTACACCTCACGGCATCAGCGCCTCGGCGGCTCACCCGTCGACGTCAAACAGTAGCCCTGGTTCGAGTGGCTCATCGTCACAACCACCGAGCGGTGGTCAAGGCGGCGGCATGACGCCACCGGGAGCCAGCATCAGCAATACCGGCCCAGGTTCTAAAAACACAGTCACCAGTCAGCAATCCAACAACACCACTGTTACCAATACGAATAACGTCGCAGTCTGCAATACCAGCAGCCAGAGTGCTTCCAGTGGCAACGCTACCGTCAGCGGCAATACGAATGCTGGAAGCGGCGGCTCGGGCTATAGCAGCAATGGTAATGGCACCGGCTTAGGCGCCGATCTGACAAATTAAGAAGTAGGGGCGTAATCGGATGTGTGGACGGTACGCCCTTTACCATATCAGCAACCTGGAAGACCTCTTCCAGACCCGTCCCGCGACTTTCGCCTTGCGGGACAGTTATAACGTAGCGCCTGGTCAGGTACAGCCCATTATCGCGGAACACGAACAGCAGCGCGACATCATCGCCATGAAGTGGGGTCTCGTGCCCGCCTGGGCGAAAGATCCGCGCCTCGGCTACAAACTGATTAACGCCCGCAGCGAAGGCTTGTTCGATAAATCGGCTTGGCGGGAACCGGCACAGCATCAGCGCTGTTTAATCCCGGCAAGCGGCTTCTACGAGTGGCGGCCCGCTACGACCACTCGGCCTAAGCGGCCCTTCTTTATCCGCCCCACCGACCAAGCCCAGTTCGCCTTTGCCGGCATATATAGCCGGTGGCGGTCTGGGAAGGATGACGAGCTTGTTACGTATGCCATGGCCACTACCAAAGCGAACAGAGATATGGCAGCCATCCACGATCGCATGCCCGTGATACTGCACCCCAGTGATTGGAGTATCTGGCTCAACCCGACCTTGGCTGACCGTGAAATACTGACCCAGCTACTACGCCCATACGACGGCGAGTTGACCATGTACCCCGTCAGTAGCGACGTTAACAGCGTGCAGCACAACTCCGACTACCTGGTGCAGCCCCTCGAGACAATGGACGCCTAACCCTAAGAAACGAGTTGTGGCGCAGCGGTAATGCTGAGCGCCCAACAAACGCGGATGTAGCCATCGTGAGCACTGCGATACGCAGTTTCCACCTTCGGCCCAGGCATGCCGGCCGCCCGTTGCGCTTCCGCCACGGCGAGATCAGCCGCTCCCGGCGCTAGCATCTCATCGGCAATATATGCAGCCGCCTCAGCATATTCTGGCTGTGGACCGACAAGCTTCTGACGACGCCTAAGCTGCTTAGTCAATAGCATTACAGCCAGTAAACTTCATCTTGCGGATGGCCGACAGTATGCCACAGCGCGACGTTGCCGACCGACCGCAGCGCATGAATAGTAGGCTCCAACTGCATAAATGCCGCCAACTGATCAGCCTGGCCCTCAGTAGGCTGATCAGTAGCGTTATAGCGGTAAAAACTTCGTTGTACAGTGAGCATTGGCGGCGCGGCTGTCAGCGCCGAGAAGTGCGCTACTTGGTCATGCTGTATAAGTACATTATTGGCGATCTCCCGGTGCAACGTCTCGCCGTGTCCAGGCGGCGTAAAGCCATCGGCCCGCCCCGACCAAATAAAGGTTGGCGTCGCAAAGTCGAGCCCAAAACCCCAATCGTGCGTCGCGGCGTAACTATCCGCCAGCCAACCGGCCGCCCCTTGGCGCAAGCCATCGCGGTGCCCCAGCCGCGTCAGCCAGCGCAGGTTCGCCGCAGCCAATACCGCACGGTCGGCAGGGCGCAAGTCGGGCTCCAGATACTGGAGCAAATAGGACGGCTCTCCCTGAACTCCATCGGCCAGCTGCATATAGCTGGCCTCCAGGCTGCTGAGACCCGCTCGGCTGGTAGCGGCGGCGTATTTTGCGGCATTGTCGGCAGTCATAGTAGTGAAACCCCGATCCATTAGATAGGGCGGGGCAATGCCGGCCAGCGTCGCCACGCTCACCACCCGAGACCCAAGCAGAGCAGCGCAGCCGAGCGCGTACGGACCACCTCCTGATCGGCCCATAACATTAAAGCGCTCAACGGCCAGCGCATCAGCCACCAGTTCCACATCTCGCACTCCATCCGCGACCGTTCGCCCAGGCAGTGGGTCAGAATGTCCATAGCCAGGCCGGTCAACCGACACGATGCACGATCCCCAAATCCGCAGCATCATGTCGTTCGGCAGCGGCCCGGCCGAGCTACCCGGGCTGCCGTGCATAAAGAATGTAGGTATGCCATTTGGATCGCCGCGCACCGAATAGGCCACTTGCCGTCCCGTGCTATCGCGCAGCACGTACTTCTTGACGCGCTCCAGAGCGTTTTCTGCTAGCACTATATCAGGTGGTCGATCAGGTAATTTCACGAGTAGGGGCAATCTTGTAGGTTTAGGCGACCTGGTCAATAGCAGTTGGATGTCGCAGGTACGGCGACCCGTTTTCGCGACGCTCGTAGTCTACGAGGCGGATAACGTGGGCCGGCACCACCGCGGGACTCGCTATGAAATCCTCGATGGGCAAAAAGCCACCGGCTTGCGCCTCGTCGCTCAAGCGGATCGGCGGCAGTGTATCGTGTTCCATATGGGCCGCGAAGAATGCGTTTTGGCCGCCTGACACTCGCCGCGAGCGGTATAGAGCTTGCCACACAAAAGCTCCTTCGGGCACCCATATGCCGGTTTCTTCATAAAATTCCCGTTGCGCGCACTGCGCGGCCGGTTCGCCAGGATTAGCGCCGCCGCCCGGTAGCTCCCAGTGGCCAGGATAGAGGATAGCCGGATTGTTCGTCCGCTGGACCGCCAGCACGCTCTTACCTAACTCCGTTCGAGTAATAAGAGCGATCGAGGCGCCAATGGTCCGAAACTGTTCAGCCATTACACACACCGTACGCTTAGAGGGCAGCTATGGCAAGCGGTCTTTCTTGGCGAACTGCTTTCACTCTTTCGAGCTCATCAGTATGCACACACATGCATATAGCAGTAGTGAAGGGAGAGGTCCGGCGAAGGGCGGGTCGTAGGATCGCAGGTATGCGACCGACCCGCCCTTGCCGGGGATCCCTCAGCCCGTCACGGACTGTACCGAGGTCATCCTTCCTGTCGAGTGGGCAGTTCCACGAGGGGACAGACGCGCCACTTCTTGGTGACGAGTACCATCCAGACGAGCGCCAGGAACTCACACACCACGTTCAGGGCGCGGCTCAAGCCGTCCAGCGCGACTTCCACGATGTGGTCGAAGCGGCTCGGCTGAGACGACGCAGCCAGCTTGGCTTGGCGCTCCATGTAGCGTGCGTAGGGCTCGTCGATGTAGTAGTGGTGGATGTACAGGTCCTGCTCGAACGCCTTGACGCCGTACTTGGCTTCCATGTAGCTGCGGTAGCGCTGCAGCCACGCCTGGTAGTGCTGTTCGGAACGCGCTACGTCCTGGGCTTTCCTGGGGTGTAGGAGGGCGAACTTGATGCGCAGGAAGCGGTCCAACCGTGCCTCGTTGGCCTGTCGGATCGCCACCTCACGCCGCTCGCGCAGTCGCTGCTGACGCAGGTCGGCTTGCCATGTCAGCAAGATGCCGGCTGTCGCGAAGACCACGAGGCCCAGTGCCACGAAGACGCCGATCAGCGCCCAGCGGTAGAAGCAGGCGAGGCCGACCAGGGCCGCCGGGAAGACGTACGCCGGACGGATCCAGCCGAACCACTTGGAGCCGGCGAAGTGCGCGGCGCACAGCCAGTTGATGGCCCGCGGCCCGACGCGCTTGTCGTGCAGCCAGAGCATGCCCAGGTACACC
>Ga0070681_10004354_pt1 | contig 13462 bp, 13 predicted proteins | sample KBSC83BmetaG_FD_65650 | JGI IMG/M metagenome (GOLD analysis project Ga0070681, IMG submission 65650) | Corn rhizosphere microbial communities from Kellogg Biological Station, Michigan, USA - KBS C8-3B metaG | ecosystem: Host-associated > Plants > Roots > Rhizosphere | place: USA: Michigan... | reverse complement strand
TGTCCACGTCTACCGCATCCACCGCCAAGCCATGCTCGCCCAGGTGCGCGAGCAGCGGGTCGAGGGTCGCGTGCGTGACGACCACCAGCTCAGTGCGGAAATGACCGGCAGTGGCTGTCGTCGCCACCGCATGCGGCGCCCAATACACCTGTGCGGCGGTAAACGGCGTCTGTCGATCCAGCTCAAAGGCCAGCACCTGGCGCAGGTCATTGCGTGCACCCAGTGGCAGGGTCAGCTTGCGCCGCAACACCGAAGTTGCCGGCAACAACAAGGCGAGACGGCGATCCGCCGGATCGACCGCACCCAACGTGTGCTGCAACTGCGCGACCTGCGCCGGCGCGTCGGCAGTGTCATCCCACGCCAACAGTGGCGTTGCCGTGCCGACGCGGTGCAGGGTCCAACCCGCCCCCACCGGCTGCAACACATACCAATCCGCGCCGCGGCGAAACCAGCCGCGCCAGGGCACTGGCAACAATGCCAGCAACTCCCCGCCCCACCAGCGTAAAAAGTCCGGCAACGGCGAGGCCAGCCAGGCGCGGCGCACATTTTCCACCCACGTTCGCCATGCCTGCATCGCGCCACTCATTCCGCCACCCCTTCCCGCCAGCGCAGTACTGCATAAGGTTGCGTCCCGACCTGCTGCGCGCGCATCCGGAGGGTGACGCGCAACACGGCACGGGTGCCGTCGGCCAGCGTAGCCGCCGATTCGATACTATGCGTCGTTCCGTTGTTGAGAACCAGACTCGGATCACCTGCATTTTTCATCCGCGCTTCACGTAGCGTCTGGATTTGCGCCGGCGTCAACCCCGGAATCGACTGCAAGGCGAGCGGCGGGGCGGTGTTCGGATCCGGCGTGGCATTGCCCGACCAGATCGTCACCACCGGCGCCAGCTGCCGATACAACGCGGGGGTCATGCCCAGTACCATCCGCAGCTCCTCGATGCTGGCGAAGGGTGCGCGGCGTGGACCGTACGGGCGCCCGGCCGCCGCGTAGACATCCGCGGCGCCGCCTGCGGTGCCGGTGAGTCCGTCCGGCCGACGCCAGTCCAGAATCCGTTTTTCCAGTTGCTGCGCCGCCTGCGGCGCAAGGCCCGCGGCGGCAAACAAGTTGCGCAGCACCTCCGGCGTCGCGGCATTGATATCCACCTTGCCGCCCTCGTCGATGGCCGACACCTGCACCTTGGCACCTGCAAACTCAAACGTGTATATGCGGCCATCGCCAATCCAGCGTTGTCCAGGCTGCGGGTCCTGCAATCCGTACACGGCGCGCATCAGACCCGCTTCGGCGGCGTAATGCGCCTGCGTCTGCGCAAATTGATAACGCGCCTGCAGGCCTTCAGTGCGCGCCTGCAACGCGTAACCTCCAAGCAGGATCGCCAGCAACGTGGACGCCCACAACACCAGCAGCAACGCCACGCCACCTTGCGCGCTGCGGGCGGCATGCGTCGCCTGGCGCCTCATGGCTGCGTACCCTCGCTGCGCAACGCCACCTCCAGCTGCGGCCAACCTTCGTTGCCGCCCACGCGCAACGCGACACGCACCAGGTGTGGCAACCGCTGACCGTCAACCCAGGTCTGACTCCAGCCCGTCGGTGCACCGTTCTGGTCCAGCCCTTGGTAACTGAAACTGCCATCAAGAATGTGATCCAGCAACACCTGTGGCGCACCCAGTGGCAGCGGCGCGCGGCCATCAGGAGGCAACAAGGCCAGGCTCAGTTCCAGGCGCGAATCGCCCGCCCCATCATCAACCAGTCGCAGGCGCTGCAGTTGCGGGCCAAGCTGGCCCAGATACCCGGGCAACGGCGCGACGTAGCGCATCTCGCGCGCCGTGCCCACGAACACCACCGGTTCGCCGCGCGAGGTGTGCCCGAGCGGCTGACTCAGGCTCTGCGCCAATTCACGACGCAGGAATTGCTGCGCGGAGCGGATCTGGTCGCTGCGCTCGATCAACGCGGTACCGGCCCGCACGCTGACCGTGGCGGTGCGAATGCCCGAATACACCCCCACCATCAGCAAGGCCAGCAGCGCCAGCGAGGCCAGCACCTCAAGCAAGGTAAAGCCACGTGCGCCGTGCGGCGTCACGGTTGCTCTCCGGGAACTGCAGCCGCCGGTTGCGCCGTCACCAGCCGCAAGGTACGAAAATGCGCCGAGCGTCGGCGGGCCACCGGTCCCCAGGACACGTCCAGATCCAACTGGTACAGCTGCAGCGGCGAGTCCGCGGCGGTACCGGCATTGGCCCACGGCGTCACGTCAAGTTGCCAGGCAAATTGCCGGTCGAACTGGCCAGCACTGTGTCCGACCTGCAGCGGCGTGGTGACAAACTCGCTGTCCAGCTTGCTGCGCGCCCACATCGCTGCCGCGCTGCGGGTCGCGGCGTTCTGCGTCAGCGCGATAGATGCCCCGGCCACTTTCATCAACGCGGTGAACGCGATGGCAAGCAGCATGATCGCGGCAATCACCTCCAGCAGGGTGAAGCCACCCTGACGGTGGGAGCTGCACCTGACGAGCGAGGCAGCGTGACTGCCGGCAACCGCCGGCAACGTCGGCGCGCGCCGTGCGCGTTGTCCGATCCAGCTCGCGCCATGCGCACTCATCGCGCGGCAACCGTATCCACTACGCGCACTTCTCCAGTCAGCCACGACACGTTGACGTGCCACTGGCGCTGACCGGCGCGCAGAGTGATGCGCCCGCCCGTGGAGCTGCCGTCGGGGAAAAACCGGATGCGCCCCGTGTGTTCGTTCGGCGCATCCTCCGCGGCACTGGTGATGCTCGCCTGCATTCCCTTGGGCAACGCAATGTTGGCCCGCAGCGCCCCGCTGTAGGTATTGCCACGGGTGTCCATATCAAAGTGCCGCTCGTCGGCATGCACGATCGCCTGTGTCCGCGTGGCACGCAGCGCGGCCGCCAGCTCACCGCTGGCAGCGCGGGCGCGGGCGCTGGCCAGGCCCTGGGTCACCGAAATGGACACCGCCGCGACGGCAATGCCCATCAACAGAATCACTGCCAGCATTTCCAGCAAGGTGAAGCCGCTGGTGCGTGCGCTGCGCATGACCTACTGCCAGTTCCCCACGTCCTTGCTGTAACCATCGCCACCCGGCTTGCCATCCTGGCCGTAGAAAATCAGGTCGAACGCGCCATTCTGACCTGGGTACTGGTAGCCAAACGGATGCCGCCACGGATCCAGCAGATCGGATCCCTTGGCGTACGGGCCCTGCCAATTCGGCGCATCGGCCGGCTTGGTCACCAGGCTCTCCAGCTGCTGTGGCGGCGCGCCATTGTCCAGCGCGTAATTCTCGATTTTCTGGCTCAGCGTGAGCAACTGCGCCTTGCCGGCGCCGTACTTGCCCTTGTCGACATTCTTGCCGACCTGCGTCACCACCACACTGCCGATGATGCCGATCAACACGATCACCGCCAGCATTTCCAGCAGCGTGAAGCCGCGAACGCGCGCCGCGCGCAAAGTCCGCAGGCGCTGTGGAACCCGGCCAGTTGGCGCCGCGGCGATCACCGGGCACCGGAAACCTGGCCGGCACGACGAGCCACCGCGACCCGGCAAGCCAATTCCTCCCCGGCCTGCATTTCCGCTACCTCGTTCCAGCATGAACCACCTGCGCATCTCGTCACCCCTTTCGATTCATTGGATGTTGCTGGTCAGGCTGAGCAACGGCAGCAGGATCGCCGCCATGATGATGGCCACCAATACCGTCATCACGATGGTGAGCGCGGGCACGAGCGCGGCCAACAGCCGATCAATCGCCCGTTTCGACTCAAGTTCAAACGTATCGGCCACTTTCAGCAGCATGGTGTCGAGCTGGCCGGCTTCCTCGCCAACCTGCACCATCTGCATGGCCAGGCGCGGGAACAATTTGGTCTGGCCCAGGGCGAGACTCAAACCCGAACCACCCTTGACCTGTTCGTGGGCCGCATCCAGCGCACTGTCCAGTGCACGATTACTCGTGACCTGGCGCGCAATGTTGATGGCGCTGAGCAACGGCACGCCGTTTTTCAGCAAGGTGCCAAGCGTGCGCGCAATGCGGGCGGTTTCCACCTTCAACAGCAGCGGGCCAAGCGCGCGCATCTGCAACAAGCGCGTATGCCACGCCAACAACGCGGACGGTTCGCGCAACCGCGAACGCCAGTAAAAGAACCCTCCGCCAAGCACCAGCACAATCAGCCACCACCATGCCTGCAGCGTGTTGCCGAGTAGCAGGACGCCCTCAGTGATCCACGGAATCGGCACCTGCATGTCGTCAAAGATCGGCACGAACTGGGGTACCACGTAGGCCAGCAGCAGCAGCAGCGAACCGAGTACACCCACCAACAGGAACGCCGGATAGATCAATGCGTTGATCACGCTGCCACGCAGTGCTTGTGCGCGCTCCAGATAATCGGCCAGACGACGCAGGGTTTCCTCCAGCGAGCCGCCGAGCTCACCGGCACGCACCAGACTGATGTACAGCTTCGGGAACACGCCGTGTTCCTCGTCCAGCGCCGCGGACAACGTACTGCCACCACGCACGCGGTCGCGCACGCGCGCCACGAGCTTCTTCGCATGCTCGCCCTCGGGCAATTCCAGCAACAGGCCAAGCGCCCGATCCAGTGGCTGTCCGGCACCCAGCAGCGTCGCCAGCTGATGCGTGAACTGCGCCAACTCATCGCCGCTGAACGGCCCGCGCCGGAACCACCCGGCAAGGCCACTGCCGGCATTCGTGCCCGCGGCCAGCTGCGCCTGCAGCGGTGTATGGCCCTGATCCTGCAAATGGGCAATGACTTCCTCGACACTGGCCGCGTCCATCTCCCCGTGCAACATCTCGCCGGCCGCGCTGATCGCCTTGTAGCTGAACTGAGTCATGGCAGATGGGGAATCACGCGTGGGCACCCCACTGCGCTCGCGGCCGCGCCATCCCGTGACGGGCGTTCCGCGCGGGACGCTCCGGGCTCAGCCCTCCTGCGTAACACGCAGCACCTCCTCCAGCGTGGTGACGCCGGCGATGGCCTTGGCAATGCCGTCTTCGTACATGGTGCGCATGCCTTCGGCACGCGCCAGCCGTTCGATGTCGCCCTCGTTGGCGCGCTGCATGACCAGCCGCCGCAAGGGGTCGCTCATGGTGAGAAATTCCATGATGGCGCGACGGCCCCGATAACCAGTGGGGTTGGCCGCGCTGGTGCCGGGCTTCCATAGCCGGATCGGCCGCGCGTCGGTATATTTTTCCAGCTCGAACTGGGCAATCACCTCGGGCAACGCGTCATACGCCACCGCGGTTTCCGGATCGAGCCGGCGCACCAGGCGCTGCGCCAGGATGCCGTTGATGGTGGAACCGAGCAGATAGTCCTCCACGCCCATGTCCAGCAGGCGGGTGATGCCGCCGGCGGCGGAATTGGTATGCAGCGTGGACAGCACCAGGTGGCCGGTCAGCGCGGCCTGGACGGCAATCCGGCAGGTTTCGAGATCGCGCATTTCGCCGATCATGATCACGTCCGGATCCTGGCGCACGATGGAACGCAAGGCACCGGAAAAATCCAGCCCGATCTGCGGCTTCACCTGGATCTGGTTGATGCCCTCGATCTGGTATTCCACCGGGTCTTCGACGGTGATGATCTTCACGTCGTTGGTATTGATCCGCGACAACGCGGTGTACAACGTGGTGGTCTTGCCCGACCCGGTGGGGCCGGTCACCAGCAGGATCCCGTGCGGACGGCTCAGCACTTCGACAAAGCGTTGCTGGAAACGGTCGGTAAAGCCCAGTGAGGCAAAGTCGAACACCACCGATTCGCGATCGAGGATGCGCATCACCACCGACTCCCCGAAACTGGTCGGCACGGTGGACACGCGCAAATCCAGCTCCTTGCCCTGCACGCGCAACTGGATACGCCCATCCTGCGGCAGGCGGCGCTCGGCAATGTTCATGCGCGCCATGATCTTCACGCGCGAGATCACGGCCGCGGTGGACGAGGCTGGTGGCGCCTCCACCTCGTGCAGCACGCCATCGATGCGGAAGCGCACCTTCAGCCGGTTCTCGAACGGTTCGATATGGACGTCCGAAGCGCGCTGTTCGACCGCGCGCTGCACGATCAGGTTGACCAGCCGGATCACCGGCGCCTCCGACGCCAGATCGCGCAAATGCTCGACGTCCTCCTCCTCGGTGCTGGTGCCGTCGAGATTCTCGACAATCGTGCCCATGGCCGAGCGACCGCTGCCGTAATAGCGTTCGATCAGCCCGTCGATTTCCGAACGCAAACCAATCCGCAAGGCCACCGGGCGACCCGCCGCCAACTCCACGGCCTGCACGGGATAGGGGTCAGCCGGATCGGCCACGAGCAATGCCAAGCCCTGCTCGCCAAGGGTCACCGGCACCACATGCTGTTGTTTCAGAAAGCGCAGCGACAATTCCAGGTCCGGTGGCGGCAGCTCCGGCGCATCACGTGCGGCCAGCAGCGGCACCTGCAGCAGTTCCGCCCAGGCCTCGGCCAGATCTCGCTCGGATACCAACCCGAGTCGTGCCAGCAGGGTCGTCAACGTGCCTTCGGCAGACTCCTCATGCAACCGGCGCACGCGGCTCAGATCACCATCCTTCAGCTGCCCCCGGGCCACCAGCAGCGCGCACACGGCGGCTTCGCGGCCGCCCACCGGACTGGCCGCGTCATACCCCGCCGACTCGATGACCGCAGACATCCGCACACCTCGCTGCTGAACCACAAATACCGTCCATGCCCCGCGGACCTGCCGGGGAGACTATTGGTAGCACATCAGCCAGTCAGACAGAACCGGCATCCCCAAGCACCGGTTCGTGCCACTCGTCGTGCTGGCCCCCGCCAGCGTCGCGATTCTACCAACCGAAGCCGACACCTCGCCGGTCAAGGCTTCGCAGCTGGACAGACAGCCCCCACGACGTCTGCCAGAATGTTTTACCCCCATACGCCAAGAAACCATGCAACTGCTCGACATCGGCGCCAACCTCACCCACGAATCCTTCCTGCCAGACCTGGATGCTGTACTGCAACGTGCGCAGGCGCATGGCGTCACCCGCATGTTGGTGACAGGTGCGTCACACGCCGGCAGCGTCGACGCGCTCGCGCTGAGCAGTAGACATGCCGGCATGTTGTACGCCACCGCCGGTGTCCACCCGCACAGCGCCGCCGACTACGACGACACGACCGATGGCGCCCTGCGCGCATTGGCACACGATCCTCTGGTGCGGGCCATCGGCGAAACCGGACTGGACTACTACCGCGATCTGTCTCCACGCGGCACGCAACTTCTGGTGTTCGAGCGGCAGTTACAGATCGCTGCCGAGCTCGGCATGCCGCTGTTCCTGCATCAGCGGGACGCCCATGCGGACTTCCTGCAGCTGCTGAAACGCTATCGTGATCGCGTGCCCGGCGTGGTCGTGCACTGCTTCACCGACACTGGCGCAGCACTGCGCGATTATCTCGCGCTGGATTGCCATATCGGCATCACCGGCTGGATTTGCGATGAACGGCGCGGGCTGCATCTGCGTGAGCTGGTACGCGAAATCCCCGCCAACCGCCTGATGCTCGAATCCGACGCCCCCTACCTGCTGCCACGTACCGTGCGCCCGCAACCGAAACATCGACGCAACGAGCCGATGTACCTGCTACAAGTCTGCGACCAAGTGGCCCACGACCGTGGCGAGCCAGTGGCAGTGACGGCAGCCAACAGCACCGCAACGGCCGAGGCATTTTTCGGGCTGCCGCCGAGTGAGGAGATGGCGGGCAGCAAGCAGCTACTTGATGTCTCTGTCCCCTGACGCCTCGAGCACGCCGGCGTCTCCGGCCGTTACGCGAGGACGCGCGTGGCCCCGGGCGCCAGGCCATCCAGTGCGTACTCGCCAATGCGCACGCGGATCAGGCGCAAGGTCGGGAAACCCGTGGCGGCCGTCATGCGCCGCACCTGCCGGTTGCGGCCCTCGCGCAGCACCAGGCTGAGCCAGCTGGTCGGGATACTTTTGCGCACGCGCACCGGCGGCTCGCGTGGCCACAGCCACTCCGGCACATCGACGCGCTGCGCACTGGCCGGCAAGGTCGGACCGTCGTTCAAAACGATGCCCTGGCCAAGCGTCCGCAATGCCGCCGCATCGATCTCGCCCTCCACTTGTACCAGATAGGTTTTCGCCTGCTTGTGGCGCGGATCGGTCAGGCGGTGGGCCAGGCGGCCGTCATCGGTCAGCAACAGCAGACCCTCGCTGTCGCGATCCAGCCGTCCAGCCGCATAAACGTCTTTCTGCGCAACCAGTTCGGCCAACGTGCGCCGGCCCTGGGCGTCGGTAAACTGGCACAGCACGCCATACGGCTTGTTCAACGCAATCAGCATGGGATGGCGGGTATCCAGTAACTACTTGATGCCCTCCGTCCCCGCTGACGCCGCAGGCTTGACGAAACGCAGGGTCATGCGATCGGACTCGCCAATCGCTGCATACTTCGCCTTGTCCGTGGCACCGAGCGCGTAGGTTGGCGGCAGAGTCCAGACGCCCTTGGCATAGTCCTTGGTATCGCGCGGATTGGCATTGATCTCGCTGCTGGCGACCAGCTTGAAGCCCGCCGTCGTGGCCAACTGCACGACATAAGCCGTCGGCAAATAGCCACTGCCTTTTGCTGCGTCCAGCGACACGTTCGCGCCAGCCCGATGTTCGACCACACCGAGCTCCCCGCCGGGGCGCAACACGGCAAAGAACGCGGCGAACATGGCGGGTGCCGTATCGCGAGCCACCCAGTTGTGCACATTGCGGAACGTGAGCACGCGATCGGCCGAACCGGGCGCGCCCAGCACCGGTGCTTGCGGATCAAACTCGCGCACGGCAGCGTGGGCGTACTGCGCGGGAGTGGATTGGAACTTGCGCTTGAGCGCACTCTCATCGCGCTGCGATTCACGATCTTTCGGCGCGGACGCCACGGCAGCAATGTAGTGGCCGTTGTCGCGCAACAGCGGCGCCAGCACTTCGCTGTACCAACCACCGCCCGGGGTGATTTCAATCACCGTCTGGTCCGGGCGAATGTCGAAAAATTGTAGCGTGGCCTTGGGATGACGATACGCATCGCGCGCCCGGTGTTCGCTGCTGCGCCAACTGCCGGCGAGGATGCCGTCCAGCTGCGTGGCCGTGAAGTCGCGCGCACTGTTTGGCGCTACCGGCGCGCCCGCCGGCATGTCGCCAACCGTGCGCGCAGCCGGCGCCTGCTGCGCGACGCTGCTCACCGACCACGCCAGGCCGGCGCACAACGCCAGCGCCATGCCCGCCATCGTGATGACGGCCACCTGCCGTTGATCGGCACCAACCCGCGTGTTGCTGCTGCGCATGCCCCGCACTCCTGACCGATGATGGATTCTTGCCGCCGCACCGCAGCGGTCGCCCGTGCATGGTACCCAATCGTCCCCGCACAGACATGTCCGCCGCCACCAACTTCACACGTCGCGGTAATCAATCACCGAACGGATCACCGTGCCGCCATGCATCAAGTCGAATGCCTCGTTGATGCGCGTCAACGGCAATACCACGCTGACCATCTCGTCGACGTGAATCTCGCCAGCCAGATAGCGCTCCACGTAACCCGGCAGTTGCGAGCGCCCCTTGACGCCACCGAACGCGGAACCACGCCACACGCGGCCGGTCACCAGCTGGAACGGGCGCGTGTGGATCTCCTGCCCCGCGCCGGCCACCCCGATGATGATTGATTCGCCCCAACCCTTGTGACAACACTCGAGCGCTGAGCGCATCACGTCCACGTTGCCGATGCACTCGAAGGAATAATCCACGCCGCCGTTGGTGAGGTCGATGATGACCTGCTGGATCGGCGTATCCGCATAGTCGGCGCTGTTGATGCAATCGGTCGCGCCGAGCGCCTTGGCCATCGCGAATTTGTCCGGCTGTCGATCGATGGCAATGATGCGCCCGGCCTTGGCCAGCACCGCGCCTTGCACCACCGACAGACCGATGCCGCCCAGGCCAAACACCGCCACCGTGGCGCCTGGCTCCACCTTGGCCGTGTTCAACACCGCACCGATGCCCGTGGTGATGCCGCAGCCGAGCAGACACACCTTGTCCAGCGGCGCCAGCGGGTTGATCTTTGCCACCGCAATTCCCGGCAGCACGGTGTATTCGCTGAAGGTGCTGGTACCCATGTAGTGCAACAGCGGTTTGCCATTGAGGGAAAACCGCGAAGTGCCGTCAGGCATCACGCCGCGACCCTGGGTGACGCGAATTTTCTGGCACAGATTGGTCTTGCCGGAGCGGCAGTAGACACACTCCCCACATTCGGGCGTGTACAGCGGAATCACATGGTCGCCGACTTTTACCGAGGTCACGCCGGCCCCGACCTCCACCACGACACCGCCGCCCTCGTGGCCGAGAATCACCGGAAACGCGCCCTCCGGGTCGGCACCGGACAACGTGAATGCGTCGGTATGGCACACCCCGGTCGCGACGATCTGCACCAGCACTTCCCCGGCTTGCGGCCCGGCTACATCAATCAGTTCGATCGACAATGGCTGGCCAGCCTCCCAGGCCACAGCGGCACGTGATTTCATGCTGAGTACTCCTGAACAAGGTGGATATGCGCCATGCTAGCCGGTGACATGTTGACGTCGAATGCATCCGCGCTTGCGCATGCTGCGTGCGGGCCGTAGCGGGCGCCTCCCGCCACGCCAAATCCCGCGCCCACGACACGGCGACCTGGACGGCAGACAGCACAATGTGCAGATCGGCGCTGCCACCGGCTTTGGTAAAAAACGCCGCGCACCAATCGTTGAAACGCAACAACCCACAAGGAGTTCATCGTGATCACCTCGACATTGCAACGCATCGTGCTGGCCGCCCGCCCACAAGGCGAGCCGAAGCCGGGCGATTTCCGCCTTGAATCGTTACCGCTGCCCGCCCCGGGTGACGGTGAAATCCTGCTGCGCGTGTTGTATCTGTCGCTGGATCCGTACATGCGCGGACGCATGACTGACCGCAAGTCCTACGTGCCGCCCTTGCAGCTGGGCGAACTGATGGATGGCGGCACGGTCGCGCAAGTGGTGCAATCCAACGACGCCGATTACCGGCCTGGGGAGATCGTGCTCAGTCACTCCGGGTGGCAGACGCATGCGGTGGTGACCGCCAGGGAGATCCTGCGCCGCCTGGACCCGGCCGTCGCGCCGATCAGCACTGCGCTGGGCGTGTACGGCATGCCTGGCTTCACCGCCTGGGCGGGGCTGGGCGAGATCGGCAAACCCAAGCCGGGCGAAACCGTGGTGGTGGCAGCCGCCAGCGGCCCGGTCGGCGGCACCGTCGGCCAGATCGCCCACTTGCGCGGCGCACGCGTCATCGGGATCGCCGGTGGCGCGAAGAAGTGTGCGTTCGTGCGCGACGAGCTGCATTTCGATGTCGCCATCGATCACCACGCGCCGGACTTTGCGGCACAACTGCAAGCGGCCTGCCCCAACGGCATCGACGTGTATTTCGAGAACGTCGGTGGCGCGGTGTGGGACGCGGTACTGCCGCTGCTCAACGAATTCGCCCGCGTGCCGGTGTGCGGCCTGGTCGCGCACTACAACGACACGGCGCTGCCACCGGGACCGGACCGCTCGCCCGCACTGATGGTGAACATCCTCAGCCGCAGCCTGACCGTGCGCGGTTTCATCCAGCGCGAATTCGCCGCGCGCTATCCGCAGTTCCTGCAGGAGATGGGCGACTGGCTGCGCACCGGCCAGGTGCATTATCGCGAAGACATTGTCGACGGCCTGCAACACGCACCCCAAGCCTTCATCGGCATGCTCAGGGGCGGCAACTTTGGCAAACTGTTGATCCGCGTTGCCGACGGCGCTGCGGTCAGTGACGCATGACGGCGAGCGCCGAAGCTCCAACGTTTGCCCCGCAGCGATGAGTCAGCGACGCCCCGGCGGCAGCGGCAACTGCCGACAATAATCCGCCGCCTCGGCCAGCAACCAGTCGCGAAATACCTGCAGCCCGCGATGCTCGTGCGAGCGCGGCGGATACACCAGCCAGTAGGCCTCCGCCACCGGCAGGTAATCGTCGCCAAGCACTTGCAAGCGACCGGCGTCGATCAGCGACTTCGACGTCACCATGCGCCCCAACGCCACGCCCAGGCCCTCCAGCGCGGCATGGCGCAGCGCGTCGAGGCTGTCGAAATGCGCGACGTAACGCTTGGGTGGCGTACCACCAAAGCGCACAAACCAGTCATGCCAGCGATCATCGGGCGACGGGTCACCCAGCAGTGGCCAGCCGGACAAATCGCGCCCGGCGGCATGCCCCATCCGTGCCACCAGCGCCGGTGCGGCGACGGGTGCGATCCATTCCCCGAACAGTCGCTCGCTGCGTACACCAGCCCACTCGCCCAGACCATAGCGCAAACCCGCATCCACCGGCTCGCGCGCAAAGTTCACCAGCGCCGAGCCCGACTGCAAATTGAGTTCCAGCTCCGGATGTGCGGCCACCAGCCGCGGCAACCGCGGTACCAGCCAGCTGGACATGATGCCGGGACTGGCACTGAGCGTGAGCGCATCGTGGTGCCGCACACGATAGCGAACAAGCGCGTGTTCGATGCCGTCAAAATGCTCGCCGACCGCCTCCAGCAAGGTGCAGCCCTCGACGGTCAGCGTCACGCCGCGCGATCCGCGCTCGAACAGGCGGCGCTCCAGCCGCTCCTCCAGTTGCCGCATCTGATGACTGAGCGCGCTGACGGTGAGGTTTGCCTGCGCCGCCGCACGCGAGAAATTGCCCAACCGGGCGGCCAGCACAAACTGCTGCAGCAATCCCAACGGTACTTTTCCCACCTTGAATATCCCTCAAGTCTGGATTGCGAATATATCGCTTTTTGGCGTCGTGTCAGCTGTGTATCTTGAATCCACCGAAAGTCAAACCGTCAACAGAAGGTGCCCCATGACTTCACTCTGGACCGATTTGTTGTATCTGCATGGCTATCTCATCCGGCGGGATGACTTGGCGTGGCGGCATGACACCGAACCGCAACAACCCGCCAGCAACGCCACGGTCAAACCTTCATCGACCACTCCGACTGCCACACCAGCAGCCGAGCGCTGCGGCGGCAACACCGCGGCCTGCGCTTGATTCGCGGGTCGCGCGCAACCACCTCGGACGGATCGTCCCTTTCCGCCCGAGGTACTCCATGCAGCTGCGTCCGCTCGGCAACTCACCACTTTCCATCACACCCCTGGTACTTGGCGGCAACGTGTTCGGCTGGAGTGCCGACGAACAACGCTCATTTGCCGTGCTCGACGCGTTTGTCGCCGCTGGTGGCAATCTGATCGACACCGCCGACAGTTACTCGGCGTGGGTGCCGGGCAATCGCGGTGGCGAATCGGAAACCATCATCGGCAAGTGGCTGCAACGCAGCGGCAAGCGCGCGCAGGTATTGCTGGCCACCAAGGTCGGCAAGTGGTCGCGGCAGCAAGGCTTGTCGCCGACGAACCTGCAACAGGCGGTGGAAGG
>Ga0070681_10004353_pt1 | contig 13464 bp, 14 predicted proteins | sample KBSC83BmetaG_FD_65650 | JGI IMG/M metagenome (GOLD analysis project Ga0070681, IMG submission 65650) | Corn rhizosphere microbial communities from Kellogg Biological Station, Michigan, USA - KBS C8-3B metaG | ecosystem: Host-associated > Plants > Roots > Rhizosphere | place: USA: Michigan... | reverse complement strand
GCATGGCGTGCCCGGCCTCGTCAATCTCTACGGCATCGAATCGCCGGGCCTCACCGCGTCGCTGGCCCTCGCCGAGGAGGTTCTGACCGCCATCGGGGACACCGCGCCGGCGCAGACGGCGTCGCAATGGGCGGCCAGCTAGACGCCGCGCGGCATTTGTCAAAATGCTCCGCTGACGGCATGATCGCCTTGCGGCTGGCTCCCAACGACCAGCCCAAGGGGAGGCGCGGAGATGAAAAAAGGCGCTTTGGCGATCGCCGCGGTGCTGATCGCCCTGTTTTTCGGCACCGCCGCCGGCCTGGCCGCCGAGGCCGCGGTCAAGATCGGGATCCTCAACGATCAAAGCTCGCTCTATGCCGACGAGACCGGCAAGGGCTCGGTGGTCGCCGCGCAAATGGCGGCGGAGGATGCCGGCCCCGTCCTCGGGAAGAAGGTCGAGGTCATCTTCGCCGATCATCAGAACAAGGCCGATCTCGGCTCGTCGATCGCGCGGCAATGGTACGACGTCGACGGCGTCGACGTGATCGCCGATGCCGGCCCCTCGTCGATCGCGCTGGCGGTCGAGGAGGTGTCGCGCGAAAAGAAGAAGCTGGTTCTCTTCTCCGGGCCGGCGAGCTCCGACATCACCGGATCGCATTGCTCGCCCTACGCGGCGCACTGGACCTACGACACCTATGCGCTGGCGCACGGCACCGGCGCGACCGTGGTCAAGCAGGGCGGCGACACCTGGTTCTTCATCACCGCGGATTACGCCTTCGGCTACGCGCTCGAACGCGACACGAGCGACGTGATCAAGGCCGCGAACGGCAAGATCCTGGGCGACGTCAAGGTGCCGCTCAACACCGCCGATTTCTCCTCCTTCCTGCTCAAGGCGCAGGGGTCGAAGGCCAAGATCATCGGTCTCGCCAATGCCGGCGGCGACACGATGAACTCGATCAAGCAGGGGGCCGAATTCGGCATCGCCCAGGGCGGCCAGAAATTCGCCGCCCTCCTCATGTTCATCAGCGACGTGCACAGCCTCGGGCTGCAGGCGGCGCAGGGTCTGCAGTTCACCTCGGCGTTCTACTGGGACATGAACGACCAGACCCGCGCCTGGTCGAAGCGCTATTTCGAGCGGATGCACAGCATGCCGACGATGAACCATGCCGGCGTCTACAGCGCCGTCCACCACTATCTCGAAGCGGTCAAGGCGCTCGGCACCAAGGACCCGGACAAGGTCATGGCGAAGATGCGAGCGACGCCGATCAACGATTTCATGACCAGGAACGGCACGCTGCGCATCGACGGGCGGGTGGTGCGCGACATGTATCTGCTCCAGGTCAAGAAGCCCGAGGAGTCCAAATATCCCTGGGACTATCTCAAGGTGCTCGACACCATTCCCGGCGACAAGGCGTTCCGTCCACTCAACGAGGGCGGTTGTCCGCTCGTCAAGTAAGCGGATAGGATTGCGGCGCAGCCGAGCGAGGAAATCAGCCCATGTCGACCGCCCCCGCAGCGACCGTTACCGCCTTTCGTCCGCCGCCCGCGCTGTCGGAGAGGGACGTGCGCGTCCAGCTCGCCGCCTGCTACCGCCTGGTCGCGCGTTTCGGCATGGACGATCTCGTCTTCACTCACATCTCGGCGCGCGTGCCCGGGACGACCGACCATTTCTTCATCAATCCCTATGGGCTGCATTTCAGCGAGATCACCGCGTCGAGCCTGGTCAAGATCGACCTCGACGGCAATCTCGTCGAGAACAGCAACCATGACGTCAACCAGGCCGGCTTCGTCATCCACAGCGCCGTGCACGCGGCGCGCCACGACGTCGAATGCGTGCTCCACACGCATACGCGCGCCGGCGTCGCCATCTCCTGCCTTGCCGAGGGGCTGCTGCCGCTCAACCAGTTCTCGCTGCAGTTCTTCAACCGCATCGGCTATCACGATTACGAGGGCATCGCCCTCGATCTCGACGAGCGCCAGCGTCTGGTCGCCGATCTCGGCGACAAGCGCATCCTGGTGCTGCGCAACCACGGTCTCCTCACCGCCGGGCGCACCATCCCCGAAGCCTTCTCGCTGATGTACTATCTCGACCAGTCCTGCCGCATCCAGCTCGACGTCATGGCGAGCGGCGGCAGGGCGCTACGCGTCGCCGGCGCGACCGGCGAGAAGGTGGCGCGGCAATTCGAGCGCAATGGCGTGCCCGCCGGGCAGCGCGAATGGCCGGCCCTCCTGCGCATGCTCGATCGCGAGGACGCGAGCTACCGCGATTGAGCGGGACCATTTCCCCGGCGATCACATCGGCGATCACATCACGGTGAAGACGGCACGCCGGCTGTCGCGGCGCTTCGTCGGACCGGCCGCGCCGATATAAGCTCGCGCATTCCACGACCGAACTTGCCAGCGAGAGCCACCGAGGGAGCCCGTCATGGACATCGTGCAATCGCAGATCAAGAGTCTCGCCGCCCGGACCGATTTCTCGCGCCGCGGCTTCGTCGTCACCACTTTGGCCAGTGGCTTCGCCCTGGCGGTGAGCCCGGTCATGGCGCAGACGGTGATCACCACCGACAGCAACGGCCTGACCGCCGGCGAGGTCAAGATCAAGGTCGCCGACGGCACCATCCCGGCCTATCGCGCCATGCCCGCCAAGGGCGGGCCGTTCCCCGTCGTCCTCGTCGTGCAAGAGATCTTCGGCGTCCACGAGCACATCAAGGACGTCTGCCGGCGCCTCGCCAAGCTCGGCTATCTCGCCGTCGCGCCGGCGCTCTATGCGCGTGAGGGCGACGTCATCGGGATGACCGACATGTCGCAGATCATGGCCGTCGTCGCCAAGGTTCCGGACAAGCAGGTCATGTCGGATCTCGACGTGACCGCTGCCTGGGCGGGGCACAACAAGGGCGACAGCAAGCGCATGGCCGTCACCGGCTTCTGCTGGGGCGGGCGCATCACCTGGCTCTATGCCGAGCACAACCCGCATCTCAAGGCGGCCACCGCCTGGTACGGCCCGCTCAACCGTCCGACCACCGCGATGACGCCGAGCAACCCGCCCGATGGTCTCAAGGAGCTCAAGGTGCCGGTGCTCGGCCTCTACGGTGCCGCCGATCAGGGCATCCCGGTCGCCGATGTCGAGAAGATGCGCGATGCGCTGAAGGCGGCGGGCAAGCCGGCCGAGTTCGTCATCTACCCGGACACGCCGCACGGCTTCAATGCCGATTACCGGCCGAGCTACCGCGCCGAAGCGGCCAAAGACGGCTGGAAGCGCATGCTCGCCTGGTTCAAGCAGCACGGCGCCGCCTGAGCGTTCGTCCTGTCCTTCGACTCGTCCGCGCAGCCGGCCGGCCGAAGGATATGGCGCAAACCTCTACCCGGCGCGGCGCCGGCCGCCCTGGCCCTGCGCGTTGCGCGCTTGGTGCGGCTCCTCGTCGAAGAGCTCGGCGAGCTTCTCCATCACCGTGCCGCCGAGCTGCTCGGCATCGACGATGGTGACGGCGCGGCGGTAGTAGCGCGTCACGTCGTGGCCGATGCCGATCGCCATCAGCTCGACAGGCGAGAAGCGCTCGATCTCGGTGATGACCTCGCGCAGATGGCGCTCCAGATAGTTGCCGGGGTTGACCGACAGCGTCGAATCGTCGACCGGCGCGCCGTCCGAGATGACCATCAGGATGCGGCGCTGCTCGGGCCGCGCCATCAGCCGGCCATGCGCCCATAGCAGCGCCTCGCCGTCGATGTTCTCCTTGAGGATGCCCTCGCGCAGCATGAGGCCGAGGCTGCGCCGCGCCCGCCGCCACGGCGCGTCGGCCGGCTTGTAGACGATGTGGCGGAGGTCGTTGAGGCGGCCGGGATTGGCCGGCTTGCCGGCGGCGATCCAGCGCTCGCGCGACTGGCCGCCCTTCCAGGCTCTGGTCGTGAAGCCGAGGATCTCGACCTTGACGCCGCAGCGCTCCAGCGTGCGCGCCAGTATGTCGGCGCTCATCGCCGCGACGGTGATCGGCCGGCCACGCATCGAGCCGGAATTGTCGATCAGCAAGCTGACCACGGTGTCGCGGAAATTGGTTTCCTTCTCGACCTTGTAGGAGAGCGGGAAGGTCGGGTTGGTGACGATGCGCGAGAGCCGCGCCGCGTCGAGCACGCCCTCGTCGAGATCGAATTCCCAGGCGCGCGTCTGCTTGGCCATCAGGCGGCGCTGCAGCCGGTTGGCGAGGCGCGCGATGACGCTCTGCAGATGGGCGAGCTGCTGGTCGAGCAGGTGACGCAGCCGCGTCAGCTCGTCGGGATCGCACAGCTCCTCGGCCTCGACCGTCTCGTCGCACGCCGTCGTGAAGGCCTTGTAGAACTCGTTCTCCGAGCCGCCGGCGGCGTTGCGCGGCAGCATGCCGGGCCGGCCGGGCTTGCTCGGATCGTCGTCGCCGGTGCCGGGCATCATCTCGCCCTCGGTTTCCTCGCCGCCGGCATCCTCGCCGTCCTCGCTGCCCTCCGGCGTGCCGCCTTCGAGCGAGGCCTCGGAGCCCGAGGCCGAGCTCTCGCCGCCCTCGGTCTGACCCTCGCTGTTCTCCGCCTCGTCGCCTTCGCCCTCGGCGTCGTCGCTGCTGTCGGCATCCTCGCCGTCCGCGAGGTCGAGGTCCTGGATGAGGCGGCGCGCCACCCTGCCATAGGCTTCCTGGTCGCGCACGGCGCGTTCGAGCTCGGCGATGTCCTTGCCGATCTTGCCTTCGAGGAAGGGCCGCCAGCTGTCGACGACCTTGCGCGCCGCGCGCGGCGGCGCCTCGCCCGTGAGCTGCTCGCGCGTCAGCAGGCGGACCGCCTCGGCGAGCGTCACGTCGCTGCGCTCGGTCATCCGCTCGTAGCCCTGCCGGCGATAGCGCTCGTCGAGCATCGCCGTCAGGTTGTGGGCGACGCCGACCATGCGGCGCGCGCCGAGCGCCTCGACGCGCGCCTGCTCGACGGCGTCGTAGACGGCGCGTGCCGTTTCGCCGGCCGGCAGGCGGCGCTGGTGGACGGCCTCGTCGTGGTAGCGCAGGCGCAGGGCGACGGCGTCGGCGGCGCCGCGATACTGCGCCGCCTCCTCATGCGAGATTTCGCGACCCGGCGTCGGCAGCTTGACGCGCGTGCCGGAGGCGCTCGCCGGGTCGGCGCCATAGGTGACCTGGACGTCGCCGCGCTCGGCGATGGCGCGCACCGTCGCCGCCGTCGAGCGCTTGAAGACTTCCGCCGGGGATTCGCTATCGCTCATGTGCGGCACATCTTGCTGATAGACCGAGCGCCACCCCCACCCCAACCCTCCCCGTCGAGGGGGAGGGAGAAGCCGACGCCGCGACCAGACAGTTCCCTCCCCCCTTGCGGGGGAGGGTCAGGGTGGGGGGTATCCCGCGCGCCATGGTTCTCAACTCAGACCAGCGTCGCCTTGACGCCGCTCTCGCTCAGCTCGCTGCCGAAGCAGCGCTGGTAGTACTCGGCCACGGTCGCACGCTCGATCTCGTCGCATTTGTTGAGGAAGGTGACGCGGAAGGCGAAGGCGATGTCGCTGAATATCTTGGCGTTCTCGGCCCAGGTGATGACCGTGCGCGGCGACATCACGGTGGAGATGTCGCCGTTGATGAAGCCCGAGCGCGTCAGGTCGGCGAGCGCGACCATGGCGCTGATCGTCTTGCGGCCGTCCTCGCTGTCATAGCTCGGCGCCTTGGCGAGGACGATCTCGACCTCGGCCTCGTGCGGCAGGTAGTTGAGCGTCGCGACGATGTTCCAGCGGTCCATCTGCCCCTGGTTGATCTGCTGCGTGCCGTGATAGAGCCCGGTGGTGTCGCCGAGCCCGACCGTGTTCGCCGTCGAGAACAGGCGGAAGGCGGGGTGCGGCCGGATCACCTTGTTCTGGTCGAGCAAGGTGAGCTTGCCCTCGACCTCGAGGACGCGCTGGATGACGAACATGACGTCGGGGCGGCCGGCATCGTACTCGTCGAAGACGAGCGCCGTCGGGTGCTGCAGCGCCCAGGGCAGGATGCCCTCCTTGTACTCGGTGATCTGCATGCCCTCGCGCAGCACGATGGCGTCCTTGCCGATGAGGTCGATGCGGCTGATGTGGCTGTCGAGATTGACGCGGATGCACGGCCAGTTGAGGCGCGAGGCGACCTGCTCGATATGCGTCGACTTGCCGGTGCCATGATAGCCCTGGATCATGACGCGGCGGTTGTAGGCGAAGCCGGCGAGGATGGCGAGGGTGGTGTCGCGATCGAAGCGATAGGCCTCGTCGAAGATCGGCACGTGCTCGGTCGGCTGGCTGAACGCCGGGACCTGGAGATCGCTGTCGATGCCGAAGGTCTGCCGCACCGAGATGGTGATGTCGGGCAGGTCGGTATAGCCGGGAGCTGCGGCGGCTGGCGCCGCGCCGGTGGAGGTTTTTGCCGTTGCCATGGGGAGTGAGGTCCTGCGTTCTGGAAGTTGCCCTGGAAAGGAGAGGGAAGCGTCGGCTTCAGGAGAAGTAGCTTGCTTTCAATGTCGAATAGGCCTGGTTGATCACCTTCAGCTTTTCCTCCGCGGCCTTGTCTCCGCCATGGGCGTCGGGGTGGTGGAGTTTGACCAGTTCCTTATAGCGCGCCTTGAGGCGAACGAGGGTGAAAGGCGGCGCGATCTCGAACACCACCAGCGCGGCTTCCTGGGGCGAGAGCTGCCGCTTGTTGCGCGGCGTCTCGCGCGTGCCCTCGGCGGCGGGATCGCCGAAGACGCCGAAATAATCGCGCATGCCCGGTGCGTGGTTCGGGCTGTAACGGCTGCCGAGCGGCCAGGTCGGACGCTGCCATGTCGTGTCGTGTCGGATCTCCGCTTCGATCTCGGCCTCGCTCATCCCCGCATAGTAGTTCCACGCTGCATTGTATTCGCGGACATGGGCGAGGCAAAACCAATAATAAAGGTCGAGGCTCGCCCGCGAGCGCGGTGCGCGGAAATCGCCGCCGGCGGCGCAACCGGGATGCTCGCACATCCGCATGTGCGGCGAGCGCGGCGGCGGTGGATCGATCGGGCTCTCGAGGCGAGCGCGGGTCATCCTATGAGTATGAGGAGGCCGGAAGGGCCTGACAAGTATCGCGCCCGCATGGCGGCAATGACCGCCAGGCGACTTATCCCCGCCGCGGCGGGCATTGACAGGGGCTTGTACCGCCGTCAGCTTCGCCCCTTCCTCGCCCGAGCAATTGGAGGATCATCGCGATGGGCCGTGTCGCCGAGACCATCCGCGCGAAGCTGACCGCGGCGCTCGCCCCCGCCCGCCTCGCGATCGTCGACGAATCGCATCGCCATGCCGGTCACGCCGGGGCGCGGCCCGAGGGCGAGAGCCATTTCAACGTCACGATCGTTGCCGCCGCCTTCGCCGGGCAGAGCCGCGTCGCGCGCCAGCGCCTCGTCTACGGACTCCTCGCCGAGGAATTGCGCACCGACATCCACGCGCTGTCGCTGACGACGCTGACGCCGGCGGAGGACGCGGGATAAAGCGGCGGGCCGAAGGGCTCAGCTTCCCGTATAGAATTCCGGCCAGGTCCGCTTGGTGACCGGGCTGTCGCTGGCCAGGGCGTGGCAGGTGTCGATGAGGCGCGGGCGCTTGCGCGGCTGGTCGGGGAGCTTCGCGCCGCCATTGCGGCGCTCGCGCTGCTCGCGGTGCTTGGCCGAGAAGATGGTCTGGAAGGCGGTCGTCGCCAGCGGCCCCATCAGCTCGACGAGATGGGTGCAGCCTTCGACGCCGCCCAGCCGCTCGCGGACGCGGGCGTTGAAGCCGGGTCCGATGCGCAACCCGACGAGGCGCTGGAAATTCGGCGTGATCGTCGGGCAGAGCCGATAGGGGCTGGAATCGGTCACCGCCTCGATCGCCGTGATGTGGAACTCGTCGTCGAGCGTCACCCGCACCCACATGTCATGGATCGGCGTTCCCGCCGTGACCTCGCCGTATTCCTCGCTGGGAAAGGAATAGCTCTTCCGGTCGGTCATATGCGCCTCGATGTCCCACAACCCGTCGCTGCGGTGGAACCCTTGGCACTCGATCTGGCGGGTGTGGAGATGCTCGCGCTGAGCCGGGGCGGAGAGGGGCATGACGCCTATTTATGGTGTCGGGCCGCCCGGCGCCAGCGCTTTTTCTGCAGTGCAGCAATCACGGCACGGCGACTGCCCCGGCGAGAAATGCGCCGATCGCCTCGGCCGGCATGTCGCGCGTCACGAAGGCGTCGCCGATCCGGCGCGGCAGGACGAGAGCGATCCGGCCGCCTTTGACCTTCTTGTCCTTGCCCATGGCGGCGAGCAGCCGATCGGCCGCGAGCGGGCGGCCGTTGGGGCGCGGGATGGCGGTCGGCAGGCCGCTCGCGGCGAGGTGACGGCGCGCCCGCGCCGCGTCTTCCGCCGGGCAGAGCCCGTGCAGCGCCGCGAAGTCGAAGGCGAGGACCATGCCGATCGCCACCGCCTCGCCGTGCAGCAGGGCGCCGCCGAAACCGGTCGCCGCCTCGAGGGCATGGCCGAACGTGTGGCCGAGATTGAGGAGCGCGCGCTCGCCGCTCTCGCGCTCGTCGGCGGCGACGATCGCCGCCTTGGCGCGGCAGCTCGCGACCACGGCATGGCGCCGCGCCGCCGCGTCGCCGGCGAGCAGCGCTGCGCCGTTGGCCTCCAGCCAGGCGAAGAAGGCTGCGTCGCGGATAAGGCCGTATTTGACGATCTCGGCGTAGCCGGCGGCGAGCTCGCGCGCCGGCAGCGTCGCCAGCGCGTCGCCGTCGGCGAGGACGAGGCGCGGCTGATGGAAGGCGCCGACGAGGTTCTTGCCGTGCCGCGTGTCGATGCCGGTCTTGCCGCCGACCGAGCTGTCGACCTGGGCGAGCAGCGTCGTCGGCACCTGGATGAAATCGATGCCGCGCAGCAGCGTCGCCGCGGCGAAGCCGGCGAGGTCGCCGACGACGCCGCCGCCGAGGGCGACGAGCATCGTGCCGCGCTCTATCCCGAGCCCGAGAATGTCGTCGGCCAGGCTTGCGAAATGGGCGAAATCCTTGCTTTCCTCGCCGGGCGGCAGGACGACCGCGTGATGGGCGATGCCGGCGGCGTCGAGCCCCTGCTCGAGCGCGGCGAGATGCAGGGCGGCGACGTTGCGGTCGGTGACGATGACGGCGCGCTTCTGCGCCATCAGCGGCGCCATCAGCGCGCCGGCGCGGGCGATCAGCCCGCCGCCGACGAGGATGTCGTAGCTGCGCCCGGCGAGGGAGACGGCAACGGTTTCGAGGTTGCTCATCTCAGCCGCCCGCGCCGCGCCGTGCGGCGCCTTCGGCCCGGCCCGCCTCGGCGGAGATAAAATCCTTGAGCGCGGCGAGGACGCGGCTGAGCGTCAGCTCCGGCGGGCCGTCGATGCTGTCGACGATGATGTCGGCCTCGGCATAGACCGGGTGGCGCTGCTCGATCAGCGTCGCGAGGATGGCGCGGCGGTCGCCGTCCTTGAGCAGCGGCCGATTGTCGCGCCGGGCGACCCGCGCGAGCAGCAGCTCGAGATCGGCGCGCAGCCAGATCGAGATGCCGCGCGCGCGGACGCGCTCGCGCGTCTGCGCGTCCATGAAGGCGCCGCCGCCGGTCGCCAGCACATGCACGGGACCGTCGAGCAGCCGGGCGAGAACGCGCCGCTCGCCGGCGCGGAAATAGGGCTCGCCATAGCGCGCGAATATCTCCTCGATGCTCTCGCCCGCCGCCGCCTCGATCTCGGCATCGGCGTCGGTGAAGGGGAGCTGGAGGCGGCTGGCGAGCCGCCGGCCGATATTGCTCTTGCCGGCGCCCATCAGCCCGACGAGAACGATGCTGCGCGGCGGCGTCAGGGACACCGTGCCGCTCATCGTCCGGCCCTCCGTCTCGCCCCGCCGCGCGTTGAAAGCATCGTCCTCTACCGCTAAGCTGCCGCAAACCGGCCACAAATCGACCCTAGCATAATGCCGTCACGCGCGTATCGTCAGCCCGGTCGGTTCACGACCATTCCCGCACATTGGGCATAATTTCCGGCAGGATTATCGGCAGAAATGGGAAAGTTGGTACTGATTACCCTTGCGGTGATCTTCGTGCTGCTCGTGGGGGGCGGCGTATTTCTGGCGGCCTGGGATATTCCCGCGCCGTCGACGCCGGTCGAGAAAGTCATTCCCGATGCGAAATTTCCGAAATGACGGGCTGACGGCACGCTCTCTCGTCGCCGGTCTGCTGCTCGTCATCTTCGCCGCGCCTGTCTGGGCTGCCGGCGACCCGCTGCCGCCGCTCGGGCCGCCGACCATTGGCCCGCCGCTGCGTCTCGGCGTGCCGCAGCGCCTGACGCCGCCGCCGGAAGCGCCGGTCGTCGGACCGACCAGGCCGGCCGGTGCGGCGCCTGCCGAGGATACATCCTCGACGGGGGCGATCGTCGTCGATCCGCTGGCGCCGATCGATCCGGATTGGGCGGGACCGCTGACGCCGGCCCAGGGCGGCTACGCGGCGACGCTATGGCAGGGCACGCCGCGGGCTCTCGTCGTCGCCCTGCTGCCGCGGCTGACGGCGACGGACTCGCCGGCGCTGCAGGTCCTCGCCAACCGCCTGCTGCTGTCGAATGCGGTGGCGCCCGGACCGCCTCCGCAGGACGGCGCGGGCGAGCAGGCGAATCTCGTCGACATGCGGCTCGACCGCCTGATCGCCGCCGGCCAAGTGGAGTCGGCGAGCGCCGTGCTGGCGCAGATCCCCAACCGCGGCGAGCCGCTCGAGCGGCGTGGCGTCGAGCTCGCCTTCCTTGCCGACGACACGAAATCCGCCTGCGCGCGCGTCGCCGAGGGGGTGCGCCAGTATCGCAGCCCGTGGTGGAGCCGCGCCCTCATCACCTGCCAGGCGCTGTCGGGCGACGGCGCCGGGGCGCAGCTCGGCCTCGACCTCCTGCACGAGCAGAAGGCGCCGAGGGACGACGCCTTCGAGGCGCTCGTCCAGATCGTCGGCGGCCGCAAGGCCAAGCTCGAGCATCTGCCCGATCCCTCGCCGCTCCACCTCGCGCTGCTCGCCGCCAGCAAGCTGCCGCTGCCCGCCGACGCGCTGTCCGGCGCCTCGCCCGCGGTATTGCGTCTATGGGCGGGCGCCGAGCGGGCGCCGCTGGCGCAGCGCCTCGTCGCCGGCGAGCGCGCCGCCGCCTTTGGCGCCCTGACGATCGACCAGCTGCGCGCGCTCTACGACAAGGTCGAGCTGACGCCGGAGGACCGCGCCAACCCGCTGAGCCGCGCGGCGACCGAGAAGGGCGCGCGCGGCCACGCCCTGCTCTATGAGGCGGCCAAGGCGCAGCCGCTCGGCTCGGCGCGCGCCGAGATCCTTCAGGCGCTCGTGGCGCAGGCGCGCAAGGACGGCGATCTCGTCCTCGTCGCGCGGATCATCGAGCCGCTCGTCCTCGAAATGAAGCCGAGCGGCGATATCGCCTGGTTCGCCGGCGACGCCACGCGCGTGCTGCTGCTCACCGGCCACATGGCCGAGGCGCGCGGCTGGTTCGCCATCGCCGACAAGGACACGGCGCGCGGCCTCTTCCCGATCGCGCGGCTGGCCGTCGGGCGCGACATCGCCTGGGACGACAAGCAGCTCGGCGGCGCCATCGAGGCGGTGCTGAAGTCCGGCGGCGAGGGCGGCGCCCGCGCGGCGGCGACGGTTCTCGCCCTGCTTGCCGCCTTCGACGATCCGGTCGGCGCGGCCGATTGGGCGCCGCTCTTCGCCCGCCTGCCGCTCGCCTCGCTCGACCTGCCGGGCGCGCCGATCTGGTTCGACCTGCCGCGCGCCGCCGCCGGCCATCGCGTCGGCGAGACGGTGCTGCTCGCCCTGGTGACGGCGGGCGAGGGCGACAGACTCACCGCCCAGCCGACCCGGCTGACGCATGCCATCGCGGGGCTGCGCGGCATCGGCCTCGAGGGCGACGCGCGCGCGCTGGCGGTCGAGGCGGCGCTGGGGGCGGGGTTCTGATCTTGGATCGGCGTCGTGCGTCCTTCGAGACGCGCTCAGTGCGCGCTCCTCAGGATGAGGGGGATTGTAAATGCCATTCACTATTTTCCTCATCCTGAGGAGGCCGCGAAGCGGCCGTCTCGAAGGATGCACATCGCTTGTGCAAGTTGACGTCCCGGGCAGCAAAAATGGCGCGTAAGGGCGGGGGCCGGCGCAAGGCCGCGTCCGCCTCGCGCCATGTCGAGGCGTTTCTCGAGATGCTCGCCGCCGAGCGCGGCGCGGCGAAGCTGACCATTGTCGCCTATCGCAACGACCTCGACGATTTCGCCGCCTTCCTCGCCGGCGCCGGCATCGCGGTCGAGGGCGCCGACGCGGCGGCGCTGCGCCGTTATCTCGCACGCCTCGCCGGCGCCGGCATGGCGCCGCGGACGAGCGCGCGCCGGTTGTCGGCGCTGCGCCAGTTCCACAAATTCCTCTTCGCCGAGGGCGTCCGCGGCGACGATCCGACGGCGCAGCTCGATTCGCCCCGCCTCGGCCGGGTGCTGCCCAAGATCCTCGCCGAGGCGGAGATCGAGGCGCTCATCGAGGCGGCACGGCGGATGGCGGGCGCCGAGGGAAAGCGGCTCGTCTGCTTCGTCGAGCTGCTCTACGCGACGGGGCTGCGCGTCTCCGAGCTCGTCGCCCTGCCGCTCGCCCGGCTGCGGGAGGAGCGCTTCCTCCTCGTCGTCGGCAAGGGCGGCAAGGAGCGTCTGGTGCCGCTCAGCGCGCCGGCGCGCGCGGCGCTGGCCGATTACGCCGCGGTGCGTGGCGAATTCCTCGCCGCGGGCCGGAATTCGCGCTTCCTCTTCCCGTCGCGCGGCGCCGAGGGGCACCTGACGCGGCGGCGTTGCGGCCAGCTTCTGAAGGAGCTTGCGCTCGTCGCCGGCATCGATCCGGCGCGCGTCTCGCCGCATGTCCTGCGCCACGCCTTCGCCAGCCACCTGCTTGACCACGGCGCCGATCTCAGGAGCGTCCAGCAGATGCTCGGCCATGCCGATATCGCGACGACGCAGATCTACACCCATGTCCAGGGCGACCGGTTGCGGACCCTGGTCGAGACGCATCACCCGCTGGCGCGGCGCAAATAGCGCCTCTCAACCTTGTGTTAACGGTAGTGGCTCTAGGCTCGCCCGACAGCAGCAGCGCGGGCATTTCAGCACATGGGCGCCGAACGTAGCCTCGGGACCGTCGAGAACCGCAAATTCCGCCGCGCCAGCGTCCTCTGGCCGGCGACCTTGCGCTGTCAGGACAAAAATCTGGACTGCGTCATCTTCAACCTGTCGGCGAACGGCGCCAAGGTGATGATCAAGGGCCCGTTCGGCGATGGGTCGCGGGTCACGCTCTCCTGCACCCGCTTCGGGGCGCTGGAAGGCGACATCATCTGGCGCAGCCCGAGCGCCCTCGGCGTCCGTTTCGTGCTGGCGCCCGAACTCGTCGCCAAGGCGCTCGGCGATACACTCCCGCTGCTGCCGTCCCGGAGCGACGAAATCCTTTAGCCGTCAACGCGCAAGGGTGGCCTTGGCGCGA
>Ga0070681_10004350_pt1 | contig 13473 bp, 13 predicted proteins | sample KBSC83BmetaG_FD_65650 | JGI IMG/M metagenome (GOLD analysis project Ga0070681, IMG submission 65650) | Corn rhizosphere microbial communities from Kellogg Biological Station, Michigan, USA - KBS C8-3B metaG | ecosystem: Host-associated > Plants > Roots > Rhizosphere | place: USA: Michigan... | reverse complement strand
GAGCTTGTGCTGGATCGCCTGGTAGTCGGCGATGCGATGCCCGAACGTCTCGCGCTCGAGCGCGTAGCGGCGCGCGACGTCGAACGCAGCCTGCGCGATTCCCACCGCCTGCGCGGCGATCCCGATGCGACCGCCGTCGAGCGTCGCCATCGCGATCCGAAAGCCGTGATTGACCTCGCCGATCAACCGATCGCCGCCGACGACCGTATCGATGGCGATGTCGTTCGTCACCGACGAGTTCAGGCCTAGCTTCTCCTCGGTGCGCGTGATCTCGATCTGCGAGCCGTCGACGATGAACGCCGACACGCCGCGCGCCGATCGCGTCTCGGGGTCGGTGCGCGCGAAGAGCAGCAGCGGGCCGCCGAACGCGGCGTTCGTGATCCACTGCTTCGACCCACGCACGTGCCAGCCGCCGTTCGTCTCCTCCGCGGAGGTGATCAGCGACCCGGCGTCGGACCCGGAGCCAGGCTCGGTGAGCGCAAAGCACCCGATCTGTGAGCCGTGCGCGAGTGCCGGCACGAACTCCGCGATCTGCGCCTCGGTACCGAACGCGAGGATCGGCAGCGTGCAGGCGCTCGTGTGCACGGCGACGGTGACCCCGACACCGGCATCCGCGCGCGAGAGCTCCTCGAGGACGAGGATGTACGACATGAAGTCGGCTCCCGCACCGCCGTGCTCCTCCGGGACGCAGACGCCGAGCAGGCCTGGCTCCGCGAGCTTGGAGAGCAGCGCGCGCGGGAAACCGTGCGCGCGATCCCACTCGGCTGCGTACGGCTCGATCTCCGCGGCCGCCAGCTCGCGCGCGACCGCCTGGATCTCGCGCTGCTCCGGCGTGAGCTCGAACTCCACGCGCGGCAGACTACCCCGGGCCGTCGAAGGCCGTCCCGTCCGGCTACTTCGCTTCCGGCTCCAGCTTGTAGCCGACGCCGAAGCGCGTCTGGATGAACGAGTGCCGTGGCGCGTTCCGGTCGATCTTCTGGCGCAGCCGGCGCACGAAGACGTCGACGGTGCGGTCGCGATGCGTCTCGCGCCTCCCCCATACCTTCTGCAGCAGCTCGTCGCGCGTGACGACGCGCCCGCGGTCGATCGCGAGCGTATAGAGCAGCTTGAACTCGGTGGGTGTGAGGTCGGCGCTGCGGCCGTCGACGAACGCCTGCACCTCGCGGGGGTCGATGCGCAGCTCCTCGATCTCGATCGGATCGCCGCGCCGCTCCTCCGCGGGGCGCACCCCGCGACGTGCCGCCGCGCCGACACGTGCGACGAGCTCGCGCATCGAGAACGGCTTCACGAGGTAGTCGTCGGCACCGATCTCGAGTGCGTGCACGCGGTCGTGCTCGGTGCCGCGCGCCGAGACGACGACGATCGGCGTCCCGATGCCCTCCGCGCGCGCCCTCTCGATCAGCTTCCAGCCGTCCAGCTCGGGGAGCATCAGGTCGAGCACGCAGACGTCCGGGTTCTCGAAGCGTAGGCGCGCGAGCCCCAGCTCGCCGCGTCCGACGACGACCGGGTCGAACCCGGCGGCGACGAGGTGACGGGCCATCCCGTCGGCGATCACGTTGTCGTCCTCGACGATCAGGATCTTGGCCATGGCTCAAGCGTAGAACGGAACGCGGTAGGTTCCGGGTGTCGGAATGGTGACACTCTGGTGAATCGTCATGAAGCCGACACGCCGAGTCGCGAGGATGTCGTGGACATGGACACCGCCCACGGTCGTTTCGACGAGCTCCGTACGGGCTTCACTGCGGCCGTCTCACACGAGCTGCGGACGCCCCTCGCGCGGATCCTCGCCTTGCTCGACTCGGCCGACCTGCCCGGTGCCGACGTCCACGGCCTGATCGCGCAGGCACGGATCGAGGTCGAGGACGCAGGCGTCCTGATCGACGAGATCCTGTTCCTCTCCGAGCTCGAGAGCGGACGCGAGGTGGTGGCGCTCGGGCACACGGCGGCCCTGCCGGTGCTCAGCGACGTGATCGCGGGGCTGGACGACGCAGCGGCGAGGGCCGGTGTGGAGCTCGCCGCCGACGGCGACGCGCACGCGGATGTCCCTCTCCGCCCGCGCATGCTCCGGATCGTCGCGGAGAACCTGGCCGAGAATGCGATCCGGTACGCGGGCCACGGAGCGCGCTTCACCTTCGACGTCGCGCGCGCCGGCGACTTCGTCGTCATGACGGCTGCGGACGACGGCGTCGGTGTCCCACCCGCGGCGCTCGAGCGTCTCTTCGAGCGCTTCTACCGTGCCGACGCGGCGCGCACGACGCGCGGGACCGGTCTGGGCCTCGCGATCGTGAAGCACATCGTCGTGGCCGCGGGCGGGGACATCGACGCGGACGGAGGCCCCGGTCGGGGCCTCCGGATCCGCGCAACGTTCCCGGGCTAGTTGCCGGTCGCCTGGATCTGCTTGATCGTCTTCTCGGCTGCGACCAGGACCTTCTTGTTGGTCGACAGCTTCGCGAACGTGAGCTTGGCCGCGAACTGCGAGCCCTGGCCCTGCGTCAGCGCCCAGAAGATCATCTTCCGCAGCTCTGGCGCGTGCGCGCTCTTCTTGTGGACGATCACGTAGGTGTACGTGCTGACCGGGTAGGCGAGCGACGCCGCCTTCGGCGGGTTCACGATGTGCAGCTCGTTGTTCGCGGGAACCGTGTTGTACGCAAGAGCCGCCGCCTCGATCCGGCGGAGGCTCGGGAAGACGAACTTCCCGGCCTTGTTGCGCACCGCCGCGAACTTGATGTGGTTCTTGATCGCGTAGGCGACGTCGACGTAGCCGATCGCACCGTTCGTGCGGGAGATCAGTCCCGCGACGCCCGCCGACCCCTTTGCCCCCTGCCCTGCGGGGAACGCCGGCTGGGTCGAGACGCCGATCTTCGTCTTCCAGCTCGCGTTCACCGAGGACAGGTAGTCGGTGAAGTTGTAGGACGTCCCGGAGCCGTCCGAGCGGAAGACCGGCGTGATCTTCAGGTCGGGCAGCTTCGCGCCCTTGTTGAGCGCCGCGATCGCCGGGTCGTTCCAGTTGGTGATCGTGCCGAGGAAGATCTTCGAGATCGTGCTGCCGTCCAGATTGAGGTGCGCCGGGGCACCCGGCACGTTGTAGGCAACCGCGGTTGCGGAGAGCGCCCACGGGATCTGGATGCAGTCCGGGCACGCAGACTGCTGCGCCTGGGTGAGCGGCGCGTCGGAGGCGCCGAAGTCGACCTGGTTCGCGGTGATCGCCGCGATGCCGGCACCGGAGCCGACGCCGCTGTACTGGACCGTGTAGCCGAACGCCTTGCCGATCGCGGGCGTCCAGGCCGCGACGAGCGGCTGCACGAACGTGCTGCCCGCGCCGGTGAGGGTCGTGTCGGTGCTCTTTGCAGTCGCTGCGGTTGCGGCGACGAGGACGGCCGCGCCGGCCGCGATGAGAATTATGAGTCGCTTTGTCATGGCGCCAGCCTCGCGCCTGTCCGCGGCGGCGTGGGCAGCGGACCGGTGACACCGGCGTTACGAAGTGGTGACTCCTGCTACAGGCCGAGCTTCTTGCGCGAGCGCTCGAGCAGGAGCCGGGCGGTCAGGCTCGTCACGAGCACGAACAGGATCAGCACGAAGGCGGCCGCCCAGGCCTGCTGGTGGAGCGCCGGATCCGCCGACTCGGAGTCGAGATAGATCGTGAGCGGGATCGACTGCACCGAGTGCGTCGGGTTCCAGTCGACGATCTGACCGGCGATCGCGCACGTGAAGAGAAGTGGCGCGGTCTCGCCGGCCGCGCGCGCGACCGCGAGCGTCGTGCCGGTGAGGATGCCGCCGAACGACGTCGGCAGCACGACGCGCATGACGGTTTGCCACTTCGACACGCCGAGCGCGTAGCTCGCTTCGCGGAGGTGGTTCGGCACCAGGCGGAGCACTTCCATCGTCGAGCGCGCGACGAGCGGCAGCATGATCACGGCGAGCGCGAAGCCTCCGGCGATCGCGCTCTGGTGAAGGCCGATGCCGAGCACGGGGACCTTGGTCTTGACGGCCAGGGTGAACACGAAGATGCCGATCACGATCGACGGGAAGCCGTTCAGGACGTCGAGCCACAACCTGATCTGCTGGCCCGCGCGAACGGGTGCGAACTCACTGACGAAGATCGCGGTGAGAACGCCGACCGGCAGGGCGATGACGGTCGCGACACCGACGAGGAGGAGCGAGCCTGCGAGGGCGGGCGCGATTCCGCCGCTGCCGCCGAAGAAGTCCGAGCTCGGGCCGTTGATGAAGAAGTCGAGGTCGATCGCGCCGACCCCGCGGCTGCCCACCGACCAGATCACGACCGCGAGCACGGCGATCGCGAGCACGGCGGCGAGCACCGCCGAGCTTTCGGCAACGCGGTTGACCAGCAGGCGCCGGCGCCCGCGACCCGTCGCCTTGAGCGAGATGGCGCCGGGCTCCATCAGGCGCCAGCCGTCCGCTGGAACTCGAGGCGCTTCACGATGCGCTGTGCGGCGTAGTTGGTGAGGAACGTGATCACGAGCAGCACCAGCCCGAGGTAGATCAGCGCCGCGATCTGCCGGTCCGTGCTCGCGCCCTGGTACTGGTTCGCGAGCCGGCTGGCGATCGTGTCGCCGGGCGCGAACAGGCTGCGTCCCATCGGGATGAAGTTGCCGATCACCTGCGTGACCGCGATCGCCTCGCCGAGCGCGCGACCGAGCCCGAGCATGATCGCGGCGGCGACGCCGCCGCGCACCGACGGGACGACGACCGTCTTCACCATCTCCCAGCGCGTGGCACCGAGCGCGATCGACCCCTCCTCGAGCTCGGACGGCACACCGATGAAGAGCTCGCGGCAGATCGACGACGTGATCGGGATGGTCATGATCGTCAGCACGACGATCGCCGTGAACACCGTCGATTCGGTGTGCGGGTCGCCGCCGAAGATCGGGATCCAACCGAGCACTGCATGGATCCCCGGCGCGATGTGGTTGGCGTTGAACGGCGCCAGCACGTAGATCCCCCAGAGGCCGATCACGACCGACGGGACGGCGGCGAGCATGTCGATCAGCGTGCCGACCGGCGCTCGCACCGCCGGCGGTGCAAGCTCGCTGAGGAAGAGGCCGATCGCGATCGAGATCGGCCCGGAGAGAAGCATCGCCCCGAACGACGTCACGACCGTGCCGATGATCAGGTCGCGTGCGCCGAACGACCCGCCGTTCAGGTTGACGTTCCACACGTTGTGGTAGACGAAGCCGAGCTTGAAGAACTTGATCGCGGGCCAGGCGCCGTCGGCGACGCGCCAGATGATCGCGAACACGACGAGAACGCCGAGGATCGCCGCGAGCGCGGTCAGCCCGTAGAGCAGGGCGTCGCCGATGCGGTCACCCAGGCGCCGCGTGCGCGGGAGCGACCCTGTCGGGATCGATGCGGCTTCCACGCGCGCCAGCATTCCAGCGTGACGTGGCCGGTGGAGGGGCGGTCACCACTTCGACACACGACGTTCACACGCCGTGTACCCCCGCGATCGAAACGCGTGGAGAGACTCCTGAGGTGAGCACCGTGTCGACGATCTCCGTCCCGCAGACCGACGTCTCCGCGATCTCGCGCGAGACCGTGTTCGACATCCGCGACCTCACGGTGCACTACGGGGGCGCGGTCGCGGTCAAAGGCGTCTCGCTCGGCATCCACCGGAACGCAATTACCGCGCTGATCGGACCGTCCGGCTGCGGCAAGTCGACGGTGCTCCGCTGCCTGAACCGGATGAACGACCTCGTGCCCAGCGCGCGCGTCGACGGCCGGGTGCTCTACCACGGCGTCGACCTCTACGGTCGCGACGTCGACCCGATCGAGGTGCGCCGCCGGATCGGGATGGTCTTCCAGCGGCCGAACCCCTTCCCGAAGTCGATCTACGACAACGTCGCGTACGGCCTGCGGATCCTCGGGATGAAGGACAACCTCGACGACCGCGTCGAGCAGGCGCTGAAAGGCGCCGCGCTGTGGGACGAGGTGAAGAGCCGCCTGAAGAAACCGGCGTTGGGCCTCTCCGGCGGCCAGCAGCAGCGCCTCTGCATCGCACGCGCGATCGCGGTGCAGCCGGACGTGATCCTGCTCGACGAGCCCGCGTCCGCGCTCGACCCGATCTCGACGTCTGCGATCGAGGATCTGATGCACGGGCTGAAGCGCGACTACACGCTCGTGATCGTCACGCACAACATGCAGCAGGCCGCTCGCGTCGCCGAGATGACGGCGTTCTTCAGCCTCGACGTGAAGGACGACGGTTCACGCAACGGCATCCTCGTCGAGTACGACGCGACCGAGAAGATCTTCACGCAGCCGTCCGACGAGCGCACCGAGGGTTACGTCACCGGACGCTTCGGATGAGGACCTCGTTCACCGAGGAGCTTGCGCAGCTCGAGGCTGCCCTGCAGGAGGAGGGCGACCTCGTCCTCCGCGCGCTTCGCTCGTCGCTCAACGCGCTCGCGCGAGGCGACGAGGAGCTCGCCGACGAGGTGATCAGCTTCGACGACGAGGTCGATCGGCGGTACGTCGGGATCGAGACCGGTGTGCAGTCGCTGCTGGCACGCCAGACTCCGGTCGCCGCCGACCTACGCCTCGTGCTCGCGGTGCTGCGCGTCAACCTCCATCTCGAGCGTATGGCCGACTACTGCGTCACGGTCGCCAAGCTGACGAAGCTGATGGGCGACCTCGGCGTGTCGGACGACGGCATCAACCGCTCGATCGAGGACATGGGCCGGCGGTGCGAGCAGATGATCCGCGTCGCGATGGACGCGTTCGCGTCGCGGGACGCCGACATGGCGGAGACGCTCGTCGAGCTGGACGAGCTGATCGACCGCGCGAACCGGAACGCGACCGATGACGTGCTCTCGCTCGGCGACTCGCCTGCGGAGCGCGAGTACGGCCTGCGCATGCTGGTCGTCTCCCGCTGCGTCGAGCGGATCGGCGACCACGCCGTCGACATCGGCGAGCAGGTCGCGTACCTCGTGACGGGCGAGTTCCGCGAGTTCAGCGACGCGTCGCATCCGGCGTGATCACGCGTTCTTCACGAGGACGTTTCCGACCCGCGCCGCGGCCGCGTCGCAGGCGTCGATCGCATCCTCGAGCGCCTCGTAAATGTCCTTCCACCGGATCACGATCACGGGATCGATGCGGTCGTCCTTGAACAGGCTCGCACGCGCGGCGCGTGCAACGTCGTCCGCCTCGTCCTCGATCTCCTTGATCGCGCGGATCCGGTCCGACGATCCCCTCAGCTCACGGAGCTCCCCGAGGAGCAGCGCCAGCTCGTCCGCGGCCCGGACGAGCAGCGCGCACAGCGCGAACGCCTGCTTCGTCGGCAGCTCGACGCCGTAAAGGCCGAGCAGCTCGGCCGCGTTCTCCGCCTCGTCTGCGACGTCGTCGACGGCGAACGCGAGCGTGACGATGTCGTCGCGGTCGTACGGCGTGACGAACATGCTGTTCGTCAACGAGAGGAGCGACGAGACGACCTCGTCGGCTTCGTGCTCGAGCTGCTTCACCTCGTCCTGCGACGGCCCGGACGGCCATTCCAGGAAGCGCCGCTCGACGAGCCGCGTCACCGCGGCTGCCCGCTCGCCCGCCTCGGCGAGCAGCTTGTGGATCTCGCCGCTCGACGGCCCGACGCCGAGGAGCTTCATCAGAAGATCCCCTCGACCACGAACCACATGCCTGCCGCGACGACGGCGGCCGCCGGCAGCGTCAGCACCCAGGCGAACACGATGTTCCCGGCGACGCCCCACCGCACCGCGGAGAGCCTCTTCGTCGCCCCAGCGCCCATGACCGCGCCCGACACGACGTGCGTCGTCGACAGTGGATAGCCGTACTTGGTAGAGGCGTAGATGACGGCGCCGGCGCTCGCCTGCGCGGCGAAGCCCGACGGCGGGTCCATCTGGTACACGCGCTGACCCAGCGTCTTCATGATCCGCCAGCCGCCCGAGTACGTGCCGGCCGCGATCGCGACGCCTGCCGCGATGATCACCCACTTGTCGATCACGAGGTCGTCGGGGTGCCCACCGTGGATCGCGAGCGCGGCGGCGATGACGCCCATCGTCTTCTGTGCGTCGTTCGCGCCGTGCGTGAACGCGACCCACGTCCCGGTGACGAGCTGGCCGAGGCGGAACGACCGGTTCGCGAGACCCGGCGTCATCCACTGGAACACCCAGTAGATCCCGAGCAGGAGCAGGAACGCCGAGCCGAACGCAAGCGTGGGCGCCCACAGCGCCGGGATCGCCACCTTGTGCGCGACGCCGTGCCACAGCACGCCCTTCTCACCGGCCTGCGCCAGCGCGGCGCCGACGAGCCCGCCGATCAGCGCGTGCGACGATGACGACGGCAGACCGAGCCACCACGTGATCAGGTTCCAGGTGATCGCGCCAAGCAGCGCCGCGAGCAGGGTCTGGTTCGTGATCTGGCCGAGATCGATGATCCCCTTGCCGACGGTCTTCGCGACCGCGGTCGTGACGAACGCACCGGCGAGGTTCGCGAGCGCGGCGATCAGGACCGCGAGCCTCGGCGACAGCGCCCGCGTGGACACCGACGTGGCGACGGCGTTCGCCGTGTCGTGGAATCCGTTCGTGAAGTCGAATGCGAGCGCGACGACGATGACGACGACGAGCAGGGTCACTGCTACCGGTTCTTGACGAGGATCGCCTCGAGGACGTCGGCGGCCGTCTCACAGGCGTCGACCGCCTCCTCGAGCTGCTCGTGGATGTCCTTCCAGCGGATGATCGTCAGCGGGTCGGCGCCGGTGCGGAAGAGCTCGGCGATCGCCTCGCGGTTCAAGCGATCGCCTTCGTCCTCGAGCTCGCGGACCGCGACCAGCTGCTTTTGCGAGTCGCGGAATCCCTCGAGCAGGCCGACCGCCTCGTGCAGTCTCGCCGCGGCGCGGTGGATCACCTCGGCCTGATCCTGCGCGCGACGCGGCACCTCGCGCACCTCGTAGGCGTCGATGTTGTCCGCCGCCTCGTCGATGTAGTCGCAGATGTCGTCGATCGCCGACGCGAGCCGGTACATGTCGTCGCGATCGAGCGGCGTGACGAACGTCCGGTTCAGCAGGTTGATCACCTCACGTGTGAGTCGGTCGCCCTCGTTCTCGAGCTCGCGGATGTCCCGCAGGCGCTCGCGGCTGTCTGGCCATCCCGCCAGCAGGTCGACGAGTGCGTGCGCCATCTCCCGGGCGTTTCCGGACGCCGCTGTGAACAGATCGAAGAACTCGCGCTTCTGCGGCATCAGGCGAAGAGGCATCGCGGCGTTCTACCAGACTCGTTCACTCGCGCGAACCATGACTAGGATCTGGCGCCGTGGCCGCGGACGAGGAACGTACGCTGACGAGCCGTTCCCGCCCGCTCGTGTACGGGTCGGCCGGGGTCCTCTTTGCGATCTCGGTCGTTGTCGCCGCGCTCAGCCTCGGCGAGAAGGCGGGACGCCTGTCCGACTGGCAGGCGCTCGTGCTCGGTGCGACGCAGGGATTCAGCGAGCTCCTCCCGATCTCCTCGTCCGGTCACCTGATCCTCGTCCCGTGGCTTGCGAACTGGACGTACCTCGAGCATCACGAGTCGTTCAACAAGACCTTCGACGTGGCGCTCCATCTGGGAACGCTCGTCGCGGTCGTCGCCTATTTCTGGAGCGACGTCGTCCGCTACGTCGCAGCGTTCATCGTGGTCGTTCGCAACCGCGCCATCCGGACCGACGACGAGCGCCTCTCGGTCGGCATCGCGATCGCGACGATTCCCGCCGCGATCGTCGGCGCGCTCGGCGAGTCGAAGATCGACCAGAAGCTCGGCCAGCCGTGGCAGATCGCGATCTTCCTCGCGGTGTTCGGCGTGCTGCTCTGGTACGCCGACCGGACGCCCGAGGACGTGCAGGTCTCCGACCTCGGCCTGTGGCGCTCGGTGCTGATCGGGGTCTCACAGATCCTCGCGCTGATGCCCGGCGTGTCGCGCTCAGGGATCACGATCACGACCGGGCGGTTCTCGCGCCTCACGCGCGACGCCGCCGCGCGCTTCTCGTTCCTCTTGCTGATCCCGATCGTGCTGGGTGCGGTGCTCTACAAGGGCCTGAAGCACGTCGTGCTCGACCCGCTGCCCGCGGGCTCCACCGGACCGTTCGTCGTCGGCACGATCGCGTCCGCGGCGGTCGGGCTCGTCGCGATCGACGTGCTCCTCGGCTACGTCCGACGCCACAACTACTCGCCGTTCGTGATGTATCGCCTCGCCGTCACCGTGTTCATCGTCGTGGTGATCGCGAGCGGCTGGCGCGGCGCGACCTTCTAGACCGCGGCGGCCGACCAGGACGCATTAGGGTCTGCCGTCGTGTGGGGTCGCCACCATGTCGGCGTGCCCGTCGGGGTCGTTGACGTCGGTTCCAACACCGTCCGCATGCTCGTGTCGGAAAACGGTCGCACCGTTCTGTCCGAACGGGCGATGCTTCGTCTCGGTGCCGACATCGAGCGCTACGGGGCCGTTCCGGAGGAGAAGCTCGCGCAGACCGAGGCGGTGGTGGCCGGGCTCGTGGGCGATGCACGTGCGGCCGGCGTCGGGGCGATCGAAGTCCTGATCGCGAGCCCGGGCCGGCAGGCGACGAACGGCGCCGAGCTGGCCGAGCGGCTGCAGCGCGCGTCCGGGTGCCGGACCCGCATCCTGAGCGCGGTCGAAGAGGGCCAGCTCGCCTTCGTCGGCGCGCTGTCGAGCGCGCGGATCACCGGGTGGCGCACGGTCGCCGTCGTCGACGTGGGCGGCGGCTCCGCGCAGGTGGTGGTCGGCTCGCGCAAGACCGGCCCGATCTGGTCGAGGTCGATCGACCTCGGCTCACAGCGACTGACCAGCCGTCTGCTCGCGCAGGACCCGCCCGGCGCACAGGCGATCGCGCACGCACGCTCCGAGGTCGAGCGCTACCTCGACGGCTTCGACCCGCCGGCACCGCGGGCGACCTTCGCGGTCGGTGGGAGCGCGCGGGCGCTGAAGCGAATCGCGGGCGGGCGGATCGGCGCAGCCGAGCTCGGCGACGCCCTCGACCAGCTCGCGGTCACACCGACCGCGGTGCTCGCCCGCCGGTACGGAATCGGCGATGAACGCGCCCGCACGCTGCCCGCAGGCGCCGTGATCTTCGCGGCGATCCAGCAGCGCCTCGGCACGCCGCTCAAGGTGCAACGCGGCGGGCTGCGCGAAGGCGCGCTGCTGACGCTCGCCGCCGAGCAGTCGATCGCCGCCTAGCCCCAGCTAGGGGAACGCCTTCTTGCCGGTCCGGAGAGCGCTTCGCAGGATCGTCGGATACCGGGCGCGCACCTCGACCTTCCGCTGTCGCTCACGCTCGATCAGCCGACCCGCCGCCACCTCGGCCCCCGGAAGGGCGGCGCGCCGGAGCTGCTTCTCGGCGACGACCGCGTCCTGGTGCTCGCCGATGGCATCCTGGAGCTTCTTGAACGCCTCCACGGTCCGTGCCGCCGCCTTGCCTCCGCCAAGCGAGGCGAGCTCCGCTGCGTAGCGGGCCCGCTTGGCGCGGATGCGCAGCGCATGCAGCTCCTCGTCCGTCGGCTCGGCCGGTAGAGCAGCGACGGTGTGTCGGAGCTCTCGCAGTGCATGCTTCGCGACCTGCGCCGCGGTGACATCCTCTGCGAAGCCGTCGATGTCGTCGATCGCACGATGGAACGAGTCGAGCAGCTCTTGGTAGCGAGGCGTCTCCATCGCCGCGAGTAGGACGTCGCGGTGCACCACGCGCTCCGCACCGAGCGCGGCGAGGAGTGTCTCGCCTTGCGGACGGTCGACGTCGAGGCGCTCGACCTCGGGACGCAGCCGCTCGACCAGCACGTCGAGATCACGCACCGACCCCAGGAGCCCGCCCAGGAGACGCAGCTCCTCGCCGAGCGGCGCCAGCCGTTCGCCGAGAAGTGGGCGCGTCGCCCGGATCAGGGCCCGCGTGCGCCGTGTCGCGACCCGCAGCCGGTGCAGGTCCTCCGGGTCGCCGCCGAGCCGGACGCCCGGATCGTGTGCCTCGAGCTCGGCGAGCTGAAGCTCGAGCGCATGCCGCACGTGCTCGTGCAGAGGCGCGCTGCGCTTCGGCGCCGGCGTCGCGGGAAGCTCCAGGACGCGCATCAGCTTCGGCTCGCCCGAGCTCTCGCGCGCACCTGCGTCGCGCAGGACGCGCCCGAGTCGCCGCAGATCGGGTTCGTCGCCGGCGTCGACCAGCTCGACCTCGAGCTCGATGAAGCCGTCGACCGCCCGCTCGGAGTAGAGGACCGTCACCTCGTCCACCGTGACGTCTGCGACGGCACGGCCCTCGCTCTCGACCCGGACGCCCGTGCGTCTCGTGCGCAGGGTCGCGACCGGCTCAAGCCGGCCGTGTCGCTCGTGAGCGACGAGGAGGCGCGCCAGCTCCGGCGGCGGTCCGCCCGGCCCGCCTGCCTCTTCGAGCTCGGTCCGCTCGGTCCGCTCGTCGGCCCGAGGCAGCTTGAGCTGCCACAACGACGTGCCGCTCTCGACCCGGCGCCGAAGCGTGATCCCGGCACGGCCGAGCGACCGGGCGGGCGTGTCGTGGTACGTGGAGGTGAAGATTCGCTCCGGCAGCCGGCTGCCGGGTAGCTCCGGGAGAGCGAAGGGGCCGTTGACGTCGAGCTTCAACTCCCGTTCGACCGTCGTACGCACCGCGGGGATGGTACGTCCCGCCCTCGTTCACATGTGAGACGGACCGCGTCAGGAGATCGTCAGCCCGGTGACACCGGGAGCGGCGGGCGGAACTCGAGGATCGAGCCGCTCGAGCGCGTCGACCAGGATCTCGGCGACGCAGAGGTTCCGTGACCAGTTGTGGTCGGCGGGCACGACATACCACGGAGCGTGCTCGGTCGACGTCTTGCGAATCGCGTCCTCGTACGCGGCCTGGAACTCGTCCCACTTCGCCCGGTCGTCGAGATCGCCGAGGCGGAACTTCCAGCTCTTCTCCGGGTCGTCGACGCGAGCCTGCAGCCGCTTCCGTTGTTCGTCGCGTGACTCGTGCAGGAACACCTTGATGACCGACGTGCCCTCGTCCGTGAGTAAGCGCTCGAACGCGACGATATGTCCGTAGCGCTTCGACCAGACCTTCTCGTCGGCAAGGTTGCGCACACGCACCGCAACGATGTCCTCGTAGTGCGACCGGTTGAAGATCCCGATCTCGCCGCGAGCCGGACAGCGCGTATGCACGCGCCAGAGGAAGTCATGCGCGAGCTCATCGGGCGTGGGCGCCCTGAACGACTCGACGCGACAGCCTTGCGGGTTCAGGCCCGTGAGCACGCTGCGGATCACGCCGTCCTTGCCGGACGCATCCATCCCCTGCAGCACGAGCAGCACCGATCTCCGCCCCTCCGCGTACAACCGGTTCTGCAGCACGGCCAGGCGCTCGACGAGCTTCGCGAGCCGGTCGAGCCCGTCCGCCTTCGCGTCCGCACCGAGGCGTGCTCCCGGATCGCGACGGTCGAGCTCGGGTGTTGCGCCGGGATGGACTCGCAGCTCGTCGAGCAACTTCATGGGG
>Ga0070681_10004345_pt1 | contig 13477 bp, 17 predicted proteins | sample KBSC83BmetaG_FD_65650 | JGI IMG/M metagenome (GOLD analysis project Ga0070681, IMG submission 65650) | Corn rhizosphere microbial communities from Kellogg Biological Station, Michigan, USA - KBS C8-3B metaG | ecosystem: Host-associated > Plants > Roots > Rhizosphere | place: USA: Michigan... | reverse complement strand
CTGGAAGACGCGATCCACGCCGCCGGCGGCTGCGCCGGTTTCGTGCGCACGGCCGAGGCCTGGGGCAACCACGAGCAGGCCAGGGCGGTGGCGGCGCAGCCGCTCGTCGAGATCGAGCGGATCGGCGATGCCCCGCCCGAAGCGACGCGCGCGGAGCGGCCGCTGGCCGGCGTGCGCGTCCTCGACCTGACGCGCGTCCTCGCGGGTCCCACGTGCGCGAAGACGCTGGCCGAGCAGGGCGCCGACGTGCTGAAGATCAGCGCCGGGCATCTGCCCGATTCCGGGTTGGTGGAGTTCGACACCGGCATCGGCAAGCTGAGCGCGCGCCTGGATCTGCGAACGCAGGCAGACCGGCTGAAGGAGCTGGTGAAGGAGGCGGACGTGTTCTCGCAATCGTATCGGCCCGGCACGCTCGCCGCGCGCGGCTTCTCGCCCGAGGCGCTGGCGGAGCTGCGGCCGGGCATCGTCTGCGTATCGCTTTCCGCATGGGGCGGAAGTGGACCCTGGCGCTCGCGCCGCGGCTTCGACAGCATCGTGCAGGCGGTAAGTGGAATGGCATGGCGGCAGGGCGATGGCAGCGCGCCGAAGCTGCTGCCGGTGTCGGCGATCGATTACGTCAGCGGCTATCTGATGGCGTTCGGTGCTACGGTCGCGCTCGCGCGGCGGGCGCGCGAAGGCGGCAGCTGGCTGGTGCGCGTCGCGCTCGCGCGGGTCGGGCGCTGGATCGTCGAGCATGGCGAGGTGCCGGACGATGAGTGGCGCGCGGCGCCCGCCGATCCCGGGGCGGAGGGATACAGGGAGCAGAGTGGCTCGTACCGGTATCTGCGCCCGGCGGCTCAGCTCACGGCGACTCCGCCGCGCTGGACGCGCCTGCCGGTGCCGCTCGGCACGCATCCGGCCGCATGGCCGCAAAGGGGAAACGCATGAATTTCAGGCTGACGCCGGAGCAGGAGCAGTTCCGTGAATCGGTGCTGCGCTTCGCGCGCGACCAGCTCGCGCCGAAGGCGATCGAGCGCGCGCACGCCAAGGACTATCCGTGGGACGTGGCGAAGCTGATGGCGAAGCAGGGCCTGCTCGGCATCACCATCCCGGAAGCGGACGGCGGCCAGGGCGGCACGCTGATGGATGCGGTGCTCGCGATCGAGGCGGTGGCCTCGGCGTGTCCGCGCAGCGCCGACGTGGTGCAGGCCGGCAACTTCGGGCCGATCCGCGTGCTCGCGCAATACGGCTCGGCGGAGCAGAAGAAGCGCTATCTCGCGCCGTTGCTCGCGGGCGAGCAGGTGATCTCGGTGGGTATGACCGAGCCGCAGGCGGGCTCGGCGGTGACCGACCTGCAGACGAAGGCGGTGCCGAGCACCGGTGGATACAAAGTCAGCGGCAGCAAGGTGTTCGTCACGCACTCGGGCTATGCGCACGTCGTCCTGGCGTACGTGCGCTTCGGGCCGGGCGTGGGCGGCATCGGCTCCGTGCTGATCGAAACCAAGGCGAAAGGCGTGACGCGCGGCAAGGCATCCGCCTTCATGTCGGAGGAGGAGTGGACCGAGCTCCACTTCGACGAGGCGTTCGTGCCGGAAGAGAACGTGCTGCTGAAGGAAGGCGGCTTCAAGAAGCAGATCGCCGGCTTCAACGTCGAGCGCATCGGCAACTCGTCGCGCTCGCTGGCGCTCGGCCGCTACGCCTATGAAACGGCGCGTGCGTGGGCGATGGAGCGCAGGCAGTTCGGCCGCCTGCTGTGCGAGTTTCAGGGCATCCAGTGGAAATTCGCCGAGATGAAGATCAAGCTCGACGCCGCGCAGCTATTGCTCTATCGCGCCGCGGCGAACGCCGACCGCGGCCTGCCGTCGCCCGAGGAGACGGCGATCGCCAAGGCCTACTGCAACCAGGCCGGCTTCGAGGTGGCGAACGAGGCGCTGCAGGTGATGGGCGGCATGGGCTACAGCCGCGAAGGCCTGGTCGAATACTGCGTGCGCCGCTGCCGCGGCTGGATGATCGCCGGCGGCTCGATCGAGATCCTCAAGAACCGCATCGCCGAGCACGTCTTCGAGAGGAGCTTCTCCCAGCGCCCCGACTAATTGGGGTCAGATCAACAATTCAGGACGGCGCGATATGCCTTGTCGCCTTGTCCGCAATTATTGATCTGACCCCAATTAGTTGGCCTTCGCTCCAGATATGCGGACGACTTCGCGGTATTTCGCGACGTCTTCCTTGAGCTGGCGGTCGAATTCGTCGGGCGTGTTGCCGACCGGCTCGGCGCCGTCGGCGGCGAGGCGCTTCTTCACCTCCTCGTCGTGCGTTGCCCTGGCGACGGCGCCGGCGAGCGCCTGGACGATCTCGCGCGGCGTCTGCTTCGGCGCGAGCAGGCCGTACCAGAGCGCGACTTCGACGCCGGGAAAGCCGGCTTCCCTCATCGTCGGCACGTCGGGGAAGAGCGCGGTGCGCTTCGCGCCGGCCACGGCGAGCGCGCGCAGGCGGCCGCTCGTCACGTGCGGGCCGGCCGCGACGGGATTGATGAAGCCGAGCTGCACGTCGCCCGCGATGAGCGCCGTCAGCGCGGGCGCGCTGCCCTTGTAGGGAACGTGGACGATGTTCGTGCCGGTGCGCAGCTTGAAGAGCTCGCCGGCGAGATGCTGGGTCGTTCCCTGCCCGGCGGAGGAATAGTTGAGCGAGCCGGGCTTCTCCTTCGCCATCGCCACCAGGTCCTTCACCGACTTCGCCGGCAGCGCCACCGGCACGACGAGGAGGTTCGTGCTCTCCGAGAACACCGACACGCCGGCGAAATCGCGCAGCGCGTCGTAGGGCGGGTTGCGGTAGAGCGACATGTTGATCGCCACGGCCGGACTGGTGAAGAGCAGGGTGTAGCCGTCCGGCGCGCTCTTCGCCACGGATTCGTTCGCGATGTTGGTGCCGGCGCCGGGCTTGTTCTCGACCACGAATTGCTGGCCGAGCAGCTCCGACAATTTCGCCGCGAGCAGCCGCGCGTTGATGTCGACGCCTCCGCCGGGCGTGAAGCCGACGACCACGCGCACGGGGCGCGAAGGATAGGACTGCGCATGGCCCGGCAGCGCCAGGGCCATCGCGACGGCAAGGATCAGAAAGCGCATGGCGGAATGCTACACATCTAGAATCCGTCGATCGATCCGATCCTGGTCTTCGCGCACGGCGCCGGCGGCCACAGCCACGACCGCGGCATGCAGGCGAGCGCGCAGGCGCTGGCCGCGGCGGGGCTCGACGTGCGGCGCTTCAACTTCGCCTATCGCGAGCAGGGGCGCCGCATCCCGGATCCGATGCCGCTGCTCAAAAGCACCTATCAAGCCGTCGTGGCCCGTGAGCGCGACGGCGGCAGAAAACTCTTCATCGGCGGCCGCTCGATGGGCGGCCGCGTGGCGACGATGCTTGCCGCCGACGGCCTCCCGTGCGACGGCCTGATCCTGCTCGCCTATCCGCTGCACCCGGCCGGCAAGCCGGAGAAGCTGCGCGATGCGCACCTGCCGCGCATCCGCGTGCCGGTGCTGTGCTTCAACGGCACGCGCGACGCGCTGTGCACGCGCGAGCTGATGGAGAAGGCACTCGCGCCGGTCACCGCTGCGTGGCAGATGCACTGGATCGAAGGCGCCGACCATTCGCTCGCCACAGCGAAGGCGCTCGCCGAGATCGGCGAGGCAACGCGGCGATGGCTGGGAAAATGACGGGCCGCGATGTTCCTCTTTCATCCTCCTCATCGCGGCCCGCGAGGCTGGGAGAGAAAAACCGCGCCAGCATGGCGCGGCGCGGCTTAAGCAGGACTTAAATTCTTCGTCGCCGAGGGGCTGGCGGCTCGCGCCGCCCGATGCAGCTCCTGCACCACGGCGGCGCGGAAGGTGACGCGTGCCGCGAGGCCGGGGCGGTCCGGGTCCGAAGTGGCGTCGTCGAGGCGGATGGTGGCCTCGTGGCGCTCGGCGATGGATTTCACGATCGACAGGCCGAGACCGCTGCCCGGCGTGACGTCGCCCGGCAGGCGATGGAAGCGCTCGAAGACGCGCTCGCGCTCGCTCGCCGGGATGCCGGGCCCGCCGTCGACCACCGCGAGCTCCACGCTGTGTCCGCTCTGCCGCACCGACGCGGTGACCGACGTGCCGGCGGGCGCGTAGCGCAGCGCGTTGTCGACCAGGTTCGCGATGAGCGAGGTCAGCTCGGCCTCGATGCCGGACACGTACGCCGGTCCGCTCGTCTCGGCGCCGAGATCCACGTTGCGCTCGTCGGCGAGGCTGGCGTGGGCGCCGACCACGTCGCGCGCGATGCGCGCCAGGTCGACGGGCAGCAGCGGCCCGGAGGGCACGCCGGGCTCGAGGCGGGCGAAGTCGAGCAGCTGCTGCACCAGGCGTCTGGTCCTCTCGGTGCCGAGGCGCAGCTCCTCGAGCGCCGATTCCCGGGCCTGCGGCGTCTGCGCGCGCTGCGCAAGCTGCGCCTGCAGCGCGAGCGCGGACACCGGCGAGCGCAGCTCGTGTGCCGCGTCGGCGAGGAAGCGGCGCTGCGCGTCGAGCGAGATGTCGAGCCTGAGGAGAAGGGCGTTGATCTGCTGGATGAGCGGCAGCAGCTCGCCCGGCACGCCGGCGGTCGGCAGCGGGTCGAGGCGCGACACGTCGCGGTCGCTCACCGAGCGCGAGGCCTCCTGCAGCGGGCCGAGCCCGCGGCGCAGCGCCCACGCGATGAGCGCGGCGAGCAGCGGGATCAGCATCAGGATCGGCATCAGCACCGGGATGGAGAGCTCGCGCGCGAGCGCGTCGCGCGTGGCGAGCGGCTGGCCGACCTGCACGATGCCGTCGGAAGTGACGTGCGTGTACAAGCGCCAAGGGCCGTCGCCGGTATCGATGTTGGTCAGGCCCTCGATGAAGACGAACGGCGTCTCCGAGGGCAGCGACGGCATCAGCGTCTCGAAGTACGTGCGCCCGTTCGAGTCGTAGGCGCGAACCGAGAGCGAGAAGCCCGGCCGCGCGATGCGCACTCGCCGCTGCCCGCCGTTGTCCTCGCGCACGTGCACGGCGAGCGCGACCTGCCGCAGCTCCTCGTCGAACATGCGGCCGACCTGGCTGCGCGTGAGCGCGTAGGTGCCGGCGAGGACCGCCACGCTGCCGGCGGCGAGTCCGCCGACCAGCCAGAGCAGCAGGTAGCTGCGGATGGACTTCACGCTAGCCGCGCGACGCGGTACCCGACCCCTCGGACGTTGCGGATGAGATCGGAGGCGAGCTTGCGGCGCAGGTGGTGCACGTGCACCTCGATCGAGTTCGAGCCGATCTCCTCGCCCCAGCCGTACACCGCGTCCTCGAGCCGCTCGCGCGACACCACCGCGCCCGGCTCCTTCATGAGGGCTTCGAGCACCGCGAACTCGCGCGGCGAGAGCTCGACCTCGGCGCCGTGGAAGACGACGCGGCGCTGCACCGGGTCGACGCTCAGCGCGCCGTAGATGATCTCCGACTGGCCGCGGCCGCCGTGGCGGCGGATCACCGCGCGGGTGCGTGCCAGGAGCTCGTCGAGATCGAAGGGCTTCACGAGATAGTCGTCGGCGCCGCTGTCCAGCCCGGCGATGCGGTCGGCGACGGAGTCGCGGGCGGTGATGATCAGCACCGGCAGGTCGTTCTTCGCGCGCCGCACGCCCTTCAGCACTTCGAGGCCGTCGCGGCGCGGCAGGCCGAGGTCGAGAAGCGCCACGTCGTACACGGCGTGGGCGAGCGCCAGCTCCGCCTCATGCCCATCGCGCACCCAGTCGACGGCATAGCCCTGCTCGTGCAGGCCGGCAACCACCGCCCGCCCGATCATCGGGTCATCCTCTACGACGAGCGCTCGCATGTCAGGAGCCTAGCATGCAGGCTCTTGTTTTAAGGATTGCTTAAGTCGTGCCGGGATGGCCGCCGCCGTCATTCCCCTCGTCGAGCAACCCCCGTTCCGGGCTCGGCGCGCAGGCCGGAGCTGAGATAGAGCGAGAGATAGTGCGCGTGCGCCTCGTCCGCCGTCGCGGCGGCGAGGCATTCGAAATGGCTCGCGCGCTGCGTGTAGCCGAAGTCGCCGCGCCGGTGCCGCATGAGCTCGGTGCGCAGCGTGCGCATGCCGCTCGTCATGCCGACGAACAGCACGCGTTCGCGATCCCAAAGACGATAGGCGCCGTGGGACGCGGGCGCCAACGCGATGCCGGCCTCGTCGAGAGGCCCTTCTTGTGGTGAGGTCATGACACGAAGATGACATGGCCTCGCTTAAGCGGTACTTAACCGCGCGCGGCGTAACGTGCGCGGCATGCGTGGCGCCGTGCTTCTGGTTTCGCTCATCGTTCCGCTGACCGCGGCCGGTGAGAACGCCACTGCGCGGTATGCGCCCGCGCAGCTCGAGATGGCACAGCAATCGATGCAGCGCGCACGCGAAGCAATGCTGATGGGGCAGGGCCCGCTCGCCGCGCAGCTCGCCTGGGAGGCGAGCGTCGACGCCCGTCTCGCGTGGGCGATGAGCGACGCGGCGGCGGTGCGGGCACCGGCGGCGGCGATCGCCGCCGAAGCGGCGCGCCTCGTGCGGCAGGCGGCCGCGGCGCGTGCGTCGACCGCTTCTCTCGGCCCCTAGCGGAAGCGGTAGATCGCGCCGACGCTGTAGACGTCGAGGTCGGCGTGCTGACCGATGGCGCCGCCGCCCATCGAGCGGTACCGCTGCCATTCGGCGCGCGCCGCGACGTTCCCGGAGAGCGCGTACTCGAAGCCGATGCCGAGCGTGAGGTCGTGGTTGGTCTCGTCCGCGCCGCCGCCGGTCATGTTGCCGCGGTAGCCGCCGAGCTTGCCGTAGATCGCGGCCTGCTCGTTGAGCGGCAGCCGGCCGACGGCCAGCACTTCCACCGCGCTGCTCTCGAGCGGGAAGCCGGCGATGTTGTGCTTGCCGAGGTCGTGGTAGCCGAGCTCCACCGCGAAGTTGCGGTTCGCCTGGTAGCCGAGCAGCAGCCGCCACGCGATCTCGTCGTCGCTGTTCTGGCCGACCGTGCCGCCGGCATAGAAGCCCTGGTCGGCGAGGCCGTACTGCGCCGCCGCGGGCAGGGAAAGCACGGCGAGGAAAAGCGCGGCCGCTATTTTTTTCTTCATCGTTGTCTCCTTGTGGCGAAGCCTTAAGCGTACCTTCATTGAGGGCCACCAATAATGGCCCTCCCACCAGCCGGGAAGGAGGCACCATGCATAACGAATCACTTCGGGACGAAGCGCCCGACATCCGGCCGTTCCACACTTCGCTTTCGCTCCCCCTGATGGCCCTCGCGGTGGCCGTCGCGGGCGCGGCTGTCTACGCCTATTACGCGCTTTATTCGTCGCTCACGCCGCCGCGCTTCGAGGCGCCGACGCTCGCCGCGCCGGCCGTTCCGGCGCCGGCACCGGCGCCCGTTGCCGCCGAGGTGTCCACGGCGCCCGACGTGGCGCCCGCGGCGTCGCTGCCCACGCTCGACAACAGCGACGCGCTGCTGCGCGAAAAGCTGGTCGACCTCATGGGCCGCGCGCCGTTCTCCGACCTGGTGCTGCCGGTCGCGCTCGTGCGTCGCATCGTCGCGACAGTGGACAACCTGCCGCGCGAGACGGCGCCGCGGCGCGTCATCCCGCTCGCGCCGGTGCCGGGCGCGTACGAGCCGGGCAACTACGACCGCTATGCGCCGTATGTGCGCGTGATCGAGGCGATCGACGAGAAGGCGCTGGTCGCCGACTACGCGCGCGCGTATCCGCTTTTCCAGCAGGCCTACGTCGAGCTCGGCTATCCGGGCAAGCAGTTCAACGACCGCCTGATCCAGGCGATCGACGACCTGCTCGCGGCGCCCGAGCTCGACGCTCCGATCGATCTCATCCGTCCGCGCGTGGTCTATGAATTCGCGTCGCCGGACCTCGAGACCCGCTCGGCGGGGCAGAAGATCATGCTGCGCATCGGGCCGGCGAATGCGGCCCGCGTGAAGGCGAAGCTGCTGCTGGTGCGCCGCGAGATCCTCGCCGCGAGCAAGCCGCGCCCGAAATGAAAAACGGGCCTCGCGGCCCGCTTTTCACCGGCTGAACTGCGCGTTACTTCGTCGTGCCCGTGCTGCTCGGGCTCTTCGACATGCCGCTGCCGCTCGAGGACGAGCCGGTGCTGCTCGAGCCCGTGCTGCTCGGCGAGTGGGAGCTCGACGAGCCGCCGGCCGCGCTGCCGGAGGACCCCTGGGCCGCCTCGTATTCCTGGCGGCTCAGCTTGCCGTCGTGGTCCTTGTCGAGCTGGTCGAAGGACTTGCTGCTGCTGCTGGACGACGATCCGCCCGAAGCGGCGCTCTTGTCCGAGGACGAGCCGGAGCTGCTGCTTTGCGACACGGACGGCGACTTGGAGCTGGTGCTCGACTGCTTCGACGTGTCGGCGGCATAGGCGGATGCCATGGCGAACGCGGCGAGGGAGAAGGCCAGCGCAATGGATTTCAGCTGCATGAATTACCTCCTGGTCATAGACGGTTTTGGCACGCAGGTACGTGCGCGCCAATGGGAAGCGAAGAGCGTGCCTTAAGGCCTGCTTAAGGGCCGGGCCTTGATCCTTTAGAGCGATAGCCGATCGATTCGATGGCGCCAGAAGACGCCGACTTCACCGACGAGTTCTGCCAGTTCCTCCAGTCCGCCGTGCCGGCGGTCGAGGCGGCGGAGTTCCTGCTCCAGGTCAAGGACGATCCGGCGCGGCCGTGGACGCCGCCGCAGGGCGTCGCACGCTACGTGTCGGGCCTGCACGCGAGCGGGCTGGTCGAGCTCGACAGCGAGCAGCGCGTGCGCTACAAGCCGGCGACCGAGGTGCTCGCTGCGCACGTCGCCACGCTCGAAAAGCTCTGGCGCGAGCGCCCGGTGACGCTGATCCGCGTCATCTACGGGCTGCGCGACAGCAAGATCCGCTCTTTCGCCGAAGCCTTCCGCCTGCGGAGGAAATGACATGGTGACCGTGACCTCGATCCTCACTTCGCTCGCCATGCTGACCAGCGCCGCGTGCATGTGGCTGCTTTTCCGCGCCTACGCGGCGAGCCGGCTGCGCCTGCTCCTGTGGAGCGGGCTGTGCTTCGTGTTCCTCACGGTGAACAACGTCCTGCTGTTCCTCGACCTGGTGATCTTTCCGGTGGAGGTCGACCTGCGGCCGTATCGCCTGGCGGCGGCGCTGGTCGGCGTCGGCTTCCTCCTCTACGGTTTCGTCTGGGAGTCCGAGTGATCGAGTTCCTCTCGGGTGCAGTGACGTTCGGCTACCTGGTGGCGGCGCTCTTTTTCGCGCGCTTCTGGAAAAAGACCGGCGATCGCCTGTTCGTCGCCTTCGCGATCGCCTTCGTGCTGCTCGCGCTCAACCAGGCGCTCGCGCAATGGCTCGGCGCAGCCGACGAGCGCGTGGGCTACACCTATCTGCTGCGCGTGCTGGGATTCGTGCTGATCCTCGCCGCGATCGTCGACAAGAACCTGTTCGGCGGCCGCCGCCGCTAGGAAGTATTCCGGGAGAACCGCGAAGGACGCGGGCGCATCGGCGACGACAAATTCAGCGGCGTCGAGAGTTCCACCACTTCCCCCACCACGGAGATGACTCCGCCCTCCGTCGCGCCGATACGTCCGCAGGCAGAGGATCGCGCCGTACCCCTTAAGGGACACTTAAGCCGCTTCAGCCGACACTTGCCTCGCCCGTTGCACGGCGACGCACCCTCCCTTTTGCGCCGCAGGCCGCGGGCCCGGCCGGGACTCTCGTACGAGCGGGCGTCCCGGCCTTTTCTTTTCAGCGCCGCGTCGTCGAAGCGGCGGCGGTCCCTACGCTCTGCAGCGCGACGTAGGGGATCGTGTTCCGGTCGAGGTCGTACACCACGACGAGCGGCACCTCGCCGCCTTCGAGCACGAACACCGGCCGGGCGAGGGCGCGCCCGGCCAGCGCGGCCGTTTCCTCGGCGCTCGCCTTGCGTATGCGGAGCGCCTTGTCCTCGGTGAGCGTGAAGATCGCCTGGTAGATGCGGTCGCGTCCGGCGCTCGCCGGCAACCCGAGCCGCTCGCGCAGCTGCGCGCCGATCGCGACGTCGTCGGTGAGGATCGCCGGCGCGGCGCCGGTGATGAATGCGCTGCGAATGTAGGAGCGCGCGTCGAGCTCGGTGGCGCGGCTCTGCGCCGATGCCGTGCCGGCGGCGAGCAGCAGGGCGGTGGCGAGCGTCAAGGTCCTCATGTCGCCAGCGTACTTAACCCGAGCCGGCATTACGCGGCAATCTTTCCCGTCGAACCGCGCGCAACCGCGCCCGACCAAATGAAATTCTGGTTGACACTGGTTGCTGCGGCGCGGCACAGTCGCGCCTCTTTCCATGGAACGCACCCTCGCCGCGCTTCGGGCGCTGATCAGCAAAGGCGAAGACCTGCCCTCGGAGCGAGAGCTCGCCCGCCAGATGCGGGTCAACCGCCACCAGATCCGTCGCGCGCTCGAAGTACTGCGCGAAGCGAACGAGCTCGCGCCGGCGGCGCACCGGCGCGCCGCCGCGATGATCGGCCGCGGCGCGATGCTGGCGCGCGACACCAATCCGCTCGAGGTGATCGAGGTGCGCATGGCGCTCGAGCCGACGCTCGCGCGTCTCGCCGCCGTGCGCGCCTCGCCGCTCGACATCGCCCGCATCCAGCGCGCGGCCGACCTCGCCGACGGCGACGCCGGCTCGAACGACCTCGCCTTCCACAAGGCGATCGGCGCCGCCGCGGGCAACAAGCTCGCCGCCGGCCTGTATTTCCTGGTGCGCGAGATCGGGCGCGACGCCCGCCTCAAGCTCGGCCGCAACGCGCCCGTGCCGCCGCAGCGCCTCGCGCAGCGCAACGCCGAGCATCGCGCCGTGGCGGAGGCGATTGCCGCGCGCGACCCGGACGCGGCGGAGCGCGCGATGCGCTCGCACCTCGCCAACGTGCATAAGCTCGTCCTCAACCGCCTCACGCCGGACCCGCAGGAGTACTCCCATGTCAGCCGTGCTTGACCGCAACGCCGAGCTCGCCGCGCTCTACAGCGATATCGAGCGCAAGAACCTGTTCCCGTTCTGGGCCACCAACGCCGGCCCCGGGCACGACGAGGTGAAGCAGCTGCTCGCCGCCGCCCCGAGGGCCCAGCCGTTCCTGTGGTCGTACAAGGAGAACATCGAGCCTGCGCTCGTCACGGCTTCGCGCCTGGTGACCACGGTGGACTCCGAGCGGCGCTCGCTCATCCTCATGAACCCGGGCCTCGCTCCGCGCCGCGCCACGGTGACGACCATGTACACCGCGTACCGGCTCAACTCGCCGAACGAGGTCATGCCGCCGCACAAGCATTCGCCGAGCGCGATCCGCTTCGGCCTCACGGGCAGGCAGAACTTCACCGGCGTCGAAGGCGAGGACATGACCTTCGGTCCCGGCGACCTGGTCCTCACGCCGAACGACGCATGGCACAACCATGGCTGCACGGGCGACGAGCCCGCGGTCAACCTTTCCGTCCTCGACGTGCCGCTGGTCGAGAACCTCAACGCCGCGTTCTTCGCCCATGACTACAAGGAAGACGGCGTGCCGAAGAGGCAGCAGACGGCTCGCGTACCGAGCGATTACTCGCAGCGCATGTACGGTACCGGCGGCTACCGGCCGCGCTTCGTCAGGCACGACCGCTCGGCGCACTCCTCGCCGATGTACTGCTACCGCTGGGAGCCGCTGCGCGAGCTCCTCGAGAAGCACAAGGACTGGGACGGCGATCCGTACGAGGCCCTGACGGTCGAGTACGTCGACCCGGTGAGCGGCGGCCCGGTATTCAAGACCATGACCTTCTTCGCGCAGATGCTGCGCCCCGGCGAGCGCACGCGGCCGCTCAAGCAGACCGCGAGCCTGCTGGTCACGCCGTTCGAAGGCGGCGCCGAGCGGGGCAAGGCAGGTCATACGCTGGTCGGCGGCAAGCGCTTCGACTGGCAGAACTTCGACACCCTCGCGATCCCCGGCAACGAGTGGTACGAGCACGTCAACGAATCGAAGAGCGAGCCCGTCATCTTCTTCGTCGCGAGCGACGAGCCGGCGCTGAAGGCTTTCGGCCTGCACCGCAAGTTCGGCCGCACGGCCGCCGGAGACACGGAGCAACTCTCGTAAGCGCATGAACGCCAAGAACACCAAGCTGGTCTCGCACATCGACGTCGCCGGCGGCGGCCAGGTGTGGGTCGAGAAGAACACGCTCTTCGTCGGGCACATGAAGAACCCGAACGGCACGTCGATCTTCGACGTGTCGGATCCGAAGCATCCGAAGCCGCTCGCCAGCGTGCCGATGCCGGAAGGCTGGCACTCGCACAAGGTGCGCGTGGCGAACGACGTGATGATCGTCAACCACGAGAAGTTCGGGCAGGGCTCGCCCGAGTTCGGCGGCGGCCTGGGCATCTACGATGTCTCCAACCCGTCGAAGCCGCGCCCGCTGTGCAAATGGAAAACCGCCGGCAAGGGCGTGCACCGCTACTCCTTCGACGGCCGCTACGCCTACATTTCGCCGACCGCCGAAGGCTTCATCGGCAACATCTGCATGATCCTCGACCTGAAGGATCCGTCGAAGCCGGAGGAAGTCGGGCGCTGGTGGATCCCCGGCCAGTGGCAGGCCGGCGGCGAAGCGTATCCGTGGGCGGACTACACCGAGCCGCGCTGCCACCATCCGCTGCGCCTCGGCGATCGCCTCTACGTCTCCTACTGGCACCACGGCATCTTCATCCTCGACATCGGCGACCTGTCGAAGCCGAAGCTGGTCGCGGAGGGCGTGAAGAGTCGCGCGTTCCCGCATCCGACGCACACGTGCCTGCCACTGCCCCGGAAGCTCAAAGGCCGCTCGGTCATGATCGTGGCCGACGAGGACGTGGCGAAGCGCGCGCCGTCGGCGCCCGCGTTCACCTGGGTCTACGACATCACCGACGAGCGCAACCCGATCCCGATCAGCACCTTCCAGGTGCCGGAAGCCGATCGCGACGGCGCCCCGGCGCAGGCGATGACCGGCTGCCACCAGCCCTCCGAGAAGCTGAACGGGGACAACGTCATCCCGTTCGCCTGGTTCGCGCAGGGCCTGCGCCTCATCGACTTCTCGGATCCGTTCCGTCCCGTCGAGGTCGCCTACTACCTGCCGGACGTGCCGCAGGGCTTCGAGCGCGTCTCGTCGAACGACGTGACGATCGACTCGCGCGGCCTGTACTACCTGGTCGACCGCCAGCGCGGCATCCACATCGTGGAGCGCACGGCGTGAGCCGCAAGGTTTTCGGGAAGCGCAATCCGAACCTCCCGTTCCATCCGGCGGTGCGCGCCGGCGACTTCATCTTCGTCTCGGGCCAGGTGCCGAAGGACGAGAACGGCGTCATGTTCGAAGGCACCATCGAGGAAGAGACGAAGCACTGCATCGCCGCCGTGAAGCGCGCGCTGAACGAGGCGGGCGCCGACCTCGAGGACGTGGTGAAGGCGACGGTGTACCTCTCGGACGCGCGCGACTTCGGCCGCTACAACGGCGTCTTCGCCAAGCATTT
>Ga0070681_10004344_pt1 | contig 13478 bp, 10 predicted proteins | sample KBSC83BmetaG_FD_65650 | JGI IMG/M metagenome (GOLD analysis project Ga0070681, IMG submission 65650) | Corn rhizosphere microbial communities from Kellogg Biological Station, Michigan, USA - KBS C8-3B metaG | ecosystem: Host-associated > Plants > Roots > Rhizosphere | place: USA: Michigan... | reverse complement strand
GCGTTGGTCGCCGGAACAGGCACTCCCGCTTGGGCCATGAGCGCCAGCAGACCAATCGTTTTTAACCCCACCGTCTTGCCGCCGGTGTTAGGTCCGCTGATGATGAGTTGACGGTGCGCCGAGTCCATCTCCAGAGTGATTGGCACCACCTTGCCGCCTTTGGCCTTCAGGTTTCGCTCCAGCAGCGGATGCCGCGCACCGCGGAGTTCCAGGTAATCGTCAGTCAAGTCAGGGCGCACGCAGTCATAGTCCAGCCCAAACCTTGCCTTGCTGAACTGCAGTTCCACTTCCGCCATTACGTTCGTAGCGGCAGCCAATGCATCGGCGTGCTCGCCGATCTTCTCGGTCATCTCCTGCAGGATGCGCCGGATCTCGGCCTGCTCTTCCTCCAGAAGCCGTACCAGATCGTTGTTCTGCTCAATGGTTTCCAGTGGCTCGACGAAGATGGTTTGGCCGCTGGATGACGCCCCGTGCACAACGCCATTCACCCGACGACGCTGCTCGACTTTTACCGGAATCACAAAGCGCTCACCCCGGATCGTAATCAGCTCTTCCTGTACCGCCCCGCCTTCAGCCAGGCGGCGCAGATAGCCGTGCAGTGAATCCTGGATGAGCCGCTTTTGCTTTTCCACTTCGCGGCGAATCCGCCCTAATTCGGGTGAAGCGCGGTCATCCAGCGTTCCATCCGGCAGGATCTTGTTGCGGAAGTAACGCAGAAGCGCTGTGAAATCGGCGATCTCGTGTGAAAGCGCCTGCATTCCGTCCCATGCTTTCTCCCGCAGGACGGCCTCGGGCGGATGCAATGCGATCTCGCGCCACTCCGCCGCTTTGTCGGCAATAAGGAGGATGTCGCGGATTTCATTCGTCTCCAGCGCCGCGTTTGGAATCTTCGCCTTGGCCAGCAGTTGATCGGCGTCGAACAGCCCTCCAAAATCAAATCGTCCGCCCGCGGATAAAAAGCGCCGCGTCTCGGCGGCAAGCTGTTGCTGCCCGTCGATCCAGTTGCGATCCGAAGAGGGCACAAGCTGCGCCACCCGTGCCTTGCCCAGAGGCGAATTCACATAGGCAGAGAGCAACTCCCGGAATTGCTCAAATTCCAGAACGCGAACGGATGAGTGTTCAAGAGGCGATGGAACCATTCATGATGATGTTAGCGCAAAAGCCATGGTTAAATAGGCACGTGAGCACCTCGGCTTCAAATCCCGATCCGCCGATCGCCGCTCCCGGCGCGGCTACTGAACCTTTGCCAGCCACTCAAACAGAGCCGGCGTTGCTAAAAGAAGAAGAGAACATGGACATACATCCGCCTCACGGGCCCATTCACACCAAACGCGATTTCTTCATTCACATGCTTACCATCGTGCTGGGCATATTGATTGCGCTTGGCTTGGATGGGCTAATCGAATGGCGGCATCATCGCGCTCTGGTACATGAAGCGCAGGCGAATCTCTCCACCGAGATCAGGAACAACAAAGAGACCATCGACAAAGCCCTTCCGGACATCAGGCAAGGCGAGAAGCAGTTGGAGCAGATTTCTTCTGTGCTGCGGCAAGTGGAACAGGGCAAATCATTCCAGGGCAACCTCTCGTATCGATTCATCGGATATGAAATTTACTCCACAGCCTGGAAAACGGCTGCAACCAGCGGCGCCACCGCATACATGAGCTATGCCGAACTGAAGAATTACACTGACGTGTACGATACACAGCAGGTATTTCTCTCTTTGCAGGATAGAGCGTTCCAGTCGATGGCAGACCTGGCCGACCTCCCCAATATTATGGAACTGGGTCCTAAGAAAGCCTCGCCAGCGCGCATTCAGCAGGTGGAGATCGCCGCGAGCCGGGCACTGAGCGTGGAGCGAACCGTGGAGAATGCTGCCATAGAACTACAAAAGCAATACGTGGCCGCGACCCAGATGCACTGACAGGGTTGACGGACCTGTTCAGGCGCTTGATGCGCTTTGCCGTGAAATTCAGCCAAAAACTGCTAAACTTCACCTACTATGGGCTTTCCAGTCACCCGGCTTCGCCGCCTGCGCCAGTCTGACTCCCTGCGTTCGCTGGTTCGTGAGACGCATCTCGAACCCTCGAACTTCATTTATCCCCTGTTCGTCTGTCCCGGCGATCGCATGCGCAAAGAAATTGGCTCCATGCCGGGCGTTTTCAATTTATCTGTTGACGAGGCGGTGAAAGAAGCGCGCGAGGCCAAGTCGCTGGGCTTGGGCGGCATCATTCTGTTCGGGCTTCCCGAAAAGAAGGACGAAGTCGCTACCGGCGCATGGTCGGAAGACGGGATCGTGCAGCGTGCGACGCGAGCTATCAAGCAGGAAGTACGCGATCTACTCGTGATCGGCGACGTATGCCTCTGCGAATACATGTCGCACGGTCATTGCGGGATTGTGAAGCATAAAAAATCCGGCGGCAAAACTCCGCGAGTGATGGTCGTTGCGCGGGAAAACCTCTCTGCCGCTGCCGCCAAAGTTGCCGAAGCCGCAGCGCTCGACTACGAGATTGAGAACGATGCCACGCTCGATATCCTGGCCAAAACTGCCGTTTCGCAAGCGGAGGCGGGCATGGACATCATCGCTCCCTCAGACATGATGGACGGCCGCGTAGCTGCGATTCGCAAAGCGCTCGACGAAGCCGGCTTTACCAACACGCCGATCCTCTCTTACGCCGCAAAGTTCGCGTCCGGTTTCTACGGTCCCTTCCGCGAGGCTGCAGATTCCACCCCGCAGTTCGGGGATCGCCGCTCCTATCAAATGGACGGCGCCAACCTGCGCGAGGCGATGCGTGAGATTGAACAGGACATTGAAGAAGGCGCGGACATGATCATGGTCAAGCCTGCCATGCCGTATCTGGACGTGATCAACGAAGCGCGCCACCGCTTTGATCTGCCGATCGCTGCCTATCAGGTCTCAGGGGAGTACGCGATGTTGCAGGCCGCCATCCGCAATGGCTGGCTGGATAAAGACCGTGTGATGCTGGAGTCGCTGCAGTCCATTAAACGAGCGGGCGCCAGTACAATCCTGACATATTTCGCCAAGGAAGCGGCAAGACTGCTGGGGTAAGGAGCCCGGAATGCCTTCGAATTTTCTGCTTGAAATAATGGAGGCGATGTTTGTCGTCTCCGCGAGCGTTAGCTTTGTCCTGATACAGCCCTTCGAGGGAGAAGGACGTGGCTAGCGGCATCCCGGCAGAAGGCGAAGAAGCGGGTTCTACACAGGCATCTTCCTGGCTGCTTACTGTGTTTGCCAGCTGATGGCGCCGCGTTACAAGTGGCAGCAGCTCTGGGCCGTCATGGCTTTTATGAGTCTGGGCAGAGCAGTATGGTCAATGGAAGCACGACGGCTGCGCAGGTACTTGCGCAAGCGCCACCCTCTACGAGTAACCGCATAGCCCAACGCGAATCAGCTAACACTCCGCCTCTGATTCGCGTTCTTCGCGGCCGAAATTCTTCCTACGCTGCTTTTCGAATTCCTCCTGAAGTCGTTCCGCCGCGTCGCCCAATCAGAGCGCGATAGATCCATGTTAATACCACGGCTCCGCCGATCGCCACGAGGATGGTGTAAATCATTCCGCCTGGTCCGGCGCCGAAAATTGCTCGCATGATCCAACCGCCTATGATCGCGCCAGCGATGCCAAGAAGAATATCTCCCAGCACGCCGTACCCCGACCCTCGCATGATCTTGCCGGTGGCCCAGCCGGCAATCAGCCCCACGATAATCCACCAAAGCACAACCATTGAATTTCCTCCTCATCATGGTGGAAGCACTCCAGAGGAATTCTTCCACCGTTCTTCCATTAGAAGGCAGGAGCAGAAAGGCCGGGTTGGCACTTAAATGGACGAATTCGCGAGCTGAGAGGCTCGGCTGCCGTCCGCAACGTGGAAATGTAAAAGCCGAAATAACTCTGGCCCGAGCAGCCGGCGTCTGTAGTTCATGGATACACAAAAAAGAGCTGCCCGCAGGCAGCTCAGTTCCTTAGCCCAATCCAAAAATGTTTCTAGCCGATATTGAGCGGCTGCATAAGCCGGAATCCGAGCCGGCGTTCGGCTGCAAAGCCGACCTCTCTTTTGCCGCTCGCGTAGGCCGCGCTGGTGCCGGCTCCCGCTCCAACCAGCGTCCCAATAGCCGCGCCTTTGCCGCCGCCAGCCAGCGCTCCAATCAAAGCGCCTCCGCCCGCGCCTCCTCCAATGAAGGCCAAATTTCTCTTCTTGTAGGTTCCGCCGCTTACAAACATGCTGTTGGTCTGCAAGGTCAGAGTTCTACCATTCACTGTGATAGATGAAAGGGTAATTCGGAGATAGCCGGAATTGTGCAAGCGTCCTGAATTACGAGCCGCTACAACTCGTCCCTCCACCGGCGTGCCTTTGGGCGCAATGGTCTGATCGTCCACCATGAGCGGCTCGTCAAGAACTGCAGAGAAACTCTGTCCTGGCTGCGCGGTCCGGCTTGAAAGTGACTGCTGCAGTCGCACATAGACAGCCGTACTCGCCGGAATGACCACCGGCTTGTTCTCAGCAAAGGGCAGCTTCTGAGCGTCGGGAGTGTCAGGGTTTGCTGTTGAGCTGGCTGGGGGCTGCGCTCCCACACCGCTGCACCCAATATCCAGCACCATTCCAAGCAGCAACACAGCAATCAGTAGCTGTTCTAATCGGTGCGCTTTCATCGATCTACTCCGGCAGGGGGGATTCTGCCAGAAGAAGGATGTGCAAGCTTCTTGCCATTGTAAGAGCAAGCACACCAACAACTTGCCGACTGGGCGATCTGTACGATTGTGTATTTTTTACCTTTAGCTGAGTAGCTGCTTCGCAGGCTAAATCCCTTAAGGCGGAAGGACCTGGGGCGGCAAAGATCGAATGCACATGAAAAGGCGCTCGTATCGCGCCACGATCTTACTCTTCTAAGTCAGCGTGTTCCGGATGAGGAATCTACCCGGTCGGCGGCTGCAGATTCCGGCTGAACCACGATGCCGTCAAAAGGCGTGGTGGCCACCAGCCGCCCGTGGACTGAGCTCACATTCCGCAACAGCCATCCCGTGTTGATCGGCGTCCATGTGCGCGCATTGTCGGTGCTTTCAAAGACATTCGTGGATGCGGCGCCGGTGGCAAGAATTCTCTGGTTCTCGGGATCGAACTGAATGCTGACGATATTCGAGAGCCGCAGAGAAATCACGCGCTTCCAGGTATCGCCGACATCACTGCTGCGGAACATTCCTTCACGCGCCGCCAGCCAGATGGTCCCCGTGGTGTCCACAGCGACCGAATTGATGACGAAATCCGGAGCCAGCGGTTTCGGTGTAAGCCAGCTTTCACCACCATTCACTGACACCGCAATGGCATTGCGGCTGGCCGCCACCAGCATGTTTCCTGACATCGCCAGGCTGCTCACGTATTTAAGGTTTGGCAGATCCTGTTTGTGCCAGGTTTCGCCTGCATCCGAGCTGACCAGCAAGCCCGACGAAGTGGCTGCGTACCACTTGCTGCCCGCCAGTTCCAGGCTGCTGATGCGCGCGTTCATCTCAGACGTTACGGTTCGCGTAACAAAGGCGTTCTTCTTTCCGCGCACCGGGAAGGCTTTCTCCTCAACGATGCGGGTTGCTGGGAGCCATGCGGTAGCTTTGTCTTTAAGCTCAAAAACCCCGCTGTCAGTCCCCGCGACAAGCGTGTTATCGTCGGCGCGACGCAGCACGAAAACGTCATGACCCTCCAGGCCATTGCTCATCTGCGTCCAGCTCTGCCCGCCATCTTGCGATGTGAACACGCCGCCAAATTCTTTGTCGTTCAGAACGCCGGCAATGAGATGATCGGCCTCGCGCGGGTCCACCAGCAGGCTCGCCACCTGGCGGTGAGTAAATCCACGATTGGAAGCTGCGAAAGTGGCGCCGCCATCGCGGCTGGCCAGAACGCCGCTGCGATCGGTTGCCAGCAGAACGCGCGAAGGGTTGCGCGGATCTACCAGCACGTCATTGATGATGATGTGGTCGCTTGTGGGCCGTCTCCAGGTTGTCCCGCCGTCACTGGTTTTCCATAGCCCTTCGGTGGTTCCCGCATAAACAATGTTGTGGTCCTGGGGATCCATTCGCAGCATCCGCGTGCGCCGCGCGGCATACGGGATCCCCTGTATCTTGCGGAAGAGTTCGCCCGCCGATGCGCTGCGGTAGATTCCCGAACACGCGCTGATGTAAACCGTGGCAGGATTCAGCGAGTCAATGGCAATGGAAAAAACATCAGAATCATCAATCACTCCTTTCTTGATGTTGTGCCAGGTCTTCCCACCGTCCTCTGTTTTCCAGGGGAGATGCCATGTGCCCGCATAAATCACATCTGGATTCAACGGATCGATAGCCACCGATTCTACATTCCTGATCTCGGCGTGCCCTGGCGGTGAAATGCGCTCCCAGTTATCGCCCCCATCGCGCGTCCGATAAATTCCATCCAACGTGCCCGCAACCAGAAGTCTTGGATTCGAAGGAGCCAGAGCCAGAGCGCGGACAGACTTGCCGTGCATATCGGCCATGATGTCCCATGTCTTGCCGCCGTCTTTGCTTCTGAAGATTTCGCCGTCGCTGTCCGGACGCTGCGCATTCCAGGCGCCTACGTAAATATCTTTGCTGTTGATGGGATCGACAACGATGTGGTCAAGCACCATCTCTGCTGAGCTGCCCAGATGGGCAAAACGCGTCCAGCTTGCGCCGTTGTCTGTGGAGAGATAGATCCTTCCTGCGCTGGTGCCAAGAAAAATGCGGTCAGGATTTTGCGGATCATAGGCCAGGCTGCGGACCGTTCCGCCTTCCGGGCCGAGCGGTTGCCACTGCTGCGCGCGCGCACCTGCGACCGCGAGAAGCGCCGTCAGAAGGAGGATGATAAGCACACGATGGCGATAGCGCATGGATTGCAGATTCCGATAAAACCAGAGTGCCACGCCTGATTTTGCGGCAACAAGTTACTGAAGGCCAAGCAATTTTTATCGGAGTGAGAGTTTACTTGAGAAGAGCCCCTCGATGGAGCGAATTAGCGAGATTGAGGAGAAGGGAACCGCACTTCGGCAGCTCCCTCCGAGACAGGTGAAACATCTTTATGCTAATTCACTACCAGAATCAGCACCTGGGTTCCGCTCTGCAGCTTTACGTCAGACTTGGTAGAAACAATGGCAGGACCAGAATTCACGCCGGGAGCCGGAGCCCGCAGCTCCAGATTTTTCAAGCCATACACGCCGTGCATCCCTACACCGCCGCTGATTGCGGAGTTTTTGTCCCCTCCTGTTCGAATCCTGCTCACGGAATCGCCGGGATTGCTGCCCGGGTTGCTCTGCACAGTGGCCACGGGACCCAGCACGGTTGCACTGGACATCGTCGCTACCGGGACTGTGCTCCGAGGACCGGAACCACGGCCTCCGGTGGCGATCGAATCCCCGCCGACGCGGCGTACGCCTGGCGGCATCATCTGATCCGGTTCATCCACGCGCGACCGCCGCAGCACGGGCGGGGCCAGTGCCTGAACGATTGCTTGAAAGTCAAGCTCCTGGTGTTTCTTGAGAAGGATCTTGTCAAAAACAATGCCAAGGCGAGATTCGGGATCGGCCTGGGTACGCTTCTTTACTTCGGTGACATGTCCAATCACTTTGGAACCGTACTTTGCGACCAATCTTCCACCGGCAACAAAATCCTGTGCCAGAACCGCCTTGACCTTGTCCCCCGCTTTCAACTTATTCGCCTTGAGGGAACCGGCGAGTTCCGCGACGATCGTTGTTCCGGGCGCAACAATCCGAGGGGCCGAAACGGGTTGAGAAGTCTTAGGGACTGCGTCTGCTGGCGCACCGTTCGGCGCCTGGGTTACAACACTTGCTCCTGTTTGCGTCGAAGGGGCAGTCGCAGCGTTGGAAGTTGACTGAGATTGAGGCTGGCCGGCAAAAGCGGCGAGCGTTGAACCGCTCACAAACAACAACATCGTGAACAAAAGCAAGCAGCCTTTCATTTTCCACCCCCTGGAGAAAAAGGAAGCTCTCGTCAACAGGCCCGGCATTTGGTCAGACATTGTGAGCCCCTTCAACATGGAAATCAACGAAAACATCCGGGATGTCCATAGCTGACGAGATTTTTTTCAAGTCATCCATGACCAGCTATACCAACAGGAACACACTTGAAGGCGCGGCCTACCTGGTCGTGCATTTTGTACTGCGCCTTACCTGTAAAACCATCTGACTCCCGCTTTCCAGCTTCACATTGTGAGTCACGCAACGAAACTGACGCCTGTTCACCTGCATCGCTGACTGAATTCAGACTCAGCCTGGAGTCCAATTCCATGTTGGCTGCCGCTGGTCAGCGCGTTGCGCGTCCAATCGACAAAGGCGAGAACCAGCAACTCTGCCGTTTGGATGCAAACTCTGGTTCCTGAGTCCATCCGCTGGACGCTCGAACGGGGCGAAGTTGCGCTTTTACCATTAGACGCTTTTCCATCTACTTACATCTAAACACCAGTGTTGCTGCTGCCGGGAACGAGGGAACTGGTGTAATCTCTCAAAAGAGAGGGAGCGCTTGAGTACACAGGAAAAAGTCCTCATCGTAGAGGACGAAGAAAACGAACGCACAGGCCTGGCTGAGCTGATTTCCGCGTGGGGCTATCGAACCGACACTGCCAAAGACGGTCTCGAAGGTCTGGAGAAAGCGGCGACGTGGTTTCCTGGTATTGTGGTCACCGACTTCAAAATGCCGCGCATGGACGGCATGGAACTTCTGCAACGCCTGGCGGATCAACCCCAGCCCGTCGCGGTGGTCCTTCTGACCGCCCAGGGAAGCATTGATATTGCCGTGGACGCGATGAAGTCGGGCGCTTACGACTTCATCCAGAAGCCGGTTGATCCTACGCGCCTTCGGCAAATCCTCCAGAACGCGGCACGGCAGCGTGGAACCTCTCTGGAACTGGAAGCCACGCGGCGCAAGCTTCGCGATACGGGACTCTTCGGGCAGATGGTGGGTTCATCCAAGTCCATGCAGGAAATCTTCCACCTGGTTGAGATGGTGGCGCCCAGCACTGCTTCCGTGCTCATCACCGGCGAAAGCGGCACCGGCAAGGAGATGGTGGCGCGCACCATCCATGAAATGAGCCCCCGCAAACCCAAGCCTTTCGTGGCCATCAACTGCTCCGCCATTCCTGAAACCCTGATAGAAAGTGAGATCTTCGGCCACGAAAAGGGCGCCTTTACTGGCGCACTTGAGCGGCGCGCCGGCTGCTTCGAACTGGCGGAAGAAGGCACGTTGCTGCTCGACGAAATTGGAGAGATGCCCGCGGCCACGCAGGCCAAGTTGCTGCGCGTGCTTGAAGACCGCAAGCTGCGCCGCCTCGGCAGCAAAGTAGAAACGCCGGTGGATGTGCGCGTGCTTGCCGCCACCAACAAGGTGCCCGAGGAAGCGGTGGCGCGCGGCGAACTGCGTGGCGACCTTTATTATCGGCTCAACGTCTTTAACATTCATCTTCCGCCCCTGCGCGAGCACAAAGAAGACTTGCCGCAACTGGTAGACGCTCTGCTGGCTGACATGAATCAAAAACATGGACGCAATGTCGGCGGCGTGAGTGACAGCGTGCTGCATGCCTTCAACAACTACAACTGGCCGGGGAATGTTCGCGAACTGCGCAACACATTGGAAAGAGCAGTGATTGTTTGCGAAGCAGGCATGGTCGAGCCGAAACACCTGCCTCCTAACTTCGGCAGCAGCGGTCTCAAAATGGCAGCAAGCGACGGCGCAGGCATTCGGCTGGAAGTCGGTACCACCGTGGAGGAAGCGGAGAAGATGCTTATCCTCAAGACGCTGGCCGCAACCAACAACAATAAAACCAGGGCCGCGGAAATTCTGGGGATCAGCCTGAAGACATTGCACAACAAACTGAAGGAGTACGGTACCGCTTCCGGCGTCGCCAGTGAAGCGGCAAGCTAAGAAAACTGATTGATGCCCGCGTTGCGTCTGAAAACCAAGCTGGTGATCTCTATCACGCTCATGGTAGTGGTGATCGTGGCTTCGCTCGCCACTTTCTATATTTATGAAGTGGTGCGCCAGCGGGTCCAGGAGACAAGAAACGACGCCAAGACCATTGCGGACATGACCGAAGCCGCGGCCAGCGGGGCTCTGCAGGTGGACCTTGCCGACACCAACATCAACCTTAATGACCCGGCGCAGGTGAACAGGACGCTTGACGATCTTCTGGAAACTGATTCAGCCGTTAACTCGCTGCTCGAATCGTGGATCGGAACCAGCGCCATCATCTCCGATATCGCAATCACTGACACCAATGGCCAAGTGCTCTCGCACTCTGACCAGTCGTTCCTGGGCAAGACACTCGAACGCCGCGAGGATTTTTCTGACCTGGTCAATGCGGGAGTGTGGCAGCAGCTCAAGCTTATTTTCGGCCCCTATCGCGTCTATGAATACCGCTCCGGAATCCTGCGGCAGGACGGCACGCCTTTCGGCGAGGTCCGGGTCGGCATTCCAACAACGTTTCTGAGGGCTGAGATCAAGACCAGCATGAGGAAAGCGCTGATTTTCTCCGGCGCGGCTATTCTCTTCTCGCTGCTGATCGCCGCAGTGGTCTCGACCCTGGCCTTGCGCCCGCTCACAGCCATCAGCCGCCGGCTGGACCTGCTGGCATCCGGTCAGGCGGAGCCCAAAGAGATTGGCCTCAAGCGCTCGGACGAGTACGGCGTGGTTTCGCACAAGATCGAACGACTCGGCCGTCAGGTCCGCGACGTGAAGGAAGTCTTCTCTGCCCTGAAGGAGAACCTTGACCAGATCATGGCCAACCTTCAGGACGGGCTCATGCTGTTCACCAGCGACTTCCGCGCTGTGCTGGTGAGCGCGTCAGCGGAACGGTTCATCGGCAAGCCGCGCGGCGACATGCTTGGCTGCACGCCGACCGAGATTTTTTCCGCCCGCACCACACTGGGCAACGCGATCCTTGAGGCTTTCGAGACACGCCAGCCGGTCAACGGAGAAGAGATCGAAACCGAAAATGGCCGCCGCCTGCAGGTCGCGCTCGACTTTATCGAAGAACGTGGTGAACGCATCGGCGCTTTGCTCACGTTGCGCGATGCCGAATCCGTGCACCGCATCGAGGATGAAATCGAGCTCTCCCGCCGGCTCGCCGCTATTGGCCGCCTCACCTCCGGCGTGGCCCATGAAGTCAAGAATCCCATCAACGCTATCGTCGTACACCTGGAAGTCATGCGACAGAAGCTGAAGGAGATTGATCCCGATACACGCCGCCATATTGACGTGATCGGCAGTGAAATCCAGAGGCTGGACCGTGTCGTGCAGACCCTGGTTGATTTCACACGCCCGGTGGAATTGCGGCTGGTGGAAACCGATCTGCACAAACTGGTGGACGACGTGGTGATTCTGGCCTCACCCGCGGCTGAGCAAAACCAGGTGCATGTGGAACGCCAGGGCGGCCCGGAGCCTCTGCCTACGCGCATCGACGTGGATCTGGTGAAACAGGCCGTGCTGAATATCGTGATCAACGGCGTGCAAGCGATGCCCGAGGGTGGAACCATGCGTCTCGATCTGCGCCGCGAAGCCGATAATGCTCTCCTCACCATACGAGATCAGGGACATGGAATTCCTGAAGAGATACGAGACAAGGTGTTTAATCTTTACTTTACGACAAAAAAAGGCGGCAGCGGCATTGGGCTTGCCATGGCCTATCGTGTGGTGCAACTGCACCATGGCTCGCTTGAATTTGACTCCGTTGCCGGCGAGGGGACAACTTTCTACTTGCGCTTTCCTCTGACTGAAACTACAACAGGAGAACAACCTGTTGCAGCTCCAGAGGATTCGGTCAGCAAAGCATGACGCCACTTCTCCGTTTCCCGGTCCTGCTCCTTTTGCTTTCCGCCCTGGCGGTTTTTGCCGGCTGCGCCCGGAAAAAACCCGTTCTGGTAGTTGTCCCGAAGGAGCAGCCGCCCATTGCCGCTCCCACACCGACGGCTACGCCCGAGGCTCGCACCGAGCCACAGCCGCCAGCTTCAGCAACACCCACACCCGAACCGTCCGCGAGCGATGAAACGACCAAGAATGGCGAGAAGACACAGGCCAGGTCCCGGCCGCGGCATCACGGCGCGGTCAAGAAGCCATCGCCGGTTGTGAAGGCTGAGGCCGCTCCTCCTGACCTGAAGCCTGAACCGCGCTCCACTCCGGCGCCGATCTCGCCGTCCATCTCGCCCGGCGATGCCAGGCGTGATCAATCCAGCACGGAACAACTCCTTCAGACGACCGAGAATACTCTTAACGGCATCAAGCGCCAGCTTTCAAAACAAGAAGAAGGCATCGTCGCGCAGATTCGCAACTACATCAATCAAAGCCGCCAGGCGAGTAAGGACAACGATCCCGCCCGCGCGCACCTTCTGGCAACCAAAGCCAACCAGCTTTCGAATGAGTTGATGCGGCGGTAAATGCGTAGAGACGCGGCATGCCGCGTCTTCACCAGCTCCCGACTCAAAACACTAAGTCCGGGTCAAGCTTGAAACACGTACTTCTCTTCTTTGCGAAAAGGCATGCGCAATGAGAATGGGCGGCGGTCCTTCAACCCTCTGGCGCTGAGGAACTCCAGCACATTCAGGTCGTGGTTGAGGTGCATGGGATGCGCCTTGGTGGACCCTGCGGGCACGTCAAACACAAACACCCCGCCAGGGCTCAACATTGAGGAAAGAAAAGTAAGTTCGCCTGGCAGGTCGGGCAGGTGCTCCAGCACGTCAAAGGAGAAGATGGTATCGAACCCGCGTTTCTGTGCCGCGGCACGTAAATCGTCTTTTGTACGCGCGAAATCAATCTTCAGTCCATGTTGCTGGGCCCGTTTCTGCGCGAATCTCATCGTCACGCCCTCCACGTCAAAATAAGTGACGGGATGACCGCGCCGGGCCAGTTCCAGAAGTATTTCGCCGTTCCCTGCCCCGTAATCGAGGCACGATCCGCGCGCGAAGCGAATCACCTTCAGGTTGGATTTGATCCGCTTGTATTCGAGATTGTAGGCAGAGATGGCAAAAAGGTAGAGCTCTGAGTTCTGCCGGTACCATTCGGCCATGCGATCACGATCGTCCTGTGGAATCGCAGCCTTTGCCCAGTTGGCGGCGAGTTGCTGATTGCTCGTTTCCCAGAGCTGTCGGATGCGCTCCGGCGGATAGCCGCTGAATTCAACCAGCTCGCTCGTCGCGTCCGCAATGTTCTCACGGTGTAGCTTGTCCGCTGCGTTCACCAGCCATGCCGTCAGCAGGCAAGACGCTGCCACTAGTGAGCTGCACGCTAAAATGAGCGCAAAACCCGGCTTTGGGACCGCCGGGGCAAAAACAACCAGAATCACGCCAATCGCCAGCACACGGACCGTGAACAGCCGCACAGGCGCTGCAGTGACAAGCGCTAGATGTGCCGCTGCCGCTACAAGCATAGAGCCCAACAATAAACTGCTCCAGCCACCAAGCATGATGGCGATCA
>Ga0070681_10004343_pt1 | contig 13479 bp, 12 predicted proteins | sample KBSC83BmetaG_FD_65650 | JGI IMG/M metagenome (GOLD analysis project Ga0070681, IMG submission 65650) | Corn rhizosphere microbial communities from Kellogg Biological Station, Michigan, USA - KBS C8-3B metaG | ecosystem: Host-associated > Plants > Roots > Rhizosphere | place: USA: Michigan... | reverse complement strand
CCCGAGGGCTACCGCAAGTCGCTGCGCCTCATGAAGCTCGCCGAGAAGTTCGGGCTGCCGCTTTTCACGTTCGTCGACACCCCGGGCGCGTATCCCGGCATCGGCGCCGAGGAGCGCGGGCAGTCGGAGGCGATCGGCCGCAACCTCTACGAGATGGCCGGCCTGCGCATCCCGATCGTCGTCACCGTGATCGGCGAAGGCGGCTCGGGCGGCGCGCTGGCGATCGCCGTCGGCGACACCACGCTGATGCTGCAATACTCGACGTACTCGGTGATCTCGCCGGAGGGCTGCGCGTCGATCCTGTGGAAATCGGCGGCGCAGGCGCCCGAGGCCGCGGAGACGCTGGGCATCACGTCGACGCGCCTCAAGCAGCTCGGCCTCGTCGACAAGGTCGTCAGCGAGCCGCCCGGCGGCGCGCATCGAGACCACACGGCGATGATGGGCAACCTGCGCAAGGCGCTGACCGACGCGATGCGGCCGCTGATGGACATGCCCCTCGACAAGCTCCTCGAGGCCCGCGAGGACAAGATTCTCGCCTATGGCAAGTTCAAGGAGATTCCCGCCGGATGACATCCGCGCGGCGGTGACGCGCGCGATCGCGCGCGACGCCGCCGGCGCCGATGCCATCGTTGTCGCGCTGTCCGGCGGTCGCGACTCGGTCGCGCTGCTCGATGCGGTGTGCGCGCACGCGGCGCCGGGCGGCGTGCGCGTCGCCGCGGCCCACGTCCACCATGGCCTGTCCGGCGAAGCCGACCGCTGGGCGCGCTTCTGCGAGGAGCTCTGCCACACGCGCGGCATCGCGTTCGCGGCCACGCGCGTGGTTGTCGCGCCGACGCGCGCCGACGGCGTCGAGGCGGCGGCGCGCGACGCGCGCTACCGCGCGCTCGCGGCGATGGCGAAAGCGCACGGCACCGATGTCGTCGCGCTCGCCCATCACGCCGACGACCAGGCCGAGACGCTCCTGCTGCAGCTCGTGCGCGGCGCGGGCCCGGCGGGCCTCGCGGCGATGCCGGCGCGGCGCATGACCGCGGGTATCACGTGGCTGCGGCCGCTGATCGACGTGCCGCGCGCGGCGATCGACGCCTACGTCGCCCACCATGCGCTCGCGTACGTCGACGACGACAGCAACGCCTCCGACCGGCACAAGCGCAACGCGCTGCGCCACGCCGTCGTGCCGGCGCTGGCGAGGCTCGCGCCCGGCTATCCGCGCACGCTGGTGCGCGCGGCGGCGCTGCAGGCCGAGGCCGCGACGCTCGCCGACGAGCTGGCCGCGGTCGATGCGAACGGCGCCTGCGACGGCCACACGCTCGCGCGCGAGGCGCTCGCCGCGCTCGCGCCGCATCGTGCGCGCAACCTGCTGCGCTGGTTCCTGCGCCAGCACGGAATGCGGCCGCCGTCGGCCGCGCGCCTTCGCGCAATGCTCGCGCAGCTCGCGCACGCCCGGCCGGGTGCTGCGGTCGACTTGCGCCACGACGGCTGCGCGATCGGCGTGCGCGCGGGGCGCATCGTCGTCAGCCGGCCTGCCGCGGGACCGCGCGCGTAGCGCGGGTGGCGGCGCAAGGGGTCCCGCTGCGTTTCACCGCCGGCGCGGCGCGCCATGCGAAACGCGCTAGAGTGTCGCCATGGAGCCGCTGCACCTTCTCAAGTGGGCACTCGTCGCGTCGTTCGTCGCATCGGTGCTGTTCGTGCATTTCCGCGGCCGCGTGCGCCACAAGCCCGTCAAGCAACTGACCGACCACTCGACGTTCGTCGCGCCGTACAACATCCTGATGTACGCGTTCTCGGGCGTGCCGGCGAAGCCGTACCACGACGTCGCGCGTTTCCCGGAGCTCGCGCCGCTGACCGCGCACTGGCGCGAGATCCGCGACGAGGCGATGCGGCTCCACGAGGCCGGGCAGGTGCGCGCCGCCACCGGCAAGAACGACCTCGGCTTCGATTCGTTCTTCAAGTACGGCTGGAAGCGCTTCTACCTCAAGTGGTACGAGGATCCGCTGCCGTCGGCGCGCGAGCTCTGCCCGCGCACCGTCGAGCTCCTCGAGTCGATCCCGACCGTGCACGGCGCGATGTTCGCAATGCTGCCGCCGGGCGGGAAGCTCGGCGTGCATCGCGATCCGTACGCGGGATCGCTGCGCTATCACCTCGGGCTGTCGACCCCCAACGCCGAGGCGTGCCGGATCATCGTCGACGGCGAGCCCTACGCCTGGAAAGACGGCGAGGCCGTGATCTTCGACGAGACGTACATCCACTGGGCCGAGAACCGCACCGACACCCCGCGGATGATCCTGTTCGCCGACGTCGAGCGGCCGCTGACGAGCCGCGTCGTCACCGGCCTCAATCGCTGGGTGAGCCGCCACGTGATCAAGGCCAGCGCCAGCGCGAACGTCGAGGGCGAGCGCATCGGCGCCTTCAACCGCGTGTTCCGCTTCTTCGACCAGGTCGACGTGGCGCGCCGCAAGCTCAAGAACTGGAGCAAGCCGGTGTATGTCTTCGTCAAGTGGGGACTCCTGACCGGCATCGTCGCGCTCGCGGTGATCTGAGCGAGGGGGGGCGCGGCGCCCGCCCGGCGGGCGCCGGCCAAGGAATTGCGCGTCGGCTTCGACGCCAATGCGCGCGCGGGATGCCAACGCCTGGCCGGGTGGTGCGCCTCCAGCGCAGTGGCGGGCCGGCACGACGCTCCGGCGCGAGTGCCTTGGCAGGAACTCCCATCCGCGCCCGCGAGCGGGCGCTCGACGCAAGGGCCGGAAAAGGTGGCATAATGTTGAATTTTCTACGAATTATCCCACCGGAGCCCCGAAATGGCGGTCGAACGCACCCTTTCCATCATCAAGCCCGATGCCGTCGCCCGGAACGTGATCGGCGAGATCTACTCCCGTTTCGAGAAGGCGGGCCTCAAGATCGTCGCGGCGCGGATGGCGCACCTGTCGCGTGCCGAGGCCGAGGGCTTCTACGCGGTGCACAAGGAGCGGCCGTTCTTCCGCGACCTGGTCGCGTTCATGACCTCGGGCCCGGTGATGATCCAGGTGCTGGAAGGCGAGGACGCGATCGCGCGCAATCGCGAGCTGATGGGCGCGACCGACCCGAAGAAGGCGGCGAAGGGCACGATTCGCGCCGACTTCGCGGCGTCGATCGACGCCAATGCGGTGCACGGCTCGGACGCGGCCGCGACCGCCCGCGACGAGGTCGCGTATTTCTTCCCCGCGCTCAACGTCTATTCGCGCTGACGCGTGAAGCCGATGTCGTGCAAGCCGCGCGCGAACCGCTGACCGCAGCACCCGTCGCCAACCTGCTGGACTTCGATCCGGCGGGGCTCGCGGCATGGATGGCCGCGCGCGGCGACAAGCCGTTTCGCGCGAAGCAGGTGTCGCGCTGGGTGCACCAGCGCTTCGCCGCCGATTTCGCGGCGATGACCGACCTCGCCCGCGACGCGCGCGCGGCGCTCGCGGCGCAGGCGACGATCGCGGCGCCCGCGGTGATCCGCGACAGCACCGCGCACGACGGCACGCGCAAATGGCTGCTCGACGCCGGCAACGGCAACGCGGTCGAGGCGGTCTACATTCCCGAGGACGACCGCGGCACGCTGTGCATCTCGTCGCAGGCGGGCTGCGCGCTCGACTGCGCTTTCTGCTCGACGGGCCACGGCGGCTTCAACCGCAACCTCGCCACCGCGGAGATCGTCGGGCAGCTCTGGCACGCCAACCGCGCGCTGCTTGACGATGGCGTCGGGGCGCCCTGGGTCGAAGCCGGGCGCGCGCCGATCACCAACGTCGTGATGATGGGCATGGGCGAGCCGCTCGCCAACTTCGAGCCGGTGGCGAGGGCGCTCCGCCTATTCGTCGACGACAACGCCTACGGCCTGTCGCGGCGCCGCGTCACGCTGTCGACGTCGGGCATCGTGCCGATGATCGACCGCCTCGCGCGCGAGGCGCCGGTCGCGCTGGCGGTGAGCCTGCACGCGCCCGACGACGCGCTGCGCGACCGGCTCGTGCCGATCAATCGCGTGCACCCGCTCGACGAGCTCCTCGCCGCGTGCGTGCGCTATCTCGAGTTCGCACCGCGCGATTTCGTGACGTTCGAGTACGTGATGCTCGACGGCGTCAACGACGCGCCAGCGCAGGCGCGCGCGCTCGCGACGCGCGTGCGCGACGTGCCGTGCAAGATCAACCTGATTCCGTTCAACCCGTTCCCCGGCGGCGATTTCCGCCGCAGCCCCCGCGCGCGCATCGTCGCGTTCCGCGACGTGCTGCAGTCGGCCGGCATCGTCGCGACGATCCGCAAGACGCGCGGCGACGACATCGACGCCGCGTGCGGCCAGCTCGCCGGGAAGGTGCACAACCGCGTCAAGCGGCCGCTCGCCTCGCGCGTCGTGCCGATCGCGTCCCGTTAAGCCCACGAAGGTCCCGCATGCGTCGCATTACCGCCCTCCTCGCCGCTGCCGCCGCGATCGCCGTCGCCGGTTGCGCCTCGAAGCCAACGCAAACGACACCGCAGACGGTGATCGAGACGCCGCAGGTGCAGCTCGCGCCGCAGCCGCCGGTGACGCCGCGGCGCAAGGCCGAGCTCCACACCGAGCTCGCCGCCGGCTACTACGAGCGCGGGCAGATGAGCGTCGCGCTCGATGAGCTCAAGCTCGCAGAGCGCGACGATCCGACGTACTCACGCATCTACAATGTCTACGGGCTGGTCTACACGATGATCGGCGAGGCCGACAAGGCCGAGGCGAACTTCCGCCGCGCGCTGTCGATCGCGCCCAACGATTCCGAGCTCCACCACAACTGGGGCGCGTTCCTGTGCTCGCACGGGCACCCGGCGGAGTCGATCGCCGAGTTCGAGATCGCCGCGCGCGACCCGCTGTACAAGACGCCGGAGATCGCGCTCACCAACGCCGGCAAGTGCAGCGTGCTGCTGGGCAAGAACGCCGAGGGCGAGCAATACTTCCGCCGCGCGCTGTCGCTCAAGCCGCAGGACGCGAGCGCGGCGTACAACCTCGCGCTCCTCGACTACCGCGAGGGACGCCTCGACGAGGCACAAACGCTGATGCGCACGGTGATGTCGCAGAACAATGCGCCGGCGCCCGCGCTCTACCTCGGCATGTGCATCGAGAAGCGCAAGGGCGACCGCGACTCGCAGGATTCGTACGCGCAGCAGATCCGCAACCGCTTCCCGCGCTCCCCCGAGTCGCAGAACCTCGACGGCAAGGATTGCTGATGGCGGTCGAGGACGACACGCCCGCACCGCCGACGCCGCGCGACGCCGGTGCGATGCTCGCCGCGGCGCGCGAGGCCGCGGGACTTTCGATCGACGCGGTGGCGGGGCAGCTGAAGCTCGCGCCGCGCCAGGTGCGCGCGATCGAGGCCGGCGATTTCGCCGCGCTGCCGGGCCGCACGTTCGTGCGCGGCTTCGCGCGCAACTACGCGCGACTGCTGGGCCTCGACGCCGCGAGCGTGCTCGCGGCGCTGCCCGACGCCGAGGCCGAGCCGGGCCTGTCGCATCCGCATCTCGCGAGCACCGACCGCGCGATGGGCGAGATCCCCGCCGAGCGCGCGCGGCCCCGCTCCGTCGCCGGATGGGCGATCGCGCTGGCGCTCCTCGCGATCGTGGTCGTCGCCGTCGCCTACGAACGGCTGCGCCCGCCGCCGGCGAGCGAGCCGCCTGCGAGCGCGCCTGCCGCGGAAGCGCCGCCGCCGCCGAGCGCGCCGCCGCCGGGCGCGCCGCCCGGCGAAGGCAAGCCGCTGCCCAATCCCGCCGCGCCGGCGCCAACGTCGTCGAACGACGGCAACCCCGCCACGAGCGACGCCGCGGTCGTTCCCGCCGCCGCGGACGCCGCGCACGCCGGCAACACGGCAGCCACGCTCGCGAACCCACCGTCCGGGGCGCTCGTGCCGGTGTCGGCGAGCGCCCCCCCGCAGCGCGCGGATGCCGCGACGGGCGCCGCCGCGCAACCGTCCGCAGGCACGCAACCGGCAGTCGGCGGGCCGACGCTCGCGATCGTGTTCCGCGGCACGTCGTGGATCGACGTCAAGGACGCGGGCGGCGCGAGCCTCCTCACGATGACCGGCAGCGCCGGCACGTCGCGCACGCTCGAAGCGGCGCCGCCGCTCGCGCTCGTCGTCGGCAACGCCAGCGACGTCGATGTCACGTATCGCGGCGCGCCGGTCGACCTCACGCCGCACATCCGCCAGAACGTGGCGCGGCTGACGCTGCGCTGACCCGCACGATGAGCACGACCGAAAAGCCTGGGTCGCAGGTCATCTCGCCGCGCGGGTCGGATACCGCCGCAGGCGGCGCGCCCAGGGCAACCCGGCTGCAGGCGGTGCGCGGCATGAACGACGTGCTGCCGGACGAGGCGCCGCTGTGGCAGCGCGTCGAGGACGCCGCGCGCACGGTGTTCGCGCAGTACGGCTACCGCAACCTGCGCGTGCCGGTGGTCGAAGCGACGGCGCTGTTCGTGCGCGGCATCGGCGACGCCACCGACATCGTCGAGAAGGAGATGTACACGTTCGCCGACCGGCTCAACGGCGATTCGCTGACGCTGCGCCCCGAGGCCACCGCCGGCATCGTGCGCGCGGCGATCGAGCACAGCCTCACCTACGAGCGCCCGCAGCGCGTCTGGACGATGGGGCCGATGTTTCGCCACGAGCGCCCGCAGAAAGGCCGCTACCGGCAGTTCCACCAGCTCGACGCCGAGGCGCTGGGGTTCGAGGGGCCCGACGTCGACGCCGAGCAGATCATGATGCTCGCGCGGCTGTGGAAGGCGCTCGGGCTCGCGGACGTGTCGCTCAAGATCAACTCGATCGGCGACGCCGACGACCGGCTGCGCCATCGCGCGCTGCTGATCGAGCACTTCGAGCGCCACCGCGACGTGCTCGACGCCGACGCAGAGCGCCGGCTGCACGCGAATCCCCTGCGCCTCCTCGATTCCAAGCATCCGCCGATGCAGGAGGCGATTCGCCTGGCGCCGCGCCTCATCGACCGGATCGGCGCGCCGGCGCGCGCGCACTTCGAGGGCCTCACCGCCGCGCTCGACGCCGCCGGCATCGCCTACGAGGTCGACGCGCGGCTGGTGCGCGGGCTCGACTATTACAATCGCACCGTCTTCGAGTGGGTGACGGGCGCGCTGGGCGCGCAGGGCGCGATCGCCGGCGGTGGCCGCTACGATGGCCTCGCGGCGCTGCTCGGCGGCAAGCCGATGCCGGCGTGCGGCTACGCCTGCGGCATCGAGCGGCTCGTGCTGCTGCTGCGCGAGCAGGGCGCGACGGCGCACGACGCGCCGCTCGCCTATGTCGCGCACGCCGGCGACGCCGCGGCGAGGATGGCGCTTGCCGTCGCGGAATCGCTGCGCGACCGCGGCCATGCGGTCGTCGTGCACGCGGGCGGGGGCAGCCTCAAGTCGCAGATGAAGCGCGCCGACGCGAGCGGCGCCGCGGTCGCGCTCATCATCGGCGACGACGAGGTCGCGGCCGGCACCGTCACGCTGAAGCCGTTGCGCGTCGCCGCGCCGCAGTCGGCGGTGGCCGTCGCGGACGTCGCCGCGCGCGCGGCGTCGTACGCCGCATAACGATCAATCACGCACTCCGGGCAAACTGCAATGGCCGTCTACGATCTCGAAGAGCAGGAACAACTCGACGCACTGAAGACATGGTGGTCGGAGCACGGCAGCCGCATCGCCGCGCTCGTCATCGCGGTGTGCGTCGCGTTCATCGGCGTGCAGGGATGGCGCTGGTACGAGGCGAACCGCCTCAACACGGCGTCGGTCCTCTACGGCGCCGTCGCCGACGCGGCACGCACCGAAAACGCCGCCAAGGGCAAGGAGGCGATGGCGCAGCTCGCCGACCGCTACGCCGGCACGCCGTACGCGCCGCGCGCCGCGCTCGTGTACGCCAAGCTCCTGTGGGACAGCGGCGACAAGGCCGGCGCGCGCACGCAATTGCAATGGGCGCTCGATCACGCCGACGACGCCGAGCTCGGCGCGATCGCGCGCTACCGGCTCGCCGAAGCGTGGCTCGACGACGGCAAGCCCGACGACGCGCTGAAGCTCGCCGACGCCAAGGTGCCCGATGCGTTCGCGGGCATCTACGCCGACCTGCGCGGCGACGCGCTGTCGGTTGCGGGCCGCAAGGACGACGCGCGCAAGGCGTACGAAGCCGCGCTCGCCAAGCTCGACGCGCGCTCGCCGTACCGCAACTACGTCGAGGTCAAGTTCCACGCGCTCGGCGGCGACACCGCGCCCACGCCCGCGAGCAACGCGTTGCCCGCCATCGCACCGGCGGCCAAGTCGACGGCGTCCGGCACCGCGGCGAGCGCTCCGGGCGCGCCCGCCGCCGCGGGCGGCGGCACCGCCGGCAAGCCATGAGCGAGCGTTCCACGCGCGCGCGGCTCGCCGCGCGCCTTGGGATCGCCGCGCTCGCGCTGGCGAGCGCGGGCTGCAGCACGCTGACGTCGTGGATGCCGACGATCCCCGCGCCGTGGACGCTCGGCTGGTTCAGCGATCGCTACAAGCCGGGCCCGATGCCCGAGCTCAAGGCGGCGAGCGTCACGCCGGTCGTCAACTGGCAGGCGAGCGTCGGCAAGGTGCCGTTCGGCTTCACGCCGGCGGTGACGACCGACGCGATCTACGCGGCGGCGGCGGACGGCACGCTCGTGCGCCTCGATCCCGCGACGGGTCGCGTCGAATGGCGGATCAACGTCGCCGCGCGACTGTCGGCGGGCGTGGGCGCCGACGACAAGGTCGCGATCGTCGGCACCGGTGAAGGCGCGGTGATCGCCGTCACGGCGGATGGCAAGATCGCGTGGAAGGCCGACGTGTCGAGCGAAGTGACGGCGCCGCCCGCCGTGGCCGACGGCGTCGCGGTCGTGTATTCGGGCGACGGCCGCGTGTTCGCGCTCGACACCGCCGACGGCAAGCGCCGCTGGGTGTACCAGCGCCAGAATCCGCCGCTCGTCGTCGCCAACAGCGCGCCGGCGACGATCAGCCACGGCGGCGCCTTCATCGGCACCGCGGGCGGCAGGCTCGCCGCGCTCGACGTGACCAACGGCATCGTCGGCTGGGAAGCCGCCGTCGCGGTACCGAAGGGCGCGACCGAGCTCGAGCGCATCGCCGACGTCACGAGCCCACCCGTGATGAATGGACGCGACGTCTGCGCGACCGCGTTCCAGGGCCGCACCGTATGCTTCGACGCGCTGCGCGGCACGAGCGTGTGGTCGCGCGACGTGGCGAGCTACGGCGGCATGACCAAGGACGCGAAGAATTTCTACATCACCGACGACGCGGGCTCGGTGATCGCGCTCGACAAGTCGACGGGCGCCACCGTGTGGAAGCAGGACGTGCTGAAGGATCGCAAGATCCGCGGCCCGCAGATGGTCGGCGACTACGTCGGCGTCGTCGACGTGCAGGGCTGGCTGCACCTCCTCGCCACCGCCGACGGCGCGTACGTCGGGCGCATCGCCACCGACGGCTCGGTTCCGGCCGCCACGCCGGCGGCGACGGCGACGGGCGCCGTGTGGCAGTCGCGCAACGGCAGCGTCATCAGCGTCGGCGTACGCTGACAAGACCGCGCGTGCGATGCTGCCCACCGTCGCGCTGGTCGGCCGTCCCAACGTCGGCAAGTCGACGCTGTTCAACCGCCTGACGCGCTCGCGCGCGGCGCTCGTCCACGACATCCCGGGACTCACGCGCGACCGCCACTACGGCCGCGCGCGCGGCGACACACGCGCGTTCCTGGTCGTCGACACCGGCGGTTTCGAGCCGGTCGCCAAGTCGGGCATCGAGCGCGAGATGGCGCGCCAGGCGGAGACCGCGATCGCCGAGGCCGACGTGGTCGTGTTCATCGTCGACGGCCGCGAAGGCGTGACGCCGCAGGACCTCGCGATCGCCGCGCGGCTGCGCCGCACCGGCCGGCCTGCGCTCCTCGTCGTCAACAAGACCGAGGGCATCGACCGCGAGCGCGCCGCCGCCGATTTCCACGAGCTCGGTGCCGGCGTGCCGCTGCCCGTGTCGGCGGCGCACGGCGAGAACGTCAAGGCGCTCGTCGAGCAGATCGAGGCGCTGCTGCCGCGCGCGGACGACGCGGATGAGTCGGCAGCGCACGACGATCGCGTCATGGTGGCGATCGTCGGCCGGCCGAACGTCGGCAAGTCGACGCTCGTCAACACGCTGCTCGGCGAGGAGCGCGTCATCGCGTTCGACGAGCCCGGCACGACGCGCGACGCGATCCACCTCGAGTTCGACGCCGGCGCGCGGCACTACACGCTGATCGACACCGCCGGCGTGCGCCGCCGCGGCAAGGTGACCGAGGCGATCGAGAAGTTCTCGGTGCTGAAGACGATGCAGGCGATCGAGGATGCCAACGTCGTCGTGCTGCTGCTCGACGCCACCGCGGGGATCGCCGACCAGGACGCGCACATCGCGAGCTACGCGCTCGACGCCGGCCGCGCGCTGGTGGTCGCGGTCAACAAGTGGGATGCGGCCGACACCGAGGCGCGCGACGCGATCAAGCGCGACATCGATCGCAAGCTCGCGTTCCTCGACTTCGCCGATCGCCAATACATCAGCGCGCGCGACGGCAAGGGCGTGAAGGCGGTGCTCGCCGCCGTTGACGCGGCGTACAAGGCAGCGATGTCGCGCATGCCCACGCCGCGCCTGACGCGCGCGCTCATCGAGGCGGTGACGCGCCAGCAGCCGCCGCGCGCCGGCATGGTGAGGCCGAAGCTGCGCTACGCGCACCAGGGCGGCCACAATCCGCCGCTGATCATCATCCACGGCTCGTCGCTCGGCGCCGTGCCCGATGCCTACCGCCGCTACCTGGAACGATTCTTCGCCACGGCGTTCAAACTGCGCGGCACACCGCTTAGGATACAATTTCGCACCGGCGCCAACCCTTACGCGGAACCCGCGGCGCGCCGCCGCCCGAAGCCGGCAACGGCCCGTTCGCGCAAGAGCGCTGCCTCCTGAGCCGAGGTCACCAAGAACCGAGGAGCTTCCGATGAGCAACAAAGGGCAAATGCTACAAGACCCGTTCCTGAACACGCTGCGCAAGGAGCATGTCCAGGTCTCGATCTACCTCGTCAACGGCATCAAGCTGCAGGGCCAGATCGAATCGTTCGACCAGTACGTCGTGCTGCTCAAGAACACCGTCACGCAGATGGTCTACAAGCACGCGATCTCCACCGTCGTGCCGTCGCGCCCGGTGGCCATGCCGCATCATCCGAACGGCGAGAACGACGCCTGAGCGAAGCCTGGGCGCGCGGCGCGGTTGAACCGGCGCTGCGGCGCCTCCACGTTCGCAGCGATGCACACCAGGCACGTTCGCGGGCAACCGCCTCCCCATGTTCGAGCGCCCTGACCGCGGCGCGCGCGCGCTCGTCGTCGAGATCGATTTCGGCGACGGCGACGCGGCGCTGCGCCTTGCCGAGGCGAAGGCGCTCGCGGAGGCCGCCGGCGCCACCGTCGTCGGCGAGGTGCGCGCGCGCCGTGCGCGTCCCGACGCGGCGCTCTTCGCCGGCCGCGGCAAGGTCGACGAGATCGCAGCGCTGGCCGAGTCGGCCGCGGCCGACATCGTCATCGTCGATCACACGCTGTCGGGCGTCCAGCAGCGCAACCTCGAGGCCGCGCTCGGCCGGCGCGTCGTCGACCGCGTCAGCCTGATCCTCGACATCTTCGCGCTGCGCGCGCGCAGCAGCGAGGGCAAGCTGCAGGTCGAGCTCGCGCAACTCGCGCATCTTGCGACACGCCTCGCCGGCGGCTGGACGCACCTCGAGCGCCAGAAGGGCGGCATCGGCCTGCGCGGGCCCGGCGAGACGCAGCTCGAGACCGACCGGCGCCTCATCGGCAAGCGCGTCAAGCAGATCCGCGAGCGCATCGCGCGCGTCGCCACGTCGCGCCGCGTGCAAAGCCGCACGCGCAAGCGCAACGCCGTGCGCACCATCGCGCTCGTCGGCTATACCAACGCCGGCAAGTCGACGCTGTTCAACCGCCTGACCGGCGGCAACGTGCACGCCGCCGACCAGCTCTTCGCCACGCTCGACACGACGCTGCGGCGCGTCGGCACGGGCGGCGACGGCGATACCCTCGTCCTGTCGGATACCGTGGGCTTCATCCGCGACCTGCCGCACGACCTCGTCGCCGCGTTTCGCGCGACGCTCGCCGAGGCCGCCGAGGCCGACCTGTTGCTGCAGGTCGTCGACGCGGCGTCACCCGAGCGCGACGCGCAGGACGCCGCCGTCGAGGCGGTGCTCGAGGAGATCGGCGCGGCGGGCGTGCCGCGCATCCGCGTGCTGAACAAGGCCGACCTCGCGGGCCTCGCGCCGGGCGTCGAGCGCGACGGCTGTGGTACCATCACGTCCGTCCGAACGAGCGCATTGACGGGCGACGGTTGCGCGGAGCTGAAGGCGGCGCTGCGTGAGCGATTCACCCGCCCCGCGGCGCCCGCGGACGATGCCGAAAGCGCGCGCGAGGGGAGCCGCGTGTCCGCCTGATCCGGGACTCATCGCCGCGCCGCGCGCGGTGCGACGTCGACTCGCCCTTTTCGCGCACGGGACAAACGTCCGGAATCCATGTCGCTCAACGATCCACAATGGGGAAAGCGCAATAACGCCCAGGGCGGCCCGCCCGACCTGGACGAGATCTGGCGCAACCTCACGCGGCGCTTCGGCGCCCTGCTCGGCCAGCGCGGCCGCGACGGCGGCGAAGGCGGTGACGGCGGTGGCGGCGGCCTGCGACTCAGCGGCGCCGCGCTCGTCGTCGCGCTGGTAGTGGTCGTGTGGCTCGCGAGCGGCTTCTACATCGTCGACGAAGGCCGCCGCGGCGTCGTCACGCGCTTCGGAAAGTACATCGAGACCACGTTGCCGGGTCCGCGCTGGCACATGCCCGTGCCGATCGAGGCGGTCGACGTCGTCGACTTCTCGCAGGTCAAGACGATCGAGATCGGCTATCGCAACACGCCGAAGAACAAGGTCGACAAGGAAGCGGTGATGCTCACGGACGACGAGAACATCATCGATATCCAGTTCGCCGTGCAATACAACCTCAAGAGCGCCGAGGACTGGGTTTTCAACAGCAGCCGTCCCGATCAGATCGTCGCGTTCGTCGCCGAGAGCGCGATCCGCGAGGTGATCGGGCGCAGCAAGATGGACTCGGCGCTGTACGAGGGACGCGAGCAGATCGCGCGCGAGACCGAGCGCCTGATGCAGCAGATGCTCGACCTCTACGGCACCGGCGTGCTGGTGCAGAAGGTGACGCTGCAGAGCGTGCAGCCGCCCGAGAAGGTGCAGGCGGCGTTCGACGACGCCGTCAAGGCCGGCCAGGACCGCGAGCGCTTCATCAACGAGGGCCAGGCGTACGCCAACGACGTGATTCCGCGCGCGCGCGGCGCCGCGGCACGACTCCTCGAGGAGGCGCAGGGCTACCAGACCGAGGTCGTGCAGCGCGCCGACGGCGACGCCTCGCGCTTCAAGCAGATCTACGCCGAATACCAGAAGGCGCCG
>Ga0070681_10004341_pt1 | contig 13480 bp, 16 predicted proteins | sample KBSC83BmetaG_FD_65650 | JGI IMG/M metagenome (GOLD analysis project Ga0070681, IMG submission 65650) | Corn rhizosphere microbial communities from Kellogg Biological Station, Michigan, USA - KBS C8-3B metaG | ecosystem: Host-associated > Plants > Roots > Rhizosphere | place: USA: Michigan... | reverse complement strand
TCGCCGTTGAGCATGAACAGCGCCACGTCCGAGTCCTCGAGCTCGCGCTGCATGCGCGCCTGCATGCGCTCGGTGAGCGGATCGCGCGGGCGCTGCACTCCCGGCAGGTCGACGAGCACGAGCTGCCAGTCCGGGGCCGTCGCCACCCCGCGGATCGCGCGGCGCGTGGTCTGCGGCTTGTCGGACACGATCGCCACCTTCTGACCGACGACCCGGTTCACGAGCGTGGACTTGCCCGCGTTCGGCCTGCCCGCCAGGGCCACGAATCCGCTGCGCGTGCTCACAGGCCCGCGACGATACGGTCCTGCAGCTCGAGCATCTCGCCTGAGTCCGTCTCGTGGTCGTAGCCGCAGAGGTGAAGCACGCCGTGCACCACGGCCTCGGGCACGTCCTCGGTGTGTTCCCGGCAGATCACCACGTCACCGAGCTCGCGCGGCCCGGCGGTGTTTTCGCCGGCGCCGTCGACAGGAAACGACAGCACGTCGGTGGGCGTGTCGAGCCCGCGGTGATCGAGGTTGAGCGAGCGCATCTGGTCCTCGTTCACGAACGCGATCGCGATATGGCCATCCCCCACGCCGAGCGCCTCCAGTGCCGCCTCGGCCGCCCGGCGCACCTCAGCCGAGTCGTCGCCGTGGATTTCCAATTCGACCGTCAGCGCCGGTCGGAGCGGGCGGCGCGCAGTTCGGGCGCCTGCTGCTCCGCGAATTCGTTGTAGGCCGCGACGATTCGCTGCACCAGCTTGTGCCGCACCACGTCCTCGCCGCCGAAGCGCACGAAGCCGATGCCCTCGACCTCCTTGAGGATGTCGCCGATCACAACGAGGCCCGAGCGCTGGTCCTTGCCCAGGTCGATCTGGGTGATGTCGCCCGTCACGACCATCTTGGAGTTGAAGCCGAGCCGCGTGAGGAACATCTTCATCTGCTCCGGGCTCGTGTTCTGCGCCTCGTCGAGGATGATGAAGGCGTCATTAATCGTCCTGCCGCGCATAAACGCCAGGGGCGCGACCTCGATCACCCCGCGCTCCAGATGCTGGTTCACGCGCTCCGGCTCGAGCATGTCGTAGAGGGCGTCGAACAGCGGGCGCAGGTACGGGTCCACCTTCGCCATCAGGTCGCCGGGCAGGAAGCCGAGACGCTCGCCCGCCTCCACGGCGGGGCGCGTCAGGACGATGCGGTTGACCTCGCGCCGCGACAGGGCCGCAACTGCCATCGCCACCGCCAGGAACGACTTGCCGGTGCCGGCAGGGCCGATGCCGATCGTGATCGTCTGCTCGCGGATGGCGTCCACGTAGCGCTTCTGGTTCACGGTCTTGGGCGCGACCTTGAGGCCGCGGTGGCGCCACACCACGTCTTCCAGGATCTGGCTCGGGCTCTGGTGCGCGTCCAGCGCTCCGGTGATGGCTGCCACGGTGCCGGGGGCGATCTCGTGGCCCTGCCTCACCAGGTCGGACAGCTCGCGCACGACGGCCTCGGCCGTCTGAACCGCCTCCGGCTCGCCGTCAAGGGTGAGCACGTTGCCGCGCAGGAACAGCTCGGCGTCGAGGTGGCCCTCGAGGGTGCGCATGATCGCATCGCCCGGACCGGCCAGCTCATGCGCGACGTCGTTTGAGAGCTCGAGCTGAGTCCGCACTACACGTTCAGCTTCTCACGGACGACGGCAGATACTCGCTTCCCGTCGGCGCGGCCCTGCACCTTCGGCATCACGAGGGACATGACCTTGCCCATCTCCTTGACCGAGTCGGCCCCGGATTCCGCGACCGCGTCGCCCACGATGGCGTGCAGCTCCTCGTCTGAGAGCTGCTCGGGCATGTACCCCTCGATGATCTCGGCCTCGCGCCGCTCACCCGCGGCTAGGTCGTCGCGGCCGGCCTCGGCGTAGGCGTCGGCGGCCTCCAGGCGGCGCTTGCGCTCGCGCTGGAGAACGGCCGTCTCGTCCCCGTCTGAGGACTCCTTGGCCGCCTTCTGCAGCTCGTTGGTGATCAGGCGCAGAGCCTGAACACGCTCCTTGTCGCCGGACTTGAGCGCGGTTGCCGTATCGGACTTGACCTTCTCTATGAGAGACACATCTGAAGTGTAGGCTGGCCAACCCGATGCCCCGAGCACGGCTTGCGACCTTCGATTGCTACGGCACTCTCATCGATTGGGAGGGCGGCGCTGCCTCGTACCTGTACGCGATCGCGCTGCGGGAGGGCGATGCCGGCGCCACCAACGGCCGAGCGCTGCGCGACCGCTGGGAGGAGATCCAGTTCGAGCTGGTCAGCGGTCCATATCTCCCCTACAAGCAGATCCTGGCGGAGAGCCTGGGCCGCTGGGCCGAGGAGCGCGGCTACTCGCTACGCGACGGCGATGCCGAGGGCCTCGTGCGCGCGATGCGCTCGTGGCAGCCGTTCCCGGACACGCGTCCCGCCCTTACACGCGTGCGCGAGGCGGGCATGAAGCTCGCGATCATCTCCAACACCGACCGCGACATCATCGAGCACAGCCTGCGCCACCTGGAGGTGCCGTTCGACCACGTGCAGGTGGCCGAGGACGTGGGCGCCTACAAGCCGAGGGACGAGGTGTTCGTGCAGGCGCTCGAGCGCTTCGGCGAGGACCCCGCGGACGTGCTTCACGTGGCGTTCGGCTTCAAGTACGACATCGGGCCGGCGCAGCGGCTGGGCTGCCAGACCGCGTGGATCAACCGGCACGTCGAGTCCGCGCCCGGCGAGGAGAAGCCGGATCACGAGTGGCGCGACCTCTGGGGCCTGGCTGACTATGCGGCCGCTTCCTGAGCTCCCCGGCGTCGAGCACCGCTGGGTGCAGGCCGGCGATGTGCGCCTGCACGTGGCGGAGGCCGGGTCGGGAGAACCCGTGGTGTGCGTGCACGGCTGGCCCCAGAACTGGTGGGAGTGGCGGGGCATCATTCCCGGGTTGGCCGAGCGCTACCGGGTGATCTGCCCGGACCTGCGCGGCTTCGGCTGGTCGGAGGCGCCGCGCTACGGCTACGAGAAGCGCCAGTTCGCGGCCGACCTCGCCGCGCTGCTCGACGCTCTGGAGCTCCGCGACGTCCGGCTGATCGGCCACGACTGGGGCGGCGTGGCCGGCTTCATGCTCTGCCTCGAGCGGCCGGAGCTGGTGGGCCGGTACCTCGCGCTCAACACCGCGCACCCTTGGCCGCGCATCGAGGGCAGCCGCGTGCCCGACCTCAAGCGCTTCTGGTACCAGTGGGTGATCTCGACGCCGGTCGTCGGCCAGGCGGTGGTGCATCAGCTCTCGCGGATTCCGCCGGATCAGTCGTGGCGGATCACCGGTTCGAGCTCCGCCTGGGACGAGCGGGACACGCGCGTGTTCCTCGGGCAGTTCGCATACCGCCAGCGCTCGTGGGCGTCGGTGCAGACCTACCGCACGTTCGTGACCAGCGAGCTTGCGGCGCTGGTGCGGGGCCGCTACCGCGACAAGCGGCTGAAGACGCCGGTGCTGTGGCTGCACGGCAAGGACGACCCGGTGATCCGCCCGTTCATGCTCGAGGGCACGGAGCCGTACGCGGACGTGCCCGTGCGGATCGAGCTCGTGGACGACGTGGGCCACTTCATCGCGGACGAGGCGCCCGGCGTGGTGCTCGAGCGCGCGCTTCAGTTCTTCGCAGAGTGACCCATCGCACGCGGAAGGGCTCCGGGGCAGGGTTTAGTTGGTCGTTGTGCTCGCGCGTCTCGTCCTCACCTGTCTCGTAGTCCTCACCGTCGGCGCGGCGCGCGCAGAGGCCCAGACATTCACCGTCTCGAACTCGAGCGACTCGGGCGACGGCTCGCTACGCGCCGCGGTGGCCGCAGCCGGCGATGGGGACAGCGTCGCGATCCCGGCCTCTGTCACGGCGCCGATCGTGCTCACGAGCGGACAGATCGCGATCAACAAGAGCATCACCATCACGGGCGCCGGTTCCGCGCTGACCGTGCTGGACGGCAACCACGCGAGCCGCGTCTTCGACATCGCGAGCGACGGTGTGAGCCATCCCGAGGTGACGATCTCCGACCTGACGATCACCCACGGACACACGACCGGGGTGCCCGGCGGGGGCGGCGCGGTGGTGGAGCCGCTGAACACGCTGCATCTGGCCCGCGTGGTCATGACCGCCAACGACACGGCTCCGGGAGGAGACGCGGGTGGCGCGGTGTTCAACCAGGGCGGAACGCTGACGCTGGACCGCAGCACGATCTCCGGCAACACCTCGGGCAGCGATGGCGGCGGCGTGTTCGGCGAGGCGTTCATGGGCGGCCCCGGCAACACGACGATCAGCGACAGCACGATCTCCGGCAACACCACTCCGTTCGGCCGCTTCGGCGGCGGCGCGGCGAACTTCGGGGGCACGATGGCGATCCAGCGCAGCACGCTGTCGGGCAATACCTCCGGCCGCGCGGGCGGAGGCGTGAGCACCGAGGGCAGCGGTGGCGGCGCCCTCACGCTGGTGGACAGCACGGTGACGGACAACACCACGAACGGAGCGGGCTTCGAGGGCGCGGCCGTGTACGTGCTGGTCAGTGGCGGCCCGCGCGTGCTGCTTTTGAACGACACCATCGCCGGCAACAGCGCCTTCCCAGGCGATGCGATGCATCCGGGCAGCCCCGGCGGTCTCAGCGCGAACGACACCAGCGGCACGCAGGTGATCAACACCATCGTGGCGGGCAACTTCGGCAAGCCGGGTGAGGAGAACTGCCTGGCGGGGATGTCGCTTGCCGAGGATCACAATCTCGAGGACCTGAACACCTGCGGATTCCGCGGCGCGGGTGACATCACCGGCAGCGATCCGCTCTTGACCGCGCTGGAGGACAACGGCGGCCCTACGCTCACGCGGCAGCCGATCCCGAACAGCCCGGCGATAGGCGCGGCGGACGCGACTCGCTGCCCGGCCACCGACCAGCGCGGGGTGCCGTACTTCGCGCCCAACCCGTGCGACATCGGCGCGGTCGACACCGCGCGGCCCGCTCCTCCCGGAGTGGTGACTGGTTCGGGTGCACCGCCGACCGGGGCCGCGATCTCCAGGTTCGGCCTGCGCCCGACCAGGTTCGCCGCGGCCGGCAGGGGCGGCAGCATCGCCAGGAAGCGCCGGACCGGCACGACGGTCACCTACCGCCAGTTCGCGCGCGGCAGGACGACCTTCGTGGTCCGGGCGCTGCGCAGAGGCAGGCACTTCGTCAAGGTCGGCGGCTTCTCCCGCGCGGGCAAGGCGGGCTCGAACCGCTTCCACTTCACCGGGCGCGTGAAGCACCACAAGCTGAGGCCCGGCCGCTACCGGCTCGACGCGAGCGCCGGAACGGGCTCGAGCAAGCGCACCGTGCGCCGCGCCTTCCGGATCGTCCGCTAGCGCTCGAGCAGCAGGGCCGTCCAGCCCTTCATGCTCAGCCGCCGGCGCTCGGCAAGCGGCGCGAATGCCGCCGCCACCTCGTCGGCCTCGTGATCGAGCAGGCCGGAGGCGATCAGCACCGGCGGGCGCTCGTCCATCGCCTCCTCGAGCGTGAGCAGCAGCGGACGCATGAGGTTGGCCACCACCACGTCTCCCAGCGGGGGCACGCCCGTGCGCAGGTCGAAGCGCTCGACCGCGTCGAGCGCGACGGCGTTGTCGCGCGCGTTCAGATGCGTCGCCTCGATGGCGAGCCGGTCCGAGTCGTAGGCGCGCACAGGCGCGAAGCCGAGCTTGGCCGCCGCGATCGCGAGGACCCCGGAGCCGCAGCCCAGGTCGGTGAACGAGCCCCTCCCGCCCAGGTCGAGCATCAGCTCGAGGCACAGGCGCGTGGTGGGGTGCGTGCCCGTGCCGAACGCGCGCCCCGGGTCGATCACGACCTCGGTCACCCCGGGCCTGATCGCCGGCTCCTCCCACGGCGGTCTCACCCACAGCTTGCCCGCCACCAGCACCGGTACGTGGAAGCGCTTCCAGCGCTCCTCCCAGTCGTCCGGTACCTCCTCCCCGCGCACCTGCACGCGCACCCCGCCGATCTCGGCCTCGCCCTCGGGAAAGGTGGGCAGCTCCCCGGGCGAGCCGTACAGCGCGAACTCCACCGACCCCGCGCCATCGACCTGCTCTAAGCCCGCCGGTGCGATCTCGAGCAGCGCCGCCAGCACCTGCTCCGCCGCTTCGGATGGCGCGCGTATGGAGAGCCGGATCAGCTCAGCGCCCGTCTCACGCGGGCAAACAGCGACTCGTCGCCGTCCTCGCGCAGGTTCTCGTCGCCGAGCGTGGCGGCGAAGCGCTCGAGCAGGTCGCGCTGCTCCGCGTTCAGCTTGCGCGGGATCATCACGTTCACCACCACGCGCTGATCGCCGCGCCGCCCGCGACCGAGCGACGGCATACCTTTGCCGCGCATCGTGATCACCGAGCCCGGTTGGGTGCCGGGGTGGATCTCGATCTCCTCGTCGCCATCGAGCGTGGGCACGCTGACCTTGGCCCCGAGCGCCGCCTGCGGCGCGGGCAGGTCGACCACGGTCACGAGGTCGTTGCCGTCGCGGACGAAGCGCTCGTCGGGAGTCACGCGCACGAGTACGTAGAGGTCGCCCGGGGGGCCGCCGCGATCGCCCGCGTGGCCGCGGCCGGTGAGCCGGATGCGCTGGTCGTCGGCGATGCCCGCCGGGATGTCCACCTCGAGCGTGCGCGACGTGGCTACGCGCCCGCGCCCCGAGCAGACCTTGCAGGGCTCGCGCGCGATCTTGCCGTCGCCGCCGCAGACGTCGCACACGTGCGTGCGCACGAGCTGGCCGAAGGCGGTGCGCGACACGCTCTGGAGCTGACCGGTTCCGCCGCAGCGGTCGCAGGTCTCGATCGGCGTGCCGGGCTCGGCGCCGTTGCCGTGACAGTGCTCGCAGGTATCGACGGCCTCGTGCTCGACGGTGACCTTGGTGCCGCGCGCGGCGTCGAGCAGCGACACCTCCACCGACACGGCGATGTCGCCGCCCTGCACGGGGCCGCCGGTCGCACCGCCGAACCCGAACGGATCGCCGCCGCCGAAGAACGCGTCGAAGATGTCGGCGAACGAGCCGAAGCCACCGAAGCCGGACTCGAACCCGCGCGCCCCCAGGCCCTCGTGGCCGTAGCGGTCGTAGACCGCGCGGCGCTCGGAGTCGGACAGGATCTCGTAGGCCTCCGCCGCCTCCTTGAACTTCTCCTCGGCCTCCGGATCGTGCTTGTTCACGTCCGGGTGCAACTCGCGGGCGAGCTTGCGGAAGGACTTCTTGATCTGCGTTTCGTCAGCGTCCCGGGGCACGCCCAGGACGTCATATGGATCGCGCTTCATCGACGCCATGTGCGCAAGCGAGAGTAGCGAGCGGCGCCTGAGCGGCTAAGCGGTGCGGCGCGCCCGCATGGCGAGGCGCGCCGCGACCCGGACTACTGAACGGTGAGAGTGCCCTCCATGCCGGCCTGCCTGTGGCCGGGAACCGGACAGTAGAACGTGTACTTGCCGGGCTTGAGCGTGACGGTGACCGTCGACGTGCCGCCCTTGTTCACCACGCTGCCAGACTGGTTCACGCCACTGCCCTGGATCGCGACCCCGTGCGGGATCGAGGAGGGGTTCGCCATGGTGATCGTGACCTTGCCGGCCTTCGCGGAGAGGGTCTTCGTGTTGAACGCAATCTTCGTCGGGTCGGCGGAGATCTTCAGCGACTCGCCGCCGCCGGCGCTCGCGCCTCCGCTCGCGGAAGTGCTGGGGGTGCTCGCTGCGGCCGCGGGCGTGCTGGCGGCGCTGGTGGAGGTGTTGCTACCGCCGCCACCGCCACAACCTGCCACCGCCAGTGCCGCTGCCGCGGCGCCCATTACGAGCAACGTCGGCATACGCATCGGATTCCTACCTCCTGCTGATCGGGTACGGAGGTAGACGCGGCGGGCCGACTGGATCTTCCTCCGTAAGACCCAGCTTAGGTGGAATCCGGCCGCCCGTTGCGCTCCAGCCAGAGCGCCGCCTGCGTCCGATCGCTCACCCCGAGCTGGGCGAAGACCTGCGTGAGATGTGCCTTCACCGTCTTCTCGCTGATCTCGAGGCGGCGCGCGATCAGCTTGTTCGGCAGGCCCTCCCCAACCAGCGCGAGCACCTCGCGCTCGCGCGCCGACAGCTCGACCGCGGGGCGCTGCTCGTTGCGCGCCGCCAGCACCTGCTGGGCCGCCTTGGGTGACAGCGGCGACTCGCCGCGGGCGGCCGCGCGCACGCCGCGGATCAGCTCGTCAGGCTCGGCGTCCTTCAGCAGGTAGCCGATCGCGCCGGCGTCGAGCGCGTCGAGGATGCGCTCACGCGCCGAGAGCGAGGTGAGCACGACGATGGAAGCGCCCGTGCCGGTGGCTAGCAGTTTGCGCGTGGCCTCGGCGCCGCCCATACCGGGCATCGAGAGGTCCATCAGGATCACATCGGGCGCTGCGTCCGTGGCGAGCTCGACCGCCTCCTCGCCGCTGGCCGCGGTGGCCACCACCTCGATCTCGTCGTCCGCGCCGAGCAGCTCGGCCAGCCCCGCCCGCACGAGCCCGTGGTCGTCCACGATCATCACGCGGGTCACGTGAGCGGCACCTCCGCGCGAAGCATCGCGCCCCGGTTTGCTCCGTTCGTCAGATTCAGCCCGCCGCCCGACTCGACCAGGAGGTCGCGCAGCAGCGCGAGGCCGAAGTGACCCTCGGTCGGGCCGTCGGCATCCGGCGCGAGACCGCGGCCGTCGTCCTCCACCTCCACGATCGCGTGTTGCCCGGCGCGTGACACCCGAATCACGGCGTGCGTCGCCGCCGCGTGCTTGACCACGTTGCGCGCGCCCTCGCGCGCCGCGCGGTAGACGAGCTCCTCGGCATCGTGCTCGAGCGGCTCGCCGAGAGCGATCTCCACGTGCGCCTCCACGCCCTGGCGCTCGAGCTGGAGCGCCACGTCCGAGAGCGCCGAGCGCAAATCGCTGCCGTGCAGGCCGCCCGGGTAGAGGTCGACGAGCAGCGAGCGCAGCTCGGCGATGCTGCCGCGCAGCTCACTCGATGCCTCGCGGGTGATCGACGAGGGCACGGAGTCCTTCGACGATGCCGCCGACAGCCCGTACGACACGCCCGCCAGGTCCTGCACCACGCCGTCGTGCAGCACGGACGCGAGCCGCCGGCGCTCCTGGTCCGATGCCTCGACCGCGCGACGCAGCAGCGCCTCGCGGTCGTCGCCGGCGCGGCGGACCTTTCTCACCAGCGAGGCCGCCAGCGGAAGCTGGAAGAGCTGAAGCAGCAGCAGGCCGCCCAGCAGCGCGGGGGCGAAGATGAGCCAGAGGCGGCGGCTGCTCGCGGTCACCGAGCTCTGACGTTCGTATGCCTCGAACATCAGCTTCTTGCCGTCCGGCCCCGTGATCGGCAGGTAGACCTCGATCAGCTTGCCCTGGCCGCGCTCGAAACGGTTCTCGGGCCGGGTGAGGTCGCTCACGCCGGCGTCCACGCCGCCCTTTTGCAGAACCTGCCGGTCGTCCGCGCTCAGCGGATAGCGCGCGCCGACCAGGCGGGGCTCGTCCGAGTAGACCACGCGGCCGTCACCGGTCCAGATCTTCACGCGCACGATCGGTGGCTTGACGACGCTGGCCCGCATGATGCGATCGAAGTGCGCGAGTGCCTGCGGCTCCCCGCGCAGCAGCGCCGGCGTGAGGTTGGGCTCCGCCACTCCCACGGCCGCGATGCGCGTGTTGTTCTTGGCGTCGCGCAGAGCCTCGGAGTTGCCCGCATGCCGCAGGAGCTCGACGCCCGCGAGGCCGAGCAGCACGACGATCGCGAGTCCGGACAGCGCGAACTGGAGCACCGCGGTGCGGGTGCCATAGGTGCGGCGGCGGGGTGGCGGGCTGTCAGCGGCGGCGTCTGTGGTCGGCGCCGACGCACGAGGGGCGAAGGTGCGAGTCATGTAGCGGCAACACGACGATACCCCGAGATATCACGCTCGTCCTAGGACCAATGTCCAATTGAAAGGCCGACCGGGGGGCCGCCAGTCTCGTCGCAGGGTCCAAACCAGCGAAGGAGACAGATATGACTCAGCAGTACAGGAAGGTTGCGGCAATGGTGATCGGCAGCGCGGCGCTCGCGGTGGCCGTCGCTCCGGTGGCGCAGGCCAAGCACGGCGCGGATGACCCGCCGAACCACGAGGTCGTGCATCACCACAAGCATCACAAGCACAGCAAGAAGGCCGAGGCGCGTCACCACCACCGCCACGGCGGGCGCAACCACGCGGAGGACCGTTAGTCCCCCCGCCGCGGCTATTCGTCGTACAGCTCGCCCACGAACCGGGAGAGCTCCGCGGCGGCTTGCCGCACCGAACCGATCGCCTGGGCGTAGTCCATTCGCAGCGGCCCGATCACGCTGACTGCGCCCAGGTTGCGGCTCGCCAGCCCGTAGTTGGCCGCCACGATGCTCAGCGAGTGGAGCGCCGGCGCGCGGTTCTCATGCCCGATGCGCAGGTACACGTTGGGCTCGGACAGAGCCTCGCGCAGGAGTGACAGCAGCGCCATGCGGCGCTCGAGCAGCGTCATCAGGTCGTCGATCTGCGACAGCTCCTGCACCCGATCCTCGGACAGGAGGCGCGCGGCGCCCTCCACGTAGAGGGTGTCCGCGGCGGTGTCCTCGAGCTCCGTGAACGCGGGCGCGAGCGTGGAGAGGAAGTCGCGCTCGGCCCGGCCGAGACCGGGATCGGCCAGCTTGGCCGGGATCATGCGCGCGCCGAGCGCCATGCCGCCGAGCGCCTCGTTCAGGTACTCGCCGGCCCAGTCGATCAGGCCGGCGTCGACCGGCTGGTCGTAGGAGACGACCCGCTTGGTCACGCCGCCGGTGGACGTGATCACCACCACCATCGCCACCTGCGGCTGGAGCAGCAGCACCTCGATGTGGCGGATCGTGGTGGTGCCGAGCGGCGGAGCGGACACGATCGCCAGCAGGTTGGTGACCTGCGAGAGCTGCTCGGTGGTGGCGCGCAGCGTCTCCTCCACCTCGCGCCGGATCGACGTGAGGCGGAAGTTCGCGCGCGGCACCGGAAGCTGGTCGCCCTCCAGCAGCTCGTCGACGTAGAAGCGGTAGCCGGAGTCGGTCGGCACGCGACCGGCGGACGTGTGCGGGTGCTGCAGCAGGCCGAGCTCCTCGAGCTTGGCCAGCTCGGCCCGGATGGTGGACGGGCGCCACGGCAGGTTCGCCTGCTCGGCCAGCCACCTGGAGCCCACGGGCTGGCCGCGCGAGACGTGGGTCTCGACGAGCTTCCTGAGGATCTCGACCTGTCGCGGACTGAGTTGCATCTGGGTCATTTTCGACGCGCCTACGCCCTAACGCTAGCTGCGCTGCTGCTCACCGCCGGGGCGCTGGCTGACCTGATGGGGCGGGGTGGGGATCGCCACCGGCATCGCCGGCCACGGCCGGCTAGAGCTCGAGCTCCGCCTCGGCGTTCTTGATGATCTTGTTGCCGCCCTGCTCGGCCACGGTGTCGATGATCGCGCGGCCGTCGCGCACTTCCTTCACCGTCCCGCTCACCGTGATCTCCTGTTCGGGAAAGCCCATTCCGCGGAACTGGACCGACAGGCGCTTGAGCTTGCGCAGATCGCCGCCCGCGGCCTGCACGTTCGCGCGCGCCACGAGCGCCATGTCGTAGAGACCGTGGAGGATGTTGCCCGGCAGCCCCACCGCCTTGGCGAACTCGGGGTCGATGTGGATCGGGTTGAAGTCGCCCGACGCGCCCGCGTAGCGGTACGGCAGGTACTTGTCCGGCGTGACCTTCAGCTCGGGGATCTGGTCGCCGGGCTCCATCAGCCAGTCCTCACCAGGTTGGTCCACGTGCCGCGCGCGGTCTCCTGCCCGTCCTGGTTCACCGAGACCGACTCGAACACGTAGAACTCCATGCCGCCCCGCTCGTACAGGTCGGCGAGCGTGGTGGTCGTGGTGATCGTGTCCCCGGAGCAGACCGGCTCGCCCCACACGAACTCCTGTCCCGCGTGCAGCATGCGCGCGAAGTTGATGCCCACCTCCGGGTCGAGCACGCCGGCGGCCATCGCCATCCAGGAGTACACGACCGCGAACATCGGCGGCGCGACCACGTCGCGGTAGCCCTTCTCGCGGGCGGCGTCGCGGTCGTGGTTCTCGGGCGCCGTGGCGCCGATCGCGTTTGCGTACTCGCGGATCTTCTCCCTGCCCACCTCGTAATCGACCGGGGGGTAGGACTTGCCCTTCAGCGACTCGTTCACGCGCCGATCAGTCCGCGCTCGCGTGGTACACGGCGGCCATGTCCTTGTCGCCGTGGCCGTCGTCGACGGCCTTGCGGAAGTTCTCCGCCGCGGCGCCGGCCACGCGCATCGTGGCGTCGTGGCGGTCGGCCGCCTCGAGCACCAGCTCGAGGTCCTTCAGCGCGAGCTTGAGCGGGAACGCGGTCGGGAAGTCGCGCTCGATCATCATCGGCCCCTTCATCTGCGCGTAGGGCGAGCCGGTGGCGCTGCCATCGATCGCCTCGAGGAAGGCCTTCGGGTCGACGTCGATCGCCTGGGCGAAGGCGATCGTCTCCGCCAGGTCGCCCAGCAGCGACAGGAGCCAGTTGTTGATCACGAGCTTGAGGCGCTGGCCCGCGCCGGCCTCGCCCACGCGGATGGTCTTCGCGCCGATCGCATCGAACAACGGCGTGGCTCTGTCGAGCGCCTCGTCCGGACCGGACGCCAGCACGGTCAGCGCGCCCTGCTCGGCCGGAGCTTTGGTGCCCAGCACCGGCGCGTCCACGAAGGTCACGCCGCGCTCCTCGGCCAGCTTGGCCAGGCTCTCGTTCGCGTTGATTCCGATCGTGCTCGTCTGGAGCCAGATCGCGTCGTCGCCCATGGCTTCGAGCGCGCCGCCCTCTGTCATCACCTGCTCCACGGTTGGGCCGTCGGCCAGCATCGTCACGACGAAGTCCGCGCCGCCAACCGCGTCGGCCGGCGTGTCCGCCACGGTCACGCCGTCGCCCGCGAGCGCCTCCGCCTTCTCGCGCGTGCGGTTCCACACGCGCGTGTCCATCCCGGCGGCGGCGATGTTGCGCGCCATCGGGCCGCCCATGATTCCGGTGCCGAGAACGGCGACGGTGGGCTGCGCGACGCTCACCGGCTGATTGTTATCAGCCTCCAGGGATTGGTGCGGATCAGCGCGTCGATCTCATCGGGCGGAACCGGGCGCGAGAAGAGGTAGCCCTGCGCCAGCTCGCAGCCGAGCTTGCGGATGCCGTCGAGCTGTGCCTCGGTCTCCACGCCCTCGGCCACCACGCGAGCCCCGAGCGCGCGCGCCATCTCGGAGATGGCGGACACGATCGCCTCGTTGCGGCCGTCGCCGCCCAGCTCGGCCACGAACGAGCGGTCGATCTTGAGGTATGCCAGCGGGAAGCGCTTCACGTAGCCGAGCGAGGAGTAGCCGGTGCCGAAGTCGTCGAGCACGAGACGCACGCCCAGTTGCTCGAGCTCCTGCAGCGTCTTGGCGGCGGTGGTCGTGTCCTCCACGAGCACGGTCTCGGTGATCTCGAGCGCTATCTGGCGCGGGT
>Ga0070681_10004337_pt1 | contig 13482 bp, 9 predicted proteins | sample KBSC83BmetaG_FD_65650 | JGI IMG/M metagenome (GOLD analysis project Ga0070681, IMG submission 65650) | Corn rhizosphere microbial communities from Kellogg Biological Station, Michigan, USA - KBS C8-3B metaG | ecosystem: Host-associated > Plants > Roots > Rhizosphere | place: USA: Michigan... | reverse complement strand
CATATCAAACGGGCGTTCCGATTCATGGCGTCGAAGAAGCCGAGGCCGCAGGCGCCAAGGTGTTCCACGCGGGGACGCGATTGGGATGGAACGGTATCGAAACTGCGGGCGGGCGAGTACTTGGGGTGACGGCCGGCGGGGACGATCTGCGAAGTGCGATCGAGCGCACGTATGAAGGGGCAGGGAAGATTCAGTTCGACGGCATGCACTACCGGACGGATATCGGGCGCAAGGGATTGGGGAGATATGGGGTAGGCTTACCGGGCAGGTAGAAGTTCTGCGCACCTTCCCAACGATGCGCGGGGATCTCTGAATAATCGCGCAGTTCAGGCTGACGGGTTTTCTGAGGCTGTTCTGGACGTGGACTGACGGGTTTTCTGGACTGGATCAGACGAATACGCCGATTATTGACACTTTGTAACGGGAGAGCCGTCGCCAGCGTCCCTCGTGACAGAGCAGTGCCTGAGTCGATGATGCGCCGCACATTTTTTGTTTTTGCCCTGGCTTCTGTAAGCCTGTTCGCTGAGGATCCGCCGGTGACCTTCCGCAGCGATGTCTCACTGGTACGCGTGGACGCGCAGGTGGTCGACCAACAAAATCATCCCATCACCGGCCTCCGGGCGGAGGATTTCATTCTGCGCGAAGACGGGAAGCAGCAGGAGATCCGGAATTTTCAGAGTGAAAACATGCCGGTCGACGTGATCCTGTTGCTGGACGTGAGCCGCAGCATGGAGCCGCATGTGCAGCGCATCGCCGCAGCAGCCCATCAGGCGCTTGGCGTGTTGGGTGATCAGGATCGAATCGCCATCATGGTATTCGACCGCGCCACACGTGTGCGGCTGGCATTCGGCAACCGTCACGACGCCGAGCGCGAACTCGAAAGGGTGATCGATCAGGAAGCCTTTGACGGCGGCACCGACATCAAGCGCGGGCTGCTGGACGCCGCCAACTACATGTCGCGGCACGCACGACACGATGCGCGGCATGCAATGGTGATCCTTACCGACGATCAGACCGAGCGCGATCGCGACGATGCGGCTGTGCTGCGCGCGTTGACACGCGCAGACTGCGTTCTGAGCGCATTGATCGCGCCTGACGCTCTGCACACGGGGAGTACGAAACGTGCGCCACGCGACAGCGGATCCAGATCGTGGCCCGACGATGCGCTCTCGGCGAGACTGCACGAGATGATACCTCCCGAGCTCCGGCCTTATTTCGATGGATCGGCGCCGCTGACGATTGGTGGCCGTACGCGCTCGGCGGGGACCTCCGAGATTGCAGGCCAGTCAGGCGGAGACAGCATGGCGGTAGACGATGCTTCGGCGTTCGAGAAGACACTGGCCCGTATTCGGCAGCGATATGCGCTGTACTTCTACCTGCCGGAGGGTGTGAAGCCGAGCGAGCAGCACGCAATCGAGGTCGAGCTGTCCGATGCTGCGCGCCGGCGCTATCCCGGCGCTCAAGTTCGATATCGGCGCTCCTATATGGCGCCGAACGGCTCAGACGATTCAGGCGACAACGAGCCAACGCTCGTCAGCGTGCCGGCAGGCGATTTGCGAGTGTAGTGATCGGGTCCAGACAGCACCGCTTCCTCACGGGCGCGGCTCGGTAGCATCGTAAAGATGTGAGCACGATTGCGAGTCGGACAGAAGTCAACAGCGCACAGGCAGGAATGCCTGTGCCACTGGCTGAACATAACCACGGTGATGCAACACAGCCATGCGAGTTCGGGCTAAGTGGCTCAGTGAAAACGCATTGGCCTTGGCAACTGAGCTGCATACGCAGCGAGAATGCACATTCAATTGTTGGCACTGACTGTTCTTTTTGGCGGGATGCTGGCGGCACAAGAGCCAGGCTGGCACAAGTTCGGTGAAGGACGAACGCAAAAAGCGCCGCCGAGACCCGCGAACCTGGTGCTGGGGGCGGGTACGTGGATCACGATCCGGTTGGATGAGCCACTCTCAAGCGACCACAATCAGGCGGAAGATTTCTTCACCGCCACGCTGGTGCACCCGCTGGTAGCGGACGGGTTTGTGGTGGCCCGGCGGGGCCAGATAGTCGGCGGCCGGGTTACGGAAGCGGTCAAGGGCGGACGCGGCAAGGGGACGTCAAGGCTTGGACTCGAGATCACCGAGGTCAGCCTTGTGGATGGACAGCAACTCCCGGTCAAAACGCAGTCGATTTCGCGCAAGGCGAAAGGGATTTCTCCGGAGATGGTGCTGACATTCCGACTGGAAGCTCCGCTCAACATTTCGACGGAGCGCTCGGCTGGAGCGTTCCAGCCTGTTATGCAGGAAGACTACGAGCAGCAGCCGACTCTATACCGTCGAGGACCTCAGGCGCCGCCTCCGCCTAATTATTTTATTGGCGGCTGGTAAGGACTAGCGGCCGCGTTGTTCGCTCGATGGCGGGACCAGGCCCTTGATTCGCATGTAGGTGACGAGGTTGCCGTAGTGCTCATCGTCGTGCGCGATATTAAATGACAGCACAGTTAACTTGGCGCGGTCCTGGCCGAAGAATTTGACCATCTCAGCGGCTTGCGCATCAGTCATTGCATTGTAGGCTTTGTCGCAGTAAGCGAAGCCGTCGTTCAAAGCTTTGACGAGATCGGCCTTGGTGGTCTTGCTCTTTTCGATTCCCGGCGCTGGGTTCTTCTCTCCGAGAACCACTGAGCAAAATAGATATTGAGCATCCGCGACGTGGCCGACGATCTGGCCGAAGCTGCGCACCTCGGGTGTCGGCTTGAATGAATAATTCTCTTCCGGCATCTTCTCCGCGGCTTTCACCAGATTATTCTTGACCATGTTGTAGAGGCCTTTATTGCCGGCACTGAGGTGATCAGAGGCGGATTGCGCCTGCAGCAGGACGACGGACAACCCCAACAAAGCGGGAAGAGCGAGTTTCTTCATATGGAGCATTATTGTATAACACTCGCAAGGGACAGGCAGGAATGCCTGTCCTACTATATAGAGATACATGCAACCCTTCCGCGGCGTCGACTACCTGGTCGTCGATTCGCTTTTTAACGAGCAGGAGCTGCTGGTGCGGCAGACGGCGCGCCAGTTTGTAGACGACCGTGTGATGCCGGTGATTCGCGATTGTTTTCGTGACGCGCGCTTTCCGAGCGAGGTCATTCCGGAATTGGGGCGGCTCGGATTTCTGGGCGCGAACCTGGAAGGATACGGCTGCGCGGGAATGTCGAATGTCGAGTACGGGCTGATCATGCAGGAACTGGAGCGCGGGGATTCGGGGCTGCGCAGTTTCGTGTCCGTGCAAGGCGCGCTGGTGATGTATCCGATTTTGCAGTACGGTTCCGAAGAACAGAAGCAGAAGTGGCTGCCGAAGCTGCAATCGGGAGAAGCGGTGGGCTGTTTCGGGCTGACGGAGCCGGGTTTCGGCTCAAATCCGGCGGGCATGAAGACGACCGCGCGGCGCCAGGGCGATGGCTGGGTGCTCAACGGCGAAAAGACCTGGATTACAAATGGAACGCCGGCGCAGGTGGCGGTGGTTTGGGCACGGGCCGACGATGGTGCGATACGAGGCTTTCTGGTGGAGAAGGGAACGACGGGATATTCGACGTCCGACATTCACGGCAAATGGTCGATGCGAGCTTCGGTCACGTCGAGCCTTTCGTTTTCCGATTGCCGCGTTCCAGCGTCGAGTCTGCTGCCGGGGGTGACGGGCCTGAAGGGACCGCTCGCGTGCCTTTCGCAGGCGCGCTATGGAATCGGCTGGGGTGTAATCGGGGCAGCTATGGATTGCTACGAAACGGCGAGGCAATATTCGATCGTGCGTAAGCAGTTCGATGACCGGCCGATCGCGTCGCACCAGCTCGTGCAGGAGAAGCTCGCCTGGATGATTACGGAAATCACGAAGGCGCAGCTGCTGGCGGTGCACGCCGGGCGGCTGAAAGACCAGGGCAAGATCGAGCCGGCGCACATCTCGATGCTCAAGCGAAACAACGCCACGATCGCGCTCGAGTGCGCGCGCTTGAGCCGCGATCTTCTCGGCGCTAACGGGATTACGGACGAGTATCCCATCATGCGGCACCTTTGCAATCTCGAAACGGTGAAGACTTATGAAGGAACCGACCACATCCATGCCCTCGTTATCGGTGAGCGGGTCACGGGAATCGCAGCTTACAAATAACGTCGTCCTCACCGCCGAGCCGCCGAGCCGCAGCGGCGTGCCGCTTTTTTTGTACGCGGTCACGATTTTTTTCAGCGCATTTCTATTGTTCGAGGTTCAGCCGATCATTGCGAAGATCGTGCTGCCGTGGTTCGGCGGATCGGCGGCGGTATGGACGACGTGCATGCTTTTTTTCCAGGTCGTGCTGCTGCTCGGGTATCTATACGCGCACCTGGTTGTGCGGCGGCTCGAGCCGAGAGCACAGATCCTGTTGCATATCGCGCTGCTGGCAGCGAGCATTCTGGTGCTGCCGGTGATTCCGAATCCTGGCTGGAAGCCGGCCGGCAGCGAGGACCCTGCATGGCGCATCCTTGGATTGCTGGCGGTAACGCTGGGGCTGCCGTATCTGGTGGTTTCGTCGACTGGCCCCATGCTGCAGGCATGGTACGCGCGGACGCATGAGCGTGCGGTGCCATACCGGCTATTTGCGCTTTCAAATTTTGGATCGATGCTGGCGCTGGTTGCTTATCCTGTGCTGGTCGAGCCGAGATTGTCCACGACACATCAGGCGTGGGGATGGTCGGCGGGCTACCTGATGTTCGTGGTTCTGTGCGGTTCAGTGGCATGGATGTCACGCGGCGGTGCGGCACACGAAGAACAGTGGGACGCGGATGTTGACGACGACGCGCGGCCCGGATGGCGGCTACAACTGATATGGCTATCGTTCGCGGCGTGTGGTTCGACCATGCTGCTGGCGGTGACGAACCACCTGACGCAGAACGTGGCGTCTATCCCGTTTCTCTGGATTCTGCCGCTGTCGGTTTATCTGCTCAGCTTCATCCTCTGCTTCGAAGGACGCGGCTGGTATCACAGGGAGACCTTTCTGAAGCTCGCGGCGGTGGCGCTGGGCAGTATGACGTACGCACTGGGCGAGGATCTGCAAAAGCTGGTGGTGGTGATCCCGCTGTTTGCCATCGGATTGTTTATCTGCACCATGGTTTGCCATGGCGAGCTGGCGCGATTGAAACCTTCGCCGCGGCATCTCACCTCTTTCTATTTAATGGTGTCGCTAGGAGGCGCGCTGGGCGGCGTCCTGGTGGGCCTGGTGGCGCCGCACTTATTTACCGGATTATTCGAGCTGTCGATTGCGCTGGTCTGGTGCGCGGCGATGATGGGTCTGGTTTTGCGGCCGGAAACTTCGGGCATCGGCAATCGTTGGCTGGCGAATGCGGTGTGGATTGGTTCTATTGCGGCTACTTTGGGGATGGCTGGGTATCTGGGAAACGAGATCCGCGATTTTCGGGCGGGTTCGTGGCTTCTGGCGCGGAATTTTTACGGCGCGCTACGGGTGAGCGATGACGGCGATGGCGTCAACGAGGCTATCGTGCGTAAGCTGACGCACGGGACGATCGTCCACGGCGAAGAGTTTATGGATGCCGGCCGGCACATGCAGCCGACCACTTATTACGGCTACAACACAGGCATTGGCCTGGCTCTGCAGGAAGCCCAGCGCCGCCTGGGATTGCGCGTGGGCGTGATCGGTCTAGGCGCGGGGACGATTGCGGCGTTTGGGCGGCCTGGTGACACGTACCGTTTCTACGACATCAATCCGTTGGTAATCGACATCGCGCGCAGCCAGTTCCGCTTCCTTCCCGAATGCAAAGCGAAGGTCGAAGTGGTGCTGGGTGATGCGCGGCTGTCGCTCGAACGTGAAGTGCCGCAGAACTACGACGTGCTGGCAGTGGACGCGTTTTCAAGCGATGCCATTCCGGTCCACTTGCTGACCCGCGAGGCGATCGCACTCTACTTCCGGCATCTGCAGCCGGGCGGCGTTCTGGCCGTACACGTCTCGAACAGGCACCTGAATCTGGCGCCGGGAGTGGGCATGGCGGCGGACTCGCTGGGGAAACGCACGGTGGTCATCGACAGCGGCGACGATGACGATAATGCGGTTTTCCGAGCCACGTGGGTACTGGTTTCGGGCCGTGACAGCTTCTTCGACTATCCGTTCATCCGGCGCGCGGGCACGCCAGTGAAGCGCATTCCGGGCCTTCGGATGTGGACCGACGACTACAGTAATCTGTTTCAGATTCTGGAGTGAGTGGACGTCAGGTGGCGGGCTCTTCAATTCCGGAAAGCCGTTCGAATTCGGCGTTGAACTCGCAGCCGAGGATGGTGATGGCCGACAGCAAATACATCCAGACCAGCAGAGCGATGCTGGTGCCAATGCTGCCATACAAGAGGTTGTAGCGCCCAATGTTCCGCACGTACCATGCAAATCCTGTGGTGGCTACCAGCCATAGGACCGTGGACAAGATGGCGCCGCGCCACACGCCGCTCCAATGCTGGCGTCGATACGGCCCGTAGTAATAAAGGATTGAGGTCACGGCAACGGTAGCGCCGAATGCCACTATATAGCGCGCGATCATGCTGAAAACCTGCCAGACGCTGGCGAGCGGATTGAGCAACGGATCAAGCCGCGAAATGCCGATGATCGTGCGTTCCACCTGTGTTCCGAACAGGATCATAGCCGAAGCTCCGAGCATGGGGATCGCCGCGAGGAAAACCAGGCCGATGGCGACACCGGTCTCGCGAAAGAACGAGCGGCTGCGCGGAATGCGATAGGCGGCGTGGAATCCTTCCATCAAGCTCTTGATGAGACTGGCCGCAGCCCACAGCGACAGTAGCATGGCAACAATGAGAAGCGTGATAGATTTCTGACCGCGCGCGCGAAATTGCGCCAGCACGATTCGATCGGTGTCAGGCGGCAGCACTCTCTGCAGCACCTCGGAGAGGGTGTTCATTGCGAAGCTGGCGCCGGTCATGACCAACACGGTCGCCGCGGAGGTCAGAATGGGAAAAAACGAGAGCAGGGAGGAGTAAGCGGCACCTTTGGCGATCGTGAAGCAGCCATCATCGATGGCTCCGAGGAGAGTGCGCTGGAGCAAGTAAGGCAGAGCTCGCCAGGTGGGCCGCACATGGGTAGTATAGCGGGGGACTTACGGATAGCGGCAGCCGGCCGAGCGTGCGCAGCCCCTACAATGGCTTGGCCGGAAGGCCTGCGGTTTTTTGCCGGTTCTCAATGAAATCGCGTGCGTGCCCAGCGGTAAAAACCGTTACAATGGAATTGTTCCCACACCTTCCCCGCCGACCCCGTGATACGGGGAGCATTGTTTATGGCCCATACGCCCTTCGTACATCTGCACTGTCATACCGATTACTCGCTGCTGGACGGGGCATGCGAGATCACGCAGCTCATGGATGCCGTTGCGGAGCAGAAGATGCCGGCGGTGGCGATGACCGATCACGGCAATCTTTTCGGAGCGGTGCAGTTTTATAACACCGCGAAAGCCAAGGGCATTCACCCGGTGATTGGCTGCGAAGTTTATGTTTCGCAGCAGGGGCGGCTCACGCGGTCGGAGTCGGATCGCTACAACCATTTGGTTTTGCTGTGTGAGGACCAGGAGGGTTATCGCAACCTGATCGACCTGGTGTCGACTGCGTATCTCGAGGGTTTTTACTACAAGCCGCGCATCGATAAAGACCTGCTCGCGCGGCATTCCAAGGGACTGATCGCGATGTCGGCTTGTCTGCGCGGCGACATCAACGAGACCATCCTGGCGGACCGCTACGACGAAGCGCGGCGGCTGGCGTACACGTATCAGGACATTTTCGGACGGAACAATTTCTTTCTCGAGCTGCAGGATCATGGGCTGGAGCAGGACAAGCGGCTGGCGCCGCAGGTCAACCGGTTATCGTCGGAAACCGGCATCCCGCTGGTCGTCACTAATGACGCCCATTATCTGCGGCGGGACGATGCCCGAGCGCACGAGATTCTCATGTGCATTCAGACGGGCAAGACCATGTCCGATCCGAACCGCATGCATTGGGACCACCCCGATTTTTATTTAAAATCGCGGCCGGAGATGATGCAACTTTTCGGCGAGCTGGAAGACGCGCTCGACCGCACTTGGCAGATCGCCGAGCGCTGCCACGTAAAGCTCGACAAGATCAAAGAGCCTTTCCCCCGTTTTGAAGTGCCTGCCGCGCACTCCACCGACAGTTACTTCGAATACGTAGCGCGCCAGGGATTTGAGAAGCGGCGTCCGCGGCTGGAGGCTCTGCATGCGCAAGGCCGGCTGAAACACGATCTGGCTGAATACGGCGAGCGGCTGGACCGTGAAATTCGCATGATCCAGCAGATGCAGTTTTCCGGTTACTTCCTGATCGTGTGGGATTTTATCCGCTTCGCGAAGTCGCAGTCGATTCCGGTAGGTCCGGGCCGTGGGTCGGCGGCGGGCAGCCTGGTAAGTTACGCCATGCAGATCACGGATATCGATCCGCTGGAGTACGGACTGCTGTTCGAGCGGTTTCTGAATCCGGAACGCATCAGCATGCCGGATATCGACATCGACTTCTGCATGAACCGGCGCGGCGAAGTGATTCAGTACGTCACGGAAAAATACGGCCGCGAGCAGGTGGCGCAGATCATCACGTTCAACACGCTAGCTACGCGTGCGGCCATAAAGGACGTCGGCCGCGTGCTCGATATGAGCTTCGCGGATGTCGACCGCATCACCAAGCTGGTGCCCAATGTATTGAACATATCGCTCGACACCGCCATCAAAACCGAGCCGGGATTCGATGAGCTGGCGCGCAAGGACCCGCGTGTGGCGGATATTTTGGCGGTCGCGCGGCGGCTGGAGGGTCTGGCGCGCAATTGTTCGGTGCATGCGGCGGGTGTGGTGATTTCGCCGGAGCCGCTGAAAAATCTGGTTCCGCTCTATAAGACAAACAGAGACGAAATTGTCACGCAGTACGACATGAACGGCCTTGAAAAACTATCGCTGTTGAAGATGGATTTTCTCGGCCTGACAACGCTGACGCTGATCGACGACGCACTGAAGCTTATCGAAAAGCGGCATGGCGTGAAACTGGTGCTGGAGGATTTGCCGCTCGAAGATCCCAAGGCGTACGAAATCTTTTCACGCGGGTTCACCAGCGGCGTGTTTCAGTTTGAATCGCCCGGGATGCGCGACGTGTTGATGCGGTATCAGCCAACGCGCATCGAAGACCTCACCGCGCTGAACGCGCTTTACCGTCCGGGGCCCATGAAGGGCGGCATGCTCGATGACTTTATCGAGCGCAAGCACGGCCGCAAGGCCATTGCCTACGATCTTCCGCAGCTCAAGGAAATCCTCGAAGAAACGTACGGGGTGATTCTGTATCAGGAACAGGTGATGCAGATATCGAGCCGCTTGGCTGGTTATTCGCTGGGCGAAGCCGATATTTTGCGGCGCGCCATGGGCAAGAAAAAGGCCGAAGAGATGGCGGCGCAGCGCGAGCGTTTCCTGAAGGGCGCTCTGGAAAATGGGTTCCCGCAGCGCAAGAGCGAAAAGATTTTCGATCTGATGGAGCAGTTCGCAGGCTACGGATTCAATAAGTCACACTCGGCCGCATATGCCTTCCTGGCATTTGTGACGGCGTATTTAAAGGCGCACTATCCGGTGGACTTTATGGCGGCGCTGCTGACTTCGGAAACCGGAAATCCGGCGAAAATCGCGAAGTACATCAATGAGTGCCGCGATATGGGGATTACGGTCCTACCGCCCGACGTGCATTCGAGCGACTGGAATTTCACACCGATTGCTGCGGGGGATGGGGGCTCAAGGCCAGGTGTTGGGGGTTCGGGGCTGGGGGTTGGGGACGGGGGAGCTATTCGGTTCGGGCTCGGAGCCGTGAAAAATCTTGGGTCAGCGGCGGTTGAGGCGATTCGCGTGGCGCGTGAGCCGGTGGGCCGCTTTCATTCGATCTATCAGTTTTGCGACAGCGTGGATCTGGCTTCCATTAACCGGCGCATGATCGAGAGCTTGATTCGCGCAGGCGCAATGGATTCGTTCCAAGGGACGCGCGCGCAATTGATGGCGGCGGTGGAAGGCGCGATGGAAGCGGGACAACGCGCGCAGCGGGCGCGCGAGTCTGGACAGGAAGGGCTCTTCGGCGAGGCATTCTCTGGCGAGGGCCAGGGCCCACATGAGGAGAAGCCGCTGCCGGCTGTGGCTGACTGGCCGTTGCGAGAAAAGCTGCTGGGTGAAAAAGAGATGCTCGGCTTTTATGTGACCGGGCACCCTCTCGACCAATATGACGACAAGATCCGTGAGCTGGCGACGCACCATAGCGGGAATCTCGAGGGCTTGGCGAAGGGCGTCGAAGTGGCGCTCTGCGGCGTCATTACCGGCGTCCAGAAAAAGCGGAATCGGGAAGGGAAGCCATGGGCGGCGATGATGCTCGAGGACCGGACTGGCGCGGTTGAGGCATTGCTCTTCACCACCAATTACGATCGGCTGACATCGATGCTGGCCGAAGACCAGGCGGTGCTGGTGCGGGCATTGGTTCTGCCGGAAGAGAATGCCGCGCCTAAAATTTCGGTGCAGGATATCGTACCGCTCGAAGTGGCGCGTGTGCCGCTGCCGTCACTGATTTCGATTCGTGTCTGGATCGGACGGAAGAATGGCGCGGCGAACGGAAACGGGAACGGTGACTCGACTGACCGGGCGGCGGCGCTGAGCGAATTGTTTCAGCGGAAGCCGGGTGAAACGCAGGTGCGGCTGCGCCTGGAATCGCCGCGGGATTTTACGGTGATCCTCGACGTACAGGCCAAGGTGCGGCCCGACCGCGAGTTCCGCGCTGAAATCGAGCGCCTGTGCGGCGGTGAGGCTATCGAGGTGCTGGCAAACTAACAGGACCGCTCCCTGCGGTGCACAATCGAACCATGAGAACCACCACGATCCACATTTGAAGTGCAGGCATGAATGCCTACTCCACTGAGCTGCAGGCACAAAAACGTGGTGTAATCTGATATCAATGGGCGGATTGGACAGGGTGCAGAGATTATTGGCGAACCGGGCTGTATGGGCTGCTGCGGCGGGCGCCTTGGTTTGGTTTGCCGACCAGCCTACCGTCGATGGCTATCACCCGTTATTCGAGATGTTCTGGCGTCCTGGCGTCCGGCATCTTCCTTATTGGGACGGCATGGTGCTGCTGTTCTCGTGGTTTGTAACCGCGCTATTCTGCCACTTCGTGCTGTTCACGGTCCAGAGATTTCGCCGCCGCGATTTCTAAATTTACTGTAAAACCTGCAACGGATCACGCGGCGCGATCTGTCTCGAACGAGCCCGGCCAATCCTGAGCGAGTAATCGAAAATCGTTCCAACACGAATCAGGCCGCCCAGTTTGTGTTCCGCAATCGCCGCCATACCCATGGACGCGATGCACCCGCACGACGCGCAGTCGGGATTCCCGCCGAATTGGCACGGCGTGATTTCGGTCTTGAGATCCGCCGAAAGCGTTCTGGTGGTGAGTGCGAACACACATTCTTTGGGGCTCCCTGGAGGCGAGGCAAATTGTCGAATCATTCCTTCGGGCATGTCCAGTTTCGGATAGCGCTTGCGCAACTCGAGCATGTCGGCAATGGCCTGCTGACGCTCATCCGGAGTGAGGATTTCCGGAGACTGCGCTCCTATTTGCGGCGTAAAGATGCTGAACCAAATCTTGTTCGTCTCCGGCAGGGGCGTCCAGAATTTCAAAAAGTCATTCAAATAGCCGGGGTGCTTCATCATCTGGCCGGTGATGGTGCAGTGAACGGTGATCTTTCTTCCAGCGACATTGTGGAGAATGCGATCGTATGTGGCGGGCGTGCGCCGCACGTCGTGCTCCGGTTGCAATCCGTCGATCGAGACGACTACATTCACGTGCGGCGAAGTGCTCCATTCGAGAGCAAAGGTCCTGAATGCGCTGGTCACGATCTGCACGTGAATTCCGCGGGCGGTCAGTAGGGGAACCAGCACCTCGAGTTCGCGATACCGTACGAGTGGATCGCCGCCAACCAGCGACAAGTGCAGTGGCTTGAGACGATCGACGACTTCCAGAACGCCATCGACGAGCGCCTGTCCGGTGCGATCGTTTAAATCGCGCAACGTCACGCCGCCGCCCAGGTGGGCGTCCTCATACGCATAGCAACCCGGACATCGCAGGGGACATTCGCGTGTAATCTCGATCGACAGCGAAGGCTGCTCTCCCTTCAGAATTTTGCTCCATCCGCGGAGCACTTCCGACGTGCGCATTAGTGTTGGTCCTCTCTTATGAAATCAGAATGGCGCTTTTCAGGCCGTAATGCTCGAAAGCTCCTTAAACCAAAGGAGGCGACGAGTCGGAGGCCTGACGTACCAGCGGAGCGCCGTTGATCAGACCGCTAGCCCCCAGGGTCTCTGCGAGATCGAACCAACAAACCGGAAGCACAGGAACAGAATGCGAAGTGCCGCAAGACTGGTTCTGATCGAAGCAAGCCGTGACATGGCCACCGCAGGAGAGAACGCTGGCGCCAGTCGGGTGAGGGCTGACTGCAGGAGGATCGGGTAAATTGTCCAAAGATGCTAACACGACCAAGGCGCAGAGCAGACGGACGAAAAACATCCGGCACTTTGCGGTTCGTTTTAGCATCGTGGCTTAAGGTTAGCACGGCGGCCGGGCTGGATTTGCGAGTGTCAGGCCGGACATGTCCGGCCGCTACGTCATAGCCATTGTAGGGGCGAGGCACGCCTCGCCGTATGTTGTTGCGGTTATATCCCCCGCCGGCTGAAGCGCGCAAAGGTTTCTGAGCCGACTGTTGACGAGGTAAAAACCGCTTGCTTACGCGCGCGGCTCAGCTAGTGCAGCCATCAAAGCGTCCCGCCGGTTATATTCCCCGGATCGCGCTCTGCATTTTTGAAACTAGTTTGGGAACTACGGTCAATGGGTCTTCGGTTAGTTCGTATTCGAGCGAGAGGTAGCCGCGGTATCCGGCATTACCCAGGATTTGCAGGATGCGGGGCCAGTCTGCCGGCTGCGGGTGGTGATCGATATGGACCTGCGATTTGAAGTGCACGTTGGTGGCGAAGGGCGCGCACATCTCGATTTGCTTGTAGGCATCGTTGGGGAAGTTGCCCACGTCGAGATTGATGCCGGCCCACGGTGAATCGACCTTGCGGATAATTTCCACGGTGCGGTCCGCGTTGGTCGTCAGGCCACCGTCGTCTTCGAGACCCAGGGTGATGCCCTTCTTGCCGGCTTCCTCGGCGCAGCGTTTCAGCGTTTCGACAGCCCACGGCACGGCCTGTTCCTCAGTCGAGCCTTTCGGAACGTTGCCGCCGAATACGCGTATGTGAGATGCGCCGAGTTTTTCAGCGGCGTCGACCCACTTGCGGACAGTCGCGACTTCCTTGGCCTGCAGCTCCGGGGTTGGCTGCGCCATGCCGGACCCGATGCCGATCGTGTAGATCGCGACTGCCGACCGGTACGCTAATTTTTTCAGCGGCA
>Ga0070681_10004336_pt1 | contig 13482 bp, 16 predicted proteins | sample KBSC83BmetaG_FD_65650 | JGI IMG/M metagenome (GOLD analysis project Ga0070681, IMG submission 65650) | Corn rhizosphere microbial communities from Kellogg Biological Station, Michigan, USA - KBS C8-3B metaG | ecosystem: Host-associated > Plants > Roots > Rhizosphere | place: USA: Michigan... | reverse complement strand
GCACGGCCACATCCTCACCATCGAGGACCCGATCGAGTTCGTGCACGAGTCGAAGAAGTGCCTGATCAACCAGCGCGAGGTCGGCCCGCACACGCTGTCGTTCTCGAACGCGCTTCGTTCCGCGCTGCGTGAGGATCCGGACGTGATCCTCGTGGGCGAAATGCGCGACCTGGAGACCATCCGCCTCGCCCTCTCCGGCGCGGAGACCGGTCACCTGGTGTTCGGCACGCTGCATACGTCGTCCGCGGCAAAGACCATCGACCGCATCGTGGACGTGTTCCCGGCGGCTGAAAAAGAGATGGTGCGCGCGATGTTGTCCGAATCGATCCGCGCCGTGATCTCGCAGACGCTCCTGAAGACGAAAGACGGCAACGGCCGCTGCGCGGCGCACGAGATCATGATCGGCACGCCGGCGATCCGCAACCTGATCCGCGAGAACAAGATCGCCCAGATGTACTCCGCCATCCAGACCGGGCGCCAGATCGGCATGCAGACGCTCGACCAGAACCTGCAGGAGCTCGTGCAGCGCAATGTCATCTCGATGGCCGAAGCGCGCGGCAAAGCGGCGAACAAGGACAACTTCGCAGGGTAAATAGCAAAAACCTAAGAGGCAGAGGCCCCATGGAACGCGAACAGGCAACCAAGTTCATCTACGACCTCCTCCGCGCCCTGATCGCGAAGAAGGGCTCCGACCTCTTCATCACCTCCGGCTTCCCGCCGGCGATGAAGATCGACAGCAAGATGACCCCGGTGTCGCAGACCGCGCTCACCTCGCAGCACACGGCGATGCTGTGCCGCGCAGTGATGAACGACAAGCAGGCGGCCGAGTTCGAGGCGAAGAAGGAGTGCAACTTCGCCATCGCCCCCACCGGCATCGGCCGCTTCCGCGTCAACTGCTTCGTGCAGCAGGGCCAGGTCGGCATGGTGATGCGCGTCATCACCACCACCATCCCGAGCTTCGACGACCTGAAGGTGCCGCCGGTGCTGAAGGACGTCATCATGACGAAGCGGGGCCTCTGCCTGGTCGTCGGCGGCACGGGCTCCGGCAAGTCGACCACCCTCGCGGCGATGATCGGCTACCGCAACGAGAACTCGCACGGCCACATCATCACCATCGAGGACCCGGTCGAGTACGTCCATCCGCACAAGAACTGCCTGATCACGCAGCGCGAAGTGGGCGTCGACACGGACTCGTGGGAAGCGGCGCTGAAGAACACCCTGCGCCAGGCGCCCGACGTGATCCTGATCGGCGAGATCCGCGACATGGAGGTGATGGAGCACGCCATCGCCTTCGCCGAGACCGGCCACCTGGCGCTCGGCACGCTGCACGCCAACAACTCGAACCAGGCGATGGACCGCATCATCAACTTCTTCCCGGAAGCGCGGCGCCAGCAGCTGCTGATGGACCTGTCGCTCAACCTGAAGGCGGTCATTTCCCAGCGCCTGATCCCGCTGAAGGAAGGCAAGGGCCGTGCCGCCGCGGTGGAGGTGCTGCTCAACAGCCCGCTGATCTCGGACCTCATCTTCAAGGGCGAGATCCACGGCATCAAGGAGATCATGAAGAAGTCGCGCGAGCTCGGCATGCAGACCTTCGACCAGGCGCTCTTCGACCTCTTCGAGGCGGGACGCATCAGCTACGAGGACGCGCTGCGCTTCGCCGACTCGACCAACGAAGTGCGCCTCAACATCAAGCTCAACAGCAAGATGGCGAAGGAGAAGGACCTCAACAAGGGCATCGAGCACCTCGACATCGTCTGAAGTCGAGGCCGCCCGCGAAAAAGGTCGCCGCGCGCGGCCTTTTTTATTTTCCGGGCCGGGAAGAATGATCGGCCGCCCGCGTATGTTCACTCCCTGGATGGACGCATGTCAGACGGTGACTTCCTGGAGCGCGCCGGCCAAGTTCCTGCACTGGCTGGTCGCCGCGCTGGTTCTCGTCCAGGCGGGCCTGGGCCTCGCGGCGGTCAGCTGGCCGCTTTCGCCGACGAAGCTCAACCTTTTCGTCTGGCACAAGTCCACCGGCATGCTGATCCTCGCCCTCGTGGTGTTGCGATTACTCTGGCGCCTGGGGCATCGCGCGCCGGCCCTGCCTTCCGCCACGCCGGCCTGGGAACGCGCCGCCGCGCGGGCAAGCCATTTCATTCTCTACGGGCTGCTCCTCGCGCTGCCGCTGAGCGGCTGGGTGATCGCATCGGCATCGGGGATTCCGTTCAGCATCTTCTGGCGCATCCCGCTGCCCCCGATTGTCGCGGTGGACAAGCAGGTGACGGAGGCCGCGGCGAGCGTTCACTTTGCGCTACTGCTCGCATTGCTGGCAATGCTGATCGTGCACATCGGCGCGGCACTGCGGCACCATTACGTAAAGCGCAACGACGTGCTGGTCCGCATGCTGCCTTTCGGAAAATCCAAGTGACCCTCCGCGCCTGCCTCGCCGCCATGCTCCTCGCCATCGCGCTGCCCGCGGCCGCCGACGAGTGGCGCATGGACGCGGCCGGCAGTCGCCTCGATTTCGCCGCCACATTCGAGAACACGCCGGCGCCGGGCGTGTTCAAGCAGTTCGACACTCGCCTCGCTTTCGACGGCGGGACGCCCGCCGGCGGAAAGCTGGACGTCACCATTCGCGTCTCGAGCGCCGACATGGCCAATGCCGATGTCAACAAGGCCATCGCCGGCCCCGAGTGGTTCGACTTCGCGCGCTATCCGCAGGCGAGCTTCCAGTCGACCGAGATCCGCCCGGTCGATGGAAATCGTTACCTCGCTCGCGGCACGCTGACGTTGAAGGGCGCCCAGCGCCCAGTCGGCGTGCCGTTCACGTGGGCGGCCACCGGGAATGCGGCGACGATGGACGGCGAGTTCACCGTCCCGCGCGCGGCCTTCGGCATCGGCACCGGCGAGTGGGCGGCCACCAACGTCATCGGCCCCGACGTGAAGGTCCGGTTCCGCGTGCGGCTGCGCAAGGCGGGCTGACATGCGCCGCACGCTGTTGGCCGTCGCGGCGGTATCGTGGCTGAGCTCGTGCACGGCTCCGGCTCCGCAACCTGCGCCCGGCCCCGCGGACCTACCGGCGGCGTTCTACGAGCAGGCGCTGAAGGACGGCAAGCCGGTCTATCGCGTCGATCCGCAGCAATCCCTCGTCGTGGCCGAGGTCCGGCGCGCCGGCACGCTGTCGCGGCTGGGCCACGACCACATCGTCTCCGCCCGGAACGTCGAGGGTTATGTCGCGCCGCAGGCGGGGCGAGCCGACCTTCGCGTGGCGCTCGACGGGCTCGCGTTGGACGAGCCGGAATTGCGCCAGGCCGCCGGGTTCGACACGCAGCCGTCGGAAGCCGATATCGCCGGGACGCGCGCCAACATGCTGGATCGGGTACTCGAGACGGCGAAGTTCCCGTACGCGCTGATCCGCATTGACCGGCCCGCGTCGAGCGAGGCGCTGGATGTCACCATGACGCTGCACGGCATGACGCGAGTTCTGCACGTGCCGGCGAGCGTGCGCATCGACGACGCTCAACTCGACATCGCCGGCCGGCTGGAGCTCAACCAGACCGACTTCGGCATCACGCCCTTCTCCATCCTCGGCGGCGCGATCGCGGTGCAGGACCGCCTCGGGCTCTCCTTCCGGATCCGCGCGCGGCGCCAGCCCGAGCACTAGGCCGGGACCAGGAACTCCACCGTGTCGCCGTCGAGGCGAGCCTCGACCGGCCCGGCGATCTCCTTTGGCGTGGCCTTCGCGGCGGGCTTCAGCTTGTCGTCGATGTGAATCGGGAAGCCGCTCCACTCGAGCTCGAATTTCCGGCCTTGCAGGGTCGGCAGCACGGCGAGGCGCGCGCGGTTTTCCTGCCAGTGCTCGAGGTAATAAAGCAGCCGGTCGCGCTCGGCCTCGGTGACGAGGATGACGTCGAGCGTGCCGTCGCCGGGCTGGCTGTCGGAAGCGAGATGCAGGTTCGGCCCGACGTAGCGCAGGTTCAGCGCCTCGAGCATCAGGTAACGGCCCGAGATGTCCTTGCCGTCGAGGCGCGCGAACAGCTCGATCGGCTCCGAGCCCTCGGCGTGCGCCTTCATCCGCGCGAGCGCCTTTTCCACCGCGTTCTTTTGCTGCTTGATCGACTCGGCGGCCGGGTTGGCCAGCAGGCTGGCGAAGACGCCGGCGCCGACGCCTTCGACGAAGTAGCGCTCGCCCCACGGTCCCTTCGCCACGCCGAGGTCGAGCTTCACCCGGCGTCCATCCTGCCATCCGCGCAACAGCTCCTCGAACGGCCGGTCGAGCAGTCCGAGCGTGCGCGCGATATTGTTCGCCGTGCCGGATGGCAGGAGGCCGACCGGAATGCCGCGCCCGACCATGCGCCGCGCCACCTTCGCCACCGTGCCGTCGCCGCCCGCCACCACGATCATGTCGGCCGGCTTCTTCAGCGCCTTTTTCCAGTCCTCTTCCTTCGCCGACTGGTAGCGCACCTGGTAGCCGTGGTCCTCCAGGAAGCGCACCAGCTTGCGCGAATCGTCGGCGCCTTGCCGTCCGGCCCCCGGGTTGTGGATCAGCGTTATGCGCACGCAAATTGCTGGGTCAAGGTCAATGCGCATCCTTATCACGAACGACGACGGTGTCTATAGCCCGGGCATAGCCGCTCTGGCGCAGGTAGCTTCCCGATTCGGCGAGGTGCGCATCGTCGCGCCGGACGTCGAAATGTCCTCGGCCAGCGCTTCCATCACTGCTTCGCGCCCCGTGACCTACAAGAAGACGCTCCTGCCAGTACCGGGCCTGGAGGCTTACCGCGTGAATGGCACGCCGAGCGATTGCGTGATGATCGGCACGACGCTGTGGGAGAAGGTCGATGTCGTCCTTTCCGGCATCAACCTCGGCACCAATCTCGGCAACGCCGTGTGGCACTCCGGCACATTGGCGGGCGCAAAGCAGGCGGCCCTCCTCGGCCTGCGCGGCATTGCGTTCAGCACCCCCGGCGACCAGCCGGCCTTCGAGATGCTCAAGCCCTGGGTCGCTTCGGTGCTCGAGATGCTGCTCGCCATTCCGGAGCTGTGCCTCGTCAACGTCAACTTTCCGGCGAAGCAGCCGAAGGGCACGATGTGGACGCGCCAGTCCCTGCGCCACTACGACGGCCGCACGGTGCCGGCGAAGGACCCGATGGGCCGCACGCACTACTGGTTCACCGTGGTGCCGGTGCAGGCCACCGAGGAAGGCACCGACCGCTGGGCCTTCGAGCAGGGCTACGTCTCGATGATGCCGCTCACGCTGGATCTCACCGACCACGCGCAGCTCGCTCGCGCGCAGCAGCTCGAGGCCTGGAAGAAGCTGAAGTTCGCGTGATTCGCATCGGCATCTCCGGCTGGCGCTACGACCCGTGGCGCGGCGTGTTCTATCCCGAGGGCATGCCGCACCGGCGCGAGCTCGAGTTCTGCGGCCGGCACTTCCCCACCGTCGAGATCAACGGCTCGTTCTATTCGCTGCAGCGGCCGGAGTACTACGAGGACTGGTACCGCGAGACGCCCGAGGGGTTCCTCTTCGCGGTGAAGGGCTCGCGCTACATCACGCACATGCTGCGGCTCACCAACATCGAGAAGCCGCTCGCCAATTTCTTCGCCTCCGGCATCCTCAACCTGCGCGAGAAGCTGGGTCCTTTCCTCTGGCAGTTTCCGCCGATGTTCCGCTACCGGCCGGAGCGGCTGGAGCGCTTCTTCAAACTGCTGCCGCGTACGACGCAGCAGGCCTTGTCGCTCGCGCGCAAACGCGACGCGCGCATGATCGGCCGCTCGCGCCTCGCCATCGACGCCAACCGGCCGCTGCGCCACGCCCTGGAGATCCGGCATCCGAGCTTCATGACCGCGGACTTCGTGCGGCTCCTGCGCAAGCACGGCATCGGCCTGGTGGTCGCCGATACCGCCGGCAAGTGGCCGAAGATGTTCCATGTCACCGCCGACTTCGTGTACGTGCGGCTGCACGGCGACGTGAAGATCTATACCAGCGGCTATTCCGACAGGGCGCTCGACGGCTGGGCGCGCCGCATCCGCGCCTGGGACAAGGCCGGGCGCGACGTCTATGTGTACTTCGATAACGACGTGAAGGTGAAGGCGCCGTTCGACGCGCTCAATCTCATGCGCAAGCTGCGGCAGACGTGGACGCCTGCCGATGCGGCGGGCGAGGAGCCCCTCGTCGTGCACAAGGCGGGCACGCGGGTGTCGCGGCTGAAATACGCGTACGGCCCGCGCGTGACCGGCGGCAACCCGGCCTGGGACTACTTGGGGCGGCGGTGACTTCCCGTCACGATCTCAAGCTCGTACAGGCGGCACTCGAGCGCCCCGTTCCATAGCGGGATGCGCTTCGACGGCGCGAGGCCGATCAGCTTCGCCGCGCGCAGGTCGGCCGTGAACACGTAGCAGCGCCAGCCGGCGAAGTTCTTCTTCAGGTGGTCGCCCAGCCGCGGATAGAACCGCGCCAGCTCGTCCGCGCTCCCCATGCGCTCGCCGTACGGCGGGTTCATCACCATCACGCCCGCCGGCGCGGGCGGCGTGCGCTCCAGCACATCGCTGCGCTCGAGCCTCGTCCAACGCTCGACGCCCGCCTCGGCGAGGTTGCGCCGCGTGGCGTTGAGCGCCTTGGGATCCGCGTCGCTGCCATAGAGCTGCGGCGCCTTCTCCTCTCCTCGGGCTTCGCGCTTGACGCGTTCCCAGGCGCCGGCATCGAACGCGGCGAGCTTCTCGAAGCCGAATGCGCGCTTCCCGCCCGGCGCGCGTCCGCGGGCCATGGCGCCGGCCTCGACCAGGAACGTGCCGCCGCCGCACATCGGATCGAGCAGCACGTCGTCGGGCGTCCAGCCGGTCAGCATCAGGATGCCGGCCGCCAGGTTCTCGCGCAGGGGCGCATCGGCCGCGCCGGCGCGCCAGCCACGCTTGAAGAGGGGCTCGCCCGACGTATCGAGGTACAAAGCGCCCTTGCTTGCTTCGAGAAAGGCGTGCACACGCACATCCGGATTCGCGCGGTCGATGCTCGGGCGCTTGGCGAGCTTGTCGCGGAACCGATCGCACACCGCATCCTTGATGCGCAGCGTGGCGAACTCGAGGCTCTTCAGCGGGCTCTTCTGCGCCGTGACATTGACCCGCAGCGTGCGCTCGACGCGGAAGTAGCGCGGCCAGTCGATGGCCTTCACCGCCGCGTAAAGGTCGTGCTCATTCTTGTACTCGAACGGGGTTACGCGCCAAAGAATGCGCGAGGCGAGGCGCGACCACAGATTCGCGCGGTAGCACGCTTCCCAGGGTCCGGCGAACGCTACGCCGCCGGGCACCGCAGTGGCGGCGATTCGCAGCCCCTCGAGCTCCTGCACCAGCAGCGGCTCCAGGCCGCGCGGGCAGGTCGCGAAGAAGTTTTCAGAACGGCTTGAAGACAACGACCAGCACCGCGGCGAAGAGGACGAGAACGGGGAATTCGTTGAACCAGCGGAACCAGACGTGGCTCTTGTTGTTCCGGTCGGCGGCGAAGTCGCGCAGCAGCATGCCGCACCAGAGGTGGTAGCCGGCGAGGAGCGCGCCGAGGGCCATCTTCGCGTGCAGCCAGCCCGACGCCCCGCGGAACCAGCCGAGCCAGAGCCAGATGCCGAAAACGAGCGTGAGCACGCCGCCTGGGGTCATGATGCCCCAGTAGAGCTTGCGCTCCATGATCTTGAAGCGCTCGCGAGAGACGGCGTCGTCGGCCATGGCGTGGTAGACGAACAGCCGGGGCAGGTAGAAGAGCCCGGCGAACCAGGTGACCATGAAGATGATGTGCAGCGACTTGATCCAGAGCATCAGGCTGAGAACCGCCGGCGTGCGAAGTAGATTGCTATAGCGTAGCCGACCGCGGCGTAGGCGACGAGGACGGTCACATGGACCCCGATCTGCCCGGGCAGGCGCCCCACCACCAGCGGCCGCACGAGCTCCACGCCGTGGTAGAGCGGCAGGGCCTGCGCAACCGCGAGCACCGGCCGGGGCAACTGCTCCGCCGGGAAGAAAACGCCGGAGATCATGGTCATCGGCGTCATGACGAGCGTCATGTAGAAGCTGAAGAAGTCCCAGTTCTTCGCCAGCACCGTCATGATCAGGCCCACCGAGGCGAAGGCGAGCCCGACCAGGAAGGCGAACGGCAGCGCGAGGATCACGATCGGCGACGCCGCCAATCCGAAGACCGCCACTACGGCGAGGATGGTGGCGCCGGAAAGCCAGGCCTTGCTCGCCGCCCACACCACTTCGCCGGCCACGATGTCATCGATGACGATCGGCGCATAGAGGATCGCGTCCCAGGTCTTCTGGCCGTGCATGCGCGAGAAGCCGGAGAACATCGACTCGAACGAGGCCGTCATCATGGTCGCCGAGCACAGGGTGCCGGCGGCGAAGAACTGCAGGTACGACATGCCGGCGATGGAAGGCAGCAGCGCGCCCAGGCCGTAGCCCAGGCCGAGCAGCATGATCAGCGGGTCAGCGAGGTTCGTCAGCACCGAGGCGACGAAGAGCTTGCGCCAGACGAGGAAGTTGCGCAGCCAGATGGAGCTCCAGCGCATCAGTCGCTGCCTCTTGGCATCTAATCCCTTAGGTCCCGGCCGGTGAGTTTGAGGAACACGTCCTCCAGGCTCGCCGGACGATGCAGGTAGGAGAGCTCGCGCCGCCCTTCCAGCGTCGCCAGCACCGGCGCGACCTCGCTCGCATAGGCGAACACGGTGTCCCCGACGCGCTCGACGCGTGGCGCAACACCGCGTGCGCGTGACAGCCAGGCGTCGACGCCGTTGCCGTGCACTTCGACGACGTGCGGCTCGGTGTGCTGCGCGATCAGATCGCGCGGCGAGCCAATGGCGATCAGGCGGCCGTGGTCCATGATGGCAACGCGATGACACAGGCGCTCGGCCTCTTCCATGAAGTGCGTGGTGAGGACGAGGGTCTTGCCTTCCTGCGTCAGGCGCCGCAGCCGTTCCCAGATGAGGTGGCGTGCCTGCGGGTCGAGTCCGGTGGTCGGCTCGTCGAGCACGAGGAGCCGCGGATCGTTGATGAGCGCGCGGGCAAGCGTCAGGCGCCGCTTCATGCCGCCGGAGAGCGCCGTGATACGCGCGTCCTCGCGGCCGGCGAGGCCGGCGAATTCGAGGAGCTGCGGCAGCTTGGTGTCGATCGATCCGAGCGAGAAGTAACGGGCGAAGACCTGCAGGTTCTCCGCGACGGTGAAATCGGGATCGAGGTTGTCGAACTGCGGCACGACGCCGACGCGCGCGCGAGCCTCGCGGGCGCGAGAAGGCACCGGCTCGCCGAGCAGCTCGATGTCGCCGCCATCCGGATCGGTGAGGCCGAGACAGAGGCGAAGCGTGGTGGTCTTGCCGGCGCCGTTTGGCCCGAGCAGGCCGAAGCATTCCCCGGCCTGCACGTCGAGGTCGAGCCCGCTCACCACCTCGAGCTCGCCGTAGCGCTTCCGCAGCGCCCGCGCGCGCAGGACAATCATCTCAGCGCGTCGTGCACCAGGTTCCGGATCGGCTGCAGCTTGCGATGGAAGAAGTGGTCGGCGCCGGGAATGAGCACCACCGGCAGATCCTGCGGACGGGCCCATTCCAGCACCGCGGCGAGCGGCACCGTCTCGTCGTTCTCGCCGTGGATGACGAGCGTACCGGCCGGGGCCGGCGGCAACGGGAAGCGCGTCACTGCCACGCCGACGACGACGAGCTTCTCGCACTTCACGCGCTGCGCCAGCATCACCTGCACGCCCGCGCCGAACGAGAAGCCGCCGAGCACCAGCCGTTCGGGCTTCAGGTACTCGACGATGGCGGCCAGGTCCTCGAGCTCGCCGCGGCCTTCGTCGTGCGTGCCCTCCGTGCGGCCGACGCCGCGGAAGTTCGGCCGCCAGGCTTCGTAGCCCTGATCGAGGCAGGCGCGGGCGAGCGTCTGCACGACCTTGTTGTCGTTCGTGCCGCCGAAGAGCGGATGCGGATGCGCGATCAGCGCATGGCCCACGGGATGAGATGCGCGCGCGCCGGCGGGCGAATCGACGGCGCACTCGATCCGGCCGGCGGCGCCGGCGACGAATTCCTGGCGGGTGCCGGGCCTCACATCCTCAGGCGATCGACGATGCGGCCGTTCCTTAGATGTTCCTCGATGATCTCGTCGATGTCACCGCGGTCGACGTAGGTGTACCAGACGGCTTCGGGATACACGACGATGCAGGGACCTTCCTCGCAGCGGTCGAGGCAGCCGGCCTGGTTGATGCGCACCTTGCCCTCGCCGGAGAGGCCGAGCTCCTTCACGCGCTTCTTCGCGTAATCGCGCAGCTCGCTCGCGCCCTTGTCGTTGCAGCAGACGCGGCTGCCGTCGCGCTGGTTGCAGCAGAAGAAGACGTGCTTCGAGTAGTAGGACATGCGGCGATTTTACCTCTTCAGCTTGCGGAGCCTTCCCGCCGCCACGCGAGGAAGATCAGGTAGCCGAGCGCCGCGAACGCCCACACCGCGCTCACGAGGCGCGTGAGGCCGTTGAAGTTGAGGAAGTGGCCCTGCTGCCAGAGCTTGAGCGTCGCCGCGAGATAGGGATTCGGCGGCGCCAGATTGACGAGCACCGTGGCCGCCATGGTCAGCACCGCCGCGAGCCCGAGCCGCGCGACGCGCGGCAGCGCCATCGCCGCCAGCGCGACGACGATGCCCGCGGCGAGGCCGATCTGCGCGCCCGGCGTCACCCAGACGAGCACGTGCTCGGCCCGCATGACGATGGCGAACGCCGCTATCTTCACCGCGACGGCAGCCAGCACGAGCGCGGCGAACAGCGTGCGCGCGGAGTGCGGCGGGCGTATGAGCGCCGAGAGCAGCAATCCGACGCTCACCAGGTTGGCCGCAGCCGTGAAGGCTTCGATCGCGACGAAGAATTCCGGGCCGCGCGCGCGCCCGGGGCCGGTGGCGAGCAGGTCGCGCAGGTCGCCCGCGGCAAAAAGCAGCGTCGCGGGATTGAGCTGCATGAAGAGCCACAGGGCGAGGAGCGCGAGGCCGACGTCGATGCCGGGACCGTCGAAGAACGCGGCCGAGCGCCAGCGCTTGAGCGGGCCGCCGAGGATCGCCGGCGCGAGGAGCACGGCGAGCGCGGCGCCCGCCGCCGCGCCCGTGACGTTGCAGAGCACGTCGAGGTTCGTCGCGACCCGCGCCGGCAGGTAGGTCTGTGCCGCCTCGAGCAGCAGGGAGAGCAGCAACGCGCTCGCCGCGGCCGCGACGAACGCCGGCGCGCCGCGCAGCCGCGGATGGAGGGCGAGCACGCACAGGAAGCCGTAGGGCACGTATCCAAGGACATTGGCGGAAAGGTCGAACAGCGTGACGTAGCGCGGCCAGGGCGAGGCCAGGTAGGCGAACGAGGACACGCCGGTGTCGCGCCAGCCTTCCAGCGGATACAGCGAGGCGTAGAGCGTCAGCGCCGCGTAGACCCAGAACGCCATCCGGGCGAGCGGCGAGGCGCGGAAAGCGGTGGGATTAGTTCCGTCCGTGATGCGGGTGCGCCGCTACGATCGGCCGCGGCACGAACGAGCCGGCGACCATGCCGAACAGGGAAAAGGCGAGCCCGACGAACTGCGGCGGCATCGTCGCCTCGGCCGCGAACGCCTCCGCCACGCCCCAGGCGAAAAGGCCGAAGACGACCGAGAGGATGGCGCCGGCATTGTTGGCCCGCTTCCAATAGATGCCGCCGGCGAGCGGCACGATGCAGGAGACGAGGGTCACCTTGTAGGCGTTCTGCACCATCTCGTACATCGTGCTCCTCGAGTTCAGCCCGAAGAGCAACGCGGCGAGCGTGAACGTGACGAGCACGACCCGAAGGAGGAGGAGGAACTGCCGGTCGCCCATGCGGGGGGCAAACGGGCGCACTACGTTCTCCGTGAAGAGCGCCGTCGGCGCCATCAGGGCGCCGCTCGCCGTCGACAGGATGGCGGACAGCAGCGCGCCGAAGAAGAACACCTGCGCCCACATCGGCGTGCGGTTCAGGATCAGGTCGGGCAGGATGCGCTGGATCTCGCGCGCGTCGTCGCTTGCGAAGAGCCCGGCGTAGCGCGGGTCGATGGTGAGCGCCGCGTAGGCGATGAACATCGGGACGAAGGCGAACGCGAAATACACGCCGCCGCCGATCAGGCAGCCGGCGATCGCGGTCTTCTCGTTCTTCGCCGAGGTCACGCGCTGGAACACGTCCTGCTGCGGAATCGAGCCGATCGCCATCGTCGCCCATGCGGCGGCGAACCACAGCCATTCCTTCGTGCCGCCCTTCGGGAAGAAGTCGAGCTTGCCGGCGTCGTAGGCGGCGGCGATCACCCTGGAGCTGCCGCCCGCCATGTCGCCGACCAGCCACGCCACCGCGGCAAGCCCGACGAGGATCACCACCGACTGGAAAAGATCCGTCAGCGCCACCGACCACATGCCGCCCCAGATGGTGTAGCCGAGCACGATGACGGCGCTCAGGTAGATGCCGGCCTCGAGCGACAGCACGCCGCCGGAGAGCACGGAGAACGCGAGGCCGAGCGCCGTGAGCTGCGCCGCCGTCCAGCCGAGATAGGAAATGCAGATCGCGACGCTGGTCGCCACCTCGACCGTCTTGCTGTAGCGCTTGTGGTAGAAGTCCCCGATCGTCAGCAGATCCATGCGATAGAAGGCGGCCGCGAAGAACGCGGCGACGAACACCAGGCAAAAACTGGAGCCGAACGGATCGGCCACCACGCCGCCCAGGCCATCGCGCGTGAAGGTCGCCGACACGGAGAGCACCGTCTCCGCGCCGAACCACGTGGCGAACACCGTGGCCGCGCTCATGTAGAGCGGCAGCTTGCGACCGGCGACGAGGTAGTCCTTGGAGTTGTGAACCCGCTTCGCAGCCCAGAGGCCGATGCCGATCGTGATGACGAGGTAGGCGACGACCCAGGCGATCAGCATGCGCGCGCCATCATAGCCGCCGCTTCCACACCTGCCAACGCTCCTTGCCCGCGAGCACCGGCATCGATGCGGCTGCCGGGATGGGCTCATCCTCGCTCAGCTCGAAGCCGGCATCGAGCAGCTCGTGCAGTCGCGCCTGCGCAATGCCGAAGGGCGGACCGCGCTCGTTGTCGTCGAAGAAAAAGAATCCGGCGAGCATGCCGCCCGGCCGCACGAGGAGCGGGATACGTGCGGCCCATTGCGGCCACAACCGGCGCGGCAGCGCGCAAAGGAACGTGCGCTCATAAACGAGATCGAAAGGCGGCTCGTCGAGCGCGAAGAAATCCGCCTGCCTGACGCGATGGGCAAACCGGCCGAGCGTGCCTCTTGCGCGCTCGACCGCCGCCACGGCGAAGTAGCGCACCTAATAGCCTGAACCGCAGCCGGGCACCAGGACTCGCAGGGTGCTTCCGGCCAGCCATTGCTGAAGCCGAGGCGGCACGCCCCCGGCATCCCACGGCGTCACGCCGCCGCGGTAGCGCTCGTTCCAGAAATCGGCCGTGTCGCTCTTGCTCAGAAGACGCGCGTGGCGAAGAGGACCACGGACGCC
>Ga0070681_10004335_pt1 | contig 13482 bp, 10 predicted proteins | sample KBSC83BmetaG_FD_65650 | JGI IMG/M metagenome (GOLD analysis project Ga0070681, IMG submission 65650) | Corn rhizosphere microbial communities from Kellogg Biological Station, Michigan, USA - KBS C8-3B metaG | ecosystem: Host-associated > Plants > Roots > Rhizosphere | place: USA: Michigan... | reverse complement strand
CCAACATCATTTAATGCGCCGGTTAGCACCAGCTGATTGTTATAAAGCATATAAAAACCGTTTATTCCGCCGGTAAAATTCCCTTGCCTGGTACGGTAACCTATTTCCCAGTCCTTTAAATTTTCGGGCCTGGGCCGGCTTTGCGGCGTTGAAGCCACATAATCATCGCGATCGGGCTCGTGATTGCCTACCGCAAAAGAGGCATATATGTTATTTTGAGGATCGAACTGGTAGGTAATGCCCGCTTTTGGATTAAAGAAGTCGAGCTTTACGGCTTCCTGCACATTATTTAAATTTTCGTCGAAACCAAAAAACGAATAATATACATGACGGTATTGCATATCCGCGTAAAGCGTCACCCTGCCAATGCGATAATCGGCTTTACCAAAAACATTAAAGTCTTTTTTGTCAGCATCATTCCGCGAGTATTGATAATCGGGCGGAATATCGGTGCTTTGCTGCGTCCATTCAATATTGTTATAGTGTGCCCCTTTATATTCGTTATAAGCGCCGCCGAGATAAAAATTCAGGTTGGTTTGAGGCTGGTATTTTAAATTGTAAGTAACGCCGTAAAATTTGTTATTCAACCATAAACGACGCGTGAGGTCGGTCATGTTAATGGTGTCGCCGGCTATAATAACAGGCGTTATGCCATAGCCTGTCAAGGTTTGTGCAGGCTGATATTCCTCGTAATACCCGTAACCATGTGTATAGTGCAGCGCCCCGCTGAACGAAAGCTTATCCGATATTTTTTGATCCAGCAGCAATTGATAATGATCCTGGGTATAGTTATCAGTTTGGTTTTTATAATAGGTGCCATTGGGCTCAAGCCCAAGCCCGTTATAGCGCCGATTCCCTGCGCGCAAAGTATCTTCGGGTATGCCATCCCAGGCCTGGTACGTATGTTCGGTTCCCGAAAAGGTAATAAACCTGACCGTAGTGCTTTTTCCGTAATAAGCGCCACTTATATAATATGATTTTAAATCGGAAAACGCCCGGTTGATGTAGCCGTTGGAATAAATCCTGGATAATCGCCCGTCAAAGCTAAACTTGCCGCCAAGCAATCCTGTGCCGGCGTTAACAGTATTTTTAACCGTGCCATAAGAGCCCACCGAGTTGTTCAGCTCGGCGTAAGCCGTGTCGCGCCGGGCGTTTGTCTGTATGTTAATGCTGGCCCCGAACGCGCCCGCGCCGTTGGTGGAAGTACCCACGCCGCGCTGAACCTGGATGTTATCGATGGATGATGCGAAGTCGGGTACATCCACGAAAAACGACCCCTGCTCTTCTGAATCATTGTAAGGGATGCCGTTGATGGTAACGTTAATGCGTGTACCATCCGAGCCGCGGATGTGGATACCCGTATAACCTATACCTGCGCCGGCATCGGATGTGGTAACCACAGAAGGCGTTTGGTTAAGCAGGAAGGGCAGATCCTGGCCGAGGTTGTTTTTTTCGATATCCTTTTTGCTCAAATTGGTAAACGTCGTTGGCGAATTTTTTACCGCCCGTGTGCTATTTACGCTTACCACCTGCATGGAAAGCGCGCTGTTAGTCATTTCAAAGTTGCTTACCTTATTGCCATTTACAACGACAGTTTTAGTAACGGTTTGATACCCAACATAGGATACCTTAAGTGTATATAAAGCTGCCGCAAGGTTCACGATGCGGTATTTTCCCGAGGCATCGGCGACTGCACTAACTTCCATTTTTTCGATGCTGACGGTTGCGCCGGGCAATGCTTCGCCCGTTTGCCGGTCGGTGATCCTGCCGGAAATAGAAAACTGGGCCGCGGCCAGGGCAGGCAGCAGCAGGGCGGTTAACGCCGTAAATAAATTTTTCAAAATTTTTATCAATTACCTTAGTTAAACCATCTGCGCACCAGGGTGAATACGCAGTACACTTAACTTTTACCTCTCCCTACGCCGGCATTACCCGGATCAGGTGTATGTGGTGAATTGTAGAGACACAATACTTTATGTTTCCTTCTGTTTTAACCAGAGACGTCCCGTACGTACGGGACGTCTCTACAGTGCATTCACAACCATGGGTTTGATCTCAGCCTGTCTTTCAGTTTGATCGCTCAAAGCAAGGCACCCCTTGAGAATTATGGAACAAAGATATGTTTTGATTTCGAATTTCGGAATTTCGATTTCGGATTTGAGGGCTATGATACGTTTTGGATAAACCAATAACCTAACACCCTAATTTGTCGCAGTAATATTTACATTCCTGTTTTTGGCATCCACACCTGGCTTTTGATAAGCCACTTGCCGTTTTCCATACGCAGTACAAAGGTAAAAGCCCCCTTTGCGGTAAATCGCCCTCGCTCGGGCAGCACACCCGTAAAGCTTACAGGCACCACTGTATACACGTTGTCGGCAGTGAGCTGGTAAACGTGAATGGGCTCGATGGTCGCTTTCAGTTTTGTTAGCCTGTTGTCCTTACACACTTGTTCGACCGCGTTAACCCATTGCACACCGGCGGTAGGGCCGTTCCACGAATAAGGCGGCTCATCGTCGGCAACCAGCGCGTTATGTGTGTATAAATTGGCTACTGATTCGATATCAAATTTATTGAGCGCATTAATTGCCCGCCGGATGACGTCAAGCACTTCGGCAGGCGGAATGGTATCGACAGAGCGGATACGTTCGCCGGCCGTGCCGGCTGCCAGCGCCGCATATGCGGTTGCCGATCTTGCGTACCCGATTCCTGGTCCGGAGCCACATGCAGCCCAAATTAACATCGCGAAAAGGAAAGTTTTAGTCATATGGCAATCTATAACGACCAAAGTGGTTCACAATCAAAGTTTAAATTACACAAATGGTTTGATAGTAATTACAATTATTGTGATACGGCGTATTTTTTTACCGAATATAAAAATAAATGATGGTTTACCAGCGGCCCTTCCATTTAAGTTCCCTAATTATTTACGCCGAGCAGGTCGATCGTAAATACCAGTACGGAATTAGCCGGAATACTGCTATCCGGCGAACTATTTCCGTATCCTAAGGCCGATGGAATGATTAAAAGTATGCGACCGCCGGTATTTATATGCGGGATGCCAATTTGCCACCCCTTTATCAGCGTGCTTAACGATGATGAAAGATTGGCCGACTGTGCAAATACCGACCCATTCAATAATTTGCCGGTATAGTTAACGCTTATTACCGAGCTTGCGTTTGGGTATGCCCCGGTACCCTGGGTTATTACCTGGTAATAAAGACCTGAAGGATCTTTCGTAGCCGCAATGCTATTCGCAGAAATATAGGTGCGGATCAATGCATCATCGGTACTTGCCTGGGTTGCAGCATTAAATGATGCTTCTTTTTTACAAGACGCGATCCCGATAGCTAAAAAGCAAATAAGTAAAAGGTGTTTTTTCATTTATATTATCTGTCTGGTCAATTAACTGCTTTTTGTGTCAAAAATTATTTCAAATTCAAGTATCATAATTTAATAACGAAAACCCCGCCATGGGCAGGGAGATTTATCCGAGGTTTATACCTTTGCAAATATGGAAACTATTTCGTGGAATGATTTTGAAAAAGTAGAATTACGTGCAGGAACGATATTGGCCGCCGAAGATTTTCCGCAGGCGCGAAAGCCAGCTTACAAAGTAAAGGTTGATTTTGGGCCGCTGGGCATTAAATGGTCGAGCGCGCAAATCACCAAACACTACACGAAGGAAGAATTGACGGGCCGGCAAATTATAGGCGTTATTAACTTCCCGGTAAAACAAATCGCCAACTTTATGTCGGAATTTTTACTGACCGGTTTTGCTGACGAGAATGGTGACATTGTATTATCGGCCATTGAAAAAGCCGTGCCGAATGGGAGTAAACTGGTATGAGGTATGTGAGTTTTGGCGGAGAACCAACCCTATCGCCGGATGATTTTTTTATGAACGAGGCCATACGGGAAGCAAAACTGGCATTGGCCGCAGATGAGATCCCGATAGGCGCCATCGTGGTTTGCAAGGGACAGATCATTGGCCGCGGCCATAACCTAACCGAGCGTTTAAATGATGTATCGGCCCATGCCGAAATGCAGGCGCTAACCGCTGCAGCAAACTACATGGGCGGAAAATACCTGCAGGAATGCACTCTGTATGTTACCCTTGAACCTTGTGTGATGTGCGCCGGGGCCTCGTATTGGTTCCAGCTAAGCCGAATCGTTTTCGGCGCATACGACGCTAAACTTGGATTTGGGAGACTCAATCAAAAAATTACGCATCCAAAAACCACGATAACGGGTGGTGTGAGAGAAAATGAATGTGCCGAACTTGTAAGAACGTTTTTTAGGGATAAGAGAAAACAGAAATAACGCGTAGCCACCGGCCCGATAAAAAACATGACATTTATCAGAACAATTGTCATATCAAACCCTTTATATTTGCTACATACTTCTATAAACTTTAAAACTAAAAATTATGGCATTTACCCTACCAGCGCTTCCATACGCTACCGATGCCCTGGAACCGCACATTGATAAAATGACCATGGAGATTCACCATGGCAAACATCACCAGGCTTATGTTACCAATTTAAATAAAGCCCTCGAGGGAAAACCCGAAGCCAACAACAGTATTGAAGATATCATTAAAAATATATCGAAATACCCTATGGCTGTGCGTAATAACGGCGGCGGGCACTACAACCACACGTTGTTTTGGACCATACTTTCGCCGGGTGGCGGCGGTGAGCCTTCGGGCGCCCTGGGCAATGCTATAAACAGCACATTCGGCTCGTTTGCCGATTTTAAAACCAAAGTAAATGAAGCAGGCGCCACCCGTTTTGGATCGGGCTGGGCCTGGCTGATCGTTACGCCCGATAAAAAACTTGCCGTATGTTCAACGCCGAATCAGGATAGCCCGTTAATGGATATTGCCGAGGTAAAAGGTACACCCATTTTGGGTGTCGACGTTTGGGAACACGCCTACTATTTGAAATACCAAAACCGCCGCCCCGATTATTTAGCGGCAGTATGGAACGTGATCAACTGGAACCACGTGGCAGAATTATACAGCAAAGCTGTGTAACCGAAAACTAATTTAGACGAAGCGGCAAGGTTGACAGATTTTGCCGCTTTTTTGCTTTATCCTTTTTCCTATGAAAGCAGTCGTTCTTGAGGGGTCGGAAAGGCCACTCATTTTAAAGGAAGTTGATAAGCCGGCTTTAAAAGCCGGTGAAGTTTTAGTAAAGATTAAGGCGGCTGCATTAAACCGCCGCGATTACTGGATAACGGTTGGCCAATATGCAGGTATTAAATACCCGTCGATATTAGGCTCGGATGGCGCAGGCATCGTTACTGAAGCTGCTGATGATGCAGATAAGCATTGGATAGGCCACGAAGTGATCATTAATCCCAGCCACGACTGGGGCGACCATCCCCAATTTCAATCAAAAGAATTCAAAATATTAGGCTTGCCTGAAGACGGCACTTTTGCGGAATATGTAAGGGTGCGATCAGAGTACGTTCATAATAAGCCGGTACATTTAAGCTGGGAACAGGCTGCGGCGCTACCACTTGCCGGATTAACGGCCTACCGGGCATTGTTCAGCAAAGGCAAAGCCGCAAAAGGTCAAAACGTTTTGATAACCGGTGCGGGCAGCGGTACAGGCAGCTTCGCGATACAATTCGCCCATGCTGCCGGTTGCCATGTGTTTGTGACTTCGGGCGCGGGCGAAAAAATTGAACAGGCGCGGCAGATTGGCGCTTCAGCCGGTGTTAATTATAAAGCGCAGGACTGGGCTGAGCAACTGCAACATCTTTCGGGCGGATTTGACGTGATCATTGATAGCGCGCTGGGCGAGGGTTTTGCTAAATTGCCCGACATTTGCAAGCCGGGGGCACGAATCGTGTTTTTTGGTGGAACGGCAGGTAATATTCCCGAATTAAACGGCCGGAAGATATTTTGGAAGCAATTGCAACTGTTGGGCACCACGATGGGGACGCCTGAAGAATTTACCGCAATGGTTTCCTTTGTAAATAAACACCAGCTGGTGCCGGTCATTGATGAGATATTTCCATTGGCCGACGCTGAAAAAGCGATCAAAAAAATGGAGCGCTCATCGCAATTTGGCAAAATTATTCTGCGGGCCTAACGATGCTGCGGTTAAAGGTTGAAGCGGTAAAATGGGAGTTGCAGGATACGGCGACATTTTATTTAAGCGAAGTGTCGGGCAGGAAAGTCGCTTATAAAGCCGGTCAATTTATCACACTTGTATTTGACCATCACGACGAAGAAATAAGACGGTCCTATTCGTTGAGCTCATCGCCTGATGAGCCGTTATTATCCATTACAGTTAAACGTATAGAAAACGGCGAAATATCACGTTTCCTGTTAACCAAAATCCACCCCGGCGATGTTTTGAAGGCCGTGGAGCCAGCCGGGAAATTTATAATTACCGGTTTCGCGGCTAAAAAAGACATTCTATTGTTTGCTGCCGGGAGCGGCATCGTGCCGGTATTTTCGCAGCTTAAATATGTGCTTAAACGCTCGGGAAAAAGTCATTTTACGCTGATTTACAGTAACCAGCATGAGCGGTCGATATTATTTAAAGACAATATAAACAAGTTATCCTCCGACCACCCGGACCGGCTGACCGTCATACATTTGCTGAGCAACGAGGGAAAGCGGTTACATAACCTGATGGTAGAAAAGCTGGTACGCGAGAATGTAAAACACAACGTGGGCAAAGCGGAATTTTATACCTGCGGGCCATTTACCTATATGCGCATGATCCGGCTGACACTGCTTTATATGGGATTGGCGCCCGCGCAACTCCGAAAGGAGAACTTTGTATTGGAAACAGTGCCGGTTGCCGCCGGTCTGAAAGCATTTCCGCCGCGAAAGATCAGGATCAATTTTAATAATGAAACTTACAACGTGGTAGTTGGCGAAAATCAAAGTATACTGCAGGCGGCGCTGCAAAATGATATCCAACTGCCATATAGCTGCAGGGTTGGCGATTGTTCAACCTGCTCGGCTTTATGCAAAAGAGGCAGGATAGAAATGGTGAAAAACGATGTGCTGACGGAAGCCGACCTTGCAGCCGGGTGGATATTGACCTGTACCGGGCACCCGTTGACTGATGACGTGGTTATTGAATACTAGTATTATTTGGGTTTGTATACGCGTACATAATCAACATACATGCTTGCCGGAAATAAACTCGTATCGACAGTTTGCCCCGGCCAGTTGCCTCCTACAGCAAAGTTTAACAGGATAAAAAATGGCAGATGAAAAGCGCCGGTATTGTTGATGTTGTTAGTAATATTGCCGGTTACATACAGCTTATTATCAACATACCAGTTTATCGAATTCTGATCCCAGGCAATTGAATAAATGTGATAGTCACCGGCGTTTGTGATGGACGTATCGCGCCCATACTGCACATGGCCACCACCGCCGTCCCAGTGCATGGTGCCGTATATCGTATTGTCGGTATTTATATGCTCCATAATGTCCAATTCGCCGCATCGCGGCCATGAAACGGAATTAATATTGGAACCCAGCATCCAAAAAGCCGGCCATAGGCCCTGTCCAACCGGTATTTTTATCCGGGCTGAGACAAGACCAAAAGAAATCTCTTCCTTTTTTTGAGTGGTCATTCTTGCCGAGGTGTACAACTGGTTGCCCAACTGCTCTCTTTTTGCGGTGATCACCAGGTTACCATTTGCAACAGTGGCATTTGCAGCCTGGTAGTATTCCTGTTCGTTATTTCCCCATCCGCCGCCACCCGTTTCAAAATTCCACTTTGAGGTATCAACCGCGGTTCCGCTAAACTCGTCCGACCAAACCAGCGAATACTTGGTCGTATCAAGCGTGGGTGCTGCCGAAGTAGTGGTCGTTGTTGTAGTAGTGGTAGTTGTCGTCGTTGTTGTGACATTTGAATTGGTGTTAACGGGTTGCTTTTTGCACGAAAAAGCAAAAATCACAAGCACCGCCACCGCGGCGCTTGTGATCATATTTAACAATGTTTTTCTCATAATAAACTGGTTACCAAATATAACGAATTTACCTGAAAAATAGTTTCCTATTTGTTAACCCCAAATGATTCCCAGGTCGATGCCGTAGTCCGGTTGCATGTCATCGCCTGAGTTCCGTTTTCGCTCGAAATGTATTTTCCGTTATTACCCAATAGTGTAATGGTACCATCTGAATTGGTGCCCCAGGTAAAGGTCTCCCACGAACCCACGGTGGTGCGGTTACAGGTTATCGGCTGCGTTCCGTTTTCGCTCGATACATATTTGTTGTTGCTTTTTAATGCCACTTTACCTCCGCCTTCGTCAACCACTAAAAACTGTTCATTTGCTCCTACGGAAGTAGCGTTGCACCACATAGCCTGCGTCCCGTTTTCGCCGTTTACATATTGGCTATTATTTCCTTTTAAGGTAATTGTTTGGCCGATAGGCGGGCCACCCGATGTTACACCCTTGTACACCCTCACATAGTCGACGTACATACTTGCCGGCAAGGCTGCGGTATTAACCGTTTGACCCGGGAAATCGCCGGCAACGGCCATGTTTAATATAATAAAGAACGGATTGTGGAAGGCGCCGGTATTATTGATATTATTGGCAATGTTAGCAGTCGCGTACAAGGTGTTATCTACAAACCAGTTGATTGAATTGGTATCCCATTGTACGGCATACAGGTGATAAGCCGTAGGGCTGCTTGTAGTTGTTCCGCCATATTGGGCGTTACCATTGTTATACCAGTGAATGGTTCCATAAATGGTGCTGCTGGTATTGATTTGCTCCATAATATCAATTTCGCCACACTGTGGCCAGCCTACGGAATTGATGTTGGTGCCCAGCATCCAGAATGCCGGCCATGACCCCTGGAATGCAGGTAGTTTGATACTCGCTTCGATACGGCCATAGGTGCACGAAAACTTTCCGGATGTGTTCATCCTTGCGGATGTGTAGGGAAAACCGCCTACGCTTTGGTTTTTGGCGGTGATCACCAGGTTGCCGCCTGTAACGGTGGCATTTGAAGCCTGGTAATATTCCTTTTCATTATTCACACCCGGGTTGCCGGTTTCCATGGTCCATTTGGTACCGTCGACACTGGTGCCATTAAACTCGTCGGACCAAATAAGCTGGTACGTGACCGCCCTTGATGTATTGGGTGTAACGTGAATGCTGGTGGCCTGATTGGCTTGCAGCGGCGCGCTTTGATCCTTTTTACAGGATATCGCGATCGATACCAACGCGAGCACTATGCCGGCGCGGGTTAAAAAGTTACGAAGTTGTTTTTTCATATTATTATTGGTTTTTATTGGCGTGTTATTAAGGGTATCCGGGCTATTTGTTAACACCAAATGACTCCCAGCCCGAGGCTGAGGTACGGTTACAGGTCATAGCCTGCGTACCGTTTTCACTTGATACAAAATCATTGTTGTTGCCTTGAAGTGTGATGGTGCCGTCGGCATTGACGCCCCATTTAAACACTTCCCAGGCGCCGACGCTGGTCCGGTTGCACGTAATAGCCTGCGCGCCGTTTTCGGACGATACATATTTGCCCATGCTTTGCAGCGCTACATTGCCATTACCTTCATCAACCACTAAAAATTGTTCCCATGTGCCGGCAGTCGTGCGGGTGCAGGTCATGGCGGTTGTGCCGTTTTCGCCGCTCACATATTTGCCATTAAAGCCTTTGAGCGTAATGGTTTGCCCAATAGGCGCGCCCGAGCCGCTTGATTGCGTCCCATTCCATTTAAATGTGGCAGCCGCGCCGGCCGGTAACGTATAGGTAAAGGATTCGCCTCCCCATTTGATCTTAAAGGTTTGGCTTGATGATGACGTGTTAAGGGCCACCACAACTTTAGAACCGTCGGTGTTTTTAAAAGCGACATCCTGCACCGTTGTCGAAAACGTGTTCGATGATATGCGTACAGCGCCTGCATATACAAATTCAGAGGCATGCGCAACGGTATAGTATGCCGTATTACGGGTGTAGCTATTGCCCGATATAGTAACCGCGCCCATGCAGTTTGAACAACCGCCGGCGGTATGCGGGTTGTAGTTAGGATCCGAGGCCAGGTTCCATTCCAAAACTACCCGGCTCCAGTTACGCGGCGCACCAATGATCAGGTTATTCATGTGCCAGTCAAAGTCGCCGCCAAAATTGCCCGGCCCGCCTATAAACTGCTCTGTAAAATAAACGTTCTTGTTCGGATAAGCGTTATGAACGGTTGTTAAAGCGCTGATATCGCCTGCATAAAGGTGAAAAGCTGAGCCATCGACATAAGGATTAGCGCCTGCATCGCCCAATACCGCTTCCGGGTAACCGGGCTGATCGCAATTGTGATCGTAGGCGATAATTTTTGTGGTAATGCCGTTTGCTGAAAACTGCGGACCAAGATTATTTTTTATAAAATTAGCCTCCTCGTTCGACTGCATCGTCATAGCCGGATTGTTGTTAGGGTTCAGCGGCTCGTTTTGAGGAGTAACGGCATAAACGTTTATACCCTGCGCCTTCATGGCCTGAATATACTTCACAAAATACCTTGCATATGCATCGTAATACGCCGTATTTAAGCTGCCGCCCGTAAAGCCGCCATTGCCGCCTGCCCCGGTTTTCATCCAAACCGGCGCTGTCCAGGGGGTGGCTAATATCTTTATGGATGGGTTAACGGCAATGATCTTTTTCAACACAGGTACCAGGTCGGTCATTTCCCTGCTGATGCTAAAATTGTTGAGATTAACATCTGTTTGGCCGGATGGCATGTCATCATAAGTAAAATCGCCGTTGCTCAGATCGGATGCGCCAATTGTTATGCGTACAAAGCTTGACGCCACATGGCCGGGCGCCGTTGAAAAAAGCTCGGTGATAAAGGCGCTTTGGTTGGCGCCCAAGCCATTGATAAGCGATGCGCTGCCGCCGGTTAATGCATAGCCGAAACCGTCGATCGTTTGATAAGTGGTATTCTCGTCGACGGTAATGGTGGTGGCGTTAGTGCCTGCATCTGCTGCAAAATTGACATTACCCTGCAGGGCGAGCAGCTTGCTTTGATCGGTAGTGGTTTCCCACACATTTACGGTTTCATTAGCGAACCGCACATTTGCCGTGTATCTTGGCGTTAATGCCAGCGTTGCGGGCGCTTGCTTTGCTGATTCCTTTCTGCAGGAAAAAATTAATACCGGCAAAATACAAAGCGCCGTCAATACCGTTAGTTTGTAATTTGATCTCATATACTTTTTATAATTGGTTTGATTGATTGTACGTGTGTATTACAGGCGAATACCTGCGGCGTCGGCCAGAGAGTTATTAACCCTCGTTTAAAAAGTTAGGGTACATTGCCCACCGGGCAACCCGGTGTTTCTTAATAGTTTTTTGACGATAGGGGTTCGCCGGTTTATATCAGGTACTACAAATCTACGTGAATTGAATTCACAAAAGCAAATAAAATATTTGTAAATAGTTGATTAATAATATGTTATACGCTTTTTAATACGCTTCAAGCGCAAGCCGGGTCATTGTAAAATATGCATTACACACTTGCCATACCCGTTTTTGCCGGCCAACGCAACTGCGCTTGATACGGTTGCTTCACAACTTAATTTTTAAGAAATAGATCAATGGTTATAATAGGTGCGGCGGCATTACCGGCTAGTTATGCTCTATCACCAGCATGCTCCAGCCTTTATCACCAGCATTTTTGGTCTCTTTTTTCCTGGCGGTCATCGCTTTTTTGATCCGCGAGCTATAGGCCCAGCAGGTGCTTTGGCGAATGGAGAGTATTTCAGACAGCTTATGAGATGATATTTTACCATTGGTGGAGTACATCAAAAATATCATGTAAAACGCCTTATTGATAGGTATGCGGGTGTTTTGCAACATGGTATAAGCTATTACCGACTCTTCATAACCGCATTTTGAACAGCGCCGGCTGTACGGCAAATGGCCATGTCCGTAATGCGTATTGCCGCACTTGCGGCAGGTATATCCTTTTTCCCATTTAAGATCGGATAGAAACTTAAAACATGTCTCACGGTCCGGATATATTTTGCTAAACTCGTCGAAATCCACTTCGGCGGACATCACCCTGTCGTGAGTAATCTTTTCGATATTGTGATGCAGCATGGTATTGTCTTTTTCGAGCAGCACGTTCATGCGCGAAATCTCTTCAGACTGCAATTGCAATTGCCGGTTGGCTGAAAGCAGTTCCCTCGTACGATCGTGCACCTGGTCCTCCAAATTTTTATTCAACGCATCCATCATCTCCTCATTTAGCTTTAGTTGTCTTATAACCCGGGCTTGCGCATCTTCTTCTTTCTTTTTAAGGATACGCAACTTATCCGCTATGGCAAACGATATAAAAACCATTTCCATAATAAAACAAAAGCTAAGCGTGTAATAGGCCGTTGCACTAACATTGTACCACCAAATGTTAAAAGTTATTAATGTCTTAATGATAAATCCCGATAGCAGAAATGAATAACCAATAACAAAAAACCGTGCGGGACGATAACCTTTGATCAACACGTACCACCCCGCATAGCAAGAAAGGGTTAGGGGTATAAATTCGATAGCCTTGTAGCTGAACCACGCATGATTAATGGTTACGCAGCCTATAAAATACAGGCACCTTAACGCGATTGTATACCAGAGCAGCCTGTTTAAGCTTGGCGCATTTACCTTTAAATTTAACAGGCTTCGAGCAAACAGCATTGAAAATATACTGGCCGAAAATATCGCAACGCCATAGGCGTACTGGTTCCAGACAGGAGCGCCGGGCCAGATATACTCATAAGCAATGCCATCGGCACACATTTCATACAGCCCGATGCTGAGGTTATAGGCTATATAATACAAATACTGTCGTTGCCGCATGGCAAAAAACATCATCAGGTTGTACAACCCGAACACGAGTATCATTCCATAAAAAACGCCGAAGAAAAAGTACTCATCGAGCGCGTAGCTGATAAACCAGTTTACCGACCGCAGCACCATGATCACATTAACCGGCTGGTGCGATTTTATGCGGATGTAATAATCCAGGGTACCTGCCTGGCTGTTCCTTATGTTCAGGCTAAAATTTTTATGGTGATAAAGCCGTGCGGAAAAAGGGCGGCTGCTGCCTAATAAGATCGCTGAATACTTGCCGCGGCTGTCGGGCGAATAAACCGTAATGCTATCAATGGTTTGGTCAAAAAATTCTAATATCCAGCTGTTTTTCGACGATGGGTCGGAGGTGATCCTGATACGGTACCACCATGCGGCATTGACATCGCGGGTTACAGGTGTCGCGTCGTTATTTATTTTAAACTGACCGGTGCTTTTAATCTGGCCAAGGCTTAGCTTGTTACTGACATCTTCAAGGTAAGCGACCTGGTTATACCTTAATATTTGTTGTTTAAGCGTATCGCTTATACGTACCGGGATCTGGGCAATACCGGTTGACGCCAGGCAAAATAAGCATATGCCGGCAAGCACAAAAAATTTCGGTAAAAGCTTAGACATACGCGGTG
>Ga0070681_10004332_pt1 | contig 13487 bp, 16 predicted proteins | sample KBSC83BmetaG_FD_65650 | JGI IMG/M metagenome (GOLD analysis project Ga0070681, IMG submission 65650) | Corn rhizosphere microbial communities from Kellogg Biological Station, Michigan, USA - KBS C8-3B metaG | ecosystem: Host-associated > Plants > Roots > Rhizosphere | place: USA: Michigan... | reverse complement strand
AGCGCATCTGCCCATCGAAGGCGAGATACGCGCGCATTAGTGCCGCGCTCCACCAACGTGGACCCTCTGTCACGTTCCCGACACGCCGCCAGCTCATTTTGAGCACCGCCGCCCGGTCAGGGCGATGGCTCACGCCGCGCCAAGCGCTGCCGCCACATTATAGGTGATCAGCGCCGCGATATAGGCGAGCGCCAGCATGTAGCCGAAGGTTACCGCCATCCACTTCCAGCTGCCGGTCTCCCGCTTGATCACGGCGAGCGTCGAGGCGCATTGCGGCGCGAAGATGTACCAGGCGAGCACGGCAAGCGCGGTCGGCAGCGACCAGTGCTGCGCCAGCGTCTGTCCGATCTGCGCCGCGTTCTCCTTACCGCCTTCGATCGCATACACCGTGCCGAGCGCAGCGACCGCGACCTCGCGCGCCGCCATGCCGGGGATGAGCGCGACGTTGATTTGCCAGTTGAAGCCGATCGCCTTGGTGACCGGCTCCATGGCATGTCCGATCCAGGAGGCGAGGCTGTAGTCGATCGCCGGCCCTGCGGCGCCTTCGGGGGGCCGCGGGAACGAGGCCAGGAACCAGATCAGCACCATCATCGAGAAGATCGTGGTGCCGGCGCGGTGCAGGAACATCTTGGCGCGCGTATAGACGCCCATCAGCACGCTGCGCGGCCGCGGCAATTTATAGTCCGGCAGTTCGAGCATGAAGGGCGGCGTCGGGCTCTCGCGCCAGAACATGAACTTGGCGAGCGCGGAGACGCCGAGCGCGCTGACGATGCCGGCCGCGTAAAGGCCGAACATCACCACGCCCTGCAAGCTGGCGAAGCCCCACACCGTCTTGTCCGGAATGAAGGCGGCGATGATCAAGGTGTAGACCGGGATGCGTGCCGAACACGTCATCAGCGGCGCGACGAGGATCGTGGTCAGCCGGTCGCGCGGATTGTCGATGACGCGCGTCGCCATGATGCCGGGGATGGCGCAGGCAAAGCTCGATAGAAGCGGGATGAAGGCGCGGCCGTGCAGGCCGGCGCCGCCCATGATTCGATCCATCAGGAACGCGGCCCGCGCCATGTAGCCGAGATCCTCGAGCAGCAGGATGAAGAGGAAGAGGATCAGGATCTGCGGCAGGAACACGATGACACTGCCGACGCCGGAGATGACGCCGTTCTGGACGAAGCTCTGCAGCAGCCCTTCGGGCAACCAGGATTGCGACAGGACGCCGAGCGCGTCGAAGCCGGCGGTGATCTGGTCCATCAGCGGCTTCGCCCAGGTGAACACCGCCTGGAACATCACGAACAGGATGGCGAGCAGGATGACGAGCCCCGCGACCGGATGCAGGAGGACCGCGTCGAGCCGCGCCGTCAGCGTGTCCGGCGCGGCCGGGGTCCTCACCGAGGCGGCGATGATGCGGTCGGCCTCGCGCTGCGCGGCGCGCAGTTCGCCCGCGGTCGGTGCCTGCCAGGCGGCCTCGGCGCGCGCCGCTTCGGTGGCGAGCGCCAGTTCGTCGAGCCGGCGCATCAGGTCGTCGGTGCCGCCGCGCCGCACCGCCGCGGCGGTGATCACCGGTACGCCGAGCTCGGCGGACAGCTTGTCGAGGTCGATGTCGATGCCGCGCCGGCGCGCAATGTCGATCATGTTGAGGACGAGCAGCAGCGGGAGCCCGACGCGCTTCAATTCGAGCACGAGGCGCAGCGCCAGCCGCAGGTTGGTGGAATCGGCGACGCAGAGGAGCAGGTCGGGTGCGGCTTCCGACTTGAAGCGGCCGAGCACGAAATCACGCGTGACCTCTTCGTCGGGCGAGCGCGCACGCAGCGAATAGGTGCCGGGCAGGTCGATCAGGTTGACGCTGCGGCCGCCGGGCGTCTGCAGCATGCCGCTTTTGCGCTCGACGGTGACGCCGGGATAGTTGGCGACCTTTTGGCGGCTGCCGGTCAGCGCATTGAAGAGGGCGGTCTTGCCGCTGTTCGGCGTGCCGATGAGCGCGAAGTGGAGCGGCTCTGCCTGCGAAGCGACGCTCATCTTTAGCTCACGAGGATCGCCATGGCCTCGCGGCGGCGGATGGCAACGGTGGCGTCATTGACGCGCACCGCGATCGGGTCGCGGCCGAACAGGCCTTCGTGGAGGATCTCGACCTGCGCGCCTTCGGTGAAGCCGAGCTCCAGGAGGCGGCGCTCGAGCTCGTCGGCCGGCACGCCGGAGGTCTCGGCCGCGGCCGAGATGGCGGTGATCCGGCCGCGAAAGCCGCGGTGCGCCTGGCCCAGCGCCATGTGGACGACCTCGCTCATGGAAGGTTCGCGTACGCGCATCGAATGTGCGTTAGTCCTGGATGCGACTAAGTCGCATTCCTTTGCGCTAGAACAAGTCCTCCGTCAAATAAGAATGACAATGAAATCAATATCTTAGAACCCTTATAAAGAAGCCGGGCCCGGACGCGCGGGGGGCATTTGCCGTGCGCTTTCATGCCCTTAGGGCGGCGACGCGCCCTGGACAGATTGCGGAACGTCCAGGCGCGGACATCAGCCATGTTTGAGACGCACGAGTAGCTTGCCGCTGTTCTCGCCGCGATAAAGCGCGGCGATCGCGCCGGGGCAGGCCTCGATGCCGTCGAGGATATCCTCGCGATAGGCGAGCTTGCCGTCGCGGACCCAGGCGGCGAGGCGGGAAATCGCCTCCTCGTAACGGTGGGCGTAGTCGAAGATCAACAGCCCGGACATGGTCGCGCGCTTGACGAGGATATGACGCTCGAGGCGCGGACCCATCGGCGGCGGGTCCCAGCTCGAAACCGATGCCGTGCCGCAGATGACGATGCGGGCGCCGACGGCGAGCCGGGTCAGCACGGCGTCGCTGATCGCGCCGGCCGTGTTGTCGAAATAGACGTCGACGCCATTCGGCGTCGCCGCCGCGAGTTGGTCCTTGAAGTCTGCCGCCTTGTAGTCGATGGCGGAATCGTAACCGAAGTCCTCGACGCAAATCCGGCACTTGGCCGGGCCGCCGGCGATGCCGACGGTGCGGCAGCCGGAGATTTTGGCGATCTGGCCGACGGCCGAACCGACCGCTCCGGCCGCGGTCGAGACGACGACGGTGTCGCCGGGTTTTGGCCGCCCGAGGTCGAGCAGGCCAAAATAGGCGGTGACGCCGTTGAGGCCGAGAATGCCGAGCGACAGCGACAGCGGCAGGTCGGTCTCGCGCACCTTGCGCGTGATCATTGCCGGGTCGGCGACCGCGTAATCCTGCCAGCCGAGCATACCCATCACCCTGTCGCCGACCGCGAACTGCGCGTGTTTCGAGGCGACGACCTCGCCGGCGGCGAAGGAGCGCATCACCTCGCCGATGCCAACCGGTGTCGAATAGTTGGCGACCGCGCTGACCCAGCCGCGCATCGCCGGCTCGACCGACAGGAAGTCATTGCGGACGAGGAATTGACCGTCGCGCGGCTCGACGAGCTCGCTCTGCCGGATCGAGAAGTTCTCGGCCTGCGGAATGCCGTTCGGGCGCGAGGCGAGACAGACCTGGGTGTTGAGCATCGGCTTTTTGTTCGCTGGAAGCGGGACGGGCAGGGTGCTTCGCCACAGGCCCCTCGTCAATGCAGGTGCAGCGCGCCTATGCCGGACGACTAAAACTATTGATTGCCAAAACGCGCGCTGCGGACGCACTGTTCGCTGCATCGTTCATTGTCCGGATGCCCGTGACCACACCATCGCCCGCAAGTCCGGCTGCCGCGGCGCCGGGCGTGACCGCCATCTTCCTGCTCTTTCTGCGCATCGGCCTGCTCAGCTTCGGCGGTGGACTGACCGGCTGGGTCTTCCGCGAGGTGGTCGTGCAGCGACGCTGGATCGCCGAGGACGAATTCATGTCCGGCATGGCGCTCGGCCAGATGCTGCCCGGCACCAACATCACCAATCTCGCGGTCTATGTCGGGCAGCGCCTGCGCGGGGCGGCCGGATCGGTGGCGGCGTTCGTCGGCCTCCTGTCAGGACCGTTCGTCGCCGTACTCCTGCTTGCCGGTGTCTACGGTGCGCTCAAGCAACTGCCGCACGCGGCCGAAGCGATGGACGGCATCGCCGCCGCTGCGATCGGGCTTCTGCTCGTGGTGGCGCTGCGCGGTGTAACGCGCGTCTCGCGCCGGCCGGCTGGTGCGGTGGCGATGGTCGCGACCTTTGCCGGGGTCGGGCTTCTGCACATTCCATTTCTTCTGGTCGTGGCGGTCGTGGGCCCCCTGTCGGTCGCGGCCGCCTGGTTCGGAGGCCCAGCCGATGCGCGATGACGTGCCCCTCGCCCTGCTCACCGTCTTCGTGCCGTTCTCGCTGGTGTCGATCGGCGGCGGCCCGAGTATCCTGGCCGGCATCCAGCACGAGGCCGTCGATGTGCATCATTGGGTGACGTCGCGGGAATTCGTCGAACTGTTTGCGATCTCGCGCGCGGCGCCCGGGCCAGGCTCGATGCTGACCACATTAATCGGCTGGCACGTCGCCGGCCTGACCGGCGCGTTTGTCGCCACGCTGGCCCTGTTCGTCCCATCCTCGCTTCTGTGTTACGGCGTCGCTGCCGTCTGGAACCGGCATCGCGGCAAGCGCTGGCACAGCGCGCTCGAACGGGGGCTCGCGCCGGTCGGCATCGGACTCATCCTCGCCGGCGCCTTGTCCATCCTGCGGTTGAGTGGCGGCGGCGCGCTCTCCTACGGGCTTGCGTTCGGCTCGGCCGCGCTCCTGCTCTGGAGGCCGAGGCTCAATCCCTTGCTGCTGTTCGTCCTCGGCGCAGGCCTTGCAGTGGCCGCGCACGTGTGGACGGCCTGACCGGCCGCAACAGCAAATTGCAGACGATGAAAAGTTCGGTCAGAAGACCGTGATATTTGCAAATCGCATCGGAACATCGATTGCGAGTACGGAGTTCTCGTCCTGATCCATATCCAGATCAGGAGGTAACCCATGAAACGGATCGTTATCGCGGCCGCGGTCGCCGCGGCTGCTGCCATTGGTACGTTCGCTGCCGGCGGTGCGGCGCAGGCTCAGGGCGTCGTTATCGGCGCCGGCCCGGGCGGCGTCTATGTTGGCGAGCGTGACGGCTATCACCACCGTCATCACTGGCGCCGCGATTACGCCAGCTGCCGCACGGTCGTGACGACCCATTGGCGGCACGGGCATCGCGTGACGGTGCGCCGCCGCATCTGCGGCTGACGCCGAACTACGATTTGCGACGAGAAAGGCGGGCCCATGCGGCCTGCCTTTTTTTATTCCGCGCCGGGGAGGGAACCGCAGGCCCGGGAACGCGCATTAGGCGGCCGCGTTAGTCGGCTATCGAAATCAGCGACAGGAGGCCAAAATGAAAGTTCAATTCGCAGTTGCGATCTTGGCCGCGACGGCGCTCGTGCCGGCGGCGGCGAATGCGCAAAATACGGTGAGCGGCGCAGCTGGCGGCGCGATCGTTGGCGGCGTGGTCGGCGGGCCGGTCGGCGCAGCGGTCGGTGCGGCTGTCGGCGGTACCGTCGGCGCGGCCGAGGACGCGACGCTGCCGCCGCCGGTGGTGACCTATGTCGAGCGCGAGGACACTCCGTCGGTCGAGGTGCGGGAGGTCGAGCACGTGCGCGTCGGCACCGTGTTGCCCGACACCGTGGTCTTGCACGAGATCCCGAAATACAAGACGTATCGCTACGCCGTAATCAACCACGAGCGCGTCATCGTCGAGCCGCGCACGCGCAAGGTGATCAAGGTCATCGAACGCTGACGGAGGCCAGCCTCCGGAATCGAAAAGGGCGAGCCCCGCGGCTCGCCCTTTTTTCGCCTCGCGCTGTTCGGAAAAACTTACTCGCCGCTGGCCAGCACCGCGCGCACCGTTTCATCGGGGCCGAAGTCCTCGGCGCTGTTGACGTGCATCAGCTCAGCAAGGCGGGTGCGGGCGCGGTTGACGCGCGACTTGATGGTGCCGACGGCGCAGCCGCAGATGTTCGCCGCTTCCTCGTACGAGAAGCCGGAGGCGCCGACCAGGATAAGAGCTTCGCGCTGGTCCTGCGGCAGTTGAGTGAGGGCCTCGCGGAATTCGCGATATTCGACTTGGCCGTATTGCTCGGGCTGCGACTTCAGCGTCTCGGCATAGTGTCCGTCGCTGTCTTCGACCTCGCGGCGTCGCTTACGATATTCCGAGCGGAAATGGTTGCGCAGGATCGTGAACAGCCAGGCCGACATGTTGGTGCCCGGCTGGAAGGAGTCGATGTTGGCAAGGGCGCGCAGCAGCGTCTCCTGAACGAGATCGTCGGCACGGTCGACATTACCGCACAACGAAATCGCAAAGGCACGCAGGCTCGGCACGGAGCCGAGGATGGCTTTGCGGACTGATTCGTCCATGGCCATTAGTGCCCGTCCTTACTGCCATTGTTGTCGAGGCGGTTGAGCAGATCGGTGAACCGGTCAGGAACGCCCTGGTTCAACACTTCGTCGTACATGGCACGCAGCTGTTGCCCGAGGCGGGCCTGAACATCGCGGCCGAGCTTGGCCGGCTTGTTCGTGGTCTTCTTACGGGTGGCCGCGGCTTCCATCGCGTTCTCTTGTCCCACGGGCTTGCGCTCGTTCATTGGTTCTCACCCCGACAGCACCAATTCGACATGCGGTGCCCCCCCTGACGTGTGCTTTCAAAACCCATGACATGCCATATGGTTCCGGAAGACGAAGGAACTTTTTGGACCCGGTCACGTTGTTGCCCACGATAGGGTTTTGTCTCGGGGGAATGGGGCCGATCGCAGCCCCTCATGCCCGTCAGGTTCGGGAGGGATTTTTGCCGTCATCTCAAGCAGTTGCGCAGCATCTTCCATATCTTCGCCGGTATGCCCGTGCGCTCTCCGGCAGCCAGTCGTCGGGTGACGCCTATGTGGCGGCCACCTTGGAGGCGGTGATCCAGGATCCCAAGGTGCTGGAAGACGGGGCTTCGACCCGCATCGCCCTCTACAAGCTTTTCACGAAAATCTGGAATTCGGTGGCGCTGAACGGCCGTCCGACCACCCCGGACGCCAATCAGCCGGTCGAGCGCCATCTGGCGCAGATCCCGCCGAAGCCGCGCCAGGCCTTCCTCCTGATCGCGCTCGAAGGCCTGTCCGAGGACGACGCCTCCAAGGTCCTGGACGTGGACGTGCCGACGCTACGCGACCTGGTCGAGGAATCCGGCCGCGAGCTCGCCGCAGAGATCGCCACCGACGTGCTCATCATCGAAGACGAGACTTTCATCGCGCTCGATCTCGAGGGGCTGGTGGAGAGCCTCGGCCATCACGTGCTTGGTGTGGCCCGCACGCACAGCGAGGCTGTGGCGCTGGCCAAGCAGAAGCGCCCTGGCATCATCCTTGCCGACATCCAGCTCGCCGACGGCTCGTCCGGGCTCGACGCGGTCAACGAGATGCTGCGCACCTTCGAGGTGCCGGTGATCTTCATCACGGCTTATCCGGAGCGCTTCCTGACCGGCGAGCGGCCAGAGCCGGCGTTCCTGATTGCAAAGCCGTTCCAGCCGGCGACCGTGTCTGCGGTGCTCAGCCAGGCTCTGTTCTTCGAACGCAACGCGCGCCGCCGCGAGCGCCGCGCCAGCTGACGCGAAAGCAGCTGCGGCGGCTCGCCCGCCGCAGACCTGCTCCGGCCATCGCAATTGGTCGGTGCAACGAAATCGGCACCGGCGGCGTTAAGCCATTCGCGGGCAACGGAAAATGAGTACGCCGCCGATCGCCGGTCGATCATCGGATGTTGCATTCCGCCGATACATATCGGATCCGGCCGGTGAGCGTTTTGATTCAGGATTCCAATTATCAACGCGATGACAGAACGGAGCTCGAGCGGCTGCGCCGCGAGAACGTGCGCCTGCGTGTCGACAATGAGCGGCTACGTCGCTACGAGGCGGCGTTGCGCGGCTCGAAGGTTACCGTCTACACGCAGGATCGAGAGCTGCGTTACACTTCGCTGAGCAACGCCTTTCTCGGCAGCGCCATCGACGACATCATCGGTTGCACCGACGAGCAGGTCTTTTCCGGCGGCGCCGGCGCGGCCCTGACCGCGCTCAAGCGCGAGGTGATCGACAGCGGCCAGTCGAAGCGGGGCGAGATCGCCATCGACGACGTCGTCGGCACGCGCTGGCACGACCTGCACGTGGAGCCGCTGCGCAACGAAGCCGGCGAGATCGTCGGCTTGAGTGGAGCCGCCGTTGATGTCACCGAGCGCAAGGAGGGCGAGGCGCATCTGCGCCTCCTCCTGCGCGAGCTGACGCACCGGTCCAAGAACCTGCTGGCGGTGATCCAGGCGATGGCGCGGCAGACGGCCCGCCATGCCGGCTCGACCGACGCCTTCCTGACGCAGTTTAACGCAAGGCTTCAGGCGCTTGCCGCCTCGCACGATCTCCTGGTGCGGGAGAGCTGGCACGGCGCGGCGCTGCAGGAGCTCGTGCACTCGCAGCTCGCCGTCTATATCGATCGCGACCGCAACCAGATCACCATCGACGGCCCGGCCGTGGCGCTCAAGCCGGAGGCAGCGCAGAATCTCGGTCTCGCCTTGCACGAACTCGCGGCCAATGCGGCGCGGTTCGGCGCCCTCTCGGTGCCCGAGGGTAAAGTGTCGGTCTTCTGGCAGCGCGCGCAGTCCGACCACGGCGACGCCGTGGCGCTCGACTGGCGCGAGGAACTCGGGCCGAAGGTGCGGATTCGCCGGAAAAAGGGTTTCGGCAGCATGGTGATTGAGCGAAACCTCGCCCTGGCGCTCGAAGCCAAGGTCGACCTCGATTTCGACCCCGAAGGCCTCCACTGCCGGATCGTCATTCCCTCCAGCCAGCTCGCATCGCAGCTTTGACCCGTTTCACCGTTTCGCGAGCGGCGGAACGGAGTGGGGGCCGGGACCGTTGCAGTGCTGCGCTCGCCACGTGCGGCGAGCGGTCGGAGCGAAGATGCGCGGGTGGGTCCTCACATTGTCCGGTCTGATCGTCGGCCTCGCCATTGGCGCGGTCGCGTCCGATCTCGACTGGGGCTTCTCGGTTCGTGCGCGGCCGGCCGTGCCGGCGGGCGTTACGACCCAGTGGGTCGACCGCACGCACAAGGGCACACGGCTCGACCAGAGCGCCACGCGCGTCGGCAAGGAGCCGGTGCGGCCGCAGACGATCATGGAAGGCTGCGAAGCGGCGGCGAGCCCGCTGTCCGCTTCCGCGCAGATCCCGGCGCGCTGCGCGGCTTGATTTTTGATCCAGATTAATCCGGCCGTTCGGCTTCTTTGTTAGGATGTTGCGTTTTCATCCGACGGAGATTCCGATGCGCCGGGCTTTCAGCCTGCTTGCCGCCGCCATGCTTGCCGCAGCCGCCACGCCGAATTCAGCGCTGGCGCAGAATGTGCGTCTTGGCGCGCTCTCCTGCGACGTGTCCGGAGGCATCGGCCTCGTCATCACCTCGAAAAAGGCGCTGCGCTGCATCTATACGCCCGAGGGCGGCGGCACGATGGAGCCCTACAACGGCTCGATCGAGAAGTTCGGCCTCGATATCGGCACCACCACGCGCGGCCAGATGATCTGGATCGTCTACGCGCCGACGCGCGGTAGCGCGCCCTTCGCGCTCGCCGGTCGATACGCCGGCGCAACGGCCGAAGCCAGCGTCGGCGCGGGCGGCGGCGCTAACGCGCTGGTCGGCGGCTCGAACCGCGCCATCACGCTGCAGCCGGTATCGATCCAGGCGCAGGAGGGGCTCAATCTCGCGGTTGGCGTCGCGGCGCTGACACTGCGGCCCGAATAGACACTTTCGCGCGAGAGCCTCTCGGAAGAGCAAAGGCCGCCCATGGGCGGCCTTTTTCGTTTCCGAGTGTCGACGCGTCAGTCGAAGGTGAAGGCGTCGTGATAGGCGCCCTGCACCTGGCCGCCGGGAACGGGGCCGCCGCCGGGCACGTGCACCATGTTGCCGATGACGGCGACGGTTGCGCCATGCAGCCCGTGCCGCGGGATCGTCATCGGCGTGCCGGCCTCCCAGACGTCGGTCTTCGGGTCGTAGATCTCGTTGGTGCCGAACACCCTGCCGGTCGCCTCGCCGCCAAACACGACGATCTTGCCGCCGATATAGACGCAGGACGGGCCGGATCGCGGCGTCGGCAATGGCGCGCGGAACGACCAGGAGTCGCTCTGCGGGTCGTAGACCGCGTTCAGACCGGTGTTGAAGTCGTAGGAGTCCATGCGGCCGGCAATGGCGTGAATTTTTCCGTCCACCACGGCGACACCCATATGGTCGCGCTGGCCGACGAAAGGCTGCGTGCCGGTCGAGCCGCGCATGGCGGCGCGGTCCGAATATTTGTTGCTGGCCGGATCGTAGACCTCGTGCCACTCGACCGAGCGCACGTCGCGGCCGCCGAGCAGATGGATCTTGCCGTCGAGGACGATCGCCGAGATCGCGCCGCGCGGCCGCGAGATCGGCGCGATCGCCGCCCATTCGTCGGTCGCCGTGTCGTAGACGAAGCACTTGGAGTGCGGGCAGCGGTTCTGTTCGACGAAGCCGCCGAACGTATAGATCTTCGATCCGATCGAGACGCCGGCAACGTGGTTGCACGGATGCGGGAAGGGCGCCTTCAGCGACCACTGCCTGGTCTTGGAGTCGTAGACCTGATGGAAGGGCTGATCGACGCGATGCTTGGCATAGCCGGCGATGACGTGGATCTTGCCCTGGCATTCGATCACGGCGTGCTCGCCGGTCGGGATCGGCAGCCGCGGCATCTCCACCCAGCGGCCGGGGTTGGCCGCCTTCGGCGCGACGCTTCCCATGTAGCGCTGCTTTTCGACGGTCTTCGGGATGTCGGTGACGGTCTTGTCGTTGAGACCGAGAAAGAGCGGAAGCTCTTCAGCCATGGTCCTATGGTCCTTCAGCCTTGGTAATTCGGAACGGCGTCCCGCAGGAGCTTCTTGGTGAGTTCGACGCCTTCGCGCGCGACGTCGTAGGGCGAGCGCTCCCACTGCTCGGGATTAGGGGCCTCGTAGCTCAGGTAGCCGGTGTAGCCCTTCTCATAAAGCAGGCCCAGCATCTCCTTCCATTTCACCACGCCCTTGCCCGGCGGCAGCCGATCGGTCGGACGGCGCACGCCGGTGACCGGGTTGGGCGAGAGGTCGCTGTACTGGAAGCAGAAGATCATATCGGCGGGCACGTTGGTAAAGCCGCGGCCGCCCGCACCCGAGCGGGTGAAGTGGTAGGCGTCGATCAGGAAGCCGCAGTTCGGCCTGTTGGCGCCCTCGATGAGCGTCGTGAGGACCGCGAGCGAGTTGAGCACGTCGTGTTGCGAGTTGAACTCGATGCCGAGCTTGAGGCCGTATTCCCCGGCAATGTCGCCGGCGCGCTTCAAATACTCGATCGCCTGCGGAATCGTGCCGTTCACCTGACCGGGCGCGCTCATCAGCGTGTCGCAGCCGAGCGCGACCGCGTTCTCGCAGGACTCACGGAACACCTTGAACAGCCGCTCGCTCTCCTCGCCGGTCGCGAACAGCCAGCCATATTCGACGCCGAGCACGCCGCACTGGATGCCGCTCCTCTTGATGAGATCGAGCACCTGCGCATTGTTCATGCCGGCGTCGAAGCAGCGCTTGAAATCGGTGCGGCGCAATTCGACGGCGTCGTAGCCCGCCTGTTTCGCCGCGTCGAGGGCGGTAGCGAGCGGCGTCGTATCGATCGTCCACATGTGCAGGGCGAGGCGCCCGAACTTCTCCGTCACGTCATTCCACTCCTTAGAGGCCTTCATATTGCAGGATATAGAGTCCGGCATTGGTGTCGGTCAGATACATCACGCCGTTCTTGTCGACAAAGACGTCGCACGACTGGATGACCTTGGCCGGGTTCGGCCGCTGGTCGACGATGCGCTCGGGCGGCGGCGGCACGAAATAAGCGAGCTCCTTCGGCTCGAAGGCGTTGCGCACGTCGTACACGCGCAGGCCCGCATTGTGATAGGTCGCGAAGACGATATCCTCGCTCTGGAACGAGCCGGGCCGGTTCTCGTGCAGATTATGCGGGCCGAACTTGGCCCCCTTGGCGCAGAAGTCCTCCTCCGCCGGGGTCGGCAGCGTCGCAATCGACACCGGGTTAGACGGCTCGCGCACGTCGATGACCCAGCTATAGGCGAGCCCGTTGGCGCAGGAGTTGGTGGTCGCCTCGTCGGCGAGCACCAGAAGCTTGCGGCCGGGCAGGGGAAGCGGCGTGTGCGCGCCGCCGCCGAAGGGCGGCGAATAGTTGCGATGCGCGAGTAGCTTGGGATTCGCGGGGTCGGAGAGGTCGTGGATCGTGTAGCCGCCGTCGCGCCACGCCGCGTACCCGATATTGCCGGCGCTGATGAGGTGATGCAGCGCCGTGCGCTTGCCGAAGGAGGCGGGCTTCTCCTCGCCGGCGGCGCGGTTCATGCCCGGCAGCCACCAGCGGCCGGCGAGTTGCGGCTTCGCCGGATCGCTCATGTCGACAATGGCCAGCGCGTGGTCGATGAAGCCTTCGAAATGCACCGAGACATACGCATAGCGCCCGCCGACCCACCAGATGCGATGCGCACCGAAGCCGGGCATGTGCAGGTAGCCGATCTCGCGCGGGGCGGCCGGGTTCGAGATGTCGAAGGTGCGCACGCCGGCGCCGAACGGCTGCTCGGTGGTCACTGAGTCCGCGAGCGACTTGGCGTAATAGTCCGCCTGTGAGGCGTATTGCTGCATCGCCCAGATGTTCGGGCCGTTGACCACCATGAGCACGTCGCCGGCGATCTGCAGGTGGTGCGAGCGTGTGTTCTTCGGCGCCGCGACGAAGGCGACGGTCTTCGGCTTTGTCGGATCGCGGACATCGACGACCGAAAAGCCGTCGGCGAACATATGGCCGATGAAGGCATGGCCCTTGTGCACGATGACCTGCACGCCGTCGGGCCGGCCGCCCTGGTCGTCGCGGGAGAGGAGGCGGATGCCCCTGGCGGAAGCTGGCGGCTGGCTCACGGCGAGTCTCTCTTTGAAAATCGTTCTTGGGTTGGAACGTACGAAGCCCGGCGCGTTGGGCGCGCCGGGCCTGTTTGTTGGGAGCGATGCGCGCTTAGCCGGTCGGCGGCGCGACTTCGTCGAGGCCCCTCTGCCGGGCCTCCGGCCCCATTTGCGTCACGCCGATCGCGGCGATGATGAGCAGCGCGGCGATGCAGGCGAACACGGCGGTGAGGCCCCAGCCCTTCTGGATCCACGGAATGGCGATGAAGATGCCCGCGGTGGAGAGGCGTCCGACACCGGCCGCCCAGCCGAAGCCGGATGCGCGCGCGTTGGTCGGGAACACCTCCGAGGCGAAGATCTGCATCGAGTTGCCGGACACCTGGATGAAGAACACCATGATGAAGCCGGCGATCAGCAGCTCCGTGTCGTTGCCGACATTGGCGAACACGATCGCCATGATGCCGGCGCCGATGAACGACAAGACCGCGGTGATCTTGCGGCCGTATTTATCGAGCGCGTACATCATGAAGAGGCTGGCGCACGGCACGGCGAGGTTCATGCCGAGCGTGAAGGTCAGCGAC
>Ga0070681_10004328_pt1 | contig 13495 bp, 11 predicted proteins | sample KBSC83BmetaG_FD_65650 | JGI IMG/M metagenome (GOLD analysis project Ga0070681, IMG submission 65650) | Corn rhizosphere microbial communities from Kellogg Biological Station, Michigan, USA - KBS C8-3B metaG | ecosystem: Host-associated > Plants > Roots > Rhizosphere | place: USA: Michigan... | reverse complement strand
GGCCGCCGGTGCCCTATGAGTTCGATGCCTATGATCACTGGCAGTATGATCGCATGCAGGTGCGACCGGGGATCACCGGGCTGTGGCAGGTCTCGGGGCGGAGCCGGCTGAGTTACCGGCAGATGTGCGAGCTGGATGTGGACTACGTGCGCCGGTGGAGCGTGTGGCTGGACCTGCGCATCTTACTGAGAACAGTGCCGGTCGTGTTGTTCAATTCGGGGCGCGCAGTGTGACGCCTTGCCAGTCGTTGATCTTCCAACTGTCCAGCTGATGTGCGGCTTCGCCGGAGTGGCGTTCGCTCCAGCGTCAGAGATGCCTGCTCCGCTGCTCGCGCAGCTGGGCCGGCAGCTTGCGCATCGGGGGCCTGATGGTGAGGGGAGCTACGCGCGTGGCGAACTCGCCGTGGTACATCGTCGGCTCTCCATTATCGATCTGAGCGCGCGAGCTGCGCAGCCGTTTGTGCGTGAGGATCTCGATGCGGTGCTGGCCTATAACGGTGAAATCTACAACTTTGCCGAACTCCGGACCGAATTGGAACTGACGGGCGCCCGATTCACCAGCGACTCCGATACCGAGGTGCTGCTCGTGCTGCTGGCCAGGGATGGCCCGGACGCACTCGGCCGACTTCGCGGTATGTTCGCCTTGGCGCTCTGGGAACCGCTGAAGCGACGGTTGCTTTTGGCCAGAGATCCCCTTGGGAAGAAGCCTCTATTCCATGCACGGCGACCTGATGGTGCCGTCGTCTTCGGCTCCTCGATCGCCAGTATCCTCGCCGCTCTCGACCGCACACCCGACGTTCGTGACGAGGCGGTGGCGCAGTACTTCGCGCACTTGGTGGTGCCTGGCAACGGGTGCATCTACCAAGGTGTCGAACGGGTGGCGCCCGCCGGGTGGGTTCGTTTCGTTGCCGGGACCGAGCATTCTCGAAGCACGTACTGGCGGCCACCGGAGCCGGATGAGAGTGCTGCAGGCGACCTGTCGGAACGACTCGAGTTCTTGCTGCGACAGGCAATTCGCCGTCGCCTCGTGGCGGACGTACCGGTGGGGGCGTTTCTCAGCGCTGGGAAGGACTCAGGCCTCCTGGTGGCGCTGGCAGCGATGGAGAGCAGCGAGCCGCTCCGAACCTTCTGCGCAGGCACAAGCGGGTACGCGCTGGATGAGCGTAGAGGGGCGCGCCTGGTCGCCGACCGTTACGGGACGAGGCATACAGAGGTTGATGTTCCCGCTCTCAGCGCCGCCGCGCTTCCTCACCTTCTGGCGCAGGCCGGCGAGCCTTTCGGCGATGCGTCGCTCTTGCCGAGTGCCGCCATTGCGGCGGCTGCGCGGCGGCATGTGACTGTGGCGCTGACGGGCGACGGTGGAGACGAACTGTTCTTCGGCTACTCCGTGTTCAACGGGGTCCGTCTGGCTCGGCGGATGCGTGCCGTTTTCCCGCAGCCGCTGCTTCGAGGAATGCGGCGGCTGGTGGGCGATGGTCGCGGGCGGGGCTGGCGCAACAAGGTGGATGCCTTACTGCAGTATTCGACCGAAGGGTTCGGCAACCGGATGGGCTGGGATCCCGGGCGGCGTGCGCGACTGTTGCGACAGCCCGAGAGTGGGCTCGCCGAAGCGATCTACGGTGTTGGCTCCGCGCCGTGCAAGGAAATGGGTCCGGCGGATGCGCTGCGTCGAACGTTGCTGCGCACCTGGCTGCCGTCCGACTATCTGGTGAAAGTAGATATCGCGACGATGGCCTCAGGGCTTGAGGCCCGGTGCCCGTTCCTCGACCTGGACGTGGTGGATTTCGCGCTTCGGCTGCCCGAGTCCGTTGCCTTTCCCGGTGGCCGCAATAAAGCGCTTCTTGAGCCGCTGGTGCGCAAGTATCTCCCTGCGCCGCTGCATTCGCGGCCCAAGACGGGATTCGGTGTACCACTGCGGGACTGGCTGCTCGGTCCTCTCCGTCTCGCCTTTGACGAACTTGTGTTGCGGCAAGGACGCGTAATTCATGAGTGGATCGATCCCGCGAGTGCGCGGCGTGAATTTGACGTGGTGGCTGAAGGTGGTGTCAGGGCGGACCGCCTCTGGGCCTTGCTCGTCTTCGGACTTTGGGGAGCCACCCAGCTTGAGGGTGATCGCACGGCGTCGGACTTCCTGCAGGCGGCCTGACCGCGTGCGAGTCCTGTTTGTTACCAACATGTGGCCACGGCCGGACCGACCCGGTTATGGCGCCTTTGTCCTGGCGCAGGCGGAGTCCCTTCGCGAGGCTGGTGCTGATGTCCGTCCATTCGTGCTCGAAGGTGACCGCGGACGCACGGCATATTTCACAAGGGTACTACCGCTGCGGCGCGCGGTGCGAGAGTGGCGTCCTGATCTGATTCACGCGCACTTCGGCTACAGCGGCTTTACGGCGTCGTTTCAATCAGTCCCGATGGTGGTGTCGTTCTGTGGCGACGACCTGCTTGGTGCGCCGGGCGGAGTCGCCACGCGACTGCGATCTCGCATCGGCCTGGCGATGAGTCATTATGCTGCCCGACGCGCTGCGGCCATCATCTGTAAGTCTGATAACCTGGTGCGGGCACTCCCCCGCAGCCGCGACCGGACCCGGGCGCACGTGGTCCCGAATGGGGTCGACTTTCGCCTATTTGCGCCGGGGGGGCGTGCCGCTAGCCGGTGTCGCCTGGAGATCCCGCCAGACGCAGAGCTGGTACTCTTCCCACATGACCCCCGCCAGGCAGCGCACAAGGGCTTCGCCCTGGCAGAGTCCGCGATGGTCCGGTTGCGCCAGTCGCGCCCGCATCTCGTATTCCGTCATGTCAGCGGTTTGCCGCATGAGGCCATGCCGGACTGGTTTCGCGCCGCAGACTGCATGCTGCTTACCTCCGACACCGAGGGCTCGCCGAACGTAGTAAAAGAGGCACTCGCGGCCGGCTGCCCGGTGGTGAGCGTGGATGTGGGCGACGTCAAGCGCTGGCTGGCGCTCGTGACGGGCTGTACGTTGGTGGACCGGCATCCTGACGCCGTGGCGCGGGGCGTTGGCGAGGTACTCGAAGCTGGAGTACGGCCTGACCCTGAGGCCGTGCGCCCAATACTCGATCATTCCGTTATTGCCCGCCGCTTGCTCGCGATCTATGAGGGAGCCCGGCGCAACGGATCGAGCAGTTCGTCGTAAACGGCGCGGAGCCGCGCGGCCTCAATGGGCCATGCAATGTCCGCTGACGAGCGCTGCGCTAGCAGGGCACGGGTACGGCGCTCATGGTTGGGCGCGGTCACGAACGCAATAATGGATGCGGCTGCCGACGCGGGGTCGTCCGGCGCAAAATACCAGGCAGCGCCCTCAGGGAAGTACCGGAGATAGGACGGCAACCGAGCCGTCATCAGCGGAATACCCAAGTGGACGTATTCGAGTAACTTGGTTGAGAGTGAATAGCGTGTCATGCCGTCCAGGCGGGTCGGAAGAAACCCTGCGTCAAACGTGGGTAACTCATCCCGAAGGACGCGATGCGAGACCGCGCCCCGCAACGTCACCTCACTCGTGAGTCCGAGCTCTGACACCAGGCGCTCAAGATGCGGGCGCTCGGGGCCGTCACCAAAGATGGCGAGCGTGGCCCTGATTCCGGACGAACGAGCCATTGCCAACGCTGTTACAGCAAGATCCAATCCGTAGAGGTACGTCAAGGTACCGTGATAGGCCAGGCGCGCTGGTGAATGGACCGCTCCGGCTGGCTCACGAGCTGGCCCGAAGTCGTCAATTGCTGGAGCATTGTGTACGATCACCAGCCGCTCCGTCGCGTGACTGGAGCGCGCATGCAGCAGTGCGTGTGTCTCGCGATTCACGGTCAATACCACGTCGGCCTGCCTGCGTGACCAGCGCTCGGCCAGGCGCACAAGCGGTTCTGCAAGCCGGCCCAACAGCCCCGGAAACTTGGTACGCATGAATTCTGGGAAAATCTCGTGCAAGTCGAGGATCACTCGTGCACCCTGGCGCCGTGCGGGTCCGGCCGCCGCCACCAGGAAATCCGGAAGTGAATGCACATGCACAACTCGGGCGGAACGAAACCTGGAGTCGCGCCGCATCAGCAACCAGGCTCGCACCAGGAAGCCGGTATATTCCATCACATACTTGCCGAACGCTCCGCGGCGCCGTTCGCCCGGCAATCGGATCACCGCGAGAGGTCCGTAACGGCTGACCGGACGCGGATCCAGCCCGTAGCGGGCGGCAATCACGGCCACGCGCTTGCCGCCTTCCGCGGCGAGCAGCGCCTCCCGGCGCGGTCGCTGATCGTCCGGGAAGGACGTGTGAGCAATGTGAACAACATCAAAGGGCTGACAATGACGAGGCACGGCAGTCTGGGCAAGAGGTGGCTGACTCAGGTGCTGAATAGTGGCGAGCCTGCGCCGGTACGCAAGTGAATCATATCTTGCTTGCCTATGGCACGCGGCCTCAGATCATTAAGGCGAGCATCCTGCGTGTCGCACTCGGTGAGAGAATGGCCGTTACCACCATGGACACCGGCCAACACTATGATTTTGAGCTTAACCAGCTCCTCTATGACCAGTTGGGCGTCAGCCCACCTGATTTCTACCTCGAGGTTGGATCGGCGTCCCATGCTGATCAGACGGCGGCCATACTCAGCAAATGCGCTAGCCATCTCGCCGAGCTGCGGCCCGATGCGGTTGTCACAATAGGGGATACCAATTCGACACTTGGATGCGCGCTCGCTGCCGCCAAGCTTCGCATACCCGTGGTTCATGTGGAGGCGGGGTTGCGGGCGCGGGACAGCCTCATGGCCGAGGAGGTCAACCGGCGAGTGGTAGATGCGATCGCCGGCCTGTTGTGTGCGCCGTCGGCCGCCGCCGAGGCCCGGCTTCTTCAGGAGCGCCCCGATGCGGTTGTCGTTCGGACGGGCGACGTTGCGCGGGACATCCTGATGCATCATGAGTCGCATCTGGTGCCCGCCAGGCTGCCGGACGGTCTTCCGGCCGGAGCACCTTACCTGTTCGTCACTGTACACCGGGCTGAGCTGACCAGTGACCGCGAGCTGCTGTCGGGTGTGCTCGATGCGCTGGCATCCATGCCGATACCAGCCATCCTAGCCCTGCACCCGCGAACCCGCGCAGCCATGGCCGATCAGGGACTCTGCGCGGACTCGAGCGGCTCCCTTCACGTCATCTCACCAGTGGGCTACTTCGAGAGTCTGGCGCTGACGCAGGGCGCGCGCATGGTCATCACCGACTCGGGCGGCGTTCAGCGAGAGGCGTATTGGCTTGGCACCCGCTGCATCACGCTGCGGTCGGAAACCGAGTGGACAGAGACGATTGAACTGGGAGCCAACCACCTGTTGGCCCCCAAGGAGGCAGCGAATGGTCTCGCTCCCGCTGTCCTCGAGTTGCTCGATGCCGCCTCAGGAACATGGTGTCGCGACGCCTACGGTGAGGGCGATGCGGCAGCGCGCATCGCTGAGGCGGTGGCCAACGCGGTCGGGGTGCGCTAGGTGTGCGGCTTGTGCGGTGTACTAGCTGCGGATGCGCAGGCAGATGTCAGCCAGTTGGTCGGCCGGCTTAGTGATGGGCTGGCTCACCGAGGGCCGGACGGGAACGGCACATTGTTCGCTCGGGGCCGTTCCATCGGGCTGGGTCACCGTCGCCTCAGCATCCTGGACGTGTCGGGCGGGGCTCAGCCCATGTCCACTTCTGACGGCCGATTGCACCTGGTATATAACGGCGAGATCTACAATTGCGCGGACCTGCGAGCAGAGCTGGTGTCAGAGGGCTACAGTTTTCACAGCCACTCCGATACCGAGGTACTCCTGCAGGGGTGGGCGGCATGGGGCGAAGCGTTGCTCCCGCGATTGAACGGAATCTATGCGTTCGTCGTGCTGGATAGCCGCGCGGGTCGTTGGAGCGCGACGCTTGTACGCGACCCGGTCGGTGCCAAGCCGCTCTATCTGGGGCGCAACGGCGATGCATGGTGGTTTGCAAGCGAGCTTGGCGCCGCACGCTCGGCCGGTGCGGTAAGCGGCGATTTGGACCTGGATGCATTAGCACAGTTCCTGGTTTATCGCTTCATACCAGCACCGCGCACCGCATACCGGTCCTCGTGGAAGGTTCCTGCCGGCCATCTGGTACGGCTCGAGATCGGACAGGATTGCGATCCCGAATTCCGTCCGTTTCCCCGTGGTTTCATCCCTGCCTCCATCCCGGCATGCCGGGCCGAATGGGAAGCAGCCATGCGGGATGGCATCCGCAAGGCCGTCTCGCGCCAGCTCATGTCTGACGTGCCCGTCGGCGTGCTGCTCTCTGGCGGAGTGGATTCAGCCATCGTTACCGGCTGCATGCACGCTGCCGCTGGCGGGCCGCCCGACGCCTTCGCGATCGGATTCACTTCTGAATCAGATGGTGGGGAGCTCCAGGAGGCCGGGATCGCCGCGCGCGCGCTTGGCGTGCCGCTGCACACCACGGAAGCATCGGATGGGGACTATCTGAGGGCCTGGCCGTCTCTACTCCGGAGCTTTGGTGAGCCAATCGCCAACTCCGGCCTCCTGCTCGTCGGGCTGTTGTGCGAGTCGGTTCGCCGGACGCACAAGGTCGTGCTGTCGGGTCAGGGGGCGGACGAGCCTCTTGGCGGCTATCCGCGCCACGCGGCCGGCAGATGGGCGCAATGGGTGCACCGGGGCTCCCCGTTACTGGACCGGCTTCCGGAACGCCTGGCCAGCAGTGACAGAGTGCGCCGCCTCCGCCGAGTGGCGGGCGCGGACGACGAACCTCGCCGCATCGCAGAAGTGCTCGCCGTGTTCGGCGTGGCCGAAGTCGCGTCGCTCAGTCGCGTGTCGCATTCGGCAGATCTGCTGACTGACCCCGCCAGCCGGGCGCTGGCGCTCATTCCGCCCGGTGCAGACGACCTTAATCGGCTCTTGATGGTGGACGCACGGCTTTCGCTGGCTGACGACTTGCTCCTGGTGGCCGATCATATGTCCATGGCGCACTCGGTGGAGCTGCGGGTGCCGTTCCTCGACCTCGAGTTCCTCGCCCTGGTAGAGCGTATGCCAGGCGCGTACAAGGTCTCCTTGCTTGGGGAACGGAAATGGCTTTACCGGAAAGCAGTAGCTTCCATGCTGCCAGCCGACCTTCGTGGCCGACTACTTGGGCCTCGCGCCCGTCTCGGGCGAAAACTTGGATTCGCGACCCCGATGGATCGATGGTTCTCGAGTTGGGTGCGGAGCGATGCGGAGAGGACACTTTTGGGAGCGGGTGCCGCGCTGCCCGACCTGCTGCACCCCGAGCCGGTGAGACAGTTACTTGCAGAAGCTCGCCGCGGACGTCCACGTACGCGTCAGCTGCTGTCACTGTACGCGCTCGAGGGTTGGCTTCAGGGACATTCGACCGGTCGGATACCAGATGCGGCCTGAGCACGTCGCGCTGCTTCGTTGCCCCTCCTGCGGGGCTTCGCTCAGCATCATACCTGTGCGCCCGGTGCCATCCGCCCCGATCGAGGAGGGCACCTTGGGCTGCGACTCTTGTGGAGCGCTCACGCCGGTTCGACGCGGAGTGGCGCGATTCGTCCCAGTGAAGAACTACGCTGCCGGATTCGGGCTGCAGTGGCTGCGTCATGCCCGGACACAGTACGATAGCGCTAATGGCACATCGATCTCCGCCGATCGATTCTTCGCACAGACTCAATGGCCTCGCTGTCTCCAAGGGGAAACGGTCCTGGAGGTAGGAAGTGGCTCTGGACGGTTTACCGAACAAGCAGCGGCAACGGGTGCCACCGTGGTCTCCGTGGAGTATAGCGAGGCGGTTGACGCCAACAGTGCTAGTAATGGACTTCTGCCGAACGTACTGATTGTTCAGGCGGATCTCTTTGCGCTGCCCCTTGCACCCGCATCGTTTGACCGAGTGACATGTCTTGGCGTGCTGCGACACACTCCCGACCCAGCTGCCGCATTCCAGTGCCTGGCTGCGATGGTTCGTCCTGGTGGGCATCTGTCCGTAGACATTTATCGGCGTCCACGTGGCATTGAGCGACTGCTCAAGACACGGTACCTCGTGCGGCCAATCACCCGTCGCATCCCTCCTCATCTTCTCTATCCTCTTACAAGGGCGTACGTCCGGGCCATGTGGCCGCTGGCTCGCTTGATCCACCGAGTTCCTCGCGTTGGACGCAGGATCAATTGGGCGCTTCAAATCGCCGATTATCGAGACATTTATCCGTTGAGCGAGCGGCAGCTACGGGAGTGGGCGATCCTCGACACCTTCGACATGCTCGCTCCGAGATATGACTCGCCTCAGGACGGGGCCACGTTGCGGGAGTGGTTTCAGCGTGCTGGGTTCAGCGACGTGGAGGTAGCGCCCGGACCCAACGGCGTTGACGGTCGCGGTCGTCGGCTATCAGTGGGTTACGGTGGCTGAGTCGGAGAATGCAGGCGGCGGGTGGCTCCGCGTGGCGTTGGCGTGCGCGCTCCCTGCGCTCATCATCGGTGTCTTTCTCTATCCCGATATTCAAGTCCGTACCATGCCGGCTGCCGTTGCGATGCTCATACTGCTGGCTGTCGCGGTTGTTTGCGTTGTAACCGGCCGCCCTCGACTCGTAGTCATTGTGCCGGTTGTGGCATCGGTGCTGCCGTCACAGCTTGCTGGCTTCACGGCTTACTTGATCGTGCTATTCATCCTTGGCAGTACGATCGGCGGGCGGCGCCTGGTGTGTCCATTGGACTCAGTGGACTGGGCCCTGCTTGCCGTGTTGGTCTGGATCACCGCGTCGTGGATCATCAACATGGGCATGGAGACCGACCCTTGGTCACTGCCGGTGTTTCTCGTGACATTCCTCTCTCCGTGGCTGGTCTTGTGCCTGGCCAGGGCCGCGACGTGGACCAGCATGGAACTCGAGCGCTTGCCGGTGCTGTTGCTGGGGCTTGCGGCGGCGCAACTCGCGCCGGCGTTGCTCAAGCCAGTGCTCCTCGGCGCGCGAGGAGCCTATGCGGTGCCGTTGGAGCCACTGTCCTTTATCAAGGGTGGGTTGATCGCGGGCCTGATCGGCGACGCCTCGTCGGATCAGACCTTCGGAACAACGCCCAGCGCGCATCATCTGGGCGTGCTTCTGCTACTAGCGATAGTATTGCTGATGGCCCGGTCAATCGCACGGCGGCAGGCGGAATCGTGGCCAGTGCTGCTGGCCATGTCGTTTGTCTTCCTGATGACCGATGCCAAGCATGTGATACTTGCGGCTGTCCCGTCGGCGCTACTGTTTGGCCGAATCGTGGTGTGGCCGCTTTTGAGCCGACCGGCGCGCCGGGCAGTTGTCGTCATCGGCGTGGCGGTTATCGCGGTGGCGGGTGGGTGGATTGGTGCGACAGTCTCCAGATTGGTGGTCCAAGGGCTCTGGAAGCCGTACCTGTCCCTGGCTACGTTCAATCCGAAAGTGCAACTGGTCATTCGCACGGTTGATCGGCTGGAACGGAACGACCTGAATACGTGGATGGGCCTCGGGCCAGGAAGCTATGCGACGCGGGCCGCCACCATCCGTGCTACCGACGTGCTTTTCAAGGCGGCGGACCGGCTGCCGTCTATCATTCCGCCCCACACCGGGGCGTCTTATCGGGCGGCCGCGTATGATCTTTACACCAGCGACGTAGCTCTCACCGCCAAATTCCGGAGCGGGGTGCTCACGAACCCCTTCAGCAGCGTGGTTGGCGTTGTGGCGGAGTTTGGCCTGCTCGGAACCGCGCTGCTCGGCTGGTTGCTGCTGGCAGTGGCACGGCGGGGCTGGCAGGCGTGGCGGCGGCAGGATCTGTCGCCTACGCTTCGGGCGGCCGGTGCCACGTTGGGCTTTGCGGTCCCGCTCCTGGCGACCCTGGGGCTGTTTGACAGCTACTTTGAGCAACCGGATGTGACGGCGCCGATCATCCTGCTAGGAGTGGTGGTGTTCGGGGCACTGGAAGGAGGCCGTGCGACAAATGTTATCAGGGGAGCGGTGGCGTGGGATATCGCTTCGTGAGAAGCGGCAAGCGCGCGACGTCGTCCTCCATAAGCTCGGTGGCAGAGGACCCCACGGAGATTCAGGGCCGCCGTCGCGCCGTTCCAGGTGGCCATATCAGGGTGATCTTCCTCCCAGTAGCCGTGTGTCGTGCGGTCGATCAGCACATACCGGTGCTTCACGTTGTCTGCAACGATGCCGCATCAGCACCAGTATATCGCTCCTCGCCACGGGCCCTTCGAAACAATTCCGAATACAGCTTGAGGGCCTCCGCCTGAATAAGGCCTGAGATCCAAGGGGCCGCAGTTCGACAAAGTCCGTGCGAAAGGTGAAATCGTCTTCCCAGGCGGGGGGGCGCCCGTCAGGTCGATCACGCCAGATGGTGCTTTCGCACGTGGCATCTCCGAGATGCCACAAAGAATCGGTGGATGTCAAAGTGTCCGGAAGCGGAATGCCAATCAGGTGCTCGATGCTCGTGCTGCTCCCCAACCGCAGGGAGCGTGCGGCGAATCAACTCCAGTGTCACCGCGATCTGATCCAGCTAGCACTGAGTCCGGCACGTTCGGCAGCAGGAAGGGTCTCGGGCAAGGTCAGGTCCGGTGGGTCATGGCCTCTTGTATCCCCGGACCAGGTCATGCAGGCGTTGGTAGCCCTCAGGATCGAGGTTCCGCGCTGAGCCAGCGGCAACACCGAGCGCGATCAGTGCCAAAGCCACCAGCCCTCCCAGGATTCCCCCGGTCAACGTCATCCGCACTCGACGTGGGTAATCCCTGTGAATCGGGGGCACCGGCTGCTCCACGAGCGTCAGTACCGGGGTGTCCCGCACGGCATCGATGCGAGCCTGCTCCCGTTCGGTCTCCAAGCGGCGGAACTGGTCGTTTAACAGATCGATGCGCCGCTGGATGCGAGTTCGCTGGAATGCCAGACGAGGGCTGTTGTCAAGCCCACCCCGATTGGCATCCAGAAATGCCCGCATGCCCGCTTCGGCGGAATCCAGCTCCATGCGCGCGCGGGTCGCCTCGCGCTCCGCGAACCGCCGGCGCTCCGTCGCGGAGGTACGCATCGCATCGACGTTGAATAACTGCAGCTCGTCGAAAAGCTTTGAGGTAACGTGGGACGCGAGTTGGGGGTCTGGCAGCGTTACTTGAAGCGTAACGGTGCCGGTGCGATCATCGGTTGAAGTATTGACCGCCTCGCGCTTGAGTCGGGCCACCGCGTTGGCCAGTCGGTCGGTGCTGGACTCGCCCCTTACCTGCAGGAGATCCATCAGCTGCCTGGGCTCGCCGGAATCATCGGCAAAACTGTCCTGAGCCAGACGCCTGAGCAGGGTCTCACCGGTGAGGACATCAGCGTAGAACTGCAAGGACCGCGCTCCCTCGGGTCGAACAACTCCCAACTGACCAGCCAGGGCCGAGAATTGGGCGAGTGACGGATTGATGTTTTCTGCCTGCAGGGCGAACTTCAGGCTCGTCCGAAACCGCGGAGCGGCAACAAGGGACCAAGCTGCCGCGATCATTGCCCCCGCGATTCCCAGCAGCGCGATCAGCCGCCAGCGCTGCAGGACCGTGGCTGCAAGGCCCAGTAGGGAGATTTCTGACACAGCAGTTTCGCCGGCAGCAGGCGTTGCGGATGGAGTCATGGTTGCCGAAACGTCGCGGAAGCCGTCCGGCGCGTCAAGACGACCGATTAAAAGGAGTGTTGCCAGCCAGATGAGGGTCCATCTCTTCGGAGGCGTCCTGGCCTACGACTATCTCCTCGCGGGCTGGTTGCGGCAAGCCGGGGTGGACGCCCACTATTTTTTCAATATCAAGTACGCCGAGCAGGACTATCCATGGTGGGAAGATCCTGCGTTTACTCTCACCGAAATGCCGACTTGGTGTCACTACTATCCGTTCCGGTTGCCATATCGCTATCGCGGGCGGCTTGATGCTGCTGGCCGGCGTTTTGTCCACGAGTTCAATCGTGACGCAGACGTTCTGCTCGTCGTAGGCGACGGGCTCTTTCTGGCGCAGCATTACGTCCGTCCGTACGCACTCTGGTCCTGCGGCTATGACATCGAGAGTGCCGTGCCTGCTCCTGTCTCCCTGCGGGGTGCGCTGAGCAAGCTAATGGGCGGACCGGAACCGGTTCGACTTCAGCGGGCTGTCAATCGCCGGCACGTCAGACAGTGCTTGGCGGGAGCCAAGCTCATCATGACGGTGATGGACTTTCAGATCCCCACCTATCTGGCGTGGACCGGCGTTGCCACTCCGGCGTTTTCTGTGCCAATGCCGCTGGACTGTGACCGATATCAGCCTGTACTTGATGCCCAACTGGTCGCAAGGTATGCCGACAGCTCGTGCGTATTCTTTCTGCCAACCCGCCATTCCTACGGGTCACACAGCACTAATGACAAAGGCGCGGACAAGGTGATCCGGGCCTTTGCATCGGCGTTAGATCGCCTGCCAAGGGGCACCCGGTTGGTGCTGGTTGAAAAGGGGGAGCGTGTGTCCGAAAGCAAGGCCTCAGCCGCCGCGCTCGGTCTCGGGCCCCATGTGGATTGGATTCCGGAGCTTCGGAAGGCCGAACTCAAGCATTGGTATTCCCTCCCCAATGCCGTGATTTTGGATCAGTTTCCCAACGAGGCCACCCTCGACCCTCGGCTGCATGCAGCCCTGCGGCGGCGTGGGGGACGCGGAAGCATTTTCGCCGAGGCCATGTGCATGGGAAGGCCTCTAATCAGCAACCTCGGAACGGAATGGGTAGAGGAACATCGGCCGCCTTTGGCATGGAATGCCTGTAGCGAGACTGAGATTGCGGAAGCGCTTGTAGACGCGGCCACGCTGACCCTGGCACAGCGCATCGACGGTGGTGCGGCGAATCGGGATTGGGCAAGGCGCGAAATCGACTGGCCCCAGGTGATGGGGAGATATATCGAGCTGCTCGAACTGGTGGTGCAGGGCAAGGCGATTCGGTGAAACGGGCGATCAAGCTGCTCGGTAAGGACGCGCTAGTCTACGGATTGGCCGGCGGCATTTCCCGTTTTGTGAAGGTGTTGCTTGTCCCGGTCGTGGCGAAGGCGTTTCCCGCCGCTACCTATGGTGTCTTTGATTCTCTCGGTGTCTACACTTATCTGTTCGCCGTAATCGGCGTACTCGGCCTGGATGCGGCGGTCATCCTCTTCGCCAAGCCACTGCCAGGCGAGCCGGAGCAAGGCCGTCGGAGTGCCGCGAGTGAAGCCCTGCTCCTGGTTGTGAGCGTGAGCACCGGACTCGCGCTCGCCATTGTCCTCGCTCGTGACTTTTGGAACTCGCTGCTGCTCGGCGGTGGCCCCTTCGCCAGCGCCATTGGATGGGCCGGGGCGACGGTGCCGTTCGCCTCGGTTCTGGTCTTCGCACTCAGCCTGCTCAAATGGGAATTCAGGCAGGCGTGGTATCTCGTTGCTTCCTTGGGGTCGGTGGTCGCGAGCATCGGCCTCACTTGGATCGTCGCGTATCATACGCCATTCGGGCTCCCGGGCCTCTTCGCGGCCACGGCGGCCGGCCAAGCGGTCGGCACAGTGCTCGC
>Ga0070681_10004326_pt1 | contig 13499 bp, 14 predicted proteins | sample KBSC83BmetaG_FD_65650 | JGI IMG/M metagenome (GOLD analysis project Ga0070681, IMG submission 65650) | Corn rhizosphere microbial communities from Kellogg Biological Station, Michigan, USA - KBS C8-3B metaG | ecosystem: Host-associated > Plants > Roots > Rhizosphere | place: USA: Michigan... | reverse complement strand
ACGGCTCCGCGCTTCGGCTCGGCGTCACCTATCTCGAGCAGCCCCCGGCCGCGGCGGCCGCGCCCGCGCCGGGCCGGCGACGGTCTCGGCCGTCCGCCTCGACCGCCTGAGATCCTCGACCGCCTGAAATCGGGGGGGATTCGACCGACGAGGCCGGCAGGAACTCCGCCGGACGGCGGCGAAGCAGGCGCTGACCCACCGATCAGGAGCTCACTGCACCATGCCCTTGTTTCATCGGTGGCCCCTGCGCGCGATCGCCCGCACCTTGCGTGGCGCCGCGGCCGTCCTGGGGGTCACTGCATTCGTCGCTGCCCTCATCGTGAGCGGTCGCCCGGCAGGCCAGCAGGCCGTCGCTGCTGAGCGGGCCGCCCAGACCAAGCCCGCTTCGCAGCCGACGACCGTGGCGCTGCCCGACGTCAGTCGGGCCCTGGGCCTGTTCGGGCTGACCGCGAAGGCTGCCCCCAAGGCGCACCCCGCGGGGCGGGTGACGCGGTCGCACGAGCGCGCCCCCCTGCACCGCTGGGTGCGGCCCAACTGGGGCCCGCTGACCTCCGGCTTCGGCTACCGCTGGGGTCGCCTGCACGCCGGGATCGACATCGCCGGTCCTTACGGGTCGACGATCGTCGCCGCGACCGACGGCTGCATCAGCTACGCCGGTCCGGAGTCGGGTTACGGCGAGCTCATCGTCATCAACGACTGGGACGGCACGCAGACGGCGTACGGCCACATGTCCGCGTTCCTGCGCCGCTCCGGCTGCGTGCACGCCGGCACTCCGATCGCGCGGGTCGGCGCGGCAGGTGATGCCACCGGTCCGCACCTGCACTTCGAGGTTCGGGTCGGCGGCGCGCCGATCAACCCCATCCCGTTCCTCGCCAAGCGCGGCGTCTACATCTGACCAATCGCCGTCAGCAGCCGGTGGCGGGCTGGTGGAAGCCCTCGAACGGGTTGGCCGGGCCCATGAAGGTGTAGTTGCCGTCGATCGCGCGGCTCGGCACCTCGCGGGCGAACCACGACAGGAACACCTCGTCCTCCGGATGCCAGAACCCGTCAGCGCCGTACGCCGTCGCCTGGAAGAACGGGTTCGTGCCCTGGTGGAAGCCGATGCCGACGACGGGATCGCCGGTCTCGAGAACGTCGGTGCATCCGTACTGCGGCGCCGTCGGCGTCAACCACGGCTCGACCTTGTTGTTGACGAACGGGTCGTCCATCCACTCCGACACCTCGTGCGACAGCGGGTGGACGTCCTGGAGGTAGTGCCCCCCGCTCATGTCACTCGGGTCGTCCGTGGTGAAGAAGACGCCGGGCCGCAGGTATGACGACCAGATGAAGGTCTGCACCGTCTGGTTGCCGTTGCCGTGACCGGAACCGGTTCCCTGACCGTTCACCTCGGAGGCGCCGTGGAACCCGATGATGCAGCAGTCGCTGAGATCCCGCTTGTCGTAGAGCAGCACGTTGTCGGTGACGTAGACGGGCACCTGCGTCGGGTCGAGGCGGAGTGCGTTGTCGAGCTGAGTGATGACGGACGCTGCCCAGCTGACGTGGACGAGTCCGCCGATGGGGCCGTTCTCGTCGCTGAACTGCGCGGCGAATCCCTGGCCGCTGGGGACGCTGAAGGTGACCGGCGCGTGCATGATCGGTGCGGCCAGCCGCACGTGATAGTTGCTGCCGACCTTGTTGAACTGCGCGCGCATCACCGCGTCGCCGTACTGCACGTCGGTGTCACCGCTCTGGCTGTAGTTCTCCGTGTCCCAGACCGGCGACTGGCTCAGCGCCACGGCCGCAGGGCCCCCCTGCAGGGTGAAGTTCCCCTGCGCCGGAAACGCGATGTCGATCGGCACGATGACCGGTTGGATCGTCGTCGACGTGTTCGACGCGGGGTCGCTGCCGACCATGTTGAACCCGTAGGTGATGCCATCGTGCGGGTCGACGAACGTGCCGTGCCAGTGCGCGACGGTCTTGGCCGTCGACAGCACCGGCGCGCCCCCGCCGATCTCGCTGAAGCGCGCCTGGGCCGGGCTCAGCGCCGGCCTGATGGGCAGCGCGGTCTTTCCGGACGCAGCCGACGCTGCCGGTGTGGCGACCAAGGCGGCGCCGACTGCCGCGACTGCGAGCAAGACCTTGCAGCGACGAAACTCGAGCTCCATGCGGCACACCCCTTTGTCGGCCGCCGGCGCGACGATGCGTCGGATGACGACAAAAACTAGGAAGTGGTGGCGGAGGAGGCACCGGTTTCGACGGAAGATCGTCTGTTTTCGTTAGGACGAGCAGGTCAGAGCTTCGCGAGCGGCGCGTATCGCAGCAGGAGGCGCTTCGTCCCGACATCGCCGCCGAAGTCGACCTCCGCTTCGGCGCTCTCGTTCATGCCGCGTACGGCGACCACGCGGCCGAGGCCGAAGGCGTCGTGGTTGACCCGGTCCCCGGGCGACAGCGACGGGATCGGGCGCAGTCCCGGACCGGCGACGCGGCCGCGACGGATCGCCCGGTCGGCCGCCACCTGCGAGGGGCTGGTCTCCAGATGTCCTTGCCACTCGACGAGCTCGGGGGGAATGTCGTCGAGGAACCGTGACGCCGGGTTGTAGGACGGCGACCCCCATGCCGACCGGACCGCGGCCCGGGAGAGGTAGAGCCGCTGCTCGGCCCGGGTGATGCCGACGTAGGCGAGCCTGCGCTCCTCCGCGAGCTCCTGCGCATCGCCGAGCGAGCGCATGTGCGGGAACACGCCGTCCTCGAGGCCGGTCAGGAACACGACGGGGAACTCGAGCCCCTTTGCGGTGTGCAGCGTCATCAGCGTGACGACGCCGCCTGAGTCGTCGGCGTCGGGAACCTCGTCGGCGTCGGCGACGAGCGACACCTGCTCGAGGAAGTCGGCGAGTGTGCCGTCCGGCCGGGCCTCCTCGAACTCGCGGGCGACCGACACCAGCTCTTCGAGGTTCTCGACCCGGCCTTCGTCCTGCGGGTCGTCGGAGGCTTGCAGTTCGGCGACATAGCGGGTCTTGTCGAGCACCGCCTCCAGCACGTCACCGGGCGATGCGCCGGAGTCGGCGATCGCGATCAGCTCCTCGAGCAGCGTGACGAACTCCTGCACCGCGTTGATGGAGCGCGTTGCCATTCCGGGTGCTTCCTCGACCGCGCGCAGGGCATCGACGAACGACAGTCGCTGCCGCTGGGCGTGTGCGTCCACCTGCTCGATCGCCTTGTCGCCGATGCCGCGCTTGGGGACGTTGACGATGCGGCGCAGTGAGACTTCGTCGAGCGGGTTCACCAACGCGCGCAGGTAGGCGAGCGCGTCGCGGACCTCGCGCCGCTCGTAGAAGCGGACGCCCCCGACGACCTTGTAGGGCAGACCGACACGGATGAAGACTTCCTCGAACACCCGGCTCTGCGCGTTGGTGCGGTAGAAGACGGCGACGTCGCACGGCCGGACCGCGTGCTCGTCGTGCAGCCGGTCGATCTCGCCGGCGACCCACGCGGCCTCGTCGTGCTCGTTCTCGCCGACGTAGCCGACGATCTTCGCGCCGTCGCCCTGCTCGGACCAGAGCCGCTTCGGCTTGCGCTCCGGGTTCTTCGCGATGACGGCGTTCGCGGCCGACAGGATGGTCTGGGTGGAGCGGTAGTTCTGCTCGAGCAGCACGACGGTCGCGTCGGGGTAGTCGGCCTCGAACTGCAGGATGTTGCGAATAGTCGCGCCGCGGAACGCGTAGATGCTCTGGTCCGCGTCCCCCACGACGCAAAGCTCGCTGCGACCCTCGCCCCCCTCCCCAGCAGCAGGGCCGACGAGCTCACGGACGAGGACGTACTGCGCATGGTTGGTGTCCTGGTACTCGTCGACGAGCACATGACGGAACCGGCGGCGGTAGTGGTCGGCGACGTCCGGAAACAGCTGCAGCAGCGTCACCGTCGTCATGATCAGGTCGTCGAAGTCGAGCGCGTTGGCCCGCCGCAGCCGGGACTGGTAGGACTCGTAAGCCTCGGCGACGGTGCGCTCGATGTGGTTGGCCGCCTTGGCCTTCGCGTCCTCGTAGTCGACGAGCTCGTTCTTCAGGTTGCTCACCTGCGCCGCGATCGAGCGCGGCGGATAGCGCTTCGGGTCGAGGTCGAGGTCGCGACAGACGGCCGTCATCAGCCGCCGGGAGTCGTCGGCGTCGTAGATCGAGAACGACGACGAGAACCCGAGCCGCTTCGCCTCCGCGCGGCAGATGCGCACGCAGGCGGAGTGGAAGGTGGACACCCACATCGACTTGGCCCGTGGGCCGACCAGCGCCGAGACGCGCTCCTTCATCTCCCCCGCGGCCTTGTTGGTGAACGTGATCGCGAGGATCTGGCCGGGCGTCGCGCCCCGCTCGGCGATCAGCCAGGCGATGCGGTGGGTGAGCACGCGGGTCTTGCCCGAGCCGGCACCGGCGACGATGAGCAGGGGACCGCCCTGGTGGAGCACGGCGGCGCGCTGCTGCTGGTTGAGCCCTTCGAGGAGGGTCGCCGGATCGACCGCTAGGCGGGCCCGCTCTCGCGGCGGCGGGGGCGACTCGGGAAGATCATCGAACAGGCTCGTCATCGTCACCGACGAGACTATGCCGGGGTTGTGACAGTGTCTGCGGCAGCGACGCGGGCCACCAAGGGAGAAGGCGCAAGTGGATCTGTTCAGTCTCGAGGGCAAGGTCGGCGTGGTCACCGGAGGCAGCCGGGGCATCGGGCTGATGATCGCGCGCGGGCTGCTTCAAGCCGGCGCGCGCAAGGTCTACATCTCCTCACGCAAGGCCGATGCCTGCGCGGCGGCCGCGGAGGAGCTGTCGGCGTACGGCGACGTCGTGGCCATTCCTGCGGACGTGTCGAGCGAGTCCGAGTGCCGCCGGCTGGCCGACGAGGTCGGCGGCACCGAGAACGAGCTGCACGTGCTCGTCAACAACGCCGGTGCGACGTGGGGCACGCCGATGGCGGAGTTCACGACCGAGGCGTGGGACAAGGTCATGGACACAAACCTCAAGGCGCCGTTCTTCCTGACCCGCGCCTTCCTGCCGATGCTCGAGAAAGCTGCGACCGACGACGACCCGGCTCGCGTGATCAACATCGGCAGCATCGACGGCCTGCACGTGAACCCGATGCCGCACTACCCCTACTCCGCGAGCAAGGCCGGCATCCATCACCTGACGCGCGTCCTCGCGCGTGAGCTCGCCGCGAAGCGGATCACCGTCAACGCCGTTGCCCCCGGGCCGTTCGAGTCGAAGATGATGGCCTTCGCACTCGGCGATCCCGGCACCCGCAGCATGATCGAGGCGGGCAACCCCCTCGGTCGCATCGGACGGCCTGACGACATGGCCGGTGTCGCCGTCTACCTCGCCAGCCGGGCCGGATCCTACGTCAACGGCGCGGTCATCCCGGTCGACGGCGGAATCAGCGCGACGGTCTGACGGTTTCTTCCGATCATGGACAGTGTTCAGCGCGTGCTGGCCGTCATGGCACATCCGGACGACGTCGACTTCGGCGCCGCCGGGACCATTGCGCAATGGACGGACGAGGGCGTCGAGGTCACCTACTGCATCATCACCGACGGTGACGCCGGCGGCTTCGACCACTCGGTGCCGCGCAGCGAGATCGGCGCGATCCGCCGCGCCGAGCAGACCGCGGCGGCGAAGGAGGTCGGCGTCAGCGACGTGCGCTTCCTCGGCTACCGCGACGGCCGCCTAGAGGTCAGCTTCGAGCTCCGGCGCGACATCTCGCGCGTGATCCGCGAGGTGCGTCCGCAGCGAGTCATCTGCCAGTCGCCGCAGCGCAACATGATGCGCATCGCAGCGAGCCACCCCGACCATCTGGCCGCCGGCGAGGCGGCGATGTGCGCGATCTACCCGGACGCGCGCAACCCGTTCGCCTTCCCCGAGCTCGCCGACCTCGAGGCCTGGTCCGTGGCCGAGACGTGGGTGTCCGGGATGGACCGGATCAACCGCTACGTCGACATCACCGACACCTTCGACCGGAAGATGGCCGCGCTGCACGCGCACGCCAGCCAGCATCCTCAGCCGGATGGGCTGGAGGAGATGATCCGCGGCTGGAACGGCATGAACGCGCGCTCGGCAGGAATGGCGGCCGGGCGGCTCGCCGAGGGCTTCTGGGTCTTCGCCACTGCCTGAACGGCAGGAGAGCCCGGGCCGTCCGGCGAACTCTCCACCGTGCAGATCCGCCGTCCGCTCGCGCTCGCCCTGGCCGCCTCCACCGTCGCCGCCACGCCGTTCGTCGCTCAGGCGGCGTCAACGTCGCGCGCGCAGGCCACTGTGCAGGTGTTCGCCAACGCCGGCGGCGAGCCCAACGTCGCGATCTCCCCGAGCGGACGCTTCGTGCTGGCCGACGGGCTCGGTGGCGCATCCCCGTCGACGCTCTACCGCTCGACGGACTTCGGCCGGCACTTCACCCGCGCGGTGCCGAAGGTGCCGCACGCCGGCGGTGGCGACTGGGACATGCACTTCGTCACCGAGGAGACCGTCGTCGCCGTCGACCTCTCGCTCGGATCAGGAATCTACGTCGACGTCTCCCATGACGCGGGCGCAACCTGGCGGCAGTCGAGCATTCACATGGACGTCTACGACCGGCCGTGGGTGGGCGCGAAGGGCAACAACCTCTACGTCGTCGCCAAGGGCTTCGACTCGCTCCCCTACCTCTACACGTCGCACGACCTCGGCGCGACGTTCGACCCGCTGCCGATTCCGTTGTACGGCACCGGCGTCGTACCCGCCGAGGCCGGCGGATCGTCGCCGACACCGCTGGACGGCACGGTCAACAACCAGAACTCCTACGTCGACAACCTGACCGTCGACCCGCGCACCGGCGACGTCTACGTGCTCTACGGGATCGACCCGGTCGAGAGCTACCCATCGTCGCCGCCCGTCGGTGCCGCCACGCGTCTCTACGTCGCACACCTCGAGAACGACCAGATGGTGAGCCACCCGGTGACGTCCGGGGCGGGCGACAACGCCGACGCGTTCTATGCCGGCTTCAACTGGCTGACCGTCGACTCCGCGGGCACGCTCTACGTCGTCGGCAACGGCAAGCACAACGGCGGCCAGGGCGTGCACCAGGCACCGTGGTTGTCCTACTCGAAGGACCACGGGAAGACGTGGTCGCGGCTCGTCGACGTGGGCACGCCCGGCAAGGCAAGCGTCTACGGCGCGATCGCGGGTGGCGCGCGCGGGCAGGTCGGCCTCGTCTACTACGAAGGCACCGGCACCGACTCCAACAACCCGCAGAACTGGTACGCCACGATGGCGTGGATCAGCCGCGCCGACAGTGCGCGGCCGCACGTCGAACGGCGCCGCGTCGTCGCGAAACCCGTGCACAACGCCGACATCTGCCTCGACGGCATCCTGTGCGGCTTCCCCGGGTTCGGCAACAACCGCAACCTGCTCGACTACATCGACAACACCATCGGGCCGGACGGTCATCAGTGGGCCGTGTTCGCCTCCGACGGACCGGCGACCGGCGTCAAGGACAGCAGCCCCGGCAACGCTCCGGTGTCCGTCCTGCTCGTGCACCAGACCGGTGGCCGCAAGCTCGGCCGGGGAGTCGTCGGCACCTGATCGGAGTTCAGAGCATGGCGTGGCGTGTCGACGGCTTCAAGGTGCACGGGGCGTTGTCGCTCGCTGTGCTCGCGGCGGGAGTCGCAACCGCGGTCGAACCGGCACGATTACGTTCGAGCTTCCGGGCCAGCCGCTGCCGATGCGCTACGTCGACGGCACGGTCTTCGTACCCATTCCGCCGGCCGGCCTTGCGGCGTTCAGTGGTCACCACTGGTTGTCCTGCACGCCGCCCGCGTCGACGTCCGCGCGCGACGCCACATACCTGCACGGCTGATCGCGACTTACAGGTCGAGCACCATCCGCGTGTTGCCGAGGATGTTCGGCTTGACATGCTCGAGCGCGAGGAACTCGGCGACGCCCTCGTCGTAGGAGCGCAGCAGCTCGTCGTAGACCGCGTGCTCGACGGGGATGCCCTCGATCTCGTGGAAGCCGTGCCGTCCGAAGAACTCGACTTCGAACGTCAGGCAGAACAGCCGCCGTATGCCCAGGTCGCGAGCCTTCTCCAGCAGTCGCTCCAGCAACGCGTGCCCGATGCCTTCACCGCGGACGGTGGGATCGACGGCGAGTGTGCGCACCTCGGCCAGGTCCTCCCACATCACGTGCAGCGCACCGCAGCCGACGACCGGCCCGTCGGGCCGCAGCGACGCAACGAGGAACTCCTGCACGTCCTCGTAGAGCGTGACCGTCGGCTTGTTCAGCAGGATCCGCTGCGGCGCGTAGAGATCGACCAGGCGACGGATCGCCGTGACGTCACGGGTGCGGGCCGGCCGGACGACAGCGCTCACGCGCAGGGCGGGGTGGGGCAGTTGGCGGTCAGTGGCTCGAGGGCTTCCCGGATCGCAGCCAGCTGCTCGGGCTTCAGCCGGTCGATCAGGTGCTCGCGAACGCCGCGAAGGTGGGTCGGGTAGGCCTGTGACACCCGCTCCCGGCCGACCTCGGTGACGGTTGCGTAGACGACCCGCGCGTCGGAGTCGCAGCGCTGGCGCTCCACGCAGCCCTCCCGCACCAGCCGGTCCACGACCCGGGTCAGGCCGCTCGGGGTCAGCACCGACAGCCCGGCCAGGTCGCTCATGCGCAGCCGGCCCTGCGGCGCCTCGGAGAGGTGCGCGAGGACCTCGTACGCCGGCAGCGAGAGGCCCTGCTCGGCCTCCAGCTCGGCCTCGAGCACCCGCGCCACCCGGGCGTGCGCCCGGATGAAGGCGTGCCAGGCCGCCATCTCCTCGCGGGAGAGGGGCTGATGCGCCGGCGCCGTACTCACAGGAAAGATTGTACGACGGAATACTTGCGCCCGCAATCAAGTTCGAGTAATGTCGGTCACAACAGTTGCAGACACAACCTTTACTGGAGGCAAGAGATGACCACCAGCACCACTGAGACGGGCGCCACCGAGCTCGGCACCCTCACCGGCAGCTACGACATCGACGCGTCCCACAGCCGGCTCGGCTTCGCGGCGAAGCACGCGATGGTCGCGACCGTGCGCGGCGGCTTCAAGGTCTACGCCGGCGAGGTCCACCTCGACGAGGCGCAGCCCGAGAACAGCTGGGCCAAGGTCGAGATCGACGTGGCGAGCATCGACACCGGCAACGCCGACCGTGACGCACACCTGCGCACCCCCGACTTCTTCGACATCGAGAACCACCCGAAGATCACCTTCGTCAGCACGAAGGTCGAGAAGGTGGACGACGACGTCTACACGCTGATCGGCGACCTCACCATCAACGGCAAGACCAACCCGGTCGCCGTCGAGTTCGAGCTCACCGGCACCTCCACCGACCCGTGGGGCGGCTTCCGCGCCGGCTTCGAGGGCAAGGCGACCGTCAACCGCCGCGACTGGGGTCTGGCCTGGAACGTCGCGCTCGACAAGGGCGGCGTGCTCGTCAGCGAGAAGGTCAAGCTCGAGTTCGACATTGCTGCTGTGAAGCGGGCATAGCTCGTAGACCTCATGACAGGGTGAGGACGTGCAGGAGTGCGTCCTCACCCTTTCGTGTCCGGACCGCCCGGGGATCGTGCACGCGGTGTCCGGCTTCTTCGCTGCGCGCGAGTGCAACATCCTCGACTCCCAGCAGTACGGCAGCCCGCGCACCGCAACGTTCTTCCTGCGGATGCACGTTGACTCGACGGTGCCGATCGACCGGCTGCGGGACGAGTTCTGCGCAGTCGCCGACGCGTTCACGATGACGTGGCAGCTGCATGCGGGCGATGAGACGCCGCGCATTCTCGTTCTCGTGTCGCGGGAAGGCCACTGCCTCAACGACCTGCTCTACCGCTGGCGAAGTGGCTACCTGCCTGGCGCGGTGAGTGCCGTCGTGTCCAACCATCTCGATCTCGAACCGCTGGCGTCGTCGTACGACGTGCCGTTCCACCATCTCCCCGTCACGCCGGAGACGCGCGGCGAACAGGAGTCACAGCTGCTCGAGCTCGTCGACACGCTCGACATCGATCTCGTCGTGCTCGCCCGCTACATGCAGGTGCTCTCCCCCGAGCTGTGCGACGCACTGCCCGGGCGCGTCATCAACATCCATCACTCGTTCCTGCCGAGCTTTCGCGGCGGGCGTCCCTACGACCAGGCATACCAACACGGCGTCAAGCTGATCGGCGCGACCGCCCACTACGTCACCGCCGCGCTCGACGAAGGTCCGATCATCGAGCAGGAGGTGGCCCGTGTCGGCCACGCGCACGAGCCGGAGCAGCTCGCCGCGGTCGGTCGCGACCTCGAATGTGTCGCGCTCGCCCGGGCTGTGCGTTGGCATCTGGAGCACCGCGTGCTGCTCGACGGACAGCGGACCGTCGTCTTCCCCTAGGTCGGCTGCGCCTCGGGTTCAGTCACGTCGGCGATGACCGCACCCAGCGCGGCCAGTGCCTGCCTCGCGTCGACCGCGACCGCGACGCCGTGCGCCCCCGCCCCGAGGGTGATCTCGCCTTTGATGCGGCTGTCGGCGTAGACCGGCCAGGCGCGGGTCGAGCCGAACGGCGTGATCGTGCCGCGCTCGTAGCCGGTGGCTTGCTTGGCCTGCGCCGCGTCCGGCATCGAAAGACGTCGCTCGCCCAGCAGGCTGCGAAGCTTGGGCCACGAGATCGTGCGGTCGCCGGGAACCAGGACGAACAGATAGTCGTCGTCGCCGCGGCGGACGACGAGTGTCTTCACGACTGCGGCGGGTTCGACCCCGCGCGCCGTTGCCGCTTCCGCGAGGCTGTTGACGGGGCCGTGCCTGATCACCCGGTAGGGCAACCCGGATTCATCGAGCGCGGCACGTGCAGCCTGCTCGGTCATGGGTAACAGTGTCCTCGTGGACCCGATCAGCGAGCTGACCCGGCAGATCCTCACCGACTTCCCGACGATCACCGTCGTCGGGCTTTCCGCCGACCCGGTGAAGTCGGCGCATTCAGTGCCCGCTGCGATGCAGGCGTATGGCTGGCGCATCATCCCCGTGAACCCGCACGCCGACGAGCTGCTCGGCGAAAGGGTCTACCGCACGCTCGCGGACGTTCCCGAGCAGGTCGAGTTCGTCAACGTGTTCCGGCCGTCCGCGCAGACCCCCGACATCGTCCGACAGGCTGTGGCCGTCGGCGCGAAGGCGGTCTGGCTGCAGCTCGGGATCGCATCCGCGGAAGCGCGCGAGATCGCCGAGAGCAACGGACTGCTGTACGTCGAGGACCGCTGCATCGCCGTTGAGCGCGCGCGGCACGCGATCCACGGCCCGTCGGTCAGTGCTTCTTCTTGACCTTCTTCGCCTTTTGACCGATCCGGGTTGTATGGCCGCCATGTGCGGGCACTAGTTCCTCAGGACTAGTCCGGACCCTGCCGATGAACGTCAGGACGTCCGGTGGACGCGACGGGAGGCGGACGTGACGTTCTGGGTCGGGGTTGCCGTCTCCTATGCCGTGATCATCAGCCTCGGGTTGTCGTTCGGGCGTTATCTCGCCGACCGGTTCCCACGACGCGACGACGGCCGCGGTCCTGATGTCGAGCCGACGCCGATGCCCAAAGGTCCGTCGTTCACAGTCGACTGGGAGCCACTCGGCAGCGCCTTCGACCGCGCGCTTCTTCCCGGTGCGTTCGACGACGACGAGGTCACGCAACGCGTGGCTTAGCCGCCGGTCCCGCAGTCGCGGACCATGCGGATCTCTTCCTTGCACGGATCCGATGGCAGCGGCTGCACATCGCCGGTGACACGAAAGCCGGTCCGCTCATAGAACCGCTTCGCCCGGTCGTTGCCGCGGGTCACCCACAGCCCGACGCGGCGCGCCCCCGTCTGCTCGGCCCAGGTGAGCACTGCGTCGATGAGCGCCTTCGCCGTGTCGGTGCCGCGGTGCGTCGGCGCGACCCACATGCTGATGAGCTGCCGGTCGGCACCGAGATCGTCCTCCACGCAACCGGCGAGACCGACGCACTCGTCGCCGTCGTACGCAAGGAACATCGCGCGTTCGCTACTGGTCGCAGAGCGAGACACACGGTCGAGCCACTGGTCACGCGGGCGCGACGCCTCGGCCTCGTAGGTCGAGCCGAACGCCGACGGCGAGTCGCGCAAAGCGCGCAGCCGCACGTCGCGGAAGACATCGAGGTCGTCGAGGGTGATGCGTCGGATCACCGGACCATCATCCGCACTGATCGCCGCCTCCACCTCGGATGTCGTACGACCACATTTTCGGTCCTGCAACGGCGTGTCATGGTCGCACCACCTCCGAGGTGGGCGGTTACTCCCACTCGATGGTGCCGGGGGGCTTGCTTGTCACGTCGAGCACGACGCGGTTGATCTCGCGTACCTCGTTGGTGATGCGGGTGGAGATGCGCGCGAGCACGTCGTAAGGGACTCGGCTCCAGTCCGCGGTCATCGCGTCCTCGCTCGACACCGGACGGAGCACGACGGGGTGCCCGTAGGTGCGTCCGTCGCCTTGCACGCCGACGGAGCGCACATCCGCGAGGAGCACGACGGGGCACTGCCAGATGTCGCGGTCGAGGCCCGCCGCGGACAGCTCCTCGCGCGCGATCGCGTCTGCTTCGCGCAGGATCGCGAGTCGCTCGCCGGTGACCTCGCCGATGACACGGATCCCGAGACCGGGCCCCGGGAACGGCTGGCGCCACACGATCTCCGAGGGCAGACCGAGCTCCTCTCCGACCCGGCGCACCTCGTCCTTGAACAGCGTGCGGAGCGGCTCCACGAGCTGGAACTGCAGGTCGTCCGGCAGGCCGCCGACGTTGTGGTGCGACTTGATGTTCGCCGCACCCTCTCCTCCGCCGGACTCGACCACATCGGGGTAGAGCGTGCCCTGCACGAGGAACTCGACCGACTCGCCGTGCGCCTCCGACTCCTCGACCACCTCACGCGCCGCCTGCTCGAAGACGCGGATGAACTCACGGCCGATCGCCTTGCGCTTGTCCTCGGGATCGGTCAGGCCGGCGAGCGCGTCGAGGAAACGCTTCGACGCGTCGACGACCTTGAGCTTCACGCCCGTCGAGGCGACGAAGTCGCGCTCGACCTGCTCCGCCTCGCCCTTGCGCAGCAAGCCGTGGTCGACGAACACACACGTGAGGCGGTCGCCGATCGCGCGTTGCACAAGCGCGGCCGCGACCGCGCTGTCGACCCCGCCGGACAGCCCGCAGATCGCGCGCTTGCCGCCGACCTGGGCCCGCACCCGCTCGACCTGGTCCTCGACGATGTTGACCATCGTCCAAGTGGGCCGACAACCGGCGATGTCGTAGAGGAAGTGCTCGAGCACCTTCTGGCCGTGCGGCGTGTGCACGACCTCGGGGTGGAACTGCACGCCGGCAAGCCCGCGGGCGGGATCCTCGAAGGCCGCGACATGCGCGCCGTCCGACTCCGCTGTTACGGCGAAGCCGGTCGGCGCGCCCCAGACCGCGTCGCCGTGCGACATCCACACCGACTGCTCCACCGGAAGCCCGGTGAACAGCACCGATCGCGGCTCGGTCACGCGCAG
>Ga0070681_10004325_pt1 | contig 13499 bp, 8 predicted proteins | sample KBSC83BmetaG_FD_65650 | JGI IMG/M metagenome (GOLD analysis project Ga0070681, IMG submission 65650) | Corn rhizosphere microbial communities from Kellogg Biological Station, Michigan, USA - KBS C8-3B metaG | ecosystem: Host-associated > Plants > Roots > Rhizosphere | place: USA: Michigan... | reverse complement strand
TCCTTCACGACGTCCCCCGCGGTTCGCTTCGCGGTGAACGCGCCTTGCTTCGACGTGCCGGTCGTGGTCTCGGTGCCGTTGGACGTACTGTTGATCTCGCGCGAGGTGCTGCCTTTCGCCAAACCGGTCACGGTCTGATTGCTCGACAGATCCACCGTGCTCTGGTCGTTGTCGCGACGGGTCGTCGTGCCAGTCACGGTGATCTTGACCGAGACGGAATTCGTCGTCGTGTCGAACGCCGACTGCGACTTGCCTGCCGCCGTCTGGAACTGCACGACACGCGTCGACGTCAATCCATTGTGCGTGTTCGGTCCGCAGGTGATGAGGCCCGTGCCGGAGTCGAACACGCACGCGTGCTCGAGCGGGATGAAGCCGAAACCAAAATCATCGCCCCAGAAACCGCCGAACAACCCGCCGCCCATGAAGCCGAGCCCGAAGCCGGGAATGCCACGGCCAAAGCCGAAGAGACCATGACCGCGCGACATCATTCCGAAGTCGGGCTCGAATGAGCCGCCGGCGTCGCCGACGAAGCTGCTGTTGAGAGTACTGAAACCCGATGGCACGGTGTTGAACGCCGATGCCATCGTGAGCGCGAGCTGACTCGCAGGCGTGGTGGGCTCGTTGCTGCTGCTACATGCGGCGGCACTCATGAATGCGACCGCGGCACAGGCGACGGTGATCCTCTTCATCGCGACATCCTCTGCATGGGGTTCGTGAGACCCTGACACATTGTCGCGCAGACACCCTGATCCGGTGTGCGCGAGATCACGACTATAGCGCATCAGTCTCTGGAAGCCACGCTGCGAGGCGTGTGCGAAGATGTCTTAGTGCTTTTCCCATCTGCGACTCGACGGTTTTGATCGAGATGCCGAGCGTCGATGCGATCTCCGCGTAGCGCAAACCTTGGCTGCGACTCAACTCGAAGACTTCACGACACGCAGGCGGCAATTCCGAAACGGCTTCCGCGAGCGCCGTGCGCAGTTCGTTCGCGACGAGTTGCGATGCGCCTGTCGCATTCACAGTCTCTTCACCAACGATGTGCGGCTCGGCTCGCTTCGCAACATTCGCATGTCGTAGTTGATTCAGCGATCGATTGCGAGTCGCGCGCAGCAGGTATGCACGCAGCGACTCCGAGATCGCGAGCTCGCCGCGGCGGCGCCACAGCTCGAGCATCACTTCTTGCGCGACGTCTTCGGCGGCGGCGCGGTCGCGCAGCATTCCCTGCGCGAATCCCACGAGGTGCGCGTAGTGCGTCCGAAAGATGGAATCGAAGGCCGCCTGATCGCCCGTCTTCAGCCGATCGAGAAGCGCGCGCTCTTCCATGTCACGAAGGCGAATGTTCCGGCGACGCTTGGGGCGGGGTCGCGTCTGTTCCCATCAGGGGCGTTCTCGTATACTCCACCGGCAAATGCATGATCCGACTAAGGGTATTCATTTCTTCGCGTGTCGATAGGTCATGACCGACGGCCCGCGCCGCACAGACCCGTCCGCGAGCAGTCCCGATTGGGACGCTATCGCGAGGTTCCTCGCCGGAGAAAGCCCGGCGGAGGAGCGTGGGCGCGTGCAGCAGTGGCTCGACGAGCATCCCGGCGAGAAAGAGCTGTTCGCCCGGATCAGTTCCCCCAGTGAGCTATACGCCGCTCCTGACGTAAACGTCGAAGCCGCGCTCGCCAAGGTTCATCAACGCATGAATGGCGAGTCGAGCCCGCCGCGACTGACGGTCACGCGCGGCGGCGGCTCGAACAAGCGGCGTTCGGTGATCGGACTTGGTCTACTTGCCGCCGCAGCCGCGTTCATCGCCTTCGTGGTGCTGAGACCGGCGAAGCCGACCACCCCGCCGGCCCAGGCAAAAACATTTGCGACGAAAACCGGTCAGCGGGATTCAGTTTTGCTCGCTGATGGCTCGCGCGTCATCCTCGGGCCCGAGAGCCGTCTCACTGTATCGGCGGACTTCGGAACGGCGGCACGGTCGGTCGAGCTCGTAGGCGACGCATATTTCGATGTCCGTCATGATCCGGCGAAACCGTTCTCGGTGCACGTCGCCAATGCCATCGTCGAAGACCTCGGCACGACGTTCACGATCGAGAGCGACGTACACGATACGACGACGGTCGCCGTCATTTCGGGAAGTGTTCGGCTTCGTGCCGCTGGCGCCAGTGAAACGGCGACGCTCGCGGCGGGTGATCGTGGTTCGTTGACCGCCAGTGGGTCGGTGCGCGCGTATCGGCAGGCAGTCGTGCCCGCCGATTCCAGCTGGACCCATGGCGTGCTCGAATTCCAGGACGCCTCGATGAGACGTGTTGCCGGCGAAGTCCGGCGGTGGTTCGGGGTCGACCTCGAGGTCGCCGATTCGTCACTCTTGAGCGTGCCGCTCACGACGACGGTTCGGGGAAACGATCCAGTCGATCAGGTGTTAACAAGTATTGCCCTGTCGGTCGGCGCGCGCGTCGAACGGCATGGGAACAGCGCAACGCTTCATCTGAGTAGCGGATCACCCAATAGTCGGTGAATCAGTGAACGTGCGGATACGTCGCTCGGTGGTGAGCGGCGCGGCAGCGCTTTTTGCAGCGCATGCCGCGTCCGCGCAGGCGCGTCCCTGCGTCGTATCGCCGGCCGACTCCGCGCTGCTCACGACCACACAGTGGTCTCCCCCGCTCGATCGATTGATCTCGACGCATGCGTCCGCGCTGTCGCTTCGCGATGCGCTCGATCGCGTGTCGGCCATCGCAAAGATTCGTTTGTCCTACAGCTCGGGCATCGTGCCGCTGGATCGCGCCGCGTGTCTCGACGCCGATGGTACACCGGTCGGTCGCGTGCTCGCGCAACTGTTGGTCGGCGCGAACGTCACGCCCATCGCCATCGGCGCCGATCAGGTTGTCCTCGCGCCGCAACGGCCGAGCGTTTCACGACCGACGTCTCCCGCGGCTGAGCTCACACCGCCGATCGGCGTTCTCGATCGGGTGCTCGTCACCGAATCGGCCGTCAGCGCACCGAAGCGCGACGCGACTGTCGGAACGGACGTTCTCGATGGGCGTCAACTCGCACGCGAGGATGCAACGTCGCTGTCAGGCGCGATGGACGGCCGCGTTCCTGGCGTGTGGTCGTGGACGCAATCGCCGACGAGCTTCATGAGCTCGTACGCGAGCATCCGCGGCGCAAGCTCGTTCGGGCTGAGCTATCCCAAGGTCTACATCGACGGCATCGAAGTCGCGAACCCGCTGCTGATCAGCCGATTCGCACCTGACGCGATCGAGCGCATCGAAGTGATTCGCGGGCCTCAAGGCTCGGCGCTGTACGGAACCGATGCGATCAGCGGCGTGGTGAACATCGTCACACGCGCGGAAGGCACCGGCCCGGACGGCGAGCACACGTCGCTGCGGACGAGCGCCGGTCTGATGCAAAGCGACTACTCGCACGGCGTGCTCGCGCAGAGTCACGCCCTCAGCATCGCAACCGGAACGAGCCTGCGCTCGGCAGACTTCCACATTTCCGGCGGCAGCGTCGGCGATTTCATTCCGGGCGGGTTCAATCGCGATCTCAACGCGTCGAGCAGTGCGAAGCTCGTTGGAGAGAAGACGACGTTGACCGCGACCGCGCGGTACTTCATGGAAGAAGCCGGCAGCGCTGGAAGCCCGCTCCTCGCGCCACGCGCGGTCGACACGACAACACAGTCGCTGAACGGCGGGGCGGCACCGCCGCGTTCAATTCACGAGTACACGCTCGGTGGCACGGCGACGTACGCGGCAAGCGACCGAGTCACGCACTCGGCGACGATCGGCATCGACGGCTATCGCCTGTGGAACGTGCAGATGAATCAGACGCCGATCATCAGCCCCGCCGATTCCGCGCTGCTTCGCGCGCGCGGCGGCGCCGATCGCGCGACGATTCGTGGAACGAGCGTCATCAAGCTCCTCACCGGCGATTCCAAGCAGGCGGATGTCACGTTCTCCGCCGAGCATGGAATCTTTCGCGCGACGACGCTCGAGTCTCCGCCGATCGATCTGAGCAATCGCAACGCGCTTCCGCTTCAGCTCGCGGCTCAGAATGCTTCCGGGCCCATCAGCGATCGAATGGTCAGCTCGTGGGAGACGAACTCGGGGCTGACGACGCAGAGCAATCTCTCGTTCGACAATTCGCTGTTCTTCACCGGCGGCGTGCGCTTCGAGCGCGACTCACGGCTTCCTGGCAGCGAGATCGCGACGCTGCCGATGGTTGGCATTGCGGCCGTGAAGGACTACGGCCCGGTCACGGTGAAGTTGCGCGGCGCGTATGGCGAAGGCATTCGTCCGGCTTCGACATTCTCGCACGCCGAGTTGTGGCAGAATGCGTATGGTGCGTCGTCTCAGGGTCCGCTCGGCCCGGAGAAGCAGGCGGGCACGGAAGCAGGCCTCGACGTGACGGTCGGCCGATTCCTCTCGTTCCGCGCGACGCGCTTCGATCAGCGCGCGTCAGGCCTGATCCAGGAAGTCATGCTTCCCGCCGATCCGAACCCACTCTCTCGAAAGCTGCGATATGAGCTCGAGAATGTCGGCGTCATCAACAACGCTGGCTGGGAGCTGGAGTCGTCCGGCAGCATTTCACGACTGACGGTGACGGGCACGCTGTCACTCGTCTCGAGCCGCGTGGAAAACGTCGCACAAGGTTATCAGGGCGATCTGCGCGCCGGCGATCGGATGCTCCAGGTGCCTGCGCGTACGGGTAGTCTCAATTTCGCGTGGCTCGGCGACGGCTGGACCGCGTCGTTTGGCGGCTCGCGCGCGCTCGACTGGATCAATTACGACGAGCTCGGGTTGGCGAGCGCATACAACTCGGGCCTTCACTCCGCGCACGATCTGATGGGTCAGCCGCTCCGTCAGTATTGGCGCCGCTACGACGGCGGCATGCGTCTGCGCGCGGCAGCATCGCATGACATTCGCGGAATGTTCACGTTCGAAGTGAGCGGTGACAATCTGCTCAACTATCAGCGGGGCGAGCCTGATAACGTGACGGTGTTGCCTGGTCGAACGCTGATGACTGGCCTGCGAGTGAAATTCTAGGTTTTGACCGTGTAGCTCTGTTCTATCACGGACCGGCACAGACACATACGGATCGGAACAGAACTACGAGCATTCTCTTTGACGAAGCTGCTCGGGACGCCATGATGCTCGTCCCGAGCGGTTTCGTTTAAAAGATCTTTCGCTTTTCCGTGACCGTCCGCCAGTGACCGTGCCGATCCGTGATAGGCTTTTACTTCGGCTTCACGAGATGAAAAGTCGTCTGACGCGCCAGCGCCCAATGAATCGAACCGTCCGGGCCGACCACCGCATCTTCTTCCTGCGCTGAGTGAACAGGCTGATTGTTCCACTCAGGCACCTTGGACGTCGCCTGCAGCTCGATCGAGAACCACATGTTCGGGATCACCTTCGCATCGCCGCGGCCGGGCACGCCGTCCTGGTAATCCCACAGGCCGATCAATGGTCCAGCACCGTGGCCGTTCACGCCGATCGGGTGCGAGTACACCGTCCCGTCGATCCCGCCGGCTTTCATCTTCACGCGCGCTGAGGCGAGGATCTCGTCGCCGGTACGGCCCGGCTTGATCTCACCCATGACGATGTCCTGGAGCTTGTTCGAGTTTGCTAATGCCGCCTTGAGACCGGCCGGCGCGTCCGTCTCGCCGTCGCGCAGCACGTAGCCCATATGCTGCGTGTCGGTGTTGAGGCGCATCGCCGTGATGCCGAAATCGCAGTGGAGCACGTCGCCCTTTTGAATGATCGGGTTGGCGCCGAGCTGTTCGTCCGTGGCGCCCTTGCGCTGCACCTCGACCGACGGATGGAACCACGTGCCCAAGCCGAGGTCGTTCACCTTCTGGCGCATCCACCACACGACGTCTTCCGTGTGCGTCTGGCCCGGCGTGATCACGACGCGCGAGAAGGCGGTGTCGATGATGCCCCACACGACTTGCTGCAGCTTCTTATACGCGGCCGTCTCACTCGGCAGACGCGTGGCAATGAGATCGAGTGCGAGGTCGTCGGCGTGCTGGAACTTCGCGGCGAGCGCGGGACCGAGCGCCTCCCGCATTCCGTCGAGCTCACCGGCCGAGAGACCGTCGTTGAATGCGAAGACCCGTGAGACATCGATCATGATGGCCTTGGGGTTTCGCTTTTCGATTTCCGTCTTGAGCACTTGCCACTGTTCGTCTCCCCACAGCTCGGCCTGTGCCTGCACCTGGCCTCCTGCGGGCCCAGCGGCGGACTTCGTCGACCGAATCGCCTGATAGACGCCACCTTGCGACGTTCCTCCCATCGCGAGCCGCTCGAACGGCTTGGTGCATGCACCGCGCACGGACGCACACGGATCGTAGAACAGATAGATCGTGCGTCGCCTCGCCGCGAACGTCGTTGGCGAGACGATCGAGGAGAACACCGGATCCTCGTTGTACTCGCGCATCGGCACGACCCACATGTCGACGCCGTGCTTTTTCATGAGGGCGGGCAGCACGGTCTTCATTCGTTCGTCGAGCCATGCCTGCTGCATCGCGGCCTGGTCGCGAAGCGTCCCGAATGGACGATACGTACGAATTTGCTGGGCGCCGGCGACGGTTGTCGCAGCGGCTAATAGGGCGAGTGGGAGTGCGCGCATGCGACGAAGCTACGTCGTCATCCCGAGCACAGCGAGGGATCTGCACCTCCGACGTGCCTCCTACTGAGGCTTCGTCACTTCCGGCTCGTCTTCCTCGTGCACGATCGTTCTCCGAACGAGCTGCACGACGCCCGCGAGAACGAGACCCCAGATGATGACGGGCAGGCCGCGCACGAGCAGCGCATTCAACCCCATGCCGATCCAATCGTCCCAATGTGCCGGCACGCTCCCGTTTCGCTCATGGTGTAGCGCGATCAGCAGCGCGCTCGTCGCCATCTCCGCGGCGACTTCGATCAGCGCGAACGCGGGCGCGCGCCAGAAGTACTGATGCAGCGGGAAATTGGCGAGGTGCGCTGTCACGGCACCAAGCAGGAAGATGGCGCCCACCGCGATGGCGATACCGAAGTACAGCCAATTGTTCAGCGCATGCGTGAGGACCAGCACCCGATACAGGCGCAGCAGAATGCCCGTGACGATCGCCATCTCGACGAGCGAAAACGAGAATTTCCGAAATGCTTTCGGCTCTTCGACTCGCCACTCGATCGTCGTATGCGGAAAAAAAGTCGGCATCGTCTCGCGTCGAAGTCGCTTCGGCTCAAGGCCATCCGACCGACGTCGCCGCCGGCGCGCCGCGCATCAGCGCGACGAGGGTCTCCTCGAGCTTTTCGAACGTGAACGGCTTGGTGAGTACGGGCTGTCGATGCGACGACGCACGTCCGCCGCCCGCAACCACGTCACCTGTAATGAACACCGTGCGCGCGGCCAGTCCAGGGCGGTCCCGGCGCAACCGCTCGTGGAACGCCGCACCATCCATTCCAGGCATACGCAAATCGCAAACGATTGCGTCCACTTGTGATGTACGCACCATCTCGAGGCCCTCCAGCCCATCTCCAGCCGTCAAAACCCGGAAGCCGCGGAGCTCACCGAAGGCCTGCATTCCCGACCGGAGGGTCGGCTCGTCGTCGATGAACAGCAGTCGCGTCCCCGCGATCGCCGATCGCTTGCCGATGGCGCTCGACTCCCCGGCCGGCTGGTCGAGGGCCGCGTCGTCCGCCGCTGGAAGTGAGACACGAAAAGTCGTTCCCGCGGCGGACGTCTCCACCACCTCGATCGTTCCGCCGTGCGCCGTCACGATCCCGTAACTGACGCTCAGCCCCAATCCGGTGCCTTCGCCCTCACCCTTCGTCGTAAAAAACGGCTCGAAGATGTGCGCACGGGCCGAATCCGGAATTCCGGGTCCGGTGTCGCGCACCTCCGCGACGATTCGCGATTCATCATCGCGCGTCGTGACGAAGAGCGTACCGCCGCCGAGCGTCACCATCGCCTGGATCGCATTCGTGACGAGGTTGAGAAAGACTTGTTGGAGTTGCCGCGCGTCGGCCAACACCGCCGGAAGGTCCGGCGCGAAATCAGTCTCGAGCTGAATCGTGTTCGACGTCAATTGATACCCACGCATCCGCAGCGTACGTGACAACAAGCCGTTCAGGTCGAGCGGCTCGCGCATCGCGTCGCTGCGCCGCGCGAACGCTAACAGATCTTTTACAACCTGGCTCGCGCGCTGTGTCTCGGACTTGATGACCTCCACCGATTCGCGCTGCGATGGCGTCAGTGTACCATCACGCGACAGCAATTGTGCAAAGGCGCTGATACTGCTCAGTGGGTTATTCACCTCGTGCGCGACGCCAGCCACGAGCTCGCCCACGGCGGCGAGCCGGTCGGACTCCATCAATCGCCCGCGCATCTCTCGATCGCTCGTGACATCCCGGCCGACGACGAGCACACTTGGCGGATCGGCTTCGGGCAGCCGTGTCATCGCCAGCGCCACGATGCGGCGAGTCACCGGGCCGCTTGCCTGGATTTGAAACGCGACTTCGATGCGCGTGGGTGCGCCGGCGAATGTCGCATTGAGCGCCGTACGCAACTTGTCGCGATCGCCTTCGACGATGAATTCGGAGATGGGCCGGCCGGCGACGTGCAGCGAGTCGACGCCCGTGATGTCGCGAACAGCATCATTGGCTTCGCCAATGAGTCCGTTCTGGCGAAGCGTGAGCACCGCGTCTGGCGCGGCACGAAACAGCGTGCGAAAACGCCACTCCGCCTGTCGCAGTGTTTCCACCAGTTCCGCATTCTCCATCGAAACCGAGACGAGATCGCCCATCGCCTCGATGCGCTCGAGGTCCGCCGGTGAGAACTCGCGCGGATGTGTCGTCGCCACGCTCACCGCCCCAATGCACTCGCCGCGTCGCGAGATGGGAACGATGGCCAGCGAAGCGACGTGATCCTTCATTTGATCGAACAGGGTCGGATCGAAATCGTTGCTGTGCGCGCGCACATCGGCAACGGTCCATGCGACGCCACTGCGCATGACTCGACCCATCGCCGAGCCGGCAACGGGGATCGAGGTGCCAACCACGCGAGCTCCACTGCCGGTGCCGACGACGAATCGGATCCGTCCGTCCTCCTCGAGCATTCCGATCACGCTGCTGTCGGCTTGGGCGATGTCGACGACGGCTTCGAGAAAGCGGTCGATCACACGCTGTGATTCGAGCTCCAACGTGATCTGCTGGCCGAGCCACCACATGCGTTGCAAAACGCGTTGCGCGTCTTCCAGCTCGGTCGTGCGCGACTCGATTGCATCTTCGAGCGTTTCTTTGGCCTGTCGCTCCTCGGCGACTACTCGAGTGAGATCCGTCGTCGCACGCCGATCCGCCTCGAGCACTCGCATGCCGTACAGCGTGAGGCCCGTGATGATGATCGCGCACCAAAACAGGGCGATGATCGCGCTATCGTGGCTGTGCTGCCAGATATGAATGAGAATCGCCGTGCCGATGGCGACGATCGCGAGCTGTCCGAGTGCGATGCGACGTGGAACAGGCGTCACTGCGCCAGTGCGAACGCCACCAGTTTTGCGCCGTTCGCCGCGCCGGTCGCAATCACCACGAACTGACGTCCCGATCGCGTTTTATATGTCATGGGCACGGAGTACGCATTCTGCCCGAGGTCGGCGGACCAGAGTGTTCCTCCGGTATTCGAATCGATGGCATAGAGCGTCGCGCCACCGCCAGTGGCGAACACCAGCCCGCCGGCGGTCACGATGGGACCGGGCGAGCCCGCCACACCGAGCGGTGGAAGTTTCAAATCCTTCAATGCCGGGTTGTTTCGGATCGCCGGCGTGTCGCCGAGTGGGATCGTCCACTTGGTGTCGCCGGTGTGGAGATCGATGGCAGTCAGCGTTCCGTACGGCGGCTTGTTGATCGGCAGCGAGATCGGCCGCTGCGTGCTGTCGCGCGCGGGAATCGTGACGCGAAGGCCCTGCGCCGACAGATCCGCGGTATAGTCCGCATCGAGTGTGTCGGTCTTCGTCGGTTGAAAGATCTTGTACAGCGCCGGCTGGTTGGTCGCTTTGATGTAGATGGTTCCCGACGCTTGATCGAACGCGGCGCCGCCCCAACCAGAACCGCCGATCGCGCCCGGCATCACGATCGTGCCTTCGCGCGATGGCGGCGTGAACAGCGGTCCAACGCGGTAATCCTTGATCGCTTCGAGCGCGCGCGCTTTGATCTCGGGCGTGAAGTCCACCAGATCGTCGAAGCCGAATCCCTGCTTCGCGAACGGCTTGGGTTTCGACGGCACGGGCTGCGAGCGCGATGCGGCTTCGCCAGGCACGTCGCTCGCCGACACCGACCGCTCGGTGATCGGCCAGATCGGTGTGCCATCCGTGCGATCGAAGACGAACAGGAATCCCATCTTCGTCGGCACCGCGACGATCGGACGCGTGCGTCCGTCGACGCTCACGTTCGCGAGAACGGGCGCGGTTGGAATGTCGTAGTCCCACAGTCCGTGATGGACCGTCTGAAAATGCCACACGCGCTCGCCGTTCCGCGCGTTGAGACACACGATCGACTCGGCGAAGAGGTTGTCGCCCTTGCGGGCGCCGCCGTACCAGTCGTTGCTCGGCGTGCTCACCGGCAGGTAGATGAAGCCGCGCAAGTCGTCGACGCTCATCGGCGCCCAGACGTTCGTGTGGCCGACATTGCGCCAGGATTCGCCTTCCCACGTCTGCGTTGCCTTGTCGCGCCGATTGCGCGGCACTGGGCTGAAGCTCCAGACGCGGCGCCCGGATTTGACGTCGAACGCCTGAACATCGCCGGGCGGATCGTTCGGATAGATCAGCTTGTCGGCGACGCCGTTGCCGACGATCACGAGATCGCGCCAGATGACAGGCGGCGAGGTCTGCGTGTAGTGCAGACGGTTCACCGGCTTGCCGTTGCGAGACAAGTCTCGCGTGAGGTCGACGACGCCCGTATCGCCGAAGCTCCGAATCGGATGACCTGTCGCCGCGTCGAGCGCGATCAGATTCCAGCGGCTGTTCATGAAGATCCGACGCTCGCGGCCGTCGGTCCACGTCGCAACGCCGCGGTGGACGAAACCCGTTCCATTCGGCGGCTGGCCGGCCGTGTAGGCTTTCGGATCGTACGACCACAGCTCGGTGCCCGTATTCGCGTCGAGTGCGACCACGCGATTGTACGATGTACTGAGGAAGAGCGTGTCGCCGACCATCAGCGGCGTCGCCTGAAAGTTTCCGGGACGCGTGCGGTACTGCGCGTTCGGCATCTCGCCGGTGGACCATTCCCACGCGCGCGTGAGCCCGGCCACGTTGCCGCGATGGATGTCGGCGAGCGCCGAGTATTTCGTCGCGCCGGCATCTCCGCCCCAGACGCGCCATTCGTTGGACGCTTGCGCGCTCGCCGACGCCGCGGCGGCGACGCAGAGTGCAATGGATGTGAGTCTCATCGCGCACCTCGCTTCGGCAAACCGCGTTCGATCTCGTGCGCGGATCTGAGCGCCAGCGCACAGAACGTCAGCGTCGCATTCGCGCAGCTTCCACTCACGCTCGTCGGCGCGCCGGCCACGAAGAGATTCGCGTGATCGTGCGTCCGACCCCACGCGTCGACGACGCTCGTCGCGGGATCGTTCCCCATGCGACAGCCGCCGGCTGGATGATCCTGAAAGTTGTCGACCGACGTGCGCAGCACCTTTCCGCCCCCCGCTCTCGCCATGTCGTCGAACAGCGCTTTGATGGAATCCTCAGTTGGGCCGCGTAATTCCACGGACTCCGGCGCATCGCGGAACGCGAGCTTCGGAAGCGGATCTCCCCACGCGTTTTTCTTCGAAACGTCGAGGGTCAGCTCGCTCGAGCGATCCGGAATGACATCGTAGTAGGCGCGTACCCGCGCCGTGCCCGTTCGCGTCCGTTCGCGCCAGTCGTCGAGGATCGCGTCGCCGAGCATGAGGCTGCCGGCGGTGTCGATGAGACGCGGTGTTTTTCCGACGGACGATTCCCACACTCGCAGGTCGTGCCGGATGTAGCGACTTCCCGACTTGATCCGCATGAACTGTTTCGTCACGAGGCTGTGCTGCTCGTTCATGCCGGGATACAACCTGAGTGGCAGCTCGACATATCCCTGCACGTTGCGGTGTCCCGTGAGATACTTACCAACCACGCCCGACGAATTCGCCACGCCGGTCGGCGCGCCGTCCTGCGCGGACAGCAACAGCAAGTGCGACGACCACGTGTAGCCCGCCGTGACGACGAACTGCTTCGCGTGAAACTCTACGGGATCGTTGGGACGATCGCGATCAACAGCAACGGCGTGCGAGATCTGCTTTGCGCTCGTCGCCAGCACCAAACGACGAACGAGCGTGCGCGGGATGAGCCGCACCGAGTTGGAACGGCGGAGTGCAGACCAGGTGAAATCCGGCGAGTACTTCGCGCCGATCGGGCAAATCGGCGAACACGTGTCGTTGCGGCAGCACTGTGCGCGGCCGCGGTACGGCGTCGAGTTCTTCGCGGACGGTTGACTCCACATCGCGATGCCCGCCTTTGCGGCCCACGCCTTCAACAGCTCGAGATTGTACGTGAGCGGAATCGGCGGCATTGGAAAGCGTTTGCTGCGCGGATCGAGGTCAGGCGGCCCCTGCTCGCCGGACACACCCATGATCTCTTCCGCTTCCTGATAGAACGGATCGAGATCCTCGTAGGAGATCGGCCAATCCGTTCCGACACCAAACAGACTTCGTTGCTTGAAATCCTCAGGTGAGAAGCGCGGCGTGACGCCGCCCCAGTGCATCGCCAGCCCGCCCACCTGCATCGATCGCGACTGAAGAGGTCCTTCGATCTCGTATCCGTCGAGATGATCCTTGCCCCAGGGATTTTCGCCGTAGCGCAGTGTTCGATCTCTCGCGGCCGCGCGCGCGGTGAGCGGCACTGTCTCGTCGCCCGCCTCCACGACGACGATCGACGCCGACGTCGTTCGCGCGAGTCGATCGGCAATCATCGCTGCGCTGATGCCGGAGCCGATGATGCAGACGTCGCTCTCGATGGCGCGCCGAGTCATCGCTCACTCAGCTTGAGAAGCGGCAGCGGCTTCGCCTTCGAGGCCGAGAGCGGCCGACACTGATTCTTTCCGATCCGCGCCTCGTAGCAGAGATCCGCTGCGGCGGAGCTCTCGTAGAAATGCGCGAGCATCGCGAGCGCAACGTGACTCGCATCGACCACGCTCGGCATTCGATCGACGCGTTGGCCCTGGAGCGCCGCACGGACGAGCGTCGTTCGATCGGCAGCGCTCACGTCGCGAAAGCGCTTTCCGTGCGCCGTCTGCGCGGCGGCATCGAGATCGTCGAGCTGCTTGGTCCAACGCGTCAGCGGCGTCGGTCCCGTGGAGCGGAGCGTCGACGTGCCGTAGCCGTGCACCAACTCCGCGCCTTCGTGATAGCCAGCGCCCCAGTCGCGAAACGCGTTCGCCGCGCTGGCGACGCCGGCTTTGCCGAGGGCTTTGGACGGGAGCACGACTTCGGCGAGCGCGATCAGTGTTGCGTCA